>Ga0193753_10002881_pt1 | contig 13166 bp, 11 predicted proteins | sample H1c2metaG_FD_144925 | JGI IMG/M metagenome (GOLD analysis project Ga0193753, IMG submission 144925) | Soil microbial communities from a riparian zone of the East river system, Colorado, United States - H1c2 | ecosystem: Environmental > Terrestrial > Soil > Riparian zone | place: USA: East... | reverse complement strand
ACGCGCCGGAGACCCGGATCGGCGATGGTCAGCAGTAGCTCGGCCAGCCGGCCGGCGAATGGCGCGTCGATGTCGCCCCGCCTGGCCAGCGCGGCGACCGCGTGGGCCAGCGGCTGGTGATCGGCGAACCGGGCCAGCTCGTCGACCAGGTGGCGCCCGCGCCCGTCGGCCACGATCGCGTCGATCGCGCCGATCTGCTCGGGGAACGGGAGATGGCGGAGCGCGAACACGGGGTCCCGGAGAGTACGGCCACTTCGCCGCGCCAGGCGAACGTCACCCGGGAGAGGGACTCTGGATACACTCTGTCATCGCCGTCCGTGGGCTCGACCACGGGCCGAGGACGGCGGCCGCAAGGAAGCCGCCTATTCCGTGGTCCCGACCGATCGACATCGTGTCTGCGGCCTGATCTCGCGGCCTTGTGGCGAATCGAGTTTTTTCGCCAACCGGGTGAAGGTCTGGCTCGGCCTCCGACTCGAACAGGGAAAGGAAGAGCGAAGGCCATGACCAGTTGCCACGACTTCGAGGTTGCGATCGAGCAGCGGCTCCACGGAGCGCTCGATGCCGAGGCGGCCGTGCGGCTGGCCCACCATCTGACGTCGTGCCAGGCCTGTCGCGCCTTCGAGGCACAGTCGAGAGAACTGGAGCAAGCCATGAGGACGCACGCGACGAACGCGATCGGCGACGTGGACTGGAACAGGCTCGGCCGAGATCTGGAGCGCTGGAAGAAGCAGATGCGCGCCGGCGCCTGGAAGGGGCTCGCCGCGGTGATCGTCGCGGCCCCGCTCCTCGGCCTCGTGTTCGGGTACGGGTCCATCGCCACCAGCGTGGTCGCCGGGCTGGCCGTCGTCGTGTGGGGCCGGATCGTCGCCCACCGGTCCATCGCCGAGGCTCGGGAGGTGGAGCACGCACCGGGATCGCTCCTGGTCCTCTTGCGGACGCAGCTCGACAGGCTGATCAGGACCGAGAAGCAAAACGCGCTCGTGCTGCCCTTCTTCACCCTGATCCCCCTCTACGGGCTGCTCACGGCGGACGAGCTCACGCCATGGCGGATCGCCGGGGCCGCGATGCTGGTGCTGCTCCTGGTCGCCCTCGCGCTGCGGTCGCGCTTCGTCCTGTTGCCGCGCCTGTTGCGCGAGCGGGCCGAGCTCGCGTAGCGGATGTCCGGGCGCGCGCCCAGGCTCGAGGTCGCGGAGGAGCGCGTGCTCCTGGCGGCGGTCGTGTCTTCTGTGGCCCGCGAGCGCGCAGCGGCGCATACCCGGATCTTCGAGGTCTTCCGCGAGCCGCTGTTCCGGCTGTGTCTGCATCTCTGCGGCAACCGCGCCACCGCGGAGGACGCTCTGCAAGAGACCTTCGTCTCGGTGTTCCGCGCGCTGCCAGGCTTCCGGGCCGACGCCCGCCTGTCGACCTGGATGTACCGCATCGCGGTGCGCGAGGCGCTGCGCCACCGGGCGCGCGAGGTGTCCCGGCGCGTCGAGGGGATGGACGAGGAGCCCGCGGCTCCCCTCGAGGGCAACCCGGCAATCCGCCGCGAGGAGAGTGACGCCCTGCGGCGCGCGCTCGGCCAGCTCTCGGCGGATCACCGAGCGGTGCTGTCGCTGTTCGCGGTCGATGGGCTATCGCACCGCGAGATCGGCGAGATCCTCGGCGTGCCCGAGGGGACAATCTGGTCGCGGCTGCACGCCGCGCGCAAGCGACTGGCCGCGAGCCTGGACGCCGATCGCCCCCCGACCGAAGATCGATCCTGAGGAGACCATGAAGCTCGCCGATCGGATCCGCATCGAGAAGGTCGAGACCCTGGCCGACGACTGGGCCGTGCTGAAGAAGACGACGCTATCGTTCCAGCGTAGCGATGGATCGTGGCAGACGCTGATCCGCGAGACGTACGACCGCGGCAACGGGGCGGCGCTCCTCCTGATCAATCACGAAAAGCGGACGGTCCTGCTGACCCGACAGTTTCGTTACCCGGCGTTCGTCAACGGCGCCACCGACCTCCTGGTCGAGGTGTGCGCGGGCCTCCTGGATATGCGCGATCCAGAGGCGGCCATCCGCGCCGAGGTGGAGGAGGAGCTCGGCGTCAAGGTCCGAGCCGTGACCCGGGTCCTCGAGAGCTACATGAGCCCGGGCTCGGTGACCGAGAAGCTCGACTTCTTCGTCGCCGAGTACAGCGACTCCGATCGCACCGGGAGAGGTGGAGGACTCGAGGAAGACGGCGAGGACATCGAAGTCCTCGAGCTCGGGTTCGACGAGGCGCTCGCCATGATCGACCGAGGCGAGATCGTGGACGGCAAGACCATCATGCTGCTGCTCTACGCGCGCTGGAAGAAGCTGCTGTAGCGCGCCGCTCGGCGCGAGCCTGCGCTTCAGCCCGGCGAGCTCGATCCCGGATCGCCCGCCGTCAGCGCATCCGCCGCGACCGGGCGCTTGAGCGCGCGCTCCTCTCGACACGCCGGCGTTCCGCGGTCGAGCTCGCGGCACACCGCCGGTCGCCGCGCGTAGATCGCGCACACGAACGCGCCGCGGTCGACCCGCAGCGCGGCGCACCGGCCGCGGTCCATCGCCATGTAGTGCGCGCCGTCGACCTCGCGGACCAGCGCCTCGGCGTCGCCGCGCAGCCGGAGCCGATCGCGCCCGGTCAGCGGGACGTAGCTCGACGACTCCGAGAAGCAACAGGCGCCGCAGGACCGACAGTCCAGCATCGCGACAGGCTAGCACGCCGCCGCCGCCTCATCCGATGCCGTCCGCCGGCGCGTGGACCGCTCCGGCGGGTATGCTCCGCGGATGGCCTCGTGCGCGTTCTGCGGTCGAGACGAGAAGACGGTCGGCAAGATGTTCTCCGGCGGCGGAGACCGGACGGGACGGGCGGGGATGCCGGCGGTGCACATTTGCGGTGCTTGCGCCGCGCAGTGCGCCGAGCTGATCGGGGAGGAACGGCCCGCACCGTCGGCGGCCGAGCCGGAGGCCCGTGTCCTCGTCGAGTGGACCCCCTTCGTGGTCGACGATCGAGCGCTCGAGTGGGCGGCGGCCCGGATCGACATCGAAGGCAGCGGGGCGGTCCTCGTCTCGGTGCGGCGACCCGGCCGCGCCGACTCCGGCGTCGGCGTGGTCTTCCCCGAGACGACGCCGCCGACGATCGAGCGCGCGTTCGAGACCGCGCGCAGCTTCTGGCGCCAGCTCGAGTGACGGGCAGCTACCCGCCGGCGTGCGGCGCGGTCAGATCCCCTCGAGCACCGCGAGATCGATCGCGAAGTCCGTCGCCACCAGGGCCACGCGCGACCCGTCGGGCGACTCCTGCGCGCGCCAGTACCAGCGATCGTGGCTGGATTCGATCGGCACGACCGTGCCGTCGAGGCCGACGCGCAGGGCGGCGAACAGGCGGCCGCTCCAGCCCACGCCGGTCACCAGGAGCTGGCGGCCGTCGACTGACCAGCTGATCGACTGCAGGGCGCTCATGCCGGCGACCGGGATCTCGCGGCGGTCACCGCTGGCCACGTCGAACTGCGCGATCGCACCTCCGCCGGTGACCACGGCCAGCGTCTCTCCGTCGGGCGACAGCGCCATGTTGCGCTGGTGGCTGGCCCGCGCCGGCACCGCGGCGATCTCGCGTCCGCGCGCGCCGCGCGCCGGATCGAAGAGCGAGTAGCGGGCCTGCCCACCGTCCACGTCCTCGATGACGCAGGGAGCCCGGCGGTCGCCGGCGCAGCGAACCGCGTTGGCCGCCATCCCGGCGGCGCGCACCGACGTCATGCGCTCGGCGTCGCCGGGCCCGGACGAGCGCCACAGATCGACGGTGCCGTCGATCGTGCCCGGGTTGCGCTGGAAGAGGAGCGCGCCGTCGACCATCGTGTCCGGCAGCTCGTCGCCGTCGCCGCTCATCCACAGCGCCGGCGGATCGGAGGGTGGGTGGCCGACGATGTCGAAGTTGCCGGCCGCGTCGGTGGCGTAGAAGAGCCAGCCCTGGTCGCTCCAGCCGGCCAGGCGGCGGGTCAGGCCGTCGCCGGTCGACAGGCGGCGCAGCGGCCCGCCGTTCTCGGCCACGAAGATGCCGTTGCGCTGCGTGCCGCGGTGGCAGAGCAGCAGGCCGCCGCTCCACCGGCCTCCGGTGATGGACAGGCCAGCCCAGCGGTAGACCGGAGTCTCCGCGCCCGTGGTCAGGTCGAGCGAGAAGAGGCTGGCGCCGCGCCGGTCGTTGATCGCGTACAGCATCCGGTCCGGCTGTGGCCACGCGATGAGCACGCCGAGGTAGCCGAAGTTGCGGCGCCCGTGGAGCGTGCGCACATGGGTCGTCGCGGCCAGGTCGGCCACCTCGACGACGTCGATGCGGTCATCGCCATCCGGCCGCGTGATGGCGACCGCGAGGCGCGCTCCATCCGGCGACCAGGCCATGCCGCCGACGATCTCGCCGGCGGACACCTGGAACAGCCGGCGCGGGGTGTGGCCCGGGACGATCAGCTCCACCTCGCCCTCGTCGTGCGCGCACGCGATCGACTTGCCGTCCGGCGCCACCCGGGTGAGGAAGCGGTCGACCGCCCAGTGGAGGAGCGCGATCCCGGCCGAGCCCAGCCGCCAGAGTTGCCAGTCGCCGGTCCGGTGCTGGCCGAACACGAGGATCTGATCGTCGCGGGTGAACTCGGCGTCCATCGGCGAGAGGCCGGTCGGCACCGCCTGGCGCTCGACCCGCCCGCCGGCGAGCGCCCGGACCAGGAGGCGGGAGCCGTCGGCGTAGACCAGGCGCTTCCCGTCGTGCGACACGCCGCCGCCCATCGGCTGCTGGTCGCCGACGGTCAGCGTCAACATCACCTCGCGCACCTCGCGTCCCGCGGACGGACCGCGCTCGCCGAGCCAGAGCCAGAGCGCGAGCGACAGCACCGCGGCCCCGCCCAGCGCGGCGACGAGGCGAACGCGCCAGCGCCGGGGGCCGGCCGGCGCGGCCAGCGTGGTGGCCAGCGCCGCGGCCCGGTCGAGCGGCCCGGTCCGCGTCATCGTGTGGGCGGGCGGCGGCTGGCTCGTTTCCTCCGCGGCCGGGGCGGCGCTGCCCGCGTCGCGCACCGCGCGCGAGAGATCCGCCGCGCTGATCCCGGTCGGCGCCAGCAGCGCCGCCACCTGCTCGCGCATCTCCGCTGCCGACGCGAAGCGCGCCGCCCGCTCGCGCGCCATCGCGCGCTCGATCAGCGCCACCACCGCGGCCGGCAGGTCGGGGCGCAGCTCGGCCAGCGGGCGCGGCGCGCGGGAGATGATGCGGGCCAGGAGCTCGGGTGCGCTGCCGGACCCGTGCGGATAGCGCGCGGCCAGCGCCCAGTAGATCGACGCGCCCAGCTGGTAGAGATCGGCCGACGCGTCGGCGCTCTCGCCCGCCGCCTGCTCCGGCGACAGGAGCTCGAGCGTGCCGTGAACCGTGCCCTCGCGCGTGATCGCGGCCTCCAGCCGTTCGTGCAGCTTGGCGATGCCGAAGTCGAGCAGCTTGACCTGGCCAGCCTCGGTCACGAACAGGTTGCGCGGCGTGACGTCTCGGTGCACCAGGCCGAGCGGATGCCCGTCGTCGTCGCAGGCCGCGTGAGCGTAGGCCAGCCCGGCCAGCGCCTGCTCGGCCACGGCCAGCACCTCCGGCCAGGGCGTGCGGTCGCCGCCGTGCGCCGCCAGCTCGGCCGTGGTGGCGCCGCGCAGGAGCTCCATGACGATGAAGTAGCCCGAGTCGACTGCCAGCACGTCGTGCACGCGGACGATGTTCGGATGGTCGAGCCGGGCCAGGATGCGCGCCTCGGTGAAGAACCGCTGCACCATGTCGCCGCGGATCGCCTGGTCGGCGGCCAGCCGCTTCAGCGCGACCGGCATGCGAAATCCACCCGGGCCGGTGCGCACCGCCTCGAGCACCTCGCCCATACCGCCTTGCCCGATGCGGCGCGCAATCTGGAAGCCCGGGACCTTCGTGACGCGAGTATAGCGGCGGTGAGCCGCGACCGTGCTCCCGAGAGGAGTCAGTCGTACGGCAGCTCGACGTTACGTACACTCGAGGCACGAACTGGCCCACGGCTTGACGCCAGTGCCGGCTGGTAACCTGGCTCGCCCACGACCCGTCGGACATACCCACGCTGCCCCGGGCTCGGCACCGAGCTGCTCGACGTCCCCGGCGATCCGGAGCGCCGACGCCGCGGCTGACCTCGTCGATCGCGAGCTGACGTTGACCGAGTCGATTGACGACGAATTCTGGAGATGGCCCCCCGGACGTTGTGCTCATTGTCAGTTCGTTACTCATGAGGTCACACCCAATGAGGAGTTGAGGGCGAGGCATCGGGAGGGCGGCCGTCCGATGCTGAGGGTGGGCGCGGGCACGTCGTACGCGTCCATGGCTGCGCTCCGTCCGCCTGTATGATTGGGCATGGTGGGGCCGAAGGCGCTCTTGTTGGTCGGACCCGCTCCGTGCTCGATCCCCGATCGTGAGCTGGCGCGGCGGATCGGGCGGATCGGCGAGGTCCTGCTCGCGTCCGATGCGCGCTGGCGCGTGCGTCGATCGGAGCTCCCATCCCGCCCGGGATCTGGCGCGATCGAATCCGAGCTCGAGGCCCTGCTCGACGTCGACGATGTCGTCCTGATCGCCGCCGTCGCGGCACGGCCCGCGCTTCCGCTCTCGTTGCTTCGCCGTTTCTTGGCGTCGTGCCGAGCCCGCGCCGCGGTCCTCCTCATCGCGGGGTGGTCGGACGAAGCGGACCACCAGGCCGACGTGTGGCTGGCGTCGGTCGCGAGCGGATCCCCGTCTCACCTCATCGCCGTTGCTGCCGCCGATGCGGTGTTGCCCGCTCTCGAGGCGACGATCGACGCGCTCTCCGGCCTCGCGGTCGATCCACGGACCGGCACGGTCACGCTCCGCAGCCTCGGCGAGTGCCTGGCGCGCGGCGTCCCCGAACTGGCGCTGCAACACGCCGCCGCGTCAGAGACGGTGATCGCCGGGGCACCGCTGGCAGGCTCGTGGGATCCGCGCCTTGGTCGACTGTCGCGCAACTCCGAGGGGGTCGCACACGCGGGTCGCCCGGCGCCAGACGACCTGACCGGTTCGGTGCTGCCCGGACGCTTCCGGCTCGATAGGCGGATCGCGCGCGGCGGCTTCGGCGCGGTGTACCGCGCCCGTCAGCTAAACGTCGAACGGGACGTCGCCGTGAAGGTGTTGCACGAGTCGATTGACCCCGCGTCGGTCGCCGGTCGCCTGTTCGTGCACGAGGTCCAGGGGGTGGGAAAGCTCGACCACCCGAACGTGGTGAGGATCTTCCAGGCCGACGTGACGTCCGATGGGAGGCTCTTCTACGCGATGGAGCTCCTCTCCGGCCAGGACCTGGAGTCCCTGCTCATGGGCGGCAACCTCGAGCCGGGTCGGGCCATCGCGCTGGCTGGTCAGCTCCTGGCCGCTCTCGGGGCCGCCCACGAGGCGGGGCTCGTCCACGCCGACGTCAAGCCTGGTAACGCCGTGGTGGTGCCAGGCCGTCATGCCGAGCGTCTCGTTCTCGTCGACTTTGGCCTGTCGCGACTCCACTCTCCTCAGCCGTCGCGCTCCGCCGGCGGCACGCCGGCCTTCATGGCCCCCGAGCAGCTGCACAGCGGCAGGGTGGATGCGCGCTCCGATCTGTTCGCGGCCGCCCTGGTCCTCGTGACAATGCTGACCGGCTGGCGCCGGCGATCGGCGAAGGAGCTGCGCCCTCCGCTCGAGGTGATCGCCGACGCCCGCCTTCGGTCGATGCTGGACCGCGCTCTGGCGCTCGATCCGGCCGACCGCTTCCAGAGCGCGGCCGATCTCGCGAATGCGCTGTCGTGCAAAATCGCGCCCGGTGCGACGGAGGCGCCGCGCCGGGGCCCGTTCGACGCAGCTCCGCTGGGCGAGGCGGACGCCGCTCGCCTTCATGGACGCGAGCGAGAGATCGCCGACCTGCTGGACCGGGCGCTCTACGGGTCCGGATGCGTCCTCGTCGGTGAACGCGGCGTCGGCAAGACATCCCTCCTCCAGGCCGGTCTCGTCCCACGGCTCCGGGCGCTTGGTGTTCGCGTGGTCGATGGAGAGGGATTCGCCTCCGAGGTGACAATGGCCGAGCCGGCCCGGACCGTCGTCATCGTCGACGAGCTGGACGAACGATCTACGGCTCGGCGGCGCCTCGAGGCCTCACGCCCTACAGCCGACGTGGCGATGATCGTGACGGCTGGGCCGGAGCACGGGCCACTCCACGGATGGTTGCCCACCGTGGAGCTCGGGCCCCTCGACGAGGCGGGGGCGCGAGCCGTCCTCGAAAGCAGCCTGGCGGGCCAGCGGATGAACATCGAGCCCGCGCTGGTGCGCCGGCTGCTCGACGACCTCTCGGCACACGGACGGACCGGCGTCTCGCCTGCCGACCTCCAGCGCACCGGGGCGGCCCTGGTCGCCGCGCTGCCCTCCGACCAGGCCACCCTGACCCTCCCGCTCTACGAGGGCCTGGGCGACCGGCTCGGCGGCTCGCTCCTGCAAGCGACGGCGCCCACCCGACGCTCACGTGCGGCGACGGTCGGGATGGTGGCCCTACTCGGCGCGATTGCCGTCGCTGCGGTGGTCGGGCTCTTGAAGATTCGCGCAGCCGGCCCAGCCGCGCCCGCGCGGCCGGTGGTGCTGGTAGGCGGCAGCGGGACCGTGCTCTGGGGATTCCTTCAGCCGCTCGCCGGCTTCCTCGAGCAACACGCCGCCATCACCCTGCCGCTGTCGACGTCGCAGGACCATGGTTCCGGCGGTGCGGTCCGAGAGCTCCGCAAGGGTGCGATTCGCATCGCTGCGATGGCGGGCCGCTTCGACGGTCCCCTCCCTCCCGAGCTCCAGCGCTCCGGCGAACGGCTGATAGAGGTGGCCATCGGCTTCGACGAGACGACGCTGTTCGTCCACCGCGACAACCCGGTCCGAGAGATCGACGTCGCGGCCTTCCGCGCCAATTTGTGCTGCGCGGGCAGCGCCACCACCGCCGCGACCTGGCGCGACCTCGGGCTCTACACGTCGCCGTTCGCCGGCGAGCGAGTCGAATGGACCCTGTTCGGACGCAACGGACCTCCAGGAGGCCGTCGCACCACGTCGTCGACCCTGGCCCAGGCCGATGAATGGTTCTGCGCGGGATCGGCGCTCTGCCCCGCGAGCGAGCCGGTCGACGTCGACGCCCACGAGATCCTGCACGGGATGTCGAGATCACCGCGCGTCCTGGCGCTCTCCAGTCGCTCCTTCGCCACAGCGGACGTCCACCCCGTGGCGACGGTCGACCGCGAGCGCGGTACCCGGCTGGACGGTCGAAAGACCCTCTGGCTCTACCTCGCGCTCCGCGCCGATCGCCCGGTCCCCGCCGAGCTGTGCCGCTTCCTGGACGCCGTGCTCGACGAGCACGTGACCCAGCGCCTGGAGCGGGCCGGGAAGGCTCGCGGCCTCCCCGACCGGGCGCGCCGAGGGCAGCGCGTGAGCCTCGGTCTCGACGACGGCACCTGCGGCACCCGCCGGGTCCGCGATCTCGCGCCCGTCGCGGACGGCCTGATCCGCTCGCCGATCGCGGAGGACATCGAGATCCGCGAGCGATGGGTCCCGGCGACGCCCGAGTGACGTCGTCCTCAGCGCTTCAGGTCCAGCTCCGCGATGAGGTGATAGAGGTGGCCCCTCGCCAGATCAAGGTCCTGGGCCGCCTGCCGCACGTTCCACTCACGTCGCTCGAGCGCCTCCCGGACGAAGCGGCGCTTGAACAGGCGGACGGCCTCCTGGAGGGTCATGAGATCATCCGCCGCGGCGCCCATCCTCGGGAAGACGTGATGGGCCTGGAGGGTGTCGGAGTCCTCCATGCGTGCCCGCACCATGCCCGCCTCGATCGCGTTCGAGAGCTCGCGGAGGTTCCCGCCCCAGGTCGCCTCCTGGCAAGCGTGTACCGTCCTCCGAGCGACCCGCAGGACCGGCAGCCCGTTTCGTTCGCAGGCCTTGGCGCAGAAGAACTCGACGAGATCCGGGATGTCGTCACACCGCTGCTCGAGGGCTGGCATCTCGATGGGCAGCACGTGTAGGCGGTAGTAGAGGTCCTCGCGGAACGTCCTCAGGGCCACGCAAGCCTTGAGGTCAACGTTCGTCGCGCTGATGACCCGGACATCGGCGGCGACCGGCGTCGTCCCGCCGAGCGGATAGAACTGCCGCTCCTGGAGGAGCTGCAGCAGCTTCGCCTGCGCCGCCAGCGCTAGCTCCCCGACCTCGTCGAGAAACAGCGTGCCGCCCGCCGCCGCCGCGACCTTCCCCAGCACCCGCCGCGTCGCCGTGGAGTGGGCGCCGCGCTCGGCCCCGAACAGCTCGCTCTCCATCAAGGTCTCCGGGATCGCCGCGCAGCTGATCGCGACGAATGGCCCGCTCGCGCGCTTCCCGTTCTGCGCGATCGCGCGGGCCAGCATCGACTTGCCGGTCCCCGGTCGCCCCGTGATGAGCACGCTCACCGAGAGCGGGGCCGCATGCGCCGCCTCCCCCAGGACCGCCGCGAGCGCCCGCGACCTCCCTATGATCTCGTCACATCGAAACCGCCGCCTGATCTCCCGGGTGTGATCGACCCGCTCACGAGCCGGTTCCCGATCCAGCAGCCGGTCGGCGAGAGGCGCCAGCTGCCGAGCAAACAGCTCCACCCGCGCTCGATCTTCAGCCCCGAAGCCACCTTCCCCCGACCGGCCTTGCAGGTACAGCACACCGACTGGCGGCACCCCGATCGGCGTACACAGGACCGCGTCGATCTGCAGCGACTGCACGCTCACCATGCTCTCGAACCGCGGATCCGCCTGAGCCGAGGGCGTCTCCACCGTCTGCCCATCCGCGATCGCCCGCGCGATGATCCCCCGCGAGATCGACTCCCGGATCGAGGCCACGTCCTCCGCGGTGCACCCGTGCCCTCTCCAGAACCGCGGCGCGGGCCCGTCCTCGTGCAGCTCGAGGTACGCCATCGCCGCTCCCGTCACCTCGACGATGAGCCCGAGCGCCTCGTCGAGCAATGGCTCGATCTCCCGCTTCCCACCCAGATCGAGCAGTCGACGATAGAAGTGCTCCGACGCCCACGGTGCCGTCTCCACGAAGAGGCCTCCTCGATCCGATCACCGCACGGAACTCCGACCTCCAGCAAGAGCGGCCGAGTCGGCTTTTTCGGACTTCCCAAAGATGCAGTCCGACAATTGCGACACTCCGCCCCGCCCTGCCCCGCGCGAAATCAGCGCCATGGCCGGCCGCGAGATGCGCCGCTCCATAGCGGGCGGTGTGGTCCCGAGCTTGCTCTGCAGGGACGCGGGAAGACGGACCGCCGGGTGAGAGAAGCCGACGGGCTACTCCCTCGGGGGTGATCTGTCCTTAACTGACGGGAGGACTGCAGTGAGAACCGGAACCAGACTTGTAACTCCATCGGGCCTTCGGGTGGTGCTCGCGATCGCGACGATTCAGCTGCCCGCGGTCGCGCTCGGTCAGGCTGCGGACGAAGCTGCCGGTACGAAGGCGTCCGATCCAGAGTCGAAAGAACTCATGAGGATCAAAGATGAAAAGACGGTGGAGAGTGTTCTGAAGACAGAGAGAGAGATCGACTCCGGCCGGGAGTTCCAGGGAATCAGCTTCGGTGTAGGACTGGCCATCTTCGTGCCTCGGGCTCTGAGCATGAACTCGCTCAGCAAGCACGAACAGGTCGAGGAGGCCGAGCTGGCCGGTGACCCCGAGAGCTCCGTCGTTCGCGTCTCCAAGAAACGAGGTCCGTCGCCGCGTGTCGTGCTCGAGTCTCACTACTTCGTCACTTGCGAGAACCTTGGCTTCGAAGCCAAGAATTGCCGATGGGGCGTGGGCCCCTTCGTGGCGCTTCAGAGTGGCGAAGACGTCCTCATGCCAGCCCTCGGCTTCGGCCTGATGGGGGGCTTCCGGAGACGCGGAGAGAGCAAGAGCTTCAACATTGGAGTTGGGTTAGCGGTCGAACCGAAGCAGAGGGTCCTCGCGGGCGACCTCCAGATGGATCAGCCGTTGCCGCCGGACGAGACCAAGATCCGCTACATTGAGAAGACCCTCCTGTCCTGGATGATCGTCGGGTCCTTCGGCTTCTGACCCGCCCGGCGCCCCGACCGTCGTCGGCGAGCCATCGCCCGGCTCACCGATACCCGGTCGTGTCGGCCGGCTTGCCGGCGTCCTGGACCTTCGGCACGTAGCGCCAGACGTCCAGCTGGCTGCCGTCGCGGTCGGTGAAGCCGTAGACACGCGCGAGCTGTCCGCTCGATAGCGAGCCGCCGTTCCATCGCGCCACGTCGGGTGCGTGGCGAGCGCGCGACCGCAGGCCGACGAAGCGCGGCGCCTCGGAGATCGCGAAATGCGGGATGCGCCCCGTGGCGTCGCACCAGGTCTCCTCAGTGACACGCAACGCGTCTCACATCGCCTCGGATCGGAGCCAGCCCGGCGTGAGCAGGACGGCGGAGGCCCGCAACGGCTGAGCTCGTGGGCGAGCGCGAAGGCCATCCGGGGCCCCGAGCTCGGCACCGAGCTGCTCGATGTCCCCGGCGAGCCTCCGTACCGCTGACGCTACCCGTCGCCCCGTCACCCGTGCTCTAGTGGATCCGTGACGGCGGAGGCGAGCGGACACCTCTCACCGCTCCTCTGCCCGGCCTGCCAGGCGCCGGTCCCGCTCGGCGCCGCCGACGGCGACCGGACCCGCTGCCCGTTCTGCGCGGCCGAGGTCGCGATCCCGTCCGAGGTGCTCGCGCTGCGCCAGGCCGACCGGGACGACGCCGGATCGCGGGCCCGCGCCGCCGAGCTGTTCCGCTCGCTCGGCCGGCCGCCGTCGCCGATCGCGCGCTTCCTCGTCGGATCGATCGCGCGGATCGCGATCGTCGCCGCGATCCTCGTCCCGCTGCCGATCACCGCGGCGGTGCTCTTCATCGCCGATGGCGGTGGCATGTTCGGGGCCCAGCTCTACGACGTCCTCACCGACGCCCAGCAGGCCGGCCTCACCGTCGTGGCGCCGCTGGTGCTGCTCGCCATCGGCCTCGTCCTGGCCGGCGCGGCCCGGCGCAACGCCATCGCGCTGGGCGGGCTCCGGGCGGCGCTTGCGGCGCGCCCGCCCGAGCGGACCGGTGGCACCGCGCTCTGCCGTCAGTGCGGCGCCGCGCTCGAGCACGGGCCGTCGGACCTCGGCGTCACCTGCCTGTAC
>Ga0193753_10002880_pt1 | contig 13166 bp, 11 predicted proteins | sample H1c2metaG_FD_144925 | JGI IMG/M metagenome (GOLD analysis project Ga0193753, IMG submission 144925) | Soil microbial communities from a riparian zone of the East river system, Colorado, United States - H1c2 | ecosystem: Environmental > Terrestrial > Soil > Riparian zone | place: USA: East... | reverse complement strand
AATTCTCTTCCCTGAATACGCCAATCAGGAATTTTACGAGCAGCCTCCGGTAAAACAAAAGGAAGAAAGTATCGATCATACTCAGTACAACAAACAAAAGAACGGAGGATAAAGAGAGTAAAGTACTACTTATCATGGAAGGGCCATTGGTAAGGAGCTGGGCAGCCGCATTGTTCACATAATTATTTTGCCGTTTCATGTTTAAATGAAATTTTACAGATATCCACTTCTGAAGGTCATCCAGCGAAGTAAGTAACTGTAGTTTAAACTGCGGCCAGTTTTCTGACAGGCTGCTGATCTGTGATACTACGATATAGAGGATAACAGCTATTGATATCATCAGCAGCACCACGGAAAGGACAGCAGCAAGACTACGGTGAAGCCGCAGTTTTGTTTCCAGGAAACCTGCTATTGGCAGCAGCAGCACTGAGAATAAAAGGGCGAACAAAAGAGGCGACAGGATGCTCTTGCCTAATATTGCAATATAAAAAAGGGAGATGGCGCTGATAAGTATCATGGCCAGTTTAGTATAAAAAGGCGGTCCCGGTTTTATAGCGGCCATATAATTTATTATTTAAAGGGTGCAGTTCCGTATATCATTCAGCAACAATATACCAAATAAACAGTCATGGCAGACAGTACTATATGTAAAAAGAAACTTACGTGCGGCAGGTAGGGACCACTCATTAAATAGCTTCATCAACCAGATACAGGATGGATTGGTAATTTTCTTTCAATGCTTCTGACATCGCCAATTCACATGTTTTGGTGGAAGAGTAATAGCCATCGTATTTTTTTTGTTGTACTTCCAATGCCTCTGGCCGTGTAGCCGAAGCCGTCAGCTCAGGAAATAAAAAACCGCGGTCACCGGCCATGCCACAACATCCGGAATAATTGGGAACGGTTACCTCTTTTGCAAAATGTTTCGCCAGCCGGACGAATTTGTTTTCCGTCTTCATTTTCTTTAATGAGCACACCGGGTGCAGTACAATGCTTTTTTCTTTCTGTTTAACTTCCACAAAAGGCAGCACCATATCATGCAGGAAATCCACGCTGTCCAGGATCGTCAGTGCATCGTATTTTCTTTTCCTGGTCTCATCAAGCACCGGGCGCATTTGCTGCATTGTATATGCACAGGAACTAACGTCTATGACCACTGGCAGCAAACCGTCTCTGCTTGAAAGCCATAATTCATCAACTATTTTGTTTGCGGTGAACCGGTAGGCATCACTAAATCCTTTAGACGAAAAGATCTGGCTGCAGCAACTTCCCTTTACCCCATTTAACACATTCACTGTAATGCCGGCCTTTTTGCAAACGCTCATAAAAGTTTCCACCAGGTTTTTCTCCTGTCCTGTATACGTCCCCATTGTCCGGGAAATGCATGCTGGAAAATAAACAATGGCCATTTCTGCTTCCTGTATTTTGCTGTGATCTTTTAATTTGAGTATGCCGAGTTTTGGTGGTGATTGAAGGATATTTGACCAAACTGGCATTTGGGGAAGAATTCTTTTTATCCCCCCTGTTAATCTAAACATGGTATTTTCCCCAAATATTTTGTTCATACCAACGCCTGCTTTCAATCCTGCCCTTGTAAGCCATTCAACCGTTTTAAAATTTTTTGCCACCCATAATGCCATCCGGTTAGCAGCTGCAGAGTGGTTTTCTCTTCGCAAGCGCTTTACCAGGTCACCTGTATTGATATCAACCGGGCAGGCCGTAGCACAAAGCCCATCTACGGCACATGTATCTTTTCCATCATATTGGTATTGATCCAGCAGCAATTTATGATTGGCTTTGTCACCGGCCATTTCCAGGTTCTTCAATACCCGGCGTATAACAATTCTTCGTCGGGGTGTGGCAGTGATGTCACGGCTGGGACAAACATGCTCGCAAAAACCACACTCAATGCAGCGATCCACTTCTTCTTCTACAGATGGCAGCGATTTCAGGTGCCTGAGGTGCGCATTGCTGTCTTCATTGATTATCACACCCGGGTTCAGCAGGCTTGCAGGGTCAATGACCTTCTTTAACCGCTGCATGATCTGGTAGGCTTCTCTGCCCCATTCTGTCTCTACAAAAGGCGCCATATTGCGTCCTGTCCCGTGCTCAGCCTTTAGTGTACCTCCATATTTTTTAATTACTATGGCAACTACTTCCTTAATAAATAGATCATAGCGGGTAATTTCTTCTTCTGTATTAAAAGATTGTGTTACTACAAAATGAATGTTTCCGTCTTTTGCATGCCCAAAAATGATGGCATTGAAATAACCGTATTTGCGAAAAAGATCCTGCAAATCCAGGATGGCTCCGCCCAATTGTTCAACCGGAAAGGCAACATCCTCCAGGATAACGGTGGTGCCACTGGCCCTTACTGCACCCACTGCCGGGAACAACCCCTTTCGCACTTTCCATAAGAGTGCCTGCTCTTCCGCGTCATTGGTAAAAACAGGATTGTTTAGTAGTGAAAGTGCTGTCGAAGAATGCAGGAATTTTTTTACTCTTTCCTCCAGTAGATCATTTGAAGCCTCCTGAAATTCGATCAGCAATGCGGCTGCATTTTCCGTTAATGTCTTTATTATAGCCGGCATACCGGGCATGTCCGCGATTGCATGCAATGAAGCCCTGTCCATGAGTTCTACCATTGTTGCACCGGCATTTGTTAATGGCACAATCGCCTGGCAGGCCGCATAGATATCCGGGAAGTAAAGCAGGGCCGTGGATTTATAGGGATAATCCGGCACGGTCTGTAATACAGCTTCAGCAATAAAAGCCAGCGTACCTTCAGCGCCAATCAACAGGTGGGCTAAGATGTCTAATGGATGCTGAAAGTCAATGAAAGCATTAAGTGAATAACCAACGGTTGTTTTGGTTTTATACTTTGTTCTGATTTTGTTGTAAAGCACCTGGTTTGAATTGATCTGCAGTTTTATTTCCGCAAGAGCTTCATATATGTCCTTACAATCGTTTTCAAATCTTGAATAGTCATCATTTTCCTCAGTAGAAAAAGCTTTACCATTGGGGAGGATAAACCGAATGTGTTTTGTGGTATGATAAGAGTTCAGTTTAACGCCACAGCACATACCGCTGGCATTGTTCGACAAGATGCCACCCATCATGGCTGCGCTAATACTTGCTGGGTCCGGGCCAATTTTGGAATGGTATTTCTTTAAGAAAGCGTTGACCATGGCACCTGTTATGCCCGGTTGAACTCTTACAAGGTTTCCTTCTTCTTCTATTTTCAGTTTGTTCCAGAATTGACTTAGGTCCACCAGGATACCATCGGTAATGGATTGACCGGAGAGGCTGGTACCACCACCACGAAACACCAGTGGAACCTGCTGCTGATGGGAGAATTGAAACAACGAAATCACTTCTGCTTCGCTGATTGGCTGCACCACTGCTTTGGGTACCAGGTAATAAAATCCTGCATCGGCGGCAAAGGATACCAAATCAATGTAACGGTCCCTGATGCGGTTTTCCGGCAATATCTTTCGCAACTCATTCTTCATAACTACGGTGCTTTTGAATAGTAGATTTTACTCAATTCCCGCCTAAGATAACGAACCCAATGGGAACGAAAAACTGTTTAATGGCTGATTATTTTCAAGCATTCACGCAAACCTGCACCAGGCTTCCTAAGCCTTCAATGTTCAATGCTGGATTCCTGTTATGTGCTGAGCATTTACACAATGCTGCAGACCTGGTATTATATTATGCTTCCTGCATACCCAGTATATGGTATTGTTCGCTTTTTCTTCCCCGGCTACCTTTACTATATGAAAAAAACAATACTGGCATTATTGCTATCAATACCGCTTCTTTCATTTTCACAATCCATCAGCTGGGGTGATTCCACTTATAAGAGCATCATCAAAAATGAATGTGAAGACAAAACCTTTACCCGCACAGAGCAATTACCCGCACTTACTACCCCGGCAGCCACATTTACCGACACGCTGAAAGCCTATCTTGGCCCGGATTCATTTTCCTCCGACGGCCAGGCAACTTATTCTTTCCTGCTTACAAAAACCGGCCAGCTGATTGACTTACATATAATAAGCGGCAACCGAGATGCAACCGCAACAGGCATCTACCGGGCAATTACTCATTTTTCGCATTTCTGGCTGCCCGCTGTTCAGAACGGTTACAAAGTATGTTCTTACACAAAATGCGGGGTAAAATGGAAAGACGGTAACATAGACATAAGGATATTCCAATAAGGCTTTTTGCAGATCCATAATAATAAACAAATCACTGTTGATATACATATGCAATTTATACATTCACCGGTTATGGTGATTGCACACTTGATTATTCACACCGTCTATATGGGCCTCCACTTCGCCGGCAATTTTTCATGAGTGCTGTATGTATGCCCTTGTTTTTTGGAAACCGGTCAAAACCCTGTAACCTAATATCAACTACTGATTTGCAGGTTATTCTATTTTTGAGTTATCCACATTTTCCAGTTTTTACGCGCTTAATAATAATCATTCAAAAGAAACTGTTTTGGAACAGAATTGGTAAATTTACCAGTAAAGCAACCAGGAGAAATCTTACAGCGGATGCTGCTAATGGTGTAATTATTTCAACTTAGTTTACCCATAATAACCTTATCAATGGATACGCTGATTAAAATCCTGGTGGTAGAAGACGAGATGATCATCGGCGCAAATATTTCTTTGCAGCTTACCAACCTTGGTTACGAAGTAACCGGCATATTGCCCCGCGGTGAAGAAGCGATCATTCATGTGGAAGAAAATAAACCCGATATCGTATTGCTCGACATTCATCTCAAAGGCAAACTGGATGGAATAGAAACCGCGCTGCAAATGCAGAAACTGGCCAATATTCCCATCATATTTCTTACGGCCAATTCAGACGAGGCCACGTTTAACCGTGCTAAAGCATCCAGGCCTTATGCATTTATTTCAAAACCCTATAAACAACTGGATTTACAAAGAGCCATAGAACTCACCATCAGCCGCATGGCGGAAAATGAAACCGGTCCCCGGGCAGAAGACCATACCGGTGATGAACAGCCTTTTATTTTAAGCGACCGCATATTTGTACGGCACCGGGAAAAAATGATAAAAATTATTGTTGCTGACATCATGTATATCGAAGCAGATCGCAATTATTGCCGCATTTTTACCAAAAACAAAGAATACCTGCTTTGCATCACGCTAAAAACCATCGAAGAGAAATTGCCCGGGCGCATGTTTCTCCGCACCCACCGTTCCTATATCATCAACCTGGCACATATAGATGAAGTGGCGGAAGGCCATGTGATCATTGCCCAAAAAGCAATACCGCTGAGTGCAGGATTGAAGGAGCAGTTGCTGCAACGCATCCAGACATTATAAGTATAGGCGAATTACGCCAATTGGGGAAAAGCCGGTTAATATATGAATAAACTTCTTTCCATCATCGTTGTGCTGTTCCTGGTTCAATATGACAGCTATTCCCAGAAAAAAAACCGGGAACTGGTTGATTCTTTACAAACAGAACTGGTCAAAGCAAAAGAAGACAGCACAAAGTTGAATTTACTGGTGGCTATGTTAGCCGAATATGCCATTTACAAACCAGCAGAAGGATTAACCTACCAGCAGGCAGCATTGGACCTTGCCGGCAAAACCAACAGGGAAATTTATATTGCCCGGGTAAAAGATAAAATAGGTCGCCTGTACTGGCAGACAGGGAAATTTAGTGAAGCCTATAAATATCATTTTGCAGCGCTGGATATTTATGAAGCGCTGGGTGATACATATGCACGCAACTATGTGCTGGTGGAGATAGGACAGGATTATTTGAATGACACCAGGTATGACGAGGCCGGCAAATATTTATTAAAAGCCTTAAAGCTGAGTGAAGAAACCGGTGATAAACCCAATATGGCACAAGCTTACGATAAGCTAACCGCTTTGTATGAGAACCAGGGAAATTATGTGGAAGCGTCAAAGGCAGTATATGCTAACCTGAAAATCAGTGAAGAAATAGGTGACAAAAAGGGGATCGCTTATGCCACTTCATCGGTTGCCTCCAATCTTCAAACCCTTGGAAACAATATAGAAGCATTAAAATATTTTAAGAAGAGTTTACAGTTAGGCATAGAAGTGAGGGATCCACTGGTGCAAACCTATGCCTGCATAGCCATGGGCGACATCTGCCTGGGCATGGACAATTTCGCAGATGCGGAAAATAATTATAAGGAAGGGCTTAAGATAGCCAATGGAATGGAGAATGCGTGGTTGGTTCTTTCCATTTTGCACCGGGGAATCGGGGATGTCAATTATTCGGAGGGCAAATATACGGAAGCGCTTCATTATTTTCTTATGACAGCAGACGCGCTTAGGTCAGTTACCAGTAACCACGCATTAGCAAGCATGTATGCAAAAATAGGCAAGGCATTCACCAGGCTTGGTAAATATGAGATGGCCAGGAAATATTTCGACAGTTCCATGGCCTTGTGTAAAAAGTTAAACACCATAACACCGCTTGGGGATTATTACATTGGCATACAATTACTGGATAGTGCAACCGGCCATTGGAAAGATGCCTATGGGCATTACAAACAATATGCTATTATCAAAGACACTGTGTTCAACAAAGAGATATTAAGAAAGATGGTGATGTCTCAAATGCAGTATGAAAGCGAAAAAAAAGAAACGAATACAAGAGTAGAACAGGAAAAAAAAGATCTTAAAACACAGGAAGAAATAAAGCGCCAGCGGAATATCCGCAACTCCGCTTTTGGGGTGCTGGCCCTGGTGTTGTTATTCTCGGTTGTGGTATACCGGCAGCGCAACAAAATAGCCGGTGAGAAAAAACGCAGCGACCGGTTGCTGCAGGATAAAGAGCTCCTGCTGAGAGAAATTCATCACCGTGTAAAAAACAACCTGGAAGTGGTGAGCAGTTTACTGGCTTTACAAAGTGCACAGATAGATGATCCCAATACAAAGGAAGCCATGCAGGACGGGCAAAACAGGGTGCACTCTATCGGTATTGTACACCAGAAATTATACCAGGGCGAAAACCTGGGGGCCGTTGAAATGAAAGATTATTTCATCAACCTGAGTGAAAGCATACTGGATTCATTTGGCGCCGAAGGCCGGGTAAATATTGAATTTGCCATGGAAAAACTACATATAGATATTGATACGGCTGTTCCGCTGGGCTTAATTGTAAATGAGCTGTTGACCAATACACTTAAATATGCATTCCCCGGCAAGCAACCCGGGTGCGTACGCATTAAACTGGAGAAACAAACGGGCGGCATCCTGCACCTGGAGGTTTCAGACAATGGCATTGGCAAATCCGGTGTAACCCATGGCACCGGTTTCGGCGGACAATTGGTATCACTGCTCACACGCCAGTTGAATGGTTCCATGAAAGAAGAAAATAAAAATGGTACCCGCATCTTCTTTGATTTTAAACTGGAGAAATCAGCGTAAGTCAGTATTGAGTATACAGTATGTAGTATTCAGTATATAGTATTCAGACGTTTTACAAACATGAGGGTCTCAATACTAAATACGCTATACTTAGTACTACATACCCCAGCCCCGGTAAATAAATCCCGCATTCGGACAATTTTACACCCCATTCGTCCTCCATACGATCAACTCATTGTATATCCGCGGTAAGTTTATATAGAACCTGCTATTTTTTGATACACTTGCATTCATTCTCAAAATTATAAATAACCAAACAATGAAAAAAAACAACCCCGCTTTAAAACAATTACTGGCAGTATGCATCTGTGCAGTACTTTTTTCGTGCAACAACAATGCTGAAAAGAAAGAAGATGCAACAAAAGCGCCTGCAGATTCAACAACATCCATCAGCGCCACTCCCGCTCCTGCAGTTTTCACCCCCTTTGATGTAATGGAAATATTACATAAAGTAAAAGATTATGACAAGTGGAGACCTCTTTTTAATACAGATTCCACTGCACGCAGGGCCAGCGGAATGGAAGATATAGCTGTAGGCAGGGATATTGACAACCCCAATAACGTTCTTATTGCACTGAAGATATCGGACATACAAAAAGCAAAAGATTTTGGCGCCGATCCCAGGTTAAAAGCAGTAATGGAAAAAGGCGGTGTACTATCAAAACCTGCTATTCAATTTTTTCACGTAATAAGGTTCAACCCTGAATCAAAAGAAAAACAATGGGTGCGGGTTACGCACAGGGTTAAGGATTTTGATGCATGGCTAAAAATTTTTGATAACGAAGGCACGGAAAACCGGGCTTCCCAGGGCTTGATCGATGTAGCACTGGGACGCGGCATCGATGATCCTTCTATTGTAACCCTTGTATTCGACATCAAAGACATGACCAAGGCAAAAGCTTCCATCCTGTCTGAGGAAAAGAAAAAATTAATGATGAGCGCCGGTGTGGAAGGCAAACCTGAAATTAGGTTTTACCAAACCGTCGAATAAAATAAACGCAATCGCACCCACCGGAAAGCAGGCAATTTTTAAACGCTTAAAAGCTGATAATTTATTAACCATAAAATTGAATCAACATGTCAAACAGGGAGTTTTTTATACAAACATGGCAGTCCGAAATGCAAACAACGCTCAATGCCATAAAGGGATTACCGGCAGATAAAAATAGCTGGACCTACAAATGCAATGAGAAATCCCGCACTGCCGCCGCTATTATCGGTCATATGCTGCCACATGCAGAAGTAATAAGTAACGCAACACAAACAGGTATCGCGGACGAACATTCCATGCCTCATCAATTCAGGAGCGTGGAAGAGGCAGCCGCCTATTTTGAAAAATGGGCAAGCCTCACCGCAGAAAAATTACATATGATGGATGATACCGGCTGGAATGAAAAAATAATAGACTTCCAGGTTGATGGCAGCACGTTTTACCAATTACCAATGAGTAAATTTTGCTGGATGCTGCTTTTTGATATTATCCATCACCGCGGGCAACTGAGCACTTATTACCGCAATATGGGCGTTCGCAATCCCAACATCTACGGGCCCACTGCTGAAGATATGGAGGCCATGATGGCAGCCAGTAATTGATTCATCCTGACTGAAGAACAGTGTAGCAATATTCTTAAAGAAGACGGGCCGTTGCGCTATATAATTTAACGGATTACTCAAAAAAAATGAACACAAATGAAAATACAATCATTCTTACTGTTGCTGTTTGGTTTGGGGTTAGTCCTGGGCTCCTGCTCCAACAACAAAGCAGCTGAGAATACAACTACTGTTTCCACCAACCCAACAAAAGAAATATATTCCATTCTTAACCTGGTGAAAGAAAATAAAATCATTCCGGATTCCATCATCAGGGCGTTGAATGCACAACATCACCAACTGAAAGTATTGGAAAGAAGGGATATACCCGGGCCTTTCAAAAAACCGGAAATGAAATATTATACCGATTACATTGCTGAATTGGAGAAGCTGCCAGTTATTAATCCCGGACCCGGAGAATATGTGCATGTAATGGAAGGGCAACGGAATGGCTATAACAATCTTACAATAGGAATTACAGAAACATTTCCGAACGGGGCACCGCCAATGCATTCTCATGAAGGAGAGGAATCGCATGTTTTGCTGGAAGGTGAAATACTTTATGCTTTAGGCGACACTTTGTTTACCATGAGAGCGCCCTATATAATAAATATCCCGGCAGGTATTCCGCATGCATTTAAAAATATAGGCAAAAAAACAGCCAACCTGGTGGTAATATTTCCTACCAATGTATGGAAATACGATGTGCTGGATTTCTTTCCTTTCAAATCAGATTCAGCCAAATCTGCTTCAAGGTTTACAAAATTTAAAAACAGCCTCGCAAAGAAATAATATTTAGTATAAAGAATAAAGCATACACATATGAATACTTTTTCAGAATATAAAGCCATTGCATGTTGCTTTTATGAAGCTTACAATCGAAAAGATGTAGAAAAATCATTTGATGACTTCATAGGCCCGGATCTTGTCAACCATACCATGGGTGGCAGCATGGACAGGGAAAAATGGTTGAATTTCGACAGGGCTTTCCTGTCCGCATGTCCCGACCTGGAGATAACCATAAAGGAACAATTTGTTGAAGGCAACAAAGTAGTTACCCATTGGACTTGCCGGGGTACACACAAGGCCGATTTTTTTGGGATGCCTGCATCGGAAAACCCTATCCGGCTTACGGGCATATCCATTGACAGTATAGAAAATGGAAAAATAAAGGAGCATTTTGTCATGGCTGATTTTACACAGTTTATGCAGCAGTTTGCAAAAAAATAATCGCCTCACTTCTCAGCAACGCCTCCCGAAGCGGGTGTTGCGTTTGCTCTTTTGTAAAGAACCGAAGGTGCCGCTGCGCATAGGTATTCATCTAGGCGATGTGAGCATTGATGACAGCGGGATTTATGGAGACGGGTAAACATCCAAATAGTTTATGACTACAATTCATCGGGCAAATTCCGATGATGCGTTTTACCAGCCTGTTTCTATACATTGTTTCCTTTGTCTGTAATGACCACTGGTTATTATTACATTCACCTTATCAATAACCTATCTCTATCGTGGACTGGTACACCCCGGGATTGTTGATATTCCCTATCATGAAATGCGCAACATCAGCCCTTGAAATGAGCAGGCAGTTTTTTAAAAATCCATTTACTGCAACCCGGTAATGACCGGTTACCGGTTTATCGCTCAATCTTGGGGGACGCACAATGGTCCAGTTAATCCTGCTTTCCTTTACCAGCTTTTCCATGATCCGCTGATCAGCATACCCATGGCCAAACAATTTTTGAACGAGGTATTTTGTTGCCAGCCTGATATACCATGGTTGCACCGGGCTCACTTCAATAGCAGATGCAGAAATAAAAAAAGCCCGGGTAGCACCCATTTTCTTCATCGCCTGTATCAGGATAGCATTGCCTGCAGAATACAGGGTGGTAGGCTTATTCATACCATCTCCCAGTGCAGATATGACGGCATCTTTATTTTCGAGGTGCTGCTCATATGATTCGGGCCGTCTTACATCCCCCTGCACGATGGTGAGCCGGGGATGCGTAAGCGTTAATTTGGCGGGATTGCGCAGTAAGGCAGTCACCTGGTGCCCGGATGCGAGGGCATATTCCACCGTTTGTTTCCCGATGCCGCCATTGGCACCCATTATCAAAACATGCATAACTGAAGTTTTAATTATCAATTGAATTTAAAGACACTGAGAATGTAAATAGAAATGAAGAGGACGAACTGCAGCAAATGAAATAGATTCATATTGCGTTTCACCTGCACCAGGCTTTCTTCTCCGCCTGGTAAATATTTCCTGAGTTTAGCACCCTGTCTTCTTCCTATGAATATGCCATTGAGGATAATAATAATGATTAAGCCAAATTTTATCCTGAACCAGGATTGCTCGCCAAACGCACCATGTGTAATGCCCATCATGGTAACACCGGATACCAGCAACAGGAGAAAGCCAATACCAAAGAGCACCGCAAATCCCGACATCGCCTTATAAATAACCGCAGCACTTACTTTATCTGTTTCAAATTGCTTCCAGAATTTTTTAAATATAAAATAATCTGCTACCGTTGTTCCTGCCATGATTGTTAGCCCTGCGATGTGCAGCACCAAAGCGAGCTGATAGATTGTTTGCGTTGTCATAATAACTACGTTTTGGTATTAATAATATGCAAATATATACCAAATGGAAGTAATTATACAATTCCGGAAGTATTTTTATAATAAATTTGCTGCCAAAAGGAAGTAAATGAACAAAGCCGTTGAACTGATTACATTATGGGGTGCTTATGAAGAGCAAAACCCGAAAGCCACTATCGCGGACTTTTGCCGTCACCAGCTATCGCTTACCAAACCGCGCCAGTTATCAATGCCGGCCGGCGGTCAATTGCAACCTGATATAAATGGTCAACTGGTAATACTGATCAGGAAGTTGGGGAAATTTCATGTCATGTATTCCAACAAAGCCCTGGAAGGCACAGGCCTTGATCAAATTGAAGAATTTGGTATCCTGGTGATTGTTTTTAATAAAAAGAATCCCATGAAATCAGAGGTGATTTATGATAACCTGCTCGAGCTCTCCAGTGGAACCAATATGCTGATCCGGTTAAAAAAAAGAGGTATGATCAGTGAGGATGCAGACCAGGAGGATAAGCGGATAACAAGACTCAGGCTGACCCCCAAAGGCGAAAAAGCGCTGATCAAAGCCAAAGTGCAGGTGCTCAAAGTGGCGGGTATGATGGTAGCCGGTTTGACGGAGAAAGAAAAACAGGCATGCATTGATCTCTTAACTCCGCTCAACGAAAGGTTTTCATCCATCTTTCAAAGGCAAAAGAATAAGCCTTTTGAAGAAATATACCGGGAGAATATGATCAAATAAGATCCAGGCTGTTTAGTACTTATATTTCCCATTTGCATAATAATCTTATTGAATTCCGGTTCAGTTGACCAAACTCATGATTGGCAAAAAACAATTAATTCAGGATTGGATACAGCTTTTTTGCGCTGTATCATCTGCTGACACTGTTTCATTCCCAAAGAATGCCCTGTTATTATTATTATTAAACATTCCTGCAGCAAACCAGCAGGCAATTATCATCAATAATCATTAATTGTGGAATTTATTTCCCTCCTTTTACTTTTATTTGAATGCATTTATCCAAATTTTTGATTGAACATTCAATGGCATGATATTTACCTGTTTATTATTGAAACACTTAAACAATTAAAATATCAAAAGAATGAAATCACCTAAACCGCTGGATAAAAATATCCAATTTCTCATTACAGCCAATTACCAGCGTATGATGTCCTTTGAACAGGCTGCTTTTTTAACAAGCGAGCAAAGTTTCAAAGCATTTTATTTACAGAAAGCCGAAGAAAGCGAAGTCAACATGCAGCAATTGTACCTGATATTGAATGTAAACCAGCCTGCAGATGGACAAGCTACCGCGCTGGCAAACAGTTCAGCTGATGCATACCTTCCCAATATGTTAACTGGTAAAAAAAGCGCCATCAAAATTCTTGAGTCAATTAAAGCCGGAGAAAAAACCATTGCAAAATGGTATAAAAACACGCTTCAGGAAATTGCTGGCCTTCCCAATGAAATGATAGAACTGGTGAAAGAACAATACAGGATGCTGAATAATGCACAGG
>Ga0193753_10002879_pt1 | contig 13169 bp, 10 predicted proteins | sample H1c2metaG_FD_144925 | JGI IMG/M metagenome (GOLD analysis project Ga0193753, IMG submission 144925) | Soil microbial communities from a riparian zone of the East river system, Colorado, United States - H1c2 | ecosystem: Environmental > Terrestrial > Soil > Riparian zone | place: USA: East... | reverse complement strand
CAACCGAAGACCGAGCGCAATCGAAGGCAAAGCAGCGACCGCACAGCGAGCAGCGGACCGCGCAGGGAGCGGCGGCCCGAACAGCGTCGATCACAGACGAGCGCCGACACACCGCAACGATTTGTCCTGCTGGAGCCTGTCGCGACGCGAATCACTAACCTGCGTGAGGCACGCATCGTAAGCGAACCGCACGGCGGACAGAAACCTCAGCGCGTCGAGCGCCGTCACGCGATGGCATTGGAGATCCTCGCGATCGACACCGTGAAGGTCAGTCCTCCGATATCTCCGACGCGAGCCGCAAGTCATTGATCGCGATGCGGCGATCGACACCGTAAAGGTCAGTCCTGCGGTCGCGCTCGGGACCGTAGGGATGGGTCCTGCGACGTCTTCGAAGCGAGTCGCTCGCGATTGATCTGAAGAGGTTCTCTCGGATCGAGAATCATCGCCCTCGAGATCGTGAAGGTCGCTCTTGCGACCCGTGTCCGATGCGAGCTCCAAGCTGCTGACCGGTAGACGGCTCTCCCGGGACCGAGAATCATCGTGTTCGAGACCGTCGCTCTTGCGACGGTCTCGAACCGAGCTTCAAGCGGCTGATCGTTGAGGTTCTCTCGGGGCCGGGAATCGTCGTGCTCGGGACCGTCGCGCCGTGACAACGCCGGACGCGTAGGCTTTTCGTTGGCACGGCGCGAGAGCCGGCTTGCTGCACCGTAGAGAAAGCGGCATCGGCCGGTGCATCTGCAAGCCGGCGTGTCCAGAGCGCGATGATTCCCGGCCCCGAGAGAACCGGAAGCGTGCTTCGAGCGACGCAGATTGCGAGCAGCTCCGGCGCGAACGGGACGCTCTTTCCGATCCGGTGCATCTACAAGCCGGCGCGAGTCCAGAGCGCGATGATTCCCGGCCCGAGAGAACCGGAAGCGTGCCCCGAGCGACGCAGATTGCGAGCGGCTTCCTCCGCCCTGCGGGAACCAACTCACATCGAAGTTCGCGGCACTTCATGAGCGAACGCTTACTAGTTCGCCAGCCGCGACGCGAGCGCTAACTCACCAAGCTACAGCCCCACGCGCCACTACCGAATCGACAACGTTGAACCGTCGAACGTCACACCGATCGGCCTCAACACCACTCGCCTCGGACCCGCTTCCACAACCCCCGCCCGCACCAAATCCCAACCCGCCTGCTCAGCAGCCAGCATCGCGCGCGACGCATCCGACTCCGACACGAACAACGCGTACCCGCCACCCATGTTGAACGTCCCGTACGCCTCTTCGACACTCATCGCCGCAGCCTCAGCCAGCATCGGGAAAATCGCCGGAACCTCCGGCATCTGATCCACCACGTACGACAACTCCTGATCAGCCCGCATCAGCTTCCGCCAGCCGTGACCCGTGATGTGCGCGACGTAGTGCAGATCGAGCTCCGCCCTCTGCAACGCCTCCACCAACGGCCCGTACAACGGAGACGCATCGAGCAACACCTCACCCAAACATCGCCCCTCTGGATCACCCGGCACCAAAGTCTCGTAGCCCTTGGGCAACTCCGCCGCGATCCGCCGCGCCAACGTCAAACCATTCGCGTGAATCCCCGACGACCTCGCGACCAGAATCACGTCGCCCGCGTGCACACGCGATCCCAACAGCAAACGCGACTTCGGCGCGACACTGCCAATCGCCGAACCACCGAGCACCACACAGTCGGGCTCGATCATGTCGGTCAGCACCTGCGTCTCCCCACCACCCCAAGCACAGCCGGCCTCCTTACAAGCAGCACCCCAACCATGCACGAGCGACGAGATACGCAGCTCGTCCTTGAACCATTCCGAATCCCCACTCGCCCAATACGCATTCAGAGCCAGCGGGACACCACCGAGGGTGGCGAGATCATTCAAGATCGTTGCTACCGTATCGCGCGCGATAAGCTCGTAATACGTCTTACCCGTGACACGACGCATCGCATCTGCGACCAAGTTCTTGCTTCCAAGACCCTCAGTCACGAACGTCAGGTATCGATCACCGACATCGAGCGCGTACGCCGACTCGCCTCGACTCGCCTCGACCTCCTCGACACCCCGAACCGTTAAGCTGCCCGCCGTCCCGAGCGCCACCCGCTGCGCGAGCAGCTTGCCAGGATCGACGGCCGCGTAGTCGACACCCGCCTCGGCATATGCGTCTGGAGAGTCAGTCGACCGCCGAGTCATTCGAACGCCGAAAGGCCCGTAATGTGCTGACCGATGATCAGCGTGTGAATGTCGTGTGTGCCCTCGTACGTGTAGACCGTCTCGAGGTTCAACATGTGCCGCCCGATCGGGTACTCGAACATGATCCCGTTGCCGCCGAGAATATCGCGCGCCATCCGCGCAATCTCGAGCGCATGGAACACGTTGTTCCGCTTCGCCAGCGAGATGTGAACGGGCAACGCCTTCTTCTTCTCCTTCAACCGCATGAGTCGAAGTGACAAGAGCTGGGCCTTCGTGATCTCCGTGACCATGTGCACGAGCTTCTGCTGAACGAGCTGGTAACCAGCGATCGGGCGCGAGAACTGAACGCGGTCCTTCGCATACGAAAGCGCAGTCTCGTAACACGACATGGCCGCACCGATCACACCGAAGGCGATTCCCGAACGCGCCTGGCTCAAGCAGGAGAGCGGGCCCTTCATGCCTTTGACGTTCGGCAAAATCGCATCCTCACCGACTTCACAATCCTCGAGGATCAACTCGCTCGTGACACTGGCACGCAGAGAGAACTTGTCCTCGATCTTCTGGGCCGTGAAGCCGCGCGACTCCGTCGGAACCAAGAAGCCGCGGATGACGCCATCGAGCTTCGCCCACACGATCGCCACCTGCGCCAAGTTGCCGTTGGTGATCCAACGCTTGCGACCATTGAGGCGATAGCCACCGCTCGGGCTGCGCTCTGCCTTCGTGATCATGCCTTCGGGGTTACTGCCGAAGTCGGGCTCGGTCAGACCGAAGCAACCGATGATCTCGCCCTTGGCCATGCCGGGCAGATACTTCTCTTTCTGCTCCTCCGAACCGAACGCCCAGATCGGATACATGCAGAGCGACCCCTGCACCGAGCAAAACGAACGCACACCGGAATCGCCGCGCTCGAGCTCCTGCATGAGGAGGCCGTAGGCAACTTCGCCCATGCCCGCACAGCCGTAGCCCTTGAGGTTCGCACCGAGCAGGCCGAGCTCGGCGAACTTCGGGATCAAATGCATCGGGAACGTGCCCGCCTGAAAATGCTTGCCAATGATCGGCGTGACCTCGGCATCGACGAAGCGGCGCACCGTGTCGCGCGCCAGACGCTCGTCTTCGGTCAACTCGTCATCCAGCAAATAGAAATCGAGACCTTCAAAACCCATGGCAGCTCCCGTTGCTCCCTGAAAGATTCTAGGCATCGCTTCGCACGAGCAAGCGCGCGTGTAAAGCCGTGACCCCAACCGGCGCGCTTGCCATGCATGCGACCCTGTGTATAGTACGCGCCCTGTCGTTCCCAGACCGATGGATCGGGGCTGTAGCTCAGCTGGGAGAGCGCTGCGTTCGCAATGCAGAGGTCAGGGGTTCGATCCCCCTCAGCTCCACCCCTTCACTCCCAGTCGAGCCGCGCCGGCTGGCGCTAGCCAGCAACGAACGGGCACACGCTCAGATCTTGAGCCAACCCGACATCGACACCGACAAGCCGATGCGAAACCCGCTGACGCTGTAGTCGAGGTCTGGCGCGCCGGCTGGAGGACTCGTGGTTCCGCTGCCAATGCGGAATCCGACGACGAGCGCGGGGTCGATGCTGAAGCCGTCGAACAAGAAGCACCGCAAACCGCCGCGCGCGAGCAGCATGAAGCTCGTCTGCGAATCGTCCGTCGACATTCCGGCAGCCGCGAGCGGACTGACGGAGTTGATCTCGACTCCGAGCATGCCACCGACGAAGGGATTGATCTTCGACGTCGGCATGAAGTGGTAGTCGACCTTCGGCGCGAGCAGCAGATCGAATCCGCTCGATTCGATTTTCGCACCAGCCATCTCCGCCTCGGTGCTGCTCGACACCCCACCGAGTTGCACCAATCCACCGATCACCAACTTGTCGGTGATGCCGTAACCACCTTCGATAAACACCGGCGACGTCGTCGAGAAGCCCCAGTTCAAATCAGTGCGAGAGAGATCACCACCGTTGTTGTCCAAGCTCAACGACGTCGACGTGTAACGCACGAAGTACGTACCGAGACTGAGCTGCAACAAGCCTTCCACCGACGTGATCGGAGCTTCCGGCGCGCCGTACATACCCGGATAACCCGCAGCCGCGAGTCCTTGCGGTGGCGGACCATAGCCCGGAGGCACTGCCGCTCCTGGCTGCGGATACGGTTCCGGATACGGACCGGGTTGCGGCTGCGCTTGCGGATACGGTTGCGGGAACGGAGCAGGCTGTTGCGGCTGCTGCTGCTGATAAGCACCAGGCGGATACGTTGGCGCGGGTTGAGCCGCTGCCGGCAACGGGATCGCAAACGCAAATACAAACACAGCCGCTAGGCGATTCAGCATGATACCTCCACGAGAACTCGCCGGCAGTGTAGGGCGCCTCTCAACGCGTGCGAACAAAAACGGACACGAGTCGTGAAACGCTAGCGCGTTATCAAGAAGCTGCGCGCGCTGTTTCGGCGAGCAATGGCAACGGACAACGCAACGCGTCACAGACCGCGCGCAGTAGCGTTGTCTCATCGGCACTGACCCGATGATCGGACAACACTGCATGCGCACACGCATCGACGAGTTGATGCGCGAGCTCTGGAGATAGCGCGCGAAGTTCATTCAGTGCAGGGCCAAGACCGCTGATCAAACGTTCGGAAGCGGGCAAAAGCTGCAATTGCACGCCCCGCAAGCGGTGCGCCGCTGACGTGAATGAAATACTCGCTCCCGCACCGTCGACATCACCTGCATGCGCCAATAATGAGAGAACCAACTCGAGCTCTGCGCGTACCGCAGTGAGCCGCTTGTGACGCACCCTCGATCTCGAGCGCGCGTTCGGCTCACCCAGTAAGCGTTCACTGAGCATCCAACCTACGACTTGCTCGAAGATCGACGTGTGGCGATCGGCAAGTGTCAGACTCTCGATCGTTCGCGCGAATCGTAGACGCTGCTCCGCTGAGAATTGTCTCAGAGCAGGGGCGGCTAGCTCGATGAGCGACAACCGTTCGCCTATTTCCAACTTCGCTAACAACGGCGCTAAGCGCTGCGCCTCTGCCCGAAGCTGCGGACCTGAACTGGCTTCGATACGCGCGCACTGTGGTACGGAGAGCTCGGACGCATCGATCAGCCACAAGCCATAGACCATCGCACCTGCTGAAAACGGACTCGCCGCGGCCTCGCGCAACGCCTCAGGTAGCGCGGCGATCTGGCGGCGACTCTCCGCGAGTGCGTCTCGATCCGGACTTCCAATGTGCTGTGCGATGTCGCCTGGGGGTAATGATTGCGCGGGCGACGTTGCCGCAGCCTGCGGTGCAAAACCCATCGCGCCCGACCGCGGAGACTCATTCGGTTCATCGGCGATGCCCTCCGGAACTGGAGCGAACTCTCCACCGAAGCCTGGGTCGAGCCGCGCGATTCGTTCGCTCAACGGCGGATGCGTCGCAAGCCAACTGTGCGCGAACAACCGTTGATAGAGGTCCCCGAAAAACAAATGACTCGCTTCATCCGCCGCCGCTGCAGCAACCCGCGAGCCGCCCGAATAACCACCGATCTTCTTGAGCGCGCCAGCGACGGCCGACGGATCGCGCGTGAACTGGACCGCCGATGCGTCCGCCAAGAACTCGCGCTGGCGACTCACCGCCGCCTTGATCAGCTTGCCCATCAACTCACCGAGCCAACCGACCACGAACACACCGAGCCCGAGCGCGAACAAATGGCCGCCACCCTTGTTCTTCGAACGAAACACGCCCGACGTGTTCGACGCGAGCCGCATCAAGCCACGACCGCACAAGCCAATGCACAACACACCGAACACCGCTCCCATCAAGCGCGTGTTCAACCGCATGTCGCCATTCAACACGTGCGAGAACTCGTGCGCGATCACGCCTTGCAACTCGGAACGCGTGAGTTTCTCGAGCGCTCCTCGCGTGACCGCAACCGCAGCGTCGTCGACCGAGAATCCGGCTGCAAACGCGTTGATGCCGATCTCTGCCTCCATCACGAAGACTTGCGGCACCGGTACACCCGACGCGATCGCCATTTCCTCGACGACGTTCAACAGGCGCTGCTCCAATAAATCGCGGGGTTGGCCGCTCGCGAGCCGGCCACCCATCATCTCGGCAACGCGCGAGCCACCACCGCGCAGCGAGAGCATTCGATATACGCTCGCACCCGCAACGAACAGCGCACTGCCGAAAACGCAAATCGCAAACAAGCGCGGATGCCAGAGCTCAGACTCGTATCCGAACATGGGCTTCGCCCGCGTGACGGACAGCTCCAGCAACAACAACACCGCATACAGACCCACGCCGGTCGCGAGCACGGACGCGACCATGCCCACGAGCAGCCAGCGCGTATTGCGCCGCGCTTCGGCCTGTTGCTCGAAGAAGGAGCTCATGCGCTCAGGACATCAACTAAACGAAACCTTCGGCGCGCGCCGCTCTTCCGGCGCTTCGATGGCCTCGAGCAAACCGGCCGACCCGAAACCCATCGCACCCGCAAACAGCACGGCCGGAAACACTTCGCGTGCACTGTTATATTCAGTGACCGAATCGTTATAAGCCTGCCGAGCAAACGCGACGCGATTCTCCGTCGATGTTAGTTCCTCGGTGAGCTGGCTCATGTTCGCGCTCGCCTTGAGGTCTGGATAGTTCTCACTGAGCGCAATGATCTTCGACAAACCCTGCGCGAGCGCACTCTCCGCAGTCGCGAGCGACTTGAGCGCACTTGGATCGCCCGGCTGCGCTGCAGCAGCTTGCGCCGCACCGTACGCAGCGTTGCGCGCACGAATCACCGCCTCGAGCGTCTCGCTCTCGTGTTTCATGTAGCCCTTCACGGTTTCGACCAGATTCGGAATCAAGTCGTACCGGCGCTTCAGCTGAACATCGATTTGCGCGTAGGCGTTTTTGAAGCGATTACGCTTGCCGACCAAGCCGTTGTAGCCACCCACGAGCACCAGCGCCGCTAGCACGAACAGCCCGACCACTGCGATCGCAATCCCCATTCTCGCCTCCTCACTCACAACACGGCTAGCCGCCCCAACAAACCGCGCTGCAATCAATCTAGAGTACAACCAGTGTGGACAGATTGGCACACACCGTTAGTACGCCCGGCCGATCTAACGCGCCCCGACGCATCACCGCACGCAACCCGCGCGCGGTTCGCGCGGCCACACCGGGTACTCTCTCCCTACAACTTGGCCGAATGCGGAGACCCTTTGTCATCTCGCAAAAACCCTGCACCATGTAGTGCATGTCAAGCTCGGTGCCGCCTCCCGACGAGTCCACGTACTTCTTGCACATGATTCAGAACCAGCTCGACCGTTCCGCCAGGATCGTGGAACTACCCGAGCACGTTCGCGGAATTCTCTCGCAACCGAAGAACGAGATCATCGTCAACTTCCCCGTCTTAATGGATGACGGCAGCCACAAGTTGTTCAAGGGCTACCGGATCCAACACAACAACGTACTCGGCCCTTACAAGGGTGGGTTGCGCTTTCATCCGGATACTCGGCTCGACGAGTGCAAAGCGCTCGCGATGATCATGACGTTCAAGTGCGCGCTGATGGACATTCCCTTCGGCGGCGGCAAGGGCGGCGTGAAGTGCGATCCGCGCGCGTTGTCGGAAGGCGAGCTTTCCCGCCTGACACGTCGTTTCACCCACGCGCTCGGCGCGAACATCGGGCCCGAGTACGACATCCCGGCGCCGGACGTGGGCACAAACGCAAAGCTCATGGTCTGGATCATGGACACGTACATGAACACGGCCGGCTATACGGAGCGCAACGCGCAGCAACGCGTCGTCACTGGCAAGACGCTCGAGGTCGGTGGCTCGCAAGGTCGCGAGAAGGCGACCGCGCAGGGCCTCGTGCATTGCGTGACGGAGTGGGCGCGCGACAAGGGCATCTCACTCGAGGGCAAAACTGCGCTCGTTCAAGGCTACGGCAACGTCGGCGCGCACAGCGCGATGATCTTGGCGCGGCTCGGCGTGTCGATCATCGGTGTCGGCGACCACAGCGGGTACATGCTGAATCCGGAAGGCTTCAACACGCACCGGATGGCCGACCACGTGCGCAAACACGGCTCGATCGAAGGCTACTCGAAGAACCACGGAGCGAGTCGCGAGGAGTTCTTCGCGCACAAGGCCGACTTCTTCATCCCGGCTGCGCTGCAACACCAGATCGGTGAAAAGGAAGCGAACTTGCTGCAAGTGCAGCTGGTGGCGGAGGGCGCGAATAGCCCGACGACGCCCGACGGCGAGCAGATCCTCCAGCACCGCGGCATCGACGTGATCCCGGACGTACTCGCAAACGCGGGCGGCGTAACCGTCAGCTACTACGAGTGGGTGCAGAACGGGCGCAACGAGTCATGGGATCTGGAGGAAGTGGAGATGCGGCTCGACCGCGCGATGAAGCGCGCGTATCGGCGGGTCGTCGACTTCGCGCAGGACAATCGATGCAGCATGCGGGATGCCGCGTATGCGATCGCGCTGCTGAGGCTGAAGCAGGTCTACTCGCAGCGGCGCATCTTCCCCTGAAGGAAGCGCAGGCGGTGAGGGCAGGCGGGGTTCGGGCCGACTCGTGGCTATGGACCCCCCCGAGTCTCGGTGTACGCTCCGGCCGTGCTTAGGCTGCGGACTACCGGAAGCTCAGGTCGCAGCTGCGTAGTCGTGCTCGCGCTGACGCTGCTGGGCGGGGCGGGAGTTTTCGCCGCGGCAGCTCCGCACGCGATCGCCCAAACACGCACTGCCGACGCGACCGCGCCGCCGCCAGCTTCGCCCGCTGCACCGAGACCTTCCGACGCGACCGCGCCGCCGCCAGCTTCGGGGACGGCGCCGGCCGCACCACCGCCCTCCGACGTGGCCGCGCCGTCGCCTGCTTCGGCGCCCGCTGCACCGCCGCCGGCCGACGCGACCGCACCGCCCGGCGCCGAAGCCCCGGAGAGCGAGATCATCTCGCAGCCATCCGCTGCGGACGGCACCGAAGAGCCAATCGCGATCGAAGACGACGAAGCCGCCGCCACCGATGCAGACACGCTCGTCACCCCTGACGCAAGCGCGAGCGCACCGATCCGCTACATCCTCGAAGGTGTGCGGGTCCGCGGCAACAAGACCCGCGCCGACGTGATCGCGCACTACGTCTCGATTCAGCCCGGCGAACAGTTCGACGTCAACGACCCTTCGATCGAGTCGATCCGCTGGCGGCTCCTCGGCACCGGTTGGTTCGAAGACGTCAAGCTCTCGCTCGCGCGCGGCTCGCGGCGCGGCTGGGTCGTGCTCGTGATCGACGTGCGCGAGCGCAACACGCTCGTGATCGATCGGCTCGTCTTGGGCCTCTCGAGCGTCGTCAAAAACAGCAGCACGAACAGCGACGTCGTTCGCCCTTACGCCGGCCTTGGCCTGGCTGAGAACAACTTGTTCGGCCTCGGCATCGGCGTGCGCGGCGCCGGCGTCATGTCGCTGCACGCCGACGGTGTCGCGCAGTACGGTCTCGACTTCGGCTACTACGATCCGATGCTGCAAGGCAGCGGCTACAGTCTGAACGCGCGCGTCTTCCACAACTACGCGCGCGAGTTCTTCGGCCGCAACCCACTCGTCGCGATCTCGTGCCCAGAACCGACCGGGCTCGACGAGGGCAAAAACGAGTGCGACCCGGACGTCGAGGGTAAGCGCGCCGTCGTGATCTACCACCGCACCGGAGTCGGCATCGGCACCGGTCACGATATCTCGGGACAACTCCGCTACACGCTCGATTGGCTCGGCGAAATCGTCACGGTCACCGACAAGCCCACGCTCGCGAGCACCCAACGCGGCCGCGACATCGTTCCGATCGACTTTCGAATCGAAGACGGCACGAGCTTCGTGTCGAGCTTGCGCCTCGGCTTCATCTACGACCGGCGCGATCATCCCGCGCTCACGACCCAAGGCACGATCGCGAACTTCTCGGCGCGCTTGGCATCTGCGCTCATCGGCTCGAGCTACGACTTCGCACGCTTCGAGGGCTCGGTCCGACATTGGATCCCATTGCCCTGGAACCACGTCGTGAGTTTGGGCTTGTTCGTCGGCACCGTGTTCGGCAACGCACCGTTCTTCTACGACTTCTACGCGGCCGATCTGAGCGACCTGCTGCCGTCGCGCGTGCTCGAGCTGAACCTCGATCGCCGCCGCACGTTGAACCTCCTCGGCACCAGCATCGTCGAGATGGACATGGAGGATCTCGCCGCGCGGATCGACTTCGAGTACCAGCTGCCGGTGTATCGCGGCCCGGGCATCATCCACGGCGTCGATGCGTACGCCGGCGCAGGCATCTTCATGCTCGCGAGCCGCCGCGATCTGCGCCAATCCATCTCCGGCTATGAAGGTTTGTCGCGGCTTCCCGTCGACCTGACGTTCGACCTCGGCCTTCAAGCAGACACCGAGCTCGGTGTGTTCCGGCTCGGCTTTTCCAGCCTGATCGGCTTCTCCAACCTCGGTCAGGAGAACCCGTGAGGCGCGCACTCGCCCTCGCGACGTTGCTCCTCGGTCTGTGGTCCGGTTCCGTGCTCGGCCAAGCTCCGAGCGCGATCGCGACCCGCGCGATGAACGTGCTCTGGGGGCTCGTGCCGAGCGTCAGCTTTTCGGTGCGCGACTTCCTCGATGCATCGGTCAGCCAGAAACTGCAGAGCGGATTGCCGCAAACGGTAGTCACGCGGCTCTACGCGTACACCGAGAAGGGGCGAGATCCGCTCGCAGTCGGCGTGCTCTCGTGCCGCGTCGCGTACGACTTGTGGGAGAACACGTATCGCATCGAGCGTCAGACCGAGACGCAGGACAAAACCTATACCGTCAAAAACCTCGATGCCGTCGGGCGGTTATGCCTGGAAGCGGACAAGTGGCCGCTCGGTGAAGCGAAGTCTTACGTTCGCGTGAACGGCCAGCGAATGTACTTCGCCGCGGTCGTCGAGCTCAACCCGCTGTCGCAAGACACGGTCGCGCGCATTCGCCGCTGGCTCGCGCGGCCCTCCGGTACGCAGCTCGAAGGCAACGCGTTTTTCGGTTCGTTCGTGAGCATCTTCGTGAGCCGCAAGCTCGGTGCGGCCGAAAAAACTCTCAACGTGCGTTCGGAGCTCTTCACGGCGCCCTCCGTGACCTTTCCAGCGGCGGAAAGCTCTTCGCCGTGAGCTTCAACCGCTTCGAACGCAAATTGCTCGCAGCGATCGTAGTCGCCACGATGATGCCTCTGCTCGGCGCGCTCGTGCTCGGTCAAGGCGCGATGCGCGAGGCGTATCAGGTCGGCGTGAATCCCCGCGTTCGCGAAGAGCTCGAACGCAGCCTACGTTTATACCGGACGTACTTCACCGTGTTGCGCAAACACGCCGACGAGACCGCGGGTGCGATCGCTTCGGATTGGTCACTTCGGGATTCGGTTCAGCGCGGCGATCGAGCCGCGCTCGGGTCGCGCCTTCGCAACTTGCTCGACAACTACACCGACATCGCGCGTATCGAGATCTCCGACGCGAACGGGCAGGCGCTCGGATCCGCTGCGGTGGCCGCGCGCACGAAGAACGATGCGCGCTTGTTGTCGATCGAACGGACGCTCGCAGATCTGCCGGACGCACGCCTCCGCGTGACGCTCGCAGCGGCATCGCGACCGTTTCTGGACTATCAGCGCGCGGGTGAGCTCGTCGAGGTGTACCGGCGGCTCGAGCGCGGCGGCGGCCAAGTCGCGGGCTTTTTCATCGTCGTGTACACGGCGTTTTTGCTCAGCGTGATCGTGGCGGCACTCGCGGTCGGGATCGTGATGGCTCGGCGCGTCACGCGCCGTGTCTCGGTGCTCGCGGATGCGACGCGGCAAGTCGGTAGCGGCGACTTGCAAGTGCAAGTGCCGACCGACACCGCAGACGAGATCGGCGAGCTCACGAATGACTTCAACACGATGGTGCGCGACTTGCGCGAGTCGCGCGGGCGCATCGAGTACTTGCAGCGCATCAGTGGTTGGCAAGAGTTCGCCCGGCGGCTCGCGCACGAGATCAAGAACCCGCTGACCCCGATCCAGCTCGCGATTCAAGAAGTCCACAAGAGTTATCCGGGCGGCGACACGCGCTTCGATAAGCGTCTGACCGACGCGCGAACGATCATCGAAGAGGAAGTCGCGACTCTGCGACGCCTCACGGCGGAGTTCAGCACGTTTGCAAAGTTGCCCGAAGCGAGTTTGGCGCGCGCGGACTTGAACGACTTCGTGCGCGATGCGAGCCGGTCGTTCGAGACGATCGCCGACGTTCGCAACCACGACTCCGGAACCCCGGTGCCGGAGTCGAATCCGATCGAAGTTAAGGTCGAGCTCGCAACTGTGCCGCTGCCGGTCCGAATCGACAGCATGATGCTGAAGCTCTGTCTCGAAAACTTGGTGCGCAACGCAGTCGAAGAGTTGCGCGTGTTGGAAGGTTCGCAGCGCGTGCTCGTGCGGCTGGGTCAGCGGCGAGGCCGCGCGCTCTTGGAGGTGCACGACAGCGGGCCCGGTGTGACCCCGGCGGATCGCCAGCGGATCTTCGACCCCTACTTCACCACCAAGGCTGATGGCACCGGCCTAGGACTGCCGATCGTAAAAAAGGTCGTGCTCGAGCATCACGGCTCGATCGCGTGTGAAGAGAGCGAATTGGGGGGCGCCGTGTTTCGAATCGAGCTGCCTCTCGCATTCGGGGGCTGAGTGGGCATTTCTGCCGATCACGAAATTTGGCCATTATATCAGTGACTTGGCGGCGTGAAATTTGACGCACTGAGCGCTTCTTGCTAGTCGTGAGAGAAGAGCTGGCTTTGTACGCAAAGTCAGAGCGGCATCCGGGCCACAGGCGCCTGCTGCCAGGCGAGGCGCGAGCGGTTCGGTTATGTCCGGCGATCGCTCCTGGAGCGTCGGACTGAAGGGCGACGCGTGCGGGCATCGAAGGCGGGCAGTATCGAAGAGCGAGTCGCGCGCCTGCGGGTGCTCGAGGCGAAAACGCCCGAGCTCGCGCTCGCCGACTAT
>Ga0193753_10002878_pt1 | contig 13170 bp, 13 predicted proteins | sample H1c2metaG_FD_144925 | JGI IMG/M metagenome (GOLD analysis project Ga0193753, IMG submission 144925) | Soil microbial communities from a riparian zone of the East river system, Colorado, United States - H1c2 | ecosystem: Environmental > Terrestrial > Soil > Riparian zone | place: USA: East... | reverse complement strand
GGCATAATTAAAGTGAAAAGTGAAGAGTTAATAGTGAAAAGCTGTCTGGCTGGATGCCTTTTAACTTTTCACTCTTAACTATTCACTTCTTAAGGGTGCCCAGGACTGGACTCGAACCAGCACACCGGTTAAGGCACTACCCCCTCAAAGTAGCGTGTCTACCAATTTCACCACCTGGGCATTTGTATTCAAGTGAGGGCGACAAAAGTAATAACCTTTACAGATTTAACAAAGATTTTAAAGAAAACGGCCTAACCGGGTTCCGGCTGCCAACGCCACAATGCCACCCACCAGGCTAATACTAATATACATCAACGTCGGTCCGTACAACTTCTTTTCCAAAAAGTTGAAATTTTCCAAAGCAAACGCAGAGAACGTTGTGAAGCCACCACAGAATCCCGCACCTAAAAAAATCTTCCAGTTTTCCGTTATAGCAACATTGCGTGAGACTGCACCGTACAGCACGCCAAGTATAAATGAACCGAGCAGGTTAACGCACAACGTGCCATAGGGGATTATCGAGTTTACCCTCCCGTCGATAAACCGCACCGAGATGTACCGACTTATGCTGCCAAGCATTCCACCACCCCCCACTGCAAGTAGTTTATATAGATCCATGTTGTTTGAAATGAATTGAAGTGTGGTGAAGATAATGCAATTTTCGGTTACAACTTTAGATGGTACGCACCATTGTACCTTTTAAAGTCGACCATACGTCGCACAGAGAAATGCACTAACTTTTCCTTTACTTTAATCAAAAAAATGCGCTTCCGAACTGCAGACATGGATGACCTTTCAAGGTTAATGACCCTTTATAAAGCTGTTTCAAGACAGGAAGGTGGTATTGCAAGGCTGGAACACGAGGTCACTGAAGACTATGTTAAGCACTTCATGATAAAGAGCCTAGCCACGGGGTTGATCATCGTCGGTGAAAATCCCGATGACGCTGAAGAGCTTGTTGCCGAAATGCACGGCTACAAAGCCGGGCCTAAAGTTTTTGATCACGTGTTGGGCGATGTGACCGTGCTGGTGCATCCAAACTATCAAGGCCGAAAAATCGGCAAGACCTTGTTAATGATTTTTCTGGATGAGATTGTCCGCAACCGCATGGATATAGGCAAAGTGGAACTGGTCGCAAGAGAAGGTAACCAGAGGGCTATTGCTTTGTATCAATCTGTCGGTTTCCGCATCGAAGGCCGGCTGGAAATGCGGATACGCACGCCAGACAGGAATTATGAAGCGGATATTCCTATGGGATGGCAGAATCCTAACTTTGAATTCGATTTTTAAATGGGACGCTGTTTAGCGTCGATGCGCACAGCCACTGCGTTACAAAGCGACTGCATGGTCAATTCGAATTGGCCGCCAAGAGTAGTTATTGCGCTTTCGATGTATGTCGCTGTTTGCTACGCCGCAGTCGCTTCACCAAACGCTCCTCTCTGATCAGATAGCTAAGGTTAATCTGCGCCACGTAAAACTGCTGTAGATAGCTATTGGGTGTCGCAGATAGGTTGATCCTGTTTTCCATAACATACATTTTTAGTCGTATGACAATTCTGTAGTCGGTTACCCCTATTTTTTTATTTTATTTTCTGAAGTTGCGAGAAATACCATCAAGGCGAAACTCTTCTAAATGGGTACATATACGTTGTGTATAGCCCTAAGGTTCTGTATTTGGAGGATAATCCATACCCTTAGACCCGGCGGAAGGTCCATTCGTTGGAATAATATCGGTGCTTGGTGGAAAATAAAATGCCCTCTGACGGAGAGGGCATTTCTAACGTTTGAATGACTGTCTATTAGAGGTTGGGCTGAGGCGTAGTTCTTAGATAAGGTTTGATTCGCTTGTGGCCTTTTGGAAATTTGGCCGCAACATCTTCGTCTTTTACCGCCGCTGTAATGATCACATCTTCGCCGTGCTTCCAGTTTGCCGGGGTGGCAACGCTGTAACCAGCGGTGAGTTGAAGGCTGTCTATCACGCGTAAGATCTCGTCAAAGTTCCGGCCAGTAGACGCAGGGTATGTGATCGTTAATTTTACTTTTTTATCTGGGCCAACAACGAATACAGAGCGTACCGTGAACTTGTCGACCGCGGGATGCACCATATCATAGAGATTGGCAATTTTGAATTCTGGGTCTGCGATGAGTGGGTAGTTAACAACTGTATTTTGTGTTTCGTTGATATCGCCGATCCATTTCTTATGAGCATCCAGTGGGTCCGCACTGAGTGCCATTACCTTTACATTGCGCTTCTCAAATTCACCGCGCAGTTTTGCTACAGCGCCAAGCTCCGTTGTACAAACCGGTGTAAAATCAGCAGGATGCGAAAACAGTACGCCCCAGCTCGATCCAAGCCATTCGTGAAATTTAATAGTACCTTCTGTGGTTTCAGCCGTGAAATCCGGCGCTATATCGCCCAATCGTAGTGACATAAATAATAATTTTAAGGGTTGAACATTTGTATACTAAACTACAAAAAGCCCCTATTAGTTTGTCGGCGGACGATTCTTTTATCTATTAATTTAATAGGCATTGAAATTGCCGTCCGATGACTATTATTTCTTCCTGCGGGCTTTGAGTTTGTTTTCAGTTTTGACCAGGCTTTCCAATGTTTCCGACTTCAGCATCTCGACCGTTGCATTCCGGATCTGAAGGAACGCAGCACGTACAGTGCACGTCATCTCGTCGACGCACTCCTCGCACGGTTCATAAAACTTATGAGTGGCGCATGGAACAGCTGCGATGGCGCCGTCGAAAAGACGCACAATGTCAGCCAGATTTACTTCCGCAGGTGATTTTCTCAAGGTGTAACCGCCGCCTTTTCCCTGTTTGCTTCCTAAGATCCCGGCACGCTTCAAATCAAGCAATATGGTTTCGAGAAACTTTTTGGGAATCAAGCATGCTTCAGAAATGTCCTTGATAAGGAATTTTTCTGTTGGCTTTTTTGACATGTGCACCAACGCATGGATGGCATATTTGCATTTCTTGGACAGCATACTGGGACAATTTAGTAATTTACAGCCTTCCCAGAATAACCTAGATGGTGAGTGTTATCATTATCTAGAGATGTTCATGCCGAGATAGCTCAGCGGTAGAGCAGCTGTTTCGTAAACAGCAGGTCGTGGGTTCAAATCCCATTCTCGGCTCGGTTGAGAATTTAGTGATTTAGTGATTGACGATTTAGTGATTGGTTCGGCTCCAGGCCTCTGTTCATTTATGACCACGATCATTTTGGTGACGGCTTGGATCCGAGGTCATGAACTTTTCGCAATAGCCCACAGAATGCAACGGTAGCAGTACAAAAAGGTGATATACCTTTCTCATAGCAGGCGCCTTCTTTTTGCGGACCAATGCTTGTATACGGGCGATATTTCATACGGATCATATGCTTCGATAAACTTATCACGATAAGTTTATCGAGTGGTGAAAACTTGAGTATGTATTTAACCTAACAGCCATGCCTAACCTTCCTACTATCAACGTCATCTACGCTTCCGATGCCCTTGAGCAATTGGAGGCACTGAAAAACATCCTGGAAAAATTTAAAGCAGAACGCAGGATCTCAGACTATACCCTTATAGCCGATGTGGATCAATTTGTCTCGTCACAGTATAAAGTCAAAGCCAATGACACGCTGATTACTTTGCTTACGCTTAAACTTGCGCGGCTTGATGAGATAAGAAGTATATCAAAACAATTGAAAGTCAGCTGGCCGGAAATAAAAGTGTTTGAAATCATCGTAGATCAACTGCCATACGACAATAAGTTTGTCACATTTCCGCCTGATCTCGCACCCATTCGGGGACGCAACGATATGGTTTCAGTGTGGAGTGATATTGAGAAAACGCTGAGAAGTATGCTCCCGGCCATTCAACCACCACCGCCACCACCACCACCCGATGGGTGGAAAACAATTCTAAAAATTGGTATTCCACTGATTATCATCATTGCTCTGATATTTTGGTGGCAATTTCGGAATAATGGAAATCCTCCAGAACAAACGCCACTAGCGCAGTTTTCAAGCGATAAAACTACATGTGAAGCACCCTGTACTATTGTCTTCGCCAACTCTTCACAGAACGCTGCCAGTTATCGTTGGGATTTTGGAAATGGAGATTCCAGCGAAAATGTCAACCCTACCTATACGTTCAAGAACGGCGGCAATTTCATTGTCAAACTCACCGCTTTAGGTAAGGATCAGCAGCACGAAGTCACGCACGAGATTGTGGTGGGCAGTGCGGCAACGCCCGATGCGACACCCGTTGCTAATTTTACCCCAAGCAAAACAAATTGTTTGATCCCCTGTACAATCAACTTCACCAACAAGTCGGAGAATTCAACTTCGTACCGCTGGGATTTTGGCGATGGAGCTACCAGTACTGACGCCAGCCCCACGCATGATTATATGGATGCCGGGCAATATCACGTCAAGCTTATAGCAATTAATAATAGCGGACAATTTGACGCCACGGCGACAGTAACGGTGGGAACCAATACACATAACATACCCCCTTTTCCGATAAGAACATCAGGTAGTGACGCCAACCGAGTTAATGGTGGTGACGATGAGATTGATTCTGATGACTGGACCAGTGTTGAGCTTGCTTACTCAATTGTTAATACAAAACGTGAAGTTCGATTGACAGTAGTTTGGTACGCACAGGAACGCAATGATAACAGGAGTCCTGGTAATACCCGGTTTAAATCCGAAAAAACCTTTACTCTTTTCAATGTAGATTCGTGTTGTCCTGGTTCAGTCATTGATGAGATACAGGGGATTGTTACTGAAGCAAACAAGGAAGAGTATTATCATGGTGAGGTGCACGGTTTTAAACGATTTCCTGACACTGGCTCACTCGAGGGAATCGAGGTTCGGTTTGATGCTGATGGAGGCCAGGATAATCAACAACAAGCTCTAAAAGCAACTTTACCACGTTTCTCAGTAAAGCTAAAAGATAGTAACTAAGCAGTTTCTATTTTGAAGGCTGCAGGATTAAATGACGAGATGGCGCGTCAGAGACCAGCACCGGCCGCACGCAGTTTGACTACATATCGATTGAGCTACCGCTCGGGTACACTCACCAAAGGCACGAGTGCAAAGACGCTAGCGTTTTCTTTGCGTCTTAGCGGTGAACACGGACTTTGAAACGACTTGTCAATGAATACGTTCAGCATGGGTTGAGCGCGCGACCATGGTAATCGAATAATCGAGTAATATCAGGCAGCATCCTACCAGTATTGATACGTCGGCCATGTTGAAGATACCAGTGTGAAATCCCCAGACGTGGATGCGGATGAAATCGGTCACAGCGCCGTAGGTCAACCGGTCATAGATATTTCCTACGCCACCTCCAACGAAAAAGCCAACACCCACAATACTTAACACCGACACCCTTCGCTTTGCCACTATCGCTGATGCAACAGCGATCAGCATGATAATAGGAAAAATTCTGAAAGCTATTACTTTCAATGTTTCGGGGAGATACTGTCCGAAGCTGAGAAACGCGCCGGAGTTTTCAACTTTAGTGAAAGTCACATGATCGCCAAAGCGAATGTTTTGATGGTATCCGATCCTATCCCTGGCAATTTTCTTCGAGATCTGATCACAGCTTACGTTGATGCAAAGCAATGCAACAATCAACACGTATTTTAACGACCCTTTCGCTTCCATAGCGCACGCCATTATGTAAAGCTAATGTAACCATTATTTCCCTTCCCGGAACGGATCTTGCCAGACAATACAATGAGACTTATCTTGTGCACCAGATGATCAAAAAACTTGCGCTGGCATTCCTTATTATCATCACCTTAATCGGTGGTTATGCAATATATGTTCTTAGTCAACCTCAAATCGGGGCAGTGCCTGAGGGAGGAGCGTTAGTTCGCATTGAGCGGTCACCCCATTTTCATGATGGAAAGTTCGAGAACATAAGTCCGACGCCAGACCTGACGGAAGGCGCGTCCTACGTAAGCCTAACTTCCAAAATGCTTTTTGGAAAAGACTCACGGACAGAACCCACTCAAACAATTCCTTCTATCAAATCTGATCTCCTTCACCTCGACCGGTCGCAAAATACGATTGTATGGTTTGGACACGCATCCTACCTGATGCTGATTGATGGAAAGACAATTTTAGTTGATCCCGTCTTCAGTGGCAACGCTTCCCCTACAGCACTGTTCAATGTTAGGAGCTACCCTGGAACCGATGTGTACAATGTAGAGGATTTGCCTGCCATCGACTATCTGTTCATGAGCGGTGATCACTATGATCATCTGGACTATGAAACGATTTTGGCATTGGAACCGAAAGTAAGAAAGGTTATTGCCGGACTTGGCGTCGGCGCTCATTTCAGAAAATGGGGCTATCCTGAAAGTAAAATCATTGAAAAGGATTGGAACCAGACGCTGACGCTTGATACCGGATTTCACGTCACTACCACTTCAGCCCGGCATTTTTCGGGTCGCGGCCTGAAACGAAATAAGAGTTTATGGATGGCCTACGCGCTGACAACACCTTCGATGAAGATCTACATAGGAGGGGAATCCGGTTATGATACTCATTTCGCATCGATTGGCAAAGCCCTGGGACCGTTCGATCTGGCGATTCTGGAGTGCGGCCAGTATAATGCTTATTGGAAATACATCCATATGATGCCGGAACAAACTGTTCAGGCCGCCATAGATCTAAGGGCCAAATCCTTAATGCCTGTACATTGGGGAAAATTCACGCTTGCCCTACATGCGTGGAACGAACCCGCAGACCGCGTTTATGTGGAGAGTAAAAAGAGAAACGTCAGGCTCATAACTCCGAAGATCGGTGAGCTCGTGAACTTGAAGGATTCCACCAGAATTTACAGACCATGGTGGATGGAATTACAGTGACTTCTTTTAGATCAAATACTCAAAAAGATTCTCATTCTGATTCACCAATGTATAGTTCAACTTGAACCCATCCATTCGTGCGATCAGTGCATTGAAATCCTCTTTTGATTTTACTTCAATCCCGATGAGCGCAGGGCCACTCTCTTTGTTGTTCTTTTGAATGAATTCAAACCTCACAATGTCATCGTTTGGTCCCATGATGTCATTGACAAATTGTTTGAGCGCACCGGGGCGCTGTGCGAACCTGACAATAAAGTAATGTTTTAGCCCCTCGTACAGCAATGATCGTTCTTTGATCTCCTGCATGCGATCGATATCATTGTTGCCTCCGCTCAAAATACAAACAACTTTTTTGCCCTTGATCTGAGACGCGTATTGATCCAGTGCGGCAATAGACAATGCGCCGGCGGGTTCTGCCACAATAGCGTCCTCATTGTAAAGCTGTAAAATAGTGGTGCTTACCTTACCTTCTGGCACGAGCAACATGTCTGAGAGTATGTCCTTGGATAGCTCGAACGTAAGGTCGCCGACCTTTTTCACGGAAGCGCCATCAACAAAACGCTGGATCTCATCGAGTACAACCGGCCTTCCAGCTTCAAGCGCTTTTTTCATGGATGGCGCACCCAACGGTTCCACGCCAATGATAAGCGTGTTGGGTGAAAAGGTCTTGAAATATTGGCCCACTCCAGCAACGAGTCCCCCACCACCAATGGGAACGAACATGTAATCAATGTTTGACAGCTCATCCAGGACCTCCTTGCCCACTGTTCCCTGCCCTTCGATCACTTTCAAATGATCAAATGGAGGAATAAACACCATGTTGTTTTCTTTGGTGAACTCCAACGCGTGCGTCTGGCATTCGTCAAAGGTGTCACCCACCAATACGATCTCCGTATTGTTCCCACCAAACATTTTGACCTGTGTGATCTTTTGTTTGGGAGTGATGGCTGGCATGTAAATCACGCCCTTGATATCAAGGTGCTTGCAGGCAAATGCAACGCCCTGGGCATGATTACCGGCACTCGCGCAGACCACACCGCGCTTGCGTTGCTCCTCGGTCAGGCTTTGGATCAGGTTAAATGCTCCGCGGATCTTGTAAGAACGTACGATCTGAAGGTCTTCGCGCTTCAAATAAATTTCGGCGTGAAATTTTTCCGACAGCTTTTTGTGAAACTGTAGTGGTGTTTTGAGGACAACGGATTTCAGCGTTTCCGCCGCCGCATTAACATTCAATTCGTACGTTTTTGTTGACATCATAACAAGGGAGATCGCGCATGCCGGCGCCGTTGCTTGGAGACACAACGGCGCGGCCTGCTTGTTGATATTTTTAGTTGATCATGCTGGCCTCAACCGTATTTTTTTCCGGTCTGAGTGCGCGCACGGCGGCTCCAGCCTGCCACAGTTCGCTTTCGCGTACTTCCTTCAGTTCCTCTGCCAGTTTCTCGCGGTAGTCAGGCTTACTGCACGTTTCGATGGTGCGTTTTGCTTCCTGGCCACTTGCTACGCTTTTATACAGTTCCTGGAATACAGGAAGTGTGGCAGCTTTGAATTTCTTCTTCCAATCCAGTGCGCCGCGCTGTGCAGTTGTAGAGCAGTTCGCGTACATCCAATCCATACCGTTCTCCGCTACCAGTGGCATGAGACTTTGTGTTAGCTCTTCAACAGTTTCATTGAAAGCTTCGGAAGGTGTGTGACCGTTGGCACGGAGTACTTCGTATTGCGCTTCAAAAATGCCGGCAATGGCGCCCATTAGCGTTCCACGTTCACCGGTCAGATCAGAATATACTTCTTTCCTATGCCGTGTTTCAAAAAGATATCCGGCGCCGACGCCAATACCCAATGCTATGGCTTTTGTTTTTGCTTGGCCGGTAGCATCCTGAAACACGGCATAGCTTGCGTTGATGCCCTTTCCTTGAAGGAACAGACGTCGTACCGAAGTGCCTGATCCCTTAGGCGCAGCAAGGATCACATCAATATCAGTTGAAGGGATGATACCTGTCTGGTCTTTGAAAGTAATCCCAAAGCCGTGGGAGAAATACAATGTCTTTCCTTTCGTTATGTGTGGCTTTATCGTTGGCCACAGCTCGATCTGTCCGGCATCAGACAAGAGGAATTGTATGATGGTGCCTTTCTTGGCCGCTTCTTCGATCTCAAACAGCGTCTGGCCAGGAACCCATCCGTGTTCGACAGCCTTGTTCCATGTTTTCGATCCCTTTCGTTGGCCTACAATAACCTTGAATCCATTGTCTCGGAGGTTAAGGGCCTGTGCAGGACCTTGAACGCCGTAGCCAATGATTGCGATCGTTTCATCTTTTAGTATATCGAGTGCTTTTTCCATTGGAAACTCTTCGCGGGTCACAACCTCTTCGATCGTTCCTCCAAAATTGATCTTTGCCATGTTATTTGATTTGATTTATTAGTTTATGTTTGATTGGTTCGTGCAACGCGCCCTCTATACTATTTGAGCGGTGTGTTTTGAGCTCAGCTCACAATATTCCCTGCTGCCTTCGTAGTACACGGCGTGTTCAACTTCGATAAGTTTTTCGAGTTGATGTTTGACCTTTTCGATCATGTCGGCCGTTGTAAAAAGAAGAACGACGGCAACACCTCTTTTAAAATCGCTTTCGTCCTCGTGGGCGATAAGCTTTTTGATCCTTACCCGTCTACGGTTAAGGATGTTGACGATTCTGTTCAAAACAGAGAAGTTGTTATCGGAAGTGATTTCCAGTGTGAAGTCCTGTTTCATGTGACTATGTTCGTTTTAACGGATTTCAGTTTTATAATTAATTTGTCGGTGCCTCCAGCAGAACATCAGAAACGCCTGATCCTGCAGGAACCATCGGAAATACATTGTCTTCTTTGCCCACGACAACCTCTAGAAAGTAAGGTGTTGTTGCAGCGAGCATTTCCCTCAGCGCACCTTGAAGATGTTCGCGATCTTCAACTTTTTTTGCAGGAATGCTGTATGCTTCCGCCAACTTTACAAAGTCGGGATTCTGCATCTCCGTGAATGAATAGCGCTTGTCGTGAAACAGCTGCTGCCATTGACGTACCATCCCCAGAAAGTTATTGTTGAGCACGATGATCTTCACAGGGATCTTATATTGCATGATGGTACCCAATTCCTGTACCGTCATTTGATAACCACCATCTCCGATGACGGCTACAACTTGCTTCTGAGGTATTCCAAGCTTGGCGCCTATGGCGGCCGGTAAAGCGAATCCCATAGTACCCGCTCCGCCTGATGTTACGTTGGTCCTGGGTTCCTTGTACTTGTAGTAGCGTGAGGTGGTCATCTGATGTTGACCCACGTCGGTAACAACAATGGCTTCGCCTTTTGTGAAATTGGAAAGGTGATTGATGACCTCGGCCATTGTCAGTACGCCGGAAGGATTAAACTCCTTTACGATGACCTTTTCATATTCGATATCGTTCAGCTTTGTGAAGCTGTCAATCCATTCCTCATGTTTGTTGGCGTTGCATTTTTTCAACAATGCTGTTAACGATTCCTTCGCATCTGCATGGACGGCCACATCAGCCTTGATGATCTTATTAATTTCCGCTTTATCGATTTCAATGTGAATAACCTTGGCCTGCTTGGCATACTTGCTGACGTTACCCGTAACGCGATCATCAAAGCGCATTCCAACGGCGATCAGTACGTCGCATTGGTTCGTGTTGAGATTGGGACCATAGTTGCCGTGCATACCCAGAAAACCCACATAATTGGGATGATTAGTGGGAAACGCTCCAAGCCCAAGCAACGTGCTGGCTACTGGAATTCCGGTCTTCTCTGAAAATGCTTTTAGTTCTTCGGTCGCACCTGACAACAAAATACCCTGACCAGCAAGAATGTAAGGCTTCTTTGCTCCGTTGATCAATGCCGCCGCAGCATCTACCTGGCTTTGCTGCATGACCGGCTTTGGCTTGTAGGTGCGGATATTCTCGCATCGTACGTGCTTAACCGGCTCTATCATTTCATTCTGCGCGTTCTTGGTTATGTCAACCAATACCGGACCGGGTCTACCTGAGTTAGCAATGAAGAACGCCTTGGCTACCGCTCCCGCGATATCCTTTGCTTCCGTCACCTGGACATTCCATTTGGTGACCGGAATAGTTGTGTTAACGACATCGCACTCCTGGAATGCATCGGTACCCAATAAGTGAGCGAATACCTGTCCCGTTATGCACACCAAAGGTGTGGAATCTATCAGCGCGTCTGCAAGACCGGTTACCAGGTTGGTGGCGCCTGGCCCGGAGGTGGCGAAAACAACGCCGGCCTTTCCCGTTACGCGGGCGAAGCCCTGAGCGGCGTGAATAGCACCTTGTTCGTGTCTGACCAGGATGTGGGTCAGCCTGTCGGCATAGTGATACAATGCATCGTACACAGGCATGATCGCTCCGCCCGGATATCCGAAGATGAGGTCTACTCCCTCTTCAACCAGGCTATTGAGCAATGCTTCTGATCCTGTGATCTTTATTTTAGGCTGCGCAGGTGTGGTACCCGCGTCAGCTACTTTAGTCTTCGTCAGTAACGCATCCATCAGCAGCTGTTTTTACTTGTTTAGCATACTTTTTTAAAATTCCATTCTTTGCACGCAACTCGGGTTGGACCCATGCTGCCTTGCGTTTTGCCAATGTGGCTTTGTCAACTAACAGATTGATGGTATGTCCCGCCACATCAATCTCTATAACGTCGTTCTCCTCTACCAAACCAATCAATCCACCTTCAAATGCTTCCGGTGTAATGTGACCGATAACGAAGCCATGCGATCCACCGGAGAACCTTCCGTCTGTGATCAGGGCCACGCTCTTACCGAGACCTGCTCCCATGATGGCTGAAGTAGGCTTGAGCATTTCCGGCATGCCAGGGGCGCCCTTGGGTCCTACGTTGCGAATCACAACAACGTCCCCGGCTTTCACCTTCCCATTTTGTATGCCATCATTCAAATCGAATTCACTATTGAATACCCTGGCAGGACCGCTGAATTTTTCGCCTTCCTTACCAGTGATCTTGGCAACAGAACCTTTTTCGGCAAGATTGCCGTAGAGGATCTGCAGGTGCCCCGTTGCTTTAATAGGTTTCTCTAGTGGACGGATCACGTCCTGCGAGGAAAAATCCAACGTCGGAACGTTCTTTAAATTCTCCGCGATTGTTTTTCCGGTGACAGTAATACAATCGCCGTGGAGGAAACCTTTCTCAAGCAAATATTTCATGACGCTTGGAACACCTCCGATTTTGTGAAGCGCCTCCATCAGGTATTTACCACTTGGCTTAAGATCGGCGATCAGTGGTGTTTTGTCTGATATCCTTTGAAAATCGTCTTGCGTCAACGGAATGCCCGCACACTTTGCCATAGCAATAAGATGGAGCACAGCATTCGTGGAACCGCCAAGGACCATAATGACGGTGATCGCATTCTCAAAGGCTTTGGTCGTCATGATATCCCGTGGCCGAAGATCGCGCTCCAGCAAGACCCGTATCGCTTTTCCCGCTTCAATGCATTCATTCGATTTTTCCGCACTCAAGGCAGGATTGGACGAGGAATAGGGCAGAGACATCCCCATGGCTTCGATCGCGGACGCCATCGTGTTCGCAGTATACATACCGCCACAGGCGCCAGCGCCTGGGCAGGCATTCTGAATGATACCTTTGTAATCCTCGGGCGTAATGTTCCCCGCAAGTTTTTGTCCCAACGCCTCGAACGCCGAGATGATATTGAGCTCCTGTCCTTTCCAATGTCCGCCTGCAATAGTTCCACCATATAGCATGATCGAAGGACGATTCAATCGAGCCATGGCCATTACAGATCCGGGCATATTCTTGTCACATCCCACCACCGCGATCAGCCCATCGTAATATTGTGCCCCGCACACCGCTTCAATGGAATCAGCAATAATCTCACGGCTTACCAGTGAGTAACGCATGCCCTCTGTGCCGTTGCTCATGCCATCGCTGACACCGATCGTATGAAAGATCAATCCAACAAGGTCATTACTCCAGACGGCGGTCTTTACTTCCTTCGCCAGATCGTTCAGGTGCATGTTACAAGTATTGCCGTCGTATCCAGTGCTGACAATTCCTACCTGTGCTTTTTTGAGATCCGTTTCCGTTAATCCAATACCATACAACATTGCCTGTGACGCTGGAAGCGTCGGGTCCTGGGTAACGGTCTTGCTATACTTATTTAATTCCATCGTTCAGTTCAAAAAGTTTTGCCGGTCAACCGGCGTATGTGTTTGAGGAGTGAAGAAGCAATCATTTGACTGCTTCCCGTCACCCCCGCA
>Ga0193753_10002876_pt1 | contig 13173 bp, 7 predicted proteins | sample H1c2metaG_FD_144925 | JGI IMG/M metagenome (GOLD analysis project Ga0193753, IMG submission 144925) | Soil microbial communities from a riparian zone of the East river system, Colorado, United States - H1c2 | ecosystem: Environmental > Terrestrial > Soil > Riparian zone | place: USA: East River... | reverse complement strand
CTGCGCTGCATGACAGTTACCCCCGAAGCAAATACCGCCGCTACGCTTCACGACGCGTCTGAAGTGACCGCCGACGTGGATGTTGCTGACCCGGCGCTGTTGCTCGAGCTGACGGGGCCGTCGGCTTCCAAGCTGGCTCGACTCGAACGCGCACTGCCACCACTCTCCGCAGGCCTCCGCGGCACGACGATTCGCTTGCGCGGACCGCGTGAAAACGTGGCGCTTGCAGAGCGTGCACTCACCGAGATGATGGACGTCATCGAAGCGGGCGGCATGTTGCGCGATGCCGACATCGGTTCCGCCGTCCGCCTGATCGCAGAGCATCCCGAGCTCAAGCTTCGTGACATCTACAAAGACGTCGCGATCACTGCGGCCAGCGGCAAACCCGTCGCCGCGCGCGGGCTCGCGCAGAAGTTTTACCTGCAAGCGATCCGCGACAGCGACATCGTGTTCGGCATCGGTCCCGCCGGTACGGGTAAGACCTACCTCGCGATGGCGATGGCGATTCAATCGCTGCAAGCCCAGCGAGTGAAGCGCATCGTGCTCACGCGGCCTGCGGTCGAAGCAGGCGAGAAGCTCGGCTTTTTGCCGGGCGACCTGACCGAGAAGGTCGATCCGTATCTGCGCCCGCTCTACGACGCGCTGCACGACATGTTGCCCGCCGTGCGCGCGAACGCGCTGATGCAGCGCGGCGTGATCGAAGTCGCGCCGCTCGCGTTCATGCGCGGGCGCACGCTCGAGGACAGCTTCGTGATCCTCGACGAGGCGCAAAACACCAGCATCACTCAGATGAAGATGTTCCTCACGCGGATCGGCCCTCGCTCGAAGGTCGTGATCACGGGGGACGTCACCCAAGTCGATTTGCCTTCGGGTGTGTCGTCCGGCCTTTCGGATGCCGTGCGACTGCTCGAGAACATTCCCGGTATCGCGTGCTGTCAGTTTGCTGCTGAAGACGTGGTTCGCCATCCGCTCGTGGCCGAGATCGTTCGCGCGTATGAAGCGCGCGATGGTCGAATCGCCCGCAAGCGTCGCGAACAAAGCCGGGAGCGCGAGGATGGCGCTTGAAGAGCTGCTCGTGCAGTTGTCGGTCGACGCACGCTGGTCGGCCGCAGAGCTTCGACACACTCCTGAAGGTACGATCGTGCAGCGCGGAACGGCGCGCGTGCTGCTCGTCAGCGCCGAGCGCGTAGTCGCAGAGCCCGAGCTCGTCGAGCGTGCGATCCGCGGCGACCACGGGCTGCTGATCGTCGGGGCGGCGCCGGCGCGCGCGAAAGAAGTGTTGCGACCGGGTTCGAACGTCGCGGTGCTCGATGACGGCGCCGACGACGATCAGGCGTACCTCGCGATCGATGGTTTGCTCGAGCGGGTGGAGCTCAAGCAGAACGCGGTGAACAACACGCGCGAGCTCTCGCGGTCGCGGTACGAGCTGGACGAGTTCGTCACGATCGCGCGGGCGATCGCGCGCGAACGCGACACCGACAAGTTGCTCGCATTGATCTTGGAGAAGAGCCGGTACCTGACTGGCGCCGATGCGGGCAGTATCTACGTGCTCGAGCCGGAGCCGCCCCTGACCGGGTCGAAACCGCCTGTCATCCACAGCGGCAGGAAGTTGCGCTTCAAGCTTTCGCAGAACGAATCGCGCGAGTTTCAAGCGCGCGAATACACGATCCCAGTGTCGGCGCAGTCGATCGCCGGTGCGGCAGCGCTCTCGCGCCAGCCGATCAACGTCGCGGACGTGTACCAACTGGACGCCCAGAAGCCTTACACGTTCGATCCGAGCTTCGACAAGCGCGTGGGGTATCGAACCGTGTCGATGCTCGCGATGCCGATGATCTCCGCCGAGGACGAAGTGATCGGCGTGATTCAGCTGATCAACCGCAAGCGCGATCCGCGGGCGAAGTTGGTCGATCCGGCGGACTTCACGCGCGAGGTGACCAACTTCGACGAACGCGCCGAGGAACTCGTGTCGGCGCTCGCGGCGCAGGCGGGCATCGCGCTCGAGAATGCGCTGCTCTACCAAGAGATTCAGCGCATCTTCGACGGTTTCGTTCACGCGAGCGTGCGGGCGATCGAGCAGCGCGACCCGACGACGAGTGGTCACTCGCAGCGGGTGGCGGCACTCGCCTGCACGTTGGCAGAGCGCATCGACGGCGCGAGCGACGGGCTCTACGCGGGCACGCACTTCTCGCGCGAGCAGCTGCGCGAGTTGCACTACGCCTCGTTGTTGCACGACTTCGGCAAGATCGGTGTGCGCGAGCAGGTGTTGGTCAAAGCGAAGAAGCTCTACCCGCACGAGTTGCAGTCGATTCGCGACCGGATCAACTACGCGCTCAAGTGCGTGGAGGCCGATACCCTCACGCGTAAGATCTCATTGATGCAGGCGGGTGGAGGTGCAGCCGATCTGCATGCACTCGATTTGGATCTGACCGCGCGGAAGGCCAGTTTGTTGGCGGCGCTCGAGACGATCAGTCAGGCAAACGAGCCGACGGTGATGGCCGAGGGCGACTTCACCCGGATTGCAGAGATCTTCGGAATGACGGTCGGTGATGGACGCGGCGAGTCGTTCCGGTTGTTGCGGGAGTCGGAGTTACACGCGTTGCAGACGCCGCGTGGGTCGCTAGTTGCGAGTGAATACGACGAGATTCGTTCACACGTCGTGCACACCTACAACTTCCTGTCGCAGATTCCGTGGGGCAAGGGGATGGCGCAGATCCCGTTGATTGCCGGGGCGCATCACGAGCGTGTGAACGGAACGGGTTATCCGCGAGGCTTGAAGGCGGATGAGATTCCGTTGCAGAGCAAGATCATGAGTGTCGCGGACATCTACGACGCGTTGACGGCCGCCGATCGCCCGTACAAGAAAGCGTTGCCGCTCGAGCGAGCGTTGCAGATCTTGGATTTCGAAGTGAAAGACGGCCACTTGGATGCGGAGTTGGTGAAGCTGTTCCGAGAAGCCAAGGTCTACGAGTCCACGGAGCGCAAGCTGCGATATTGATCAGTCGCGAGTCACGAAGCCCAAACTCCGAACGGGAACGTCGACAAGTACCAGGCGATCACCATCCCGAAGAGCATCCAACACAATGCTCGCAAGGTCGGTCGGTTTGCGAGCACGGCGGGGATCGCCAACGCAAAGTACAGATTGCCTGCCTGGTAGCGACTGGCCGAGAACAGTGCGTGCGACAGCAACGGGATCATCCACTCGCCGATCCCGAGTACCAGAATGCTCCACGGAATCCGCAGGCGACCGCGCAGCAGAAAGAGCGGTGCCGTGATCGCGAGCGCCAAAAGCTCCTGCGTCGGATACATCGCGTCCACTTTGCGCTCGTTGAGCGGCGGGATACCGTACCAAGCATCGGCGACCGTGCGCCACGGCGTGGTCAAGAAGCGATTCCAGCGCACCTGATCGTGGACCCAAGCCAACGGGTCTCCCAGCTTCAGCTGTTCGTAGAGCATGAACGCGAGCAAGCCGATCGGCGTGAGCGCAAGAGCGACCCAGCCTCTCGAGCTCAGACGAAACTCGTGCCTGCGTTCGAACGCGAGCAGCGCCGCACAGGCGATGACGAAGATCCCGCTGTTGCGTGTGCAGGTCAGCAACACACCGGCCACGAGCACCATCCAGTACCGTCGAGTCACGATGCCGAGCATCACGAAGACGCTCAGACTCGCGAACAACGACTCGGACAGAAATACGCAAAAGAAGATCGTGAGGGGTGACGCGAGCCAGAAGAGCGTGGAGTCGCGTGCAACCGCGCTGCGTGAACCTTCGTCGACGTTCTCTCCGATTCCGAGATGCCGACTCAGCCGCGCGATGCCGAAGGCGCCTGCGATCGAGCACAGGTGATTGAGCACGATTCCGCCGACGAGTGACGCGCCGAACAGCCGGCCCACCAACCACGCCAGCATCGGAAAGCCGGGGAAGAACGGCGCCGTCGTATCGTAGTTCTCGCCGACGTAGTAGCCGCGGCGAATCAATTGCCAGTAGTGCAGCGCGTCCCACTGGAAGAGCCCGTTCAGCAGGAAGTTGTTAGGGACGAAACCGCGGTCGAGACAACCGGCTCGACCACAATCGTAGTGATGTCCGGTGAGCCAAACGAACACTGCGAACGCTACGCGAGTGACCGCGTACGCGGCGAAGGCGCGAGTCAGGTCCGCACCTCGTTCGTGAGCCGACCAGAACACTCGCTGAAACAACGGCGATTTCATGGCGAGCTGCACCTAGCACGAGTCGCCGCGCAGGTCGCTGGCCAATCGCCATACGTGTGGTGCGTCGTGAAACTGAGCATGCCACGGACAGCGTTTGCGTCGCTCGCTTCCCAGGTAGTACGCTGGCCGCAACATGGCGGAATCGCGCATATACGACGGCGTTTGGGACCTAGTCGGCGGCACTCCGCTCGTTCGGCTCGGGCGCGTGGCTGACAAAGCCGGCGCTGAGGTCTGCGGTAAGCTCGAGTCCAAGAACCCCTCGGGCAGCGTGAAGGACCGACCCGCTCACGCGATGATCCTTGCGGCCGAGAAGGACGGCACGCTGAAACCTGGCGCGACGATCGTCGAAGCGACGAGTGGCAATACCGGTATCAGCCTCGCAATGCTCGCGGCCGTACGCGGCTACCGCTGCATCATCGTCATGCCGGAAGACATGGCATCGGCGCGGCAAGCCATGCTTCGCGCGTTCGGCGCCGAGATGTTTCTCACGCCGGCCCATCAAGGGATGCGCGGCGCGGTCGACGAAGCAGAAAAGATTCTCGCGCGTACGCCGAACGCGTTCATGCCCAAGCAGTTCGATAACCCACACAATCCCGAGGCCCACGCCGTGACGACGGCCGAGGAAATCTGGGCAGCTACCGGTGGCGAGCTCGACGCCGTCGTGATCGGTGTGGGCACCGGTGGGACGCTGACCGGCGTCGCGCGCGTGCTCAAGGCTCGCAGGCCGGACCTGCGCGTGATCGCAGTGGAGCCGAAAGCGAGCGCAGTGTTGTCCGGCGGCCGCCCTGGGCTGCACGGCATTCAAGGTCTCGGCGCCGGCTTCGTGCCGACAAACCTCGATCGCTCCCTGATTACGGAAGTAATCGCAGTGTCGGATCCCGAAGCAGAGCGGATGACCAATCGGCTCGCGCGCGAGGAGGGCTTACTGTTGGGGCCGTCGTCGGGTGCGAACGTACACGCTGCGATCAAGATTGCGCGTGAGATGCGTCCGGAACAGCGAGTTGTTACTATCCTCTGCGACTCCGGTGAGCGGTACCGCGCCTGAGCCACGCCGTTACTAACATACCCCCCGTAGCGATCGAGAGCGGAGCGGATGGGACACATCTTCGGGCGCGCGCGACCGCGGTTTCTATACTTTTCGTCACTGAGCTTCGGGTTGTGGGTCGCATGTGTGGCATTCGTGCATGCCGACGACCCGCAGCCATCGGCTGCAGCCACCGCGGAGCCACGCCCGCCGGCGCAGACGCAGTCGCAATGTATCGATGAAGCGATCCGCGACGAGCTGAACGCGCGGCGCAGATACCGCGGCGTGCAGAGCCGACTGTTCCAAAAGGCCGGTCGACATGAGCTGAGTGGGTTCGGTGGGATCTACGCATCCGACCTGCTGTCGTCGTCGTACTTGGTCGGCGGCGCCTACACGTTTCATTTCAGCGAAGACCTCGGGCTCGAGGCTAGTTTTGGCTATGCGCGCGCGAACTCTTCGCTCGTGCGGATCGTCGAGAACGACACGAGCTTCACCGCGCTGCGGTTGAACACGCCGATCTACATCTACGAAGGCCATCTGTTGTGGTCGCTCGCATACGGAAAGCTTCGCTGGTTCGGCTCGTCGATTTCACGTTTCGACTTGTACTTGGCCTTCGGGGGTGGAGTGACTGACAATCAAAGTGCGCAAGGTCTCACCGGGAGCTTCGGTTTGGGCTTCAAGTTGTACTTCGGTGAGTGGTTTGCCGTGCGCATGGACGTCCGAGATCAGCTGCTCCAACAAGAGCTTCTCGGACAATCGGAGATCGTGAACAACTTGGCGGCGACGCTGGGCTTCTCGATCTTCTTTCCGTTCGCCGCGTGAGGAGGGCCGATGCAACGATCACCACGCCATCGTCCTCGCTTCCTTCAGGTCGGGTTACTCGTCAGCTGCCTCGCGGGCTTGGCGTCACCGGCATTCGCAAAACCGAAGACGCGTCGGCCCGAGCCGCCGCCAGCCGCTGCTGCGACTCGTGCGTCCGCGCCTGATCCAACGTCGATCGACACCGAGTCCAAGCCGTTGACCGCGGGCGACGGCGACGAGGAGAAGCCCACGCCGCTGAGCGTCACGCAGGTCACGGAAGCGCCGGAGCCCGCGAAAGAGAACGAGACCCCAGCCGCGGACACCGAGCAGGTTTCTGGGCTGCAAACGGAGTTGAGTGCGCTGATGGACGAGCTCGTTCAGGCGCGCACCCGGGCAGCGCTGCTGGGCAAAACGTTGTTCAAGACGGTCACGCGCGTGTATGTGCAGAACCTCGCGGGCGACGACGCGGTACTTTCCAAGGTGGTCCTGAAGCTCGACGGTGCTCCCATCTTTCGCGGCGACAGCGCTGCGCTCCGCGGGGACGATTCGCGGCAAGTGTTCGAGGGGTTCATCGCGCCGGGTCCCCACGTGCTGACTGCGGAGCTCGAAGTCGCCAGCCGCGACGACTCCGCGTACGGCTACAGCTTGCGCGAGACCTACAAGTTCCAAGCGCTGCGCGACAAGCGAAACGAGCTATCGCTGGTGCTCCGCGATGACTCCGACGTCGCGAGCGAGTTTCCAGACGAACAGGACGGCGAGTACGACGTCCGCATGCGGCTGCGCGTTCGCACGAGGGAGTTGAACGAAAAATGACGGAGCGCGCGTGATAAGAGACGTGCCGCGCTGGTTCGGCCTATTCGGGCTGCTCTGGTCGGTCGCGCACGCGCAGCCCGTGGTCGCACAAGCAGGTGGGGAGACCACCTCGCAGCCAGCAGCCGCATCGGCCGCCACGCCCGAAGCAGGAGCGACCGACGCAGCACGCCTCGCCCGTTACTTCCAAGCACTGCACGACCAGCGCCTGGTCGCAGGGCAGACCGCGCGCGTCGAAGAGCTGCGAGCGATCCTCGCTCGCGCTGAAGATCTCGCGCAGGACGGTCGCTTCGAAGACGCGGCGCTGCTGCTGTTCGAGATCCTCCAGCACCCGCGCTTCAAAGACTACGCCGGCCTCGACGAGCTCGATGCAGCGCGCTACCAGCTCGGCGGCTCGCTCCACGAGCTGGGCGCAGAAGCGAGCGCGCGGCGCGTGCTGATCGAGTTGTTACGCAAGGGTCAAAACAGCGGCTACTTCGCGCCGGGCGTTCGCAAGTACGTCGACGTCGCGCTCGCGAGTCCGGATCAGCCGGCGATGATCGCCGAGCTCGCGTCGCTCGGACCCGCACTTCCGGAAGATGCTGCCAACGAGCTGCGCTACCTCCGCGGCCAACGGCTGCACGCTGCGAAGGACCAGCTCGGCGCGCGAACCGAGCTCGAGCAAGTCACGCAGCACTCGCGGTTCTACGCGAACGCGCAATACCTGCTCGGCTCGATGGACACGGCGGACAAGCAGTATCACGACGCCGAACGGCATCTGTGCCGGATCGCGGGCCCGGCGGATGATCAGCGCTTCAGCTTTTACGTCGACGCGCGCTACTTCCAAGTGAAGGATCTCGCGCGGCTGGGTCTCGGCCGCGTCGCGCACGAGATGCGGCGCGGCGACGACGCGTTTTACTACTACTTCCAAGTCCCGAACGATTCGCCGCGGCTGCCCGAAGCGATGTTCGAAGCGGCGTACTCGCGCTACGAAGCACACGACTTCGACAGTGCGATCGATCTCCTCGATCAGCTCGAAGCGCGTTTCCCGCACTCGGCATCGGCCGATGAGGCGGCCCTCTTGCGCGGCTACGTCGCTCTGTCGCGCTGTGACTACGAACACGCCCAGAAGCACTTCGACCGCTTCATCAAGCGGTTCGAGCCGGTCGTCGCCGAGCTGCAGCGCATCCTCGCGAATCCAGTTCGCAGACAGGCGTTGTACCAAGACTTGGTGAAGGAACCGGTCGGTCCTCGTCGTAGCGCGGCTGAGGAGCAGGGCGAGCTGGGCTTGCGCGGGACGCTCCTGTCGCTACTGCGCATCGATCCGCAGTTCCACGAGCTACACGAGCAGGTTGCGAAGCTCGACGCAGAAGCGGCGCGCGCAGGCCGGCTCGGCGACGCATTCGACGTGATCGCAGCGCGCCTCTCGGGCTCCGATCGCCCGAAGCAAGCTGCCGCTGAGAATAGCGACGACCGAGATGCGCTACTGGCCGTTCAGTCCGACCTCAAAGACGCACAGCTCGCGTTGGGTGCGCTCACCGAACAGCTGGATGCGATGCGCAAGCTCGGCGCCAAGTCGGCAGAGCTCGCGCCGCTCGAGAAGGACGTCGCAAGTCTGGCGAAGCGGGCACATTCGCTCCAGAGCAAAGCCGATGACGCACGGTTTGCTCGCATGCCGAACGCCGAGCCTGCTGCTGCAACCGACGCGCAAGACGCCAATGGATTGCTCGCCGATGACGCACGCCGTGCCCGCGCGTTCGAAAAGCGCGTCGCCGTCTTGCGCCCGCAGCTGATCCGCGCCGCGAACGAGCGCGCCCTCTTCGAGCTACAGGCGCTCGGGAATCGCCTCTCGAGCTTCGTGCGCCGCGCGCGCATCGGTCGCATCGATGCCGTGATGGGTAGCAAGCGTCGAATCGAGCGCCAGATCGAGAGCCTCGCGGCGGGCCGCTTCCCAGCCGAGCTTCAGAACCCGCTGCTCGTCCAAGGCTTCTTGAACGACAACGAAGAGTATTGGCCGTTCGAAGGTGACGATTGGCCGGACGAGTACGAGGAACGCTACGGCGCCGGCGAGGAGTCGGAGCCGTGAGCGCGCGGTCGTACGTTCATCTGCTGCGCGTCGCGCGCGCCGCCATGGCCAGCCTTCTGCTGCTGCAGCTGTCAGCTGCACACGCCGAAACGCCAGCGCGCAAACCGGAAGAAGTCGCGCTCGACGTCGATGACGGCAAGGCGCCGAAGCTCGTCCCGCCCGAGAACATCGAGAGTTTGATCTTCTTTTCGGAGAAGCCGAAACACGAGCTCGGCGAACGGCAGCGCAAAGGCGCCGCGCTCCTCGAGAAGATGCTCCACGACCGCGAGCGGCTCGTTCGCGAGCGCCGGACCCAAGCGATCGCGCAACTCGGGACGTTCGTCGGCGAAGAGCCGGAGTCCGCCCCCGAGATGCCGGATGCACTCTTGCGCCTCGCCGAGCTGCGCTGGGAAGAAGCGCGCGACCGCTACCTGCAGGACTACGACGCTTGGCAAAAAGCCCCCGAGAAGGTGCGCGCACAGGAGCCGCCGACCGCCGACGTGACCGTCGCGCTCGCGCTGTACGATCGCATCCTCACGAAGCACCGCGACTTCGACCGGTACGACCTCGTGTTGTACATGAAGGCGTTTGCGCTGATGGAAGCCGGGCGCATGGGCGACGCGCTCGTCGAGTACAAGCGCATTCTCGACGAGTTTCCGAACAGTAAGTTCGTTCCGGACGCGCACATGGCATTTGCCGAGTCGCTGTTCAACGGCAGCCACGACTACGCGGCCGCGCTGAAGCGCTATCAAGACGTGCTGCGTTATCCCGAGAGCGAGCTCTCCGATCTCGCGCTGTTCAAGAGCGCGTGGTGTCTGTGGAAGCTCGGCAAGACGACCGAAGCCGCGACGCGCTTTCGCCAAGTGCTCGACCTCGACGGCAAACTTGCGGGTGCTTCGGCCGATCGCCGCCGCCGGCTGCTCGAGCTGCAGGACGAAGCGCTCGAGTACCTGATCCAAGTCTTCACCGAGGACGAGCGGAACACCGCGGCGGACCTCCACGAGTTTCTCGCAGGCATCGGCGGCGACAGATACGCCGAACGCGTGCTCCGGCGCTTGAGCCGTGCGTTCTTCGATCAGGGCCGGTTCGCACGCGCGATCGAAGCGTATTCGATGCTGCTGACGAGCCAGCCCGAAGATCCCAACGCGCCGCAGTACCAGCGTCAGATCGCGGCGGCCTATGCCGCGCTCGACGACACGCCGCACACGGTCGAAGCGCTGAAAGCGCTCGCGGAAAACTACGGCCCGTCGAGCTCCTGGGCGCAAAAGCAAGCCGACCCGAGCGTTGTCACGCGTGCACACGAGTCCGCCGAGCGCGCCGTCCGTACGCAAGCGATGCGCTACCACGAGCGCGCACAAAAAGAGAAGCAGACGGTCGACTTCGAACATGCCGCGCAGCTGTACCGCGTGCACGTCACGAACTTTCCGGACTCGCCGTCCAACTACGAAGTCACGTTCTACCTCGCGGAGTTGCTGTTTCACCGCTTGAACAAGCAGGAAGAAGCCGGCGAGTACTACCTCAAGGCGGCCAAGGCGAATCCCAAAGGCAAGTTCACGAAGGACGCGCTGTACAACGCGATCGTCGCGTTCGAGACCGTGCGCACGCAAGAGCTCGCGGGGTGCGGGAAGGGCGAAAAGAAAGACGCGCCACCGCCAGCAGCAGGCGCGGCGCAAGCCACGCTGACTGTCACGCCGCTCGCGGCGGCCGGGACTGCCGGTGCGAAGCCGGACGCCAAGCCTGAGCCTAAAGCCGACCCGTGCTCGGAAACGCCGACCGATCACAAGTTCTCCGACGCGGTCGGAATGTACGTGCAGCTGTATCCGAGCGATCCCGAAGTGCCGGGCATCTTGTTTCGGCAGGGCCGGATGTACTTCGAGCGCGGCATCTACGACCCGGCGATTCGCCAGTTCGGCCAGCTGCTCGACAGCTACCCGAACAGCGAATTTGCGGCGACTGCTGGCGAGCTCGTGCTCGAGAGCTTCAACCGCGCGAAGGACTACGCGAACATCGAGAAGTGGGCGCGCAAGCTGAAGTCGGCGCCGGCGTTCGCCAATGCGGAGTCGCAGAAGAAGCTCGACTCGCTGATCTTGCAGTCGGTGTTCAAGTCGGGGGAGCAGCTCGCAGCGGCAGGCAAGCACATCGAAGCTGCGGCGGCGTACGAGCGCGCGAGTCAGGAGTTCCCGCGAGACGAACGCGCGCCCAAGGCGCTCTACAATGCCGGCCAAGAGTACCAGCGCGCGGGTGAGCTCGAATCGGCGGCCGGCGCGTACGATGCGCTGATCGAACACTACCCACGGACCTCGGAAGGTGCACTCGGGGCGTGGAGCGCGGCGCAGATGTTCGAGTCGATCGCGCAGTTCACCGATGCGGCGCGTTACTACGAGGCGTATGGCTCGCGCTTCCCACAAGCCGAGAAGCGCGAGGACGCGCTGTACAACGCGCTGTTGCTGCGCGTCGCTGCCGGCGACAATCAAGACGCGGTGCGCGACGGCAACGACTTCGTGAAGGCGTTTCCGAACAGCAAGAGCGCGGACGAGGTGTACTTCTTGATCGGTCGCGCGCAGGAAGCCGACAAGCGCTGGCAGCAAGCCGCGCAGACCTATCGGCACTACGCGTTGAACGGCCGCGATGCAGGCCGCAAAGTCGAAGCCTACACGCGCCTAGGTTTGGTGTTGATCGCGGTCGGTGATCGCGATGGCGCCGACAAAGCGTGGACGCAAGCCGCGAAGAGCGGCCGCAAGGCCGAACCGAGCGCGCGCTATTACGCAGCGCAAGCGCGGTTTTCGCAAGGTGACCAAGCGCTCGCGGAGTTCGAGAAGATCAAGATCGCGGGCGACGTGAAGACGCTCGGGAAACGCTTGCAGCAGAAGAGCGAGCTCCTGCGCAAGGCATCCGAGATCTATGGCGACGTGGTCGACTACCGCGTCGCGGAGTGGGTCACCGCCGCGCTCTACAAGATCGGCGAGAGTTACGAGCACTTCGCGGAGTCGCTCCGAGACGCTCCGATTCCGCCCAACCTCAACGAGGAGGAAGAGCAGGCGTATCGCGATCAACTCGCGCAGTTCATCGTGCCGATCGAAGAGCGTGCGCTCGAAGCGTACGAGAACGGCTATCACAAGGCGCTCGAGCTTCGCGTGTTCAATGCTTGGACGCAGAAGCAGCGCGAGGCGCTCACCCGCCTGAACGACGTCGAGTATCCGCCGCTGCGTGAAGCCGGCGTGGGACTCACCGAAGCGCGCTTGTTGCCGCTGCCAGCGACGATCGACGGCTTGCGCCGCGCACCGCTCGCGAGCGGCGAAACGCCGGCAGTGGCGAGCCCGAGCGAAGCCACGAAGCCAGTCACCAAACCCGCCGCGAAGCGCGCGCGCAAACGGAGTTGAAGTCGATGCGAGCTCGCTTAGTGCTGGGTTTGTGCTTCTCGTTTCTCGTGCTGGCAGCTTGCGGCGGCAGCACACCTCCGCCTAAGACTGCCGAGGCGCCGAAAGCCGCCGATCCGCGCGCAGCGGCGACGTACCTCGACGGCGTTAAGTTGCTCGGTCAGAAAGCTGGGAATAGCGAAGAGCGCGCGATCGCTGCATTCGAAGCGGCGTTGAAGATCGATCCGCAGCTGTGGGAGGCGCACTACAACCTCGGTGTGCTGTATCGCCGGCGCGGCGAGCCGCGCAAAGCGCTGCCGCATCTCGAGAAGGCGCACGAGATCGAGCCCGCTGCGGGCGAGCCGCTGATCGCACTCGCGGAAGTGCAGCACGCGCTCGGCGAACGCGAAGCGGCTGCGGATCTGCTCGAGGAGTACGTGAAGACCCATCCCGAGGCGAACGACGTTCGCATCGCGCTCACCGCAGTGCTCCGAGAGCGGGGCGAGTACGACGCGGCGTTGAAACGTGCGCGTGAAGCGCTGGTGCGTGAGCCTGCAAACGCTCCGGCGCTGTTGGAGGTCGGGCGGATCTACAAGGCGCGTGGAGACCACGATGTCGCCGAGCTCGTGTTCCAAAAAGTGCTGGCGCTAGACGGCAAGAACGCCACAGCGCACAATGACTTGGGGTTACTCGCTTTGGCACGGGGCGATACGCAGCGCGCGTTCGACGAGTTCGACAAAGCGGTCGACAGCGATCCGTCGTTCAGTGCTGCACGTATGAATCGCGCGTCGGTGCTGCTGCGTTCGGGCGACTACGGCTCGGCGCAAGACGAGTATCGCAAGGTGCTCGACGTGGATGGACAGCTCGTAGAGGCGCGTGTCGGTCTCGGCATTTGTTTGCGAGGTCTCGGCAAGTACCCGGCGGCTGAGTCCGAG
>Ga0193753_10002875_pt1 | contig 13180 bp, 8 predicted proteins | sample H1c2metaG_FD_144925 | JGI IMG/M metagenome (GOLD analysis project Ga0193753, IMG submission 144925) | Soil microbial communities from a riparian zone of the East river system, Colorado, United States - H1c2 | ecosystem: Environmental > Terrestrial > Soil > Riparian zone | place: USA: East River... | reverse complement strand
TAAAGTTAATAATGGAAGCCTGTGTGTAGCTGTTGTCAAGATAGCCAAGCCCTTCATTGATATAGGACAAACTGCCCACACGTTTCACCCGCCCGTTGTTTACATAAGACAATGCTTCAAACAATGCCGGGAAGCGGTATCCTTCCTGGAAGGTAAACCGGAAATTATGAATCTTATTTACCGTATAAACTGCGGCGAGGCGTGGTGTTATTTTAGGGTCAAATTCAGGATTGTAATCATAACGCAATGAACCAAAAAGTTTCAGCCTTTCATCAAAAAAGGTTTTGGTTACCTGTGCAAACCCGCCAAACTTTTTGTAGAGTATATTCTTGCCAAAGCTGCCATCTTTTAATGGGGTGTTACGGTCTGCGATAGGTCTTGAAAAATCAACAAAATTATTTCCATCGGGAATGATTTCATAAATACGTGCGTCGCCACCAACCAATAAATCAACCACTTTTATTTTTTTAGATAAATCCCATTGTGCTTCTGTATGGTATAAACGGCTTTTTTGTACCAATGCAGCACCACCTGTTTCGGGTGCATCCGGGATGGAAGATGATTTTATATCCCAGTTATTCAGTTTAATAATGGTATTCTTTAATTGATCAAATTCGGGTGTGCCGGGTTTTACACGGCTGGCGTCCGCCTGGTCGCGTGCATACTGGGTAGCTGCAGCAAGGTTGGTAGAAGTAAGTGCACCGCCATTTGCAGCAGCATAGGCAGTCAATGCATTCTTATATTTTGTGCCCCAGCTGCTGGCGTTTTTGGTATCCGTAGCGCCGCCGCTGTATAAATCCATATTGTCAGCAAGTGGCTTTACATTATAAGAGTCACCTGTATTTTCAAGCGATACATAACTGCGGATGACAAAATCATTTCCTTTTAATTCCAGGTGATGGTTTTGTACAACTACATTGTCTAAACGTATTTTATTACCACGCTGAAAAACACCACTCATATTACCCCTCCGGTAAGAGTAGGAGAGTTCCAGTTTTTCTGTTATGCGGTAATTCAATCCAAGGTCAAATTTAAAATTGCTCACTTTTGGACTTACCAGGTCAGTTTCCCAGTAACCGGTACGGGCTACCCGTAAGGTCTGGTTTGCTTTGCCATCAATCGTAAGCCCGCTCAGTGATACGATATTGCTTCCTGCCAGCGCATCATCGCCATATTTATTCCAGCCATCAAATGCTGCATTGTTAGTGCCGTTTAAAGCTGGAAAACCCGGATTGGCGCTTTTAAGGTTATTGGTGTTCTGATCCAACCTTGTATTGGAACGCCAGTCGGTACCCTGCATGTACCCGATGTTTATTTTAAATGCAAACTTGTTGTTGAATGCTTTTGCATAGCGTATAGCCGATTCAGTTAGTACACTTGGGTCGTGATCAATACCATCTACATGGTTAACCCCTGTTTTATGATAGATGCTTAAACCCTGGTAAGTAAAAGGGCTTTTCGTAAGCAGGTTGGCCATGCCATTAATAGCGTTCATGCCATAGAGGGCAGAAGCCGCACCAGGTGTAATTTCTACACTGGCAATATCCAGTTCTGTTGGCCCGATGGCATTGCCCAATGGTACACCCAAAGTAGCCGCCTGCATATCTACGCCGTCTACCAATTGCATAAAGCGGAAATTGTTGGGTATATTAAAACCGCGTGTATTGGGGACTTTAAAAGTAAGGCTGGAAGTTGTCATCTGCACACCTTTTACATTCTCCAGTGCGTCATAAAAACTGGGTGCTGCTGCTTCGCGGATGGCCCTGATATCTAATTTTTCAATGGCCACAGGCGATTTTAAAATGCTTTCTGCTACACGGGAAGCCGTCACTACTACTTCATTGCCAAGAATGGTTTGGGTGGCCAATTCTATCTGCAGGTTAGAGCCGAGGCTTTTAACTTCAAATTCCTGCTGTTTAAATCCAACAGATGAAAATACAAGCGTAAAAGGAAGTTTTGTCCTGGTTCGTAATTTAAAACCGCCATCTTTATTGGTAATGGTGCCGGCAATGGTTCCTTTTACCTGTACGCTCACATCAGGCAGTGGCTCTTTTCCGTCTATCCCGGTTACTATCCCGGAAATTTCAATCAGGTTGCTGGCTTCCTGGCCAAGAACAATATTCGTGCTTGTCTGAAAAATGGCCAGTATGCAAAAGATGCCAATTATTTTTTTTACGCTTAGGGAGGCGGTAGTGATAGTTTTCGAAATCATCTCAGACAGGTTGAATACCTTTCTCATAATCAATGTTGTTTACTCGGTTTATGTCTACTAATTTGGTAGACTATTTGGATAAAAAAATAGCATCAGGGTTTATGTAAAAAATGGCAGGATGAGCAACATCGTTGGGGTAAAATAAATAGCGCTGTGTGCATGCGATGGTTGTTTTGTTAAACAGATCGCAAATATAGGCGGTTTTTAACAAGTCTACAAAAATAGTAGGGTAATTTTTTTATTAAAAATGGAAAAATTGCTGAATTTCCGGAAGTACCTTTATATAGGCTTTCCAGAGCGTAAATGTGCTGGCAAGAATAACAAAGGTGCCAACCGAAAGGAACATGGTTTTCATGGGGAGGACGCCCACTAATCTTGCTGCAATGGGCGCTGCAATAAGACCGCCGATAATGAGACCTGCTACATCCAGGATAGGTATATGTTTCAGGAAAATAAAAAAAGTAACTGAACTGGCCAATACCACAAAAAATTCTGCAAGGCATACAGAACCGATTACATAACGTGGATTTTTCCTTTTTGATAATAAGGTGCCGGTAACCAATGCGCCCCAACCACCACCTGCAAAAGCATCCGTAAATCCACCCACTGAAGCCAGCCAGCCAGCGCCTTTTACTTTGTTTTCGGGATTCTTTTTTTTGAATGCTTTTTTTATAATGTAATACCCGAGATAGATGGTATAAAAGCTAAGCGGTATGCGTACCCATTGGGCGTACTCCTGTCCAAAATAAGCCAGCGTGGCACCCAGTATGGCACCAATAACACCCGGTATTACCAATGCCCGGAAAAGTTTTTTATTGATGTTGCCAAAACGGTGATGGGTATAACCCGATGCGCCACTTGAAAAAACCCTGGCGGAATGTACACGACTGCTTACAATAGCAGGGGGCACACCGGTAGCTAAAAGAAAGACCGTAGAAATGGTGCCATAGCCCATGCCCATTGATCCATCAACCATCTGCGCCAGGAACCCGGTGAGCACCATCATACCAAAAAGGCGTACGTCTATATACTGAGGTATGTCCTCTATGCTGCTCAGGATTTTATGAAAGGGCACAAAAGACAGGACTGCATGACCCAGCAACATAAAAAGGAAGGCCAGCAAACACCATTTAACAATCGCGGGCCATTTTTTTGCTTCGGGTTGATTTACTTCTTCAAGTGTTATTTGTTTGGCGGCAAGTACTTTGGTTAAATCGTCTAGCTGCTTTACTTTATCTGTAAAATCTCCTTTTAATTCCTGCCGGATAGTATGCATATTATTCAGTACGCCTTCTATCTCATCGGGGATCAGTTCATTTAACTGCTCACGCATTCTTTTGGCAATGGTGGGCGATTTGCCATTGGTAGAAATAGCAATTTTAAGATCGCCTTTTTGTACAATGGAACCCAGGTAAAAATCGCATTGCTCAGGTGTATCCGCAACATTTACCAGTAATTTTTTTTCTTTGGCCAGAACACGTACATAGTTGCTCACCATCTTATCGTTTACGGCAACTATCACTACATCTTTATCATTCAAATCAGGTTCCTGGAATGGCCGCTCTTCCAGCACAACGTGGGGATAGTTTGCTGCCAGTTGTTTTATTCCGGCACTAATTTCAGTTGCCACAACCCATATGGAAGCGGCAGGTGCATTTTGCAGAATGGCATTTAATTTTTCGAGCCCAACATTTCCACCACCTACCAGCAATACATTCAGTTCCTCTATTTTTAAAAAAACAGGGAATAAACGGTTCTTGCCTGCCTGCTTTCCCGTTTCCGTACCGATAACCGAACCTGAAATCTGGTTGTTGCTCATAATATAATCTGGCAGTAAAAATAACTAATTCTCTACTTATTTAGTAGACTAATTAAAAGTTTTTTATAAACCCTTGTGAGGTTGGTTCAATCTTTAACGGTTTTTAACAATTAAGCAGTCACCAGGTTTTTCCGCATGGCAAAATCGCCAAATGCTTCTGCGTTTGTTCTTTCGCTGGCAAAGCTTTTAAACAAGCTGTCCAGTTCAGTGAGAATAGCAGGTTCATCAAGATTTTCTTTATATACCTTGTTTAAACGCATACCAACACGGTCTCCTCCCAATTGAAGGTTATACTTGCCTGGTGCGGTGCCTACAAAAGCAATCTCTGCAGCTGCCGGACGGGCGCAACCATTGGGGCAACCTGTCATGCGTATGATGATATCCTGTTCAGCCAACCCATATTTATCAAGCAGGGGCTCAATTTTAGCAATCAGCACGGGCATATAACGCTGCCCTTCGGCAAGTGCCAGCGGACAGGTGGGCAAAGCCACGCACGCGATGGCATTTTTCCGTATCAGCGATGTTTTTTCCGTGTAACTGGTTATATGAAATTTTTCCAGTATAGCATTGATGCTGTCTTTGTCTGCTGCTGCAACATCACTTATAATCACATTCTGGTTTGCGGTAAACCGGAAAGAACATTTACCGGTTTTAGCAACTTCAAGCAAGGCGGTTTTTACTGCCTGTTTTTCATCATCGGTAATTCTGCCGTTCTCTACATATACGGTGTAATACCAGGCGGCTTTATCATTTTGCTGCCAGCCATAATAATCGCGGCGTTCATTAAAGCTGAAAGGTTTTGCATCCTGTATTTTAAAACCTGCGCGCCTTTCTACTTCTTCTTTGTACCATGCTGCACCATATTTATCAACTGTATATTTTAGCCTGGCCAGTTTTCTATCGCTGCGGTTGCCATAATCTCTTTGCACAGTTGCTATTTCATAAATAGCTTTCATGGTTTGTTCACCTTTTTCTACAAACCCTATAACAGTTCCTAATCTTGCATAGGTGGCCGGGTTACCATGGGTAGTAGACATGCCACCGCCAATGGCTATATTGAAACCCTTCAGTTCATTGTTTTCAATGATAGCAATGAGACCAAGATCATTGGTGAAAACATCCACATCATTATTAGGAGGTATTACAATTGCTATTTTAAATTTCCGGGGCAGGTACCTGTCCTGGTAAAGCGGATCTTCTTCTTCTTTTTTATCGGCGATCTTTTCTTCATCCAGCCATATTTCATAATACGCTTTTGTTTTGGGCATCAGCATGGTGCTGATTTTATCAGCGTAACCAAAAATTTCTTCATGTATGGGTGATTGCCCGGGATGAGCGCTGCACAGTACATTCCTGTTAATATCGCCGCAGGTGGCAATGGAATCCAGCAGCGCTTCACTGAAAGCAGTAATGGTAGGTTTTATATGTGATTTTACGAGGCCGTGTAATTGTATGGTCTGGCGGGTAGTTATTTTAATAACGCCGGTAGAATTTTGCCCTGCAATTTCATGCATGGCTATCCACTGGTCAGCGGTAAGAAAACCACCGGGCAGGCGCAACCGAATCATAAAAGTATAGAGGCGGTCAAGTTTTTTTTCAGCCCTTTCTTCTCTTCTGTCGCGATCATCCTGCTGGTACATACCATGGAATTTAATCAGTGCCTGGTCGCCCTCGCGGATGGCGCCGGTTATTTCGTCTTTCAGGCTTTTCGTAATTTCTCCCCGCAGGCCATCGCTGGCTTGCTTTATTTTTTCTATGCCTGATAAGTTGTGTTGTTGCTCTGCCATTTTTTTAATATTTTAAGTTCATACTGCTGCGAGGAATTAGGAATTTGTAATTGGGCTTTTAATACAAGTTGCTACCAAAACTTCAGCTTTTCACCGGCTCAGGCCTAATTCCCAATCCCTAATCCCAAGTTCCCAGACCCTAATATACATCCTCAGAGTACCGCCCTTCATTCTGCATCTGCTGAAAATATTCTTTTGCTTCTTCAGTTGTTTTCTCCCCGTATTTTTCAATTATCTCAACCAGTGTATGCTCTACATCAACACTCATTGGATCTTTTTTACCACATAAATAAATATGCGCGCCAGATCGAATCCAGTTGTACAATTCGGCGCCATGCTGCCACATACGGTGCTGCACATAAATTTTTTCCGCCTGGTCACGCGAGAACGCCAGGCTTATTTTTGTAAGCACACCGGTTTCAAACCAGTTTTGCATTTCTGTCTGGTAAAGAAAATCGCTGGCAAAATGCTGTTCTCCAAAAAATAACCAGTTCTTACCCGTGGCGCCAACAGCATCTCTTTCTGCCAGGAAAGAACGGTAGGGAGCTATACCCGTACCCGGGCCTATCATGATAATGTCTTTATCAGGAGCAGGCAAACGAAAGCGTTTGTTTTTTTGTACAAAGAATTTAACAGGTGTATTTATCTTAAGCGATCCTAAAAAAGCTGAGCAAACGCCATATTTCTTTTCTTCGTTTACCGTAAACGTATCTTTGGCAACTATTGCATGTACTTCTCCGCTGTGTGCTGCGGGTGCTGATGCCATGGTGTACAGGCGTGGAGCAACAGGGTTTAAGATGCCCAGTATTTCTTCAAACTGCGCTGGATCTTTTACCGGGTAAGCTTTCAGCAGATCCGGCAGATCTGCTTTTGTTTCGGCAATTTCACTGCCCACAATAGCCGCATATCTTTTTATAACCGCCGTTATTAAATGAGAAATATTCAATTTATATTTCAATAGATCAAAAATGGTATAGGTTTCATTTTTGTATTGGATCTTTTTACCGGCGTTGATGCCTTTTGAAAGAGAAAGAATCTTTTCAACAACAGCCACTGCGTTTTCGGGAACAATACCTATAGAATCGCCGGGTTCATATTCAACATCATCCGCTGCTATTTCAATATGATACGTTTCTTTATTGGAGCCCCTGTCATTCAGGTTGATATTGGTAAGCACCGTGCCTGTATAGTTTTTTTTACCGGTAGCTTTCTTGTCTGCAGGCGCCGCTGGTGCAATAACAGCAGCCGGCGTTTTATTATCGGTTTCAGCCAGTTTTTTCAATACTTTTTCAAACCACTGGTTGGCTTCTTCATCATATTCAACATCACATTTTTGTATATCTACAATACGGTTACCACCCAAACGCTGCAATTGTTCGTCCACATCTTCACCAGTTTTACAATACAACGGATAAGAAGTATCGCCCAATGCCAGCACACTGTATTTTAGTTTCTCCAGTTTAAAACCGTTGTTATGAATATGGTCATAAAATTTTTTTGCCGCTTCCGGCGGCTCGCCTTCTCCCTGTGTGCTGATGACCGTTAGAAAATATTCTTCCTTCGGCAAATCATTCAACCGGTACTGGTCAAGGCTTACCAGTTTTGCATTGATGCCTATTTTTTTTGCTTTGGCGGCAAAATCAGTAGCTACCCTTTTTGAATTGCCTGTTTCTGTGCCGTACGCAATGGTAACTTTATTGGCAGCAAACGTATGGGTTGCTGCGGGTCCGGTGACGGCAGGCTCCAGTTGATTGCTGATATAATTATACATCCAGGCCAGTTCTTCTTTGGATGAACTGCTGATGAGGTCAAGTAGTATTTTTAATTTATGCTCTGCTAACATTTGTTTTGGCGTTGTCTGTAGTGTTGGTTGTATGTAATAAGCTACCCATGGGTTTAAAATAATATTCCCTGCTGTCACTGTTTGGCAGCCATGCAAATTGCTGGTGCAGGGCTACCACTTTGCCAATAATTACGTAATTGAACAGGCCACTACCCCGCCCCTTCATGGTTTCATTATAATTATTAAAACTGCTGATATACACATGCTGCAGCGGGGTAGTGGCCTGTTCAATTACTGCGAGTAATTTATCTGCTGCAATATTGTTGGCTGCTAATTTCCCGGCTACTTCATCCAGCGTTTCTGATGACATATAAAATACCAGGGTATCATCAGTAGCAGCCAGATCTTTCCAATAAGCAGCTGTAACTATATCTGACTTGTATAAAGTAAGAAAACGTACAGCAGTAGCATATCCCCTTGCGGTTAATGGTATACCAGCATAAGCTGATGCGCCGGTTGCTGCAGTTATGCCGGGTATTACTTCGTAGGGTATGTTGTTTTCTGCGAGCACCTTCAGCTCATCTAAAATATTGGAGAACAATGAAACATCGCCACCTTTTAAACGCACTACCAGTTTGCCCTGCAGCGCATATTCTTTTATCATCTGGTTGATGCTTTCCTGTGGGGTTGAAAAACCACGACGGCATTGTTTGCCGACATAAATGATGGCTGCTTCTTTGCGAACGTATTGTTTAAGTATATCATCGCTTACCAAACGATCCGCCAGTACCACATCCGCCTGTTGCAGGAAGCGGGCAGCTTTTACCGTAATCAGTTCAGGATCGCCGCAGCCGGCACCTGCAATGATTACTTTACCCGCTGGTTGTACAGGTAAAATGATGTTGGTATCGTTTATTAATAAAGACATAATTAGTTTGTAGTTTGCATTTCATCGTCCGCATACTTAGAAGCAAACGGCCAGGGAACCAAAGACTAAGAACTATGTGCATGCTGAATCATACAGGCTCCCACCGTAACACAACTGGTTTCATCAATTAAAATAGCGCCACCATTCAACCTTAATTTTTTATAAGAATCAAAAGATACAGGAGATGCTGTTTTAATGGTTGCCCTTATAATATCATTCAGTCCTGCTTTTTCTGGTGCTGGCTCCTGTTGCAGTGTATTTACATTTAATTTATATGCTATTTCCTTTATGCTGCTTCTTACCATCCGGCTGTTAATTTGCAACAGGTATTTATTACCTGCTACCAAAGGTTTATTATCCATCCAGCACAATAAAACTTCCAGTTCATTGGATGTTTCCGGAAGGTTATCAGATTTTACAATGGTATCGCCGCGGCTGATATCAATATTATCAGTAAGGTGCAGCACAGCGCTCTGCGGGGCAAAAGCTTCATCTACTTCTTTGCCACCAACTTCAATTGCCTTAATGGTGCTTTCAATGCCTGAAGGCTGTATGGTTATCTTATCTCCTTTTCTATAAATGCCGCTGATAATTTTACCGGCATAGCCCCGGTAATCATGCAGGTCTTCTGTTTGCGGACGAATTACATACTGCACCGGGAACCTTGCATCAGTTAAATTAATATCGCTCTGCACTTCGGTATTTTCAAGTATATGCAATAAAGAATCGCCATCATACCAGGGATATTTGTCTGATTTGTCAACAATATTATCGCCATTCAATGCACTGATGGGTATATAAGTAATATCTTTTAATCCCAGTGATTTGGCTACTTCTGCATAATCAATTACAATGTTGTTATAAACGTCCTGTGAGTATTCTACCAAATCCATTTTATTAATGGCTACCACTATGTGCGGAATATTAAGCAGTGAAGCAATAATAGAGTGGCGGCGTGTTTGTTCTGCTACGCCATTTCTTGCATCTACCAGGATAATCGCCAGGTCTGCATTAGAAGCACCCGTAACCATATTGCGTGTATACTGTATATGCCCCGGCGCGTCAGCAATAATAAATTTGCGTTTGGGTGTAGAAAAGTATTTGTAGGCCACATCAATGGTAATACCCTGCTCCCTTTCTGCGCGCAGCCCATCTGTTAGCAAGGCCAAATCCAGTTCACCATCTTCCCTGTTTTTGGTTTGCTTTTCAATAGCTTCCAGCTGATCAATCATAATTGATTTGCTGTCGTACAGCAAGCGGCCAATTAAGGTGCTTTTGCCATCATCTACACTGCCTGCGGTTATAAAACGTAGTATATCCATTAGAAGTTGTAAGTGGTAAGTTGTAAGTGATAAGTTTTGATTGCGTACAGCGGATAAATTTACTCACCTAAAGCCTGCCATATTAGTTTATTAATTGTTATTTAAAATCATGTTGTTTGTTTGGGCGCTGTAAGCACTTATTACTGACACTTATCACTTAGAAGTGGTAAGTGTTAAGTGTTAAGTGGTAAGTTTTGATTGCGTACAGCGGACAAATTTACTCACCTAAAGCCTGCCATGTTAGTTTACTATTTGTTATTTAAAATCTTGTTGTTTTTTTGGTGTTGTAAGCACTTATTACTTACAACTTATCACTTATAACTAGAAGTATCCGTTCTTCTTCCGGTCTTCCATAGCCGCTTCGCTCACCCTGTCGTCTATTCTTGTTTCACCGCGTTCACTTGTTTTAGTAGCGGTGATTTCAGTAATAATGTCGTCAATATTAGATGCGCTTGATTCAACTGCTGCGGTACAAGTCATGTCACCCACGGTTCTGTACCTTACTTTTTTAACGGATACTTTATCAGTTGGATCCAGCTGAATAAATTCAGAGGTGGCTACCAATTGCCCTTCGTATTCCAGCACTTCCCTGTCGTGTGCATAATAAATAGAAGGGAGATCGATGTTATAGCGGCGGATATAATTCCATACATCCAGTTCGGTCCAGTTACTTATAGGGAATACGCGTACGTTTTCTCCCTTGTGAATTTTGCCGTTATAGGTGTTCCACAATTCAGGGCGCTGTAGTTTTGGATTCCATTGGCCAAACTCATCGCGTACAGAGAATATTCTTTCTTTGGCCCTTGCTTTTTCTTCATCGCGGCGGGCTCCGCCAATGCAGGCGTCAAATTTAAATTCTTCAATGGTATCCAGGAGCGTAAAGGTTTGCAAGGCATTGCGGCTTGCAAACTTTCCTTTTTGTTCAGTCAGGTTTTTTTCTTTGATGGTTTTGGCAACACTTCTTACAATCAATTTCTCGCCTATTTGTTCAGCCAGTGCGTCCCTGAAATCGAGTGCTTCCCGGAAATTATGGCCAGTGTCAATATGTACCAGCGGGAAAGGGAATTTTCCGGGACGAAATGCTTTCAATGCAAGGTGAACCAATGTGATGGAATCTTTACCGCCTGAAAACAACAAGGCGGGCCGTTCAAACTGACCCGCTACTTCCCTGAAAATATGGATGGATTCTGATTCTAACTGGTCAAGATAATCTAAATGGTAATCGCTCATTTCAAAATAATTATTTATGCTTGCTCACTAATGGACGGTTCATGCACATGCAGGCCGCATTCTTTTTTATCCGCATCTTCCCACCACCACCTGCCTGCCCGAAAATCTTCGCCTGGTTTAATGGCCCTTGTACAAGGAGCGCAGCCAATGCTTACAAAGCCTTTATCGTGCAGGGGATTGTAAGGAATATTGTTTTCTCTTATGTATTGTTTTACTTCTTCTGTAGTCCAGTGAAGGATAGGATGATATTTAATAACCTGGTTGGTTTCATCCCATTCTACCATTGGCAGGTTGTGCCTGTCTGCAGAATGTTCGGACCGCAGACCGGTTACCCAAACGGCATTACCCGCCAGGGCTCTTTTCAGGGGCTCTACTTTTCTAATATAGCAGCACCCTTTGCGGTTATCAACCGACTCATAAAATGAATTGGGGCCTTTTTCTGCAATAAAATTTTCAAGCAAATCCTGGTTAGGATAATAAGCTTTGATATGTGTATGATATCTTTCATTGGTGCTGCTCCAGACTGAATAAGTTTCAGCAAAAAGGCGGCCTGTATCCAGTGTAAAGATGCTGATGGGCAGTTTGTTATTCAATATTACATGTGCAATCACCTGGTCTTCATAACTGAAACTGGAGGAAAAAGTGACTTTGCCGGGATATTCAGCAGCCAGTACACTTAATGGTGTAAGTATGTTTAGTCTATCTTTTTGATAGGTTATTTGTGTTAAATTATCCTTCAGTGTGTCAATCATGTTTACAGGTTTGTTTTCATTTGAATGGTAAGCCCAACAATTGCTTTCTGCAGTAAGAAAGACTCAACAACGGACCTGCCGGTTGATAAGTCGGGGACACAGATGCCTGTTGCAGTTAAATGTTGTCATGATTGAAAGTATAAGTCTACAAACTTGGTAGGCAAAGGTAAGGATTGAAGCCCAGTAGTAAAAATATTTCTGGGGCAATTTAACATCAGTATGGCATTATAAACGTTTGTTAGTGTTTGGCTTGTATTTCCTTATTAATCAGGCAGGAGAAGGCTATTGATTGTGTATGGCAGCCATAATAAGAATTGGGCCGGAACAAGTATTTATACAAGAAGATAAGAGCTGCCAAAAAGAGTGGAAAATATTACCGGGAACGCTGACACAACCAGCGGCACAGATAAAAAAAACCTGATAAATAAACAAGGATGGTGGAATTTTATCCGGAAAAGTTCGTCTTATGGAGACCTGCAGGGGGCGCTGTCATTGCCGGATTTACACCTGCAGGATCAGTTTATGCATCCTGTGATATATGAGCAATAATAACCAATACTATGATAAGTGCAAATATACCAGCCCCAATATAGGTAAACCAGGGATGGCGGTATCTCCTCTTTATTTCTTCGTAATTGCTGACAAGATTTGTATTCATGGTTATACCGGAGCGGGTAAGCCCGCATTGCTGGCAAATAACATTTACGGGTTTGTCGAAAGGAAATATGGGAACCCAATAAATATGGTAATACTTACTCATTACCATTGCATCTGCAACATTATGGGTTTCACAACAAGGGCAATTTACCATCCATTCATCAACAGTAATAGCCGTTTCTTTTGAGCCATAAAAGATAATTCCCATGAATAGTGTTTTATATTAAAATAAGTAAGCCTATAACATTTTTACCTTTTTTTTATTGCGTATATACTATATTTCTGCTATTAATGACAATGCTTATTAAAAAAAATACTGACTGGTTAAAGATCCAAACCAACGAACTTTGAAGCCTGGTTAATCATTTACTTATGTCAGCGGATACACTCATTTCTTATTTTGATAAGTATCTTTCCCTGAATAGTGAGGAAAGGGAAGTCCTGTCCAAAAGGGTTATCGAAAGAAAAATAAGGCGAAAGCAATTCATCCTGCAGGAAAGTGATGTTTGCCGGCATTACACATTCGTTGCGGCGGGATGCTTCAAAATGTATGGTGCCGACAAAAAAGGCAATGAACATATTATTCAGTTTGCTGCAGAAAACGACTGGATTACAGACATCGGCAGTTTTCATTCCGGCAAACCAAGTCTTCTTTATATTGAAGCCATTGAACAATCTGTTATTTTGCAG
>Ga0193753_10002874_pt1 | contig 13181 bp, 12 predicted proteins | sample H1c2metaG_FD_144925 | JGI IMG/M metagenome (GOLD analysis project Ga0193753, IMG submission 144925) | Soil microbial communities from a riparian zone of the East river system, Colorado, United States - H1c2 | ecosystem: Environmental > Terrestrial > Soil > Riparian zone | place: USA: East... | reverse complement strand
CGGTCGCGCCGCGCCTGTCGTGGCGGCAATCGCTCGGCGTGCTGCAGCAGCGCGGCTTGCAGCCGGCGACCGTGTTCGATGTCGGCGTCGGCTTCGGAACCTACGGGCTCTATCACCTCTTTCCCGAGGCCTTCTATCACTTGGTCGAGCCGACACGGGAATCGCTGCCCTATATGAAGAAGCTGGCGCGGCGCCTGCGCTGCGATATCCATCCTCTGGCGCTCGGCGATCGCGAGGGCGAGGCCGTGCTGGAGATCCGCTCGGATATTCAGGGCTCGACGCTGCTGGAGGAAGTCGGCACGCGCGACTTCCTGCGTTTCGACCGCGTGCCGATGCGCCGCTTCGACAGCCTCTTCTCCGAATTCGAGCGGCCGGCGCTGTGCAAGATCGACGTGCAGGGTGCCGAGTTGATGGTGCTGCAGGGCATGACCGGCCGCCTGGCCGAAATCGACGCCCTGATCGTCGAGACCAGCACCATCGCCACGGTGAAGGGTGGCGCCGAGGTGGCCGGCGTCGTGGCGTTCATGCAGGCGCACGGTTTCGTCGTGGCCGATATTCTGGGCCTCAAGCGCCGCCCGCTCGATGGCGCCACCGCCCAGCTCGACCTGCTTTTCCTGCCCGAGGTCGCGCCACTGCGCGCCGACCGGCGCTGGGCGGGTGACGCTTGACAATATAGATGTTCCGCCCGACGCGAATGCAGCTTCGGGAAAGTCTGGAACATGAGCAAAGACGGACAGCGCAATGGCTGGATCGTGGTGGCGGCGCTGGGGGGAGCGGTTGCGGTCATCGCCGGCGCCTTTTCGGCACATGGCCTGGATCCGGTCGCCAATGCCAAGGCCATCGGATGGCTGCAGACCGGCAGTTCCTACCAGGCGCTGCACGCCCTTGCCATGCTCGCCGTCGTCGCTTTGTCGGGAACGGCGTCGATCCACGGAAGACCGGCCATGGCCGCGCAGTGGTTCTTCCTCGCCGGCATCATCCTGTTTCCCGGGGCGCTCTACGGGCTCGCCCTGAACGGGCCGCGCTGGTTGGGTGCGGTGGCGCCGGTCGGTGGCCTCGCTTTTATCGCCGGCTGGCTGAGCCTGGCCTTGGCCGCACTGGTCAATGGAAAGAAAGCCGATCGTTCTTGAAGGCTGCCCGCCAAAGGCGCCGATCGCCGGCGTGGCATGCGTGCAAAACGGTGTGGATTTTGCATGTTTCTACGTGGGCATGGGCTTGATCACGCCGATGCCCGCACTACGTGAAGTACGAGTCCCTAACGCAAAGGAGGTCGATATGTGTGATTATTCACTTGAAGCGTATCAGTCGCGACCTGCCGCAATAGGAGAGAAACTCACCCTTGACCGCTTCCCGAGTGGCTCAATGGGGTTTTCCACCGGGATTGGCTGTGACTTGGCAATCTGCGTTCCGGCGGACGCCCACTTGCGCCTCGAAGGTATCGGCGAGGCCATACAAAAAACCTGCGGCGTCGGAGCTGTCGAAGAAGTCGTGATGACGCACCTCGAAAGCGGCCCGTACAAGGATGCCGTAAGGTTTTCCAATGGAACGGAAGTCTTGCTGCAGAAGCTCGACCGCGGTCTCACGGCCGTGCTCGTGACGCCTGATGTGGAACTCATCGACGTCGTCGACATCGCCGCCAGGCGCGTGCCGGAATACGCCTAGCCGAAGCATCGCGCGAAGGCATTCAACCGCCCGGTGACGTCCGGCCGAAAGCGGGCCGGGGTGTGCCGCCAATATCGCACCCCGGCCAGTTTCTCGATGGGACGATGCTTTCAGCGCGCCAGCAATTGTCCATCCACGCGCAGCGCCTTGATGGCGGCGAGGCCGTCGGGCCGCACGGCCAGATCGACCGTGAGGCTGCCTGGGCGCGCGCGGAGCAGGCGTTCGAGCTCCGGGGCGCGCTCCTCCGAAACGAACAGATGGACGAGCCCGCCGCCGGCATCGAGGCTTTCGGGAGCGAATCGGGCCGGTAGGCCGCTCTCCTTCGGCCAGCCTCTGCCCTTGATGATCAAGCGGCAATCATCGCCCGAACCATCGCCCGCCTTCCATCCGGCAAGGAAGCGGACGCGCGGCCGGATCTGGTCACGGGCTTGGTCCCGAACCTGATCATCGGCCAGCACGCACACGGCGCCGCTCACCACTGCAAAGCGCGTCGGCGCGACCGGCTCCCCCGACCAGTCCCAATCGAATTGCGCCACGATATACCGGCCGCGCAGCGGGTCGCGCGGATCGACGCCGCTTACGGGCACATTCAGCATCGTGGCGCCGGAAAGCAGGTGCTCCTGCTGGCCGATCAGTGCCGCGAGCGCAACGATCGGCAAGGCGAGGGCTGCGATCACGGCGAGGGCAGGGGCGAGCTTCATGGGGCAGCCTTCGCCGGCCGGCGCGAAACACCGCGCGTCAGGCGCCAGCCGGCGGTGGCGAGTGCAAGGCAGAGCACGCCGCCGCCGATCAGGCCGAAGCCGGTCGCGGTCAAGCCGCCGATCGCCTCGAAATAGAGGATGAGCAACCGCAGGCCGACCATGGTGAAAGCCACGCCGAACCAGGTGCGTTGGCCGATCCGCGCCGCCAATCCGCCGACCACCGCCCAATAGACGATGAAAAGCAGCGCCCGCCCGGCCTCGTTGGTCCATCCACTGGCGCCGACGGCCAGCAAGCCCGCCAACCAGGCCGCGAAGCTGGCGCCGATCAGCGTCAGCACCGGCCATCGCGCCGTCACATCGCGCTCCAGCCACAGGGAAGCGGCGGCAACCAGCGTGGCGCCGGCGGCTACAGCGGCGGGACGCAGCCATCCGTCGTCGCGGAGCTGGTCGTCGACCATGACCGACAGGCTCGCCGCCACCATCAAGCCCACCAGCCCCAACCTCAGCAGAAAGACGCCTTGTTCGCGCGCATGCGGCGAGAGCCGGCGGGCCATGGCCACCACGATCATCCCGCAGGCCGGCAGATAGATCAGCAGACGCAGGAAATAGTCGGTGTCCAGGTGACCGTCCCGCGACGACACGACGCCGGCCGCTTCGAACAGATGGCGCAGGGGGGCTTCGGCGGTGAACCAGGTCGTCACCACGGCGACCGCCCAGATCGCGCCCACCAGTTGCGATCGGGCCAACAGCGCGAGAAATGGCGTGCACAGCGCCAGCCACAGCAGCAGTGGGCGCCATAGCGGGCTTTGCAGCTGGTAGACCTGCCCGATCAGCGAAATGCCGCTCAGCACCAGACCAAACAGCAGCAGCGCCGAGAACTCCCGTGCCCACGCGCGCTTGCGTTGCCAGAAAACGAACAGGGCCGCCGCGCACAGGACGTTCAGCGCGAGATCGACCGCGAGTTTGGCCCAGGCGGGTATGTCCTCCCAATTGGCGCCGATCACGGCCATCACCCCGAGGCCGATCGCCAGCGCTCCCATGCCGGCCACCGCCCACAGCCAGACCGGCCGGCGGTGCGACGCCTCCCAGGCAGCGATGCGTTCGGTGGTCGCGCTGTCGATCAGTCCGGCGGCTTGCCAGCGGCGCATGAAGTGTTCGGGAATCACCTCGCTATCCTTTCAGCGGACGCGGCGGGTGGAAAGAGCATTTCCCGCGAACAGCAGCGCAAGTACCGCCGCGCCCACGATATTCACGATCGTCGAGCCGATATAGAGCCAGAGCACCAGATAGAGCGACGACATTGCCAGGGTGAGGCCGGTGACGCGCGCGCCGAAGGCGGTGAACTCGTTGAACGAGATGCGCTTGCCGTCCTTTTCGGCGAGGCCAGTCACGGTCACGTTGGCCGAGGCGCCGATCAGCGTCCCGTTGCCGCCGAGGCAGGCGCCGAGCGCCAGCGCCCACCACAGGATCTGCCCGTCGGCGCCGGCCCCTCCGGCGTTGGCATTGAGCTGGCCGAGCAGGCTCGCCACCAACGGAATGGTAACGGCAGTATAGGGGATGTTGTCGATCAATGCCGACAGCAAGCCCGACACCCAGAGGATGATAAGGGCCGCGACCAGCAAGGTGGCGCGCGGCGAGAGGCCAAGTCCGGTGGAGATCCGATCGATGACCAAGGCCAGAGCAAGGGCCAGGCTTTCGATCAGGCCGGTCGCGACCGCGGCGCCGACCAGGATGAACAGGAACAGGAAGAAAGCGAGCGTCGGCCACTCGATGTCCTTTTCGAGGATGGTCAGCACGCCATGCTGGCGCTCCTCCTGCGTCGGCTGGTGGTCCTTGAGGTAATAATAGTCCTGGGCGAAGAGGATCGCGGCGACGCCGATCACCGCCGGCACGGCGACCGGCATGTGCGTCAGGCCGTGCGTCATGAAGCCCAGGAAGATCAGCGCCGTGATCCAGCAGGTTGCCCGCAGCAGGGGCACGTTGGTCAGAACGGCGCCAGTCGGCGCCGCCGCACCGCCGTGGTCGGCGTCGGCTGCCCTGCCGATATCGGTGGGATAGTAGCGCCGGGCGTACCAGACCAGCACGACCATCATGAAGGTGCAGGGCACGGTGAGGTGATAGATGAAGTCCATGAAAGAGAGGCCGGTGCGCGGATCGGCGCCGATCAGCACGTTGGGCGGATCGCCGATCAGGGTGGCGGCGCCGCCGATGTTGGCCGCCATCACCATCGGCAGCAGGAAAGCCGAGGCGTTGATCCTGAGTCGCCGCGCCATCTCCGACGCCATCGGATAGGTGAAGATCACCGTCGTGACATTGTCGAGGATGGCCGAGAGCACGCCGGTGAACCAGATGATGAGCCGGGCCGCCCGGCTCGGATTGCCGCGCGAGCGCTCGAGCAGCCGGTCGACCGCCCAGGGAAAGACGTTCGTCGTCTTGAGCACGCCGACCAGCGCCATCATGGAAAAGAGCAGCAGGATGACGTTGAGGTCGACGGCTTCCTTCGCCGCCTCGAACGAGATCAACTTGTAGGGCGAGAAATAGGAGATCAGCCAGACCAGCGCCACGGCGCCGATCGGGATCAGCACACGATGCACGCGATCGGCTGCCAGCAAGGCAAAGACGCCGATCAGGACCGCGGCGACGATTCCCTGCGAAAGCGCGTCATGCGTCGACTCGAAGCCGTGCATCAGGCGAGGTAGGTCGCCGAGACGCCGCCGTCGACCGTCAGCGTGTGTCCGTTGACGTAGGAGGCGGCCGGCGAGGCGAGGAAGATCGCCGCGCCGGCGATCTCCGACGGGTCGGCCCAGCGCTTGGCCGGGCAGCGCACGCGCTGGCGCTCGCCGGCCGGCGAGGCGATGAGCTGGGCGTTGGTCTCGGTGGCGAAGAAGCCCGGCGAAAGGGCATTCGAGGTGATGCCCTTGTCGCCGAGCTCGGCGGCCAGCGCGCGCGCCAGGGCCGACAGGCCACCCTTGGCCGCGACATAGGAGACGGCGCCCGGCACGGCGAGATCGGCCACGATCGAGCTGACCAGGATCAGCCGACCCCAACCGCGCTCGATCATGCCGGGCGCCACCAGCTTGACCAGCGCATGCGCCGCCGTGAGGTCGACGTCGATCAGGCGGGCAAAATCCTCGGGCTCGATCTCGGCGAAGGGCCGGCGGTCCCGCTCGCCGACATTGTGGACGAGGATGTCGATCGGCCCGGCCTTGGCGACCTCGGTCCGCATCGCCGTCCGGTCGCCCATCTCGAAGGCCAGCGCATCGGCGGCGAAGCCTGCACTGCGCAGGGCCTCGAGCTGCGGCGCCACGCGCCCGGCCGAACGGCCGTGCAGCAGCACCCGGGCACCGGCCTCGGCGAGACCCTTGGCCATCTCCCAGCCCAGCCCGCGGGCCGATCCGGTGATCAGGGCGGTGCGGCCATCGAGGCGGAAGCGGTCGGGAAAGATCGACATGGGATGGGGCATTCGTCTATGAGCGGTGATCGAATTAGCTTTGTATTGGCAAATGCTGCAACTGCCTAAAGTCATCGGCCATCGCGGCGCGGCGGCCTACGCCCCGGAAAACACGCTCGCTTCCTTTCATGAGGCCAAGCGCCGCGGCGCATCCTGGGTCGAGTTCGACGTCAAGCTGGCGGGCTGCGGCACGCCGATCCTGATGCACGATTCCTCGCTCAAGCGGACCACGGGACTCGACCGGCTGGCGTCGGAGCTGTCCTGGGCGGAGATCGCCAGGCTCGATGCCGGAAGCTGGTTCGGCGCGCAATTCGCCGGCGAGCGCGTGCCGAGCTTCGAGCAGACGATCGCCTGCCTGATCGAGCTGGGGCTGGGCGCCAATGTCGAGATCAAGCCCTGCGCCGGCCGCGAGGTCGAAACCGCCGTGGCCGTTGTCGAGATGCTTCGGCGGCCCTGGCAGGCCCTGCCGCCCTTGCTGCTGTCGAGCTTCAAGGACGCCTCGCTCGCCGCCGCCCGCGAGGCTGCGCCGGAGTTCCACCGGGCCATCCTGATCGACGAACTGGGCTGCGACTGGCCCCGCCGGGCCGAGGGCGTGAAGGCCGTGGGGGTCAACACCAGCGGCAAGAAGCTCACGGTCGGGCGGGCCGCCGAAGTCGGCCGGGCAGGCTACGCCCTCAGCGTCTACACCATCAACGATCCGGCCCGGGCGCAGGCATTGGTGGCAATGGGCGTGAACTGCGTCATCACCGATGCGCCGGACATCGTGCTCGACGCCCTCGCCGACGGAACGGTGGCTGGAGCGGCAATATAAGGTGTTGCGTTCGCTCCGCGGTCTTGATCGACTGTCACCGGACTGAAATAAAACTGAAATAACAATCGTGTGGTTCCTCGATATGTCGTGCGGCGACATGAACGGGGTCGGGTCCTGGGAGGATATGAGGTCATGAAGCGATTTTTGCTGTCGTCTATCGCGGGCATCGCGGCGGCGGTCATGGCGCACGCCGCGGCGGCGCAGACCGAGATCCAGTGGTGGCACGCCATGGGCGGCCCCCTGGGCGACACGGTCAACCAGCTCGCCGACGGCTTCAACAAGTCGCAGAAGGACTACAAGGTCGTCCCGGTGTTCAAGGGCTCCTACACCGAGACCCTGACGGCGGCGGTGGCGGCGTTCCGCGCCAAGCAGGGCCCGCATATCGTGCAGGTCTTCGAGGTCGGTACGGCCAACATGATGGCGGCCAAGGGCGCGGTCTATCCGGTCTACCAGGTGATGGCCGACGCCAAGGAGCCGTTCGATCCCAAGGCCTTCATCGGCCCGGTCTACGGCTATTACGCCACGACCGACGGCAAGCTTTTGTCGATGCCGTTCAACTCCTCGACTCCGGTGCTCTACTGGAACAAGGAGCTGCTCGCCAAGGCCGGCTTCGATCCCGACAAGCCGCCCACGACCTGGCCGGAACTCGGCGAGATGGCCAAGAAGGCCGTCGCCGCCGGCGCCAAATGCGGGTTCACGCCGCAGTGGCAGACCTGGACCATGATCGAGAATTACGGCGCCTGGCACAACCTGCCCTACGCCACCAAGGAGAACGGCTTCGGCGGCACCGACATCGAGCTGAAATTCAACGACCCGGCCCGCATCAAGTTCATCCAGATGCTGGCCGACTGGAGCAAGGACAAGACCTTCGTCTATGGCGGTCGTGAAGGTAAATCGACGGCGTTGTTCAACGCGGGCGACTGCGTGTTCCACATCGCCTCGTCGGGCTCGGCCTCGGCCATCCAGGCCGCGCTCGGCGCCGGCAAGTTCGGCATCGCCATGATGCCCTATTCGCCCGATGTCGCGCCCAAGCCGCAGAACTCGATCATCGGCGGCGCCACGCTGTGGGTCCTGCAGGGTCGCCCCAAGGACGAGTACAAGGGTGTCGCCAAGTTCCTGACATACCTGTCGAGCACGCCGGTCCAGGCCAAATGGCATCAGGAGACAGGCTATGTGCCGGTCACGCTGGCGGCGGCCGAGGAGACGGAGAAGTCGGGCTTCTACAAGAAGTTCCCGGGCCGCGAGATTGCGGTGAAGCAGCTTACGCTCAACCCGCCGACGGAGAATTCCAAGGGCCTGCGCATCGGCAACTTCGTGCAGATCCGCGACGCCGTCGACGAGGAGCTCGAGAACGTGTGGGCCGGCAAGAAAGACGCCAAGACCGCGCTCGACGACGCCGTCAAGCGCGGCAACGAGCTGCTGAAGCGCTTCGATTCTGCGAACAAGTAACCGAAGCGTGGAACCCATCTCGTCAGGCTCCCCCTCCGCCCGCGTCATCGTGGGGGGAGAGGTCGTGCGGAGTAATCTCCGCACTGGGGGTGAGGTGGGTCTTCTTCACTTGACGCGCATCGCTTCTGAAAGAATGACCACCTCACCCCAGCCCTCTCCCCCGCAAGCGCGGCGGAGAGGGGGCATGAAAGAGGCGTAGCTTCCGGACCAATGGAAAAGCGCGTCACCTTCGACAATCGCCTGCTGCCTTATCTGCTGCTGGCGCCGCAGATCGTCGTCACGCTGGTCTTCTTCTTCTGGCCCACCGCCCAGGCGATCTGGCAGTCGGTCCTGATCGAGGACGCCTTCGGCGGCAACTCGCGCTTTGTCTGGTTCGAGAATTTCGAGCGCCTGTTCAACGATCCGGGCTACTATGCTTCGGTGCGCCTCACCGTGGTGTTCAGCTTCCTGGTGGCGGGGCTCGGTCTTGCGCTTTCCCTGCTGTTCGCGGTCATGGCCGATCGTGTCATCCGCGGCGCCGAGACCTACAAGACGTTTCTGATCTGGCCCTACGCCGTGGCGCCGGCCGTCGCCGGCGTGCTCTGGGGCTTCCTCTTCAATCCCTCGATCGGCATCGTCGCGTGGATGCTGCAGGGCGTCGGCATCGAGTTCAACTACGTCATCAACGGCAATCAGGCGCTGCTCCTGGTGGTGCTCGCCTCGGTGTGGACCCAGCTCAGCTACAATTTCCTGTTCTTCCTCGCCGGCCTGCAGTCGATCCCGAGGTCGCTGATCGAGGCCGCCGCCATCGATGGCGCGGGTCCGGGGCGGCGCTTCTGGGACATCGTCTTCCCGCTGCTCTCGCCGACCGGCTTCTTCCTGCTGGTGATCAACGTCATCTACGCCTTCATCGGCACCTTCGGCGTGATCTCCTCGCTGACCCAGGGCGGTCCCGGCCGGGCGACCGAGATCCTGGTCTACAAGGTCTACAATGACGGCTTCCGCGGTCAGGATCTCGGAGGGTCGGCCGCACAGTCGGTGCTCATGATGATCGTCCTCGTCCTGCTCACCTTCGTGCAGTTTCGTTTCATCGAGCGGCGGGTGCATTACTGATGGTCGAGAACAGGCCCTTCTTCACCTTCCTGAGCCATTTCATCGTCCTCGTCGGCGTGCTGATCGTCTTCTTTCCGGTGTGGATGACCTTCGTGGCCTCGACCCACGACCAGGCGACGATGCTGCGCGCGCCGGTGCCGCTGCTGCCGGGCACGCATCTGATCGAGAATTACAGGACGGTGCTGCTCGAGGGCTACGGCCAGCGCTTCGGCTCGAACCCGATGCTGCACACCTTGATCAACAGCATGATCATGGCGTTGGGCGTCGCCATCGGAAAAATCGCCATTTCGATCATCGCCGCCTTCGCCATCGTCTATTTCCGCTTTCCGGCGAGGATGTTTTTCTTCTGGGCGATCTTCGTGACGCTGATGCTGCCGGTCGAGATTCGCATCGTGCCGACCTATGGCGTGGTGGCGAGCCTGGGCATGCTCGATTCCTACGCCGGCCTGATCATTCCCGTGATCGCCTCGGCCACTGCCACCTTCCTGTTCCGGCAATTTTTCCTGAGCGTTCCCGACGAGCTTGCCGAAGCGGCGCGGGTCGACGGCGCGAGCCCCATGCGTTTCTTCTGGGACATCCTGCTGCCGATGAGCCGCACCTCGATCGCCGCCTTGTTCGTGATCCAGTTCATCTATGGCTGGAACCAGTATTTGTGGCCGCTGCTGATCACCACCAAGGAGAGCTACTACACCATGGTCATGACCGTCTCGCGCCAGGCCAATGTGGTCGACTCGGTGCCGAGCTGGAACCTGCTGATGGCCATGGCCATGCTCGCCATGCTGCCGCCGGTGCTGGTCGTGGTGTTCATGCAGCGCCTGTTCGTGCGCGGCCTCGTCGAGACGGAGAAATAGCATGGCCGTGGTGCATCTGCGCGGCGTCAAGAAGAGCTACGACAAGCTCGAGGTCATCCACGGCATCGACGTCGACATCGCCCATGGCGAGTTCATCGTCATCGTCGGGCCCTCGGGCTGCGGCAAGTCCACCCTGCTGCGCATGGTGGCGGGGCTGGAGAAGATCACCGGTGGCGAGGTCACGATCGGCGACCGCGTGGTCAACCGTCTGGAGCCCAAGGACCGCGACATCGCCATGGTGTTCCAGAACTACGCACTCTACCCGCATATGAGCGTGTACGAGAACATGGCCTACGGCCTGAAGATCCGGAAGCTCAGCAAGGCCGACATCAATACCCGCGTGCGCAAGGCCGCCAAGATCCTGGAGCTCGAACCGCTGCTGCAGCGCCGGCCGCGCCAGCTCTCGGGCGGCCAGCGTCAGCGCGTCGCCATGGGCCGCGCCATCGTGCGCGATCCCGCGGTCTTCCTGTTCGACGAGCCGCTCAGCAACCTCGACGCCAAGCTGCGTGTGCAGATGCGGCTGGAGATCAAGCGCCTGCAGCGCGAGCTCGCCGTCACGTCGATCTACGTCACCCACGACCAGGTCGAGGCGATGACCCTGGCCGACCGGCTGATCGTGATGAATGCTGGCGTCGCCGACCAGATCGGCACGCCGATGGATGTCTACGACCGGCCGGCCTCGACATTCGTGGCCGGCTTCATCGGCTCGCCGGCGATGAATTTCCTTGCCGGCAAGGTCGGCGCCAATGGGCGCTCGATCGATCTTGTGGGGGTCGGCGATACGCGCGTTTCGGTACAGCTTCTCTCGACGGCCTCGGTGCCTTCCGGCACGCCGGTGACCTTGGGACTGCGGCCCGAGCATTTCGTGCCGACCGATCACGGCGCCCTGGAGCTGGAGATCGATCTCGCCGAGCCGCTGGGCGCCGACACGCTGCTGCATGGCCGCTTCGGGCATGCCCGCGAACTCGCAACCGTGCGGCTGCCCGGCCATGTCCTGGCCAAGCCGGGAGAGAAGCGGCGCTATGCCGTCTCGCCCGAACGCCTGCACTTGTTCGACGCGCAAACCGGCAAGCGTCTCGCCGGCATCTAGCCGGATTTCAGCCTCCGGCGATCCCTCCCGATTCTTGTCCCAAAAATTGTTAGGCAGCGTGCTTGTTTATTGGCATCGTTTCATTTATATAGAATTAGCTCTTTTACGAGATATTCATTCCCGTGGAGCAATTATTTTGGGCAACATACTTTCTTCCGGTCAGTCCGCGCAGATTTCGCGGCAAGCAACGACGCAGCGCCTGCTCGTCGCCGTAACCCTGGGCACGATCCTGTGCGGTGTCGCTTCGCCGTCGCGCAGCGCCGACCAGCCCGGCAACCTGGAGCCTGCCGCTGCCGCGGCAAGCCCCGAGATCGCCCGCGACGCCACCGAGCGGATGCTCGGCAGTGCCGATGAGGAGGCGCAGCAGCGCGACTATCTGACTTTCACCCGGCAGGTGGACGGGGATGTTGTCGTGGCGGGTTCGCTGCGTACCTCGTTCGCGGCCGCCGGCGTTCCCGCGACCACGCTTCTCGAGGCGGAGCGCGACCCACGGGATGGCGATCGTCTCCATGTCAGTTACGAGCAGGGCTTCACCATCGCAGGCAATCCGGTGGGCGTGCCCAAGCTGCTTTGGGCGGCGTTCCAACCCGCAAACAAGCCGGCAATCTCGGTTCATCGTTTTCGCCCCAATGGCGGCATCGAGCAATTCTGGCTGACCGACGGTGGAAGCACTTCGGCGCCGCGGTTGCAGATGCCGGTCGAGGGGGCAGCGATTTCCTCTCCCTTCGGCATGCGCAATACAGCAACCGCCGACCTTAGCCGGCCGGGATTTCCCATGGGCCCACTGCCGGCGGCGATCGCCCGGCCCGCTCGACCCAGCTCGACGTCCGTGTCGTCATATTCGTCGTCGGGCCGCCTGGATGGCCGGGTTTCCGGCCGCGTCGAGCCTTTGCCGCCAGTGTCCGAGCGCGTCGTCGCCGCGCCGGTGGTGCGCGCGCCGCTGGCCCGCCAGGTCCTCATGCATGAAGGCGTCGATCTGGCGGCACCGCTGGGAGCGCCGGTGCTGGCGGCCGGCGACGGCATCGTACGCCAGGCCGAGGCACGCGGCGGTTATGGCAATTGGGTGATGATCGATCACGACGGCGGCCACGTGTCGACCGGCTATGCTCATCTCCTGGGCTTTGCGCCCGGGCTGGTGGCCGGCGCGCGTGTCAAGCAAGGCGAGGTGATCGCCTTCGTCGGCAATACCGGCCATTCGACCGGCCCGCATCTGCATTACGAAGTCTGGGTGGACGGCAAGGCGGAGAACCCGATCGGCAATCCTGCGACGCTGCGCACGCAGCTCCGTGGTCCCGATCTCGCGCGTTTCCAGGCGCAGGTCAGGCGCACCGTCGGCGCGCGCGACGATGCCGTGCTGGTCGCGACTGCGCGCGGCTCGGCAAGCAGCAAATAGAATCGCCGACGCGTGCAGCGTCGCGACCTCTGTCCTGCGGGACCAGCTATCGCATATGGCTTGGTTGCTGGATTGCTCCCTCGCACGAAGAGGGAGCAATGAGCCGCAAGCGCCGCATGCGGCGAAATGAACTTCAATGATCGGCCTGCCGATTCGCCAATGGGCCAAGTTCTTTCTTGATCCGATCCGCCACGATGGCCTCGCCTTTCTGGCTCCAGTGACCGTCGAGCTTGCGATAGGCGCCGGCAACGCCATCGAGGTCCTGCCGCAGATCGACGAAATGGATATTCGTCTTGCCGAGCTCCGACACCAGTCGGGACTGCCATTCGTCGCACAGATAATTCCAGGCGTAGATGCGCGGCCATGGCTTCCAGAAATCGGCATAGTCCGGATCGATGCTGGCGACGGGGGCCAGAAAGACCAGCAGCGGCACCTTGTGCTCGCGCGCCACGCGGTCGGCAGCCTCGATCCAGGAGAGTGTCGCCTCCACCTCGCCGCCGCCAGCCAAACGTGCGGCGTCCTGCCGGCTCCTGGCGACATCGAGATCGGTGATTTCCGAGTTCATCAGAGTGTCGAGCATCCACCCCATCAGATACTCCTGCTCGCCCGGGTTTCCCTCCGCCGCACGCCATAACCGGCCGTCGCCGCGCGACAGGACCTCGCGGGTTTTCTCCCTGGAAA
>Ga0193753_10002873_pt1 | contig 13182 bp, 13 predicted proteins | sample H1c2metaG_FD_144925 | JGI IMG/M metagenome (GOLD analysis project Ga0193753, IMG submission 144925) | Soil microbial communities from a riparian zone of the East river system, Colorado, United States - H1c2 | ecosystem: Environmental > Terrestrial > Soil > Riparian zone | place: USA: East... | reverse complement strand
CGACGGCGCGCCGGATCTGTACTTCGTCGACTTCGACACCACGGAGACCGGCATCAACGAACCGGCGAGTGCCGAGCTCAACGACCGTCTGCTCGTCAACGACGGCACCGGCTTCTTCACCGACCAGAGCTCCGCACGTTTCACCACGGAGCAGCTCAAGTCGGCTTCCGGTCGCGACGCGCAGACCGTCGACCTGAACGACGACGGGCTCCTCGACATCGTCAAGGACAGCTTTGCGGCCCCGCCGAACGTCGTGCGCGCCCTCTACAACAACCCGGCGGAGGTCGGCCTCTTCGCGCCCATGGGTGTCTCCGACTTCGGCAGCAACGCGCCGCAGGGCTTCCGCATCGGCGACCTGAACCACGACGCCTTCGTCGACGCCGTGTTCGCGGATGACAGCGTGGACCGCTACCGCTTCGGCACCAGCTACAACGGCTTGAACAAGGTCGTCTGGGGGCCGCTGAAGCCCGTCACCTTCGTGAGCGGCGCCGACGACGGCTTCGCCCACAACGTCTACCTGCAGGACCTGGACAACAACGGCTGGGACGACGTGCTCATCACGGACGTGGACGTCGAACTGACCGGCTGCAACCGGCGCGGGCACATCTTTCACAACACCGGCAGCGTGCCCGGCGATCTCAACCTGGTCCTGAAGGAGGAGTCGGAACTCGCGAGCGGCAGCATCGGCGCGGGATGGAAGGGCGTGGTCGGCCTGACCGCCGTGGACCTGAAGGGCAGCTACGCCTTCGGCCTGGCGGACTTCGACAAGGACGGCGACACGGACATGCTGCTCGCCACCTGCAGCGGCACGAACTACTGGACCAACGACACGATCACGGCCCCCGAGGTGTGCCAGACCGACCTGGGCTTCGGCGGCCCGGGCGCGCTGGCCTTCAGCATCTGCGGGCAGGACCTGACCGCCGCGGGAAGCACCGCGACGCTCGCCGTCACCGGCGCCGCGCCGAACGCCTCGCTCACGCTCGCGCTCGGCCTGACGGCACAGGCGACCCCGTTCCACGGCGGCTTCCTCGTGCCGGTGCCTGTCCTGGCTCTGGTCGGCGGGCTCCAGGCCAGCGGCGCGGGTGCGTTCAGCATGCCGATCGCCGGCGGCGCGAACACGCCCGTGCACATCATCATGCAGGTGCTGTCGAAGCCGGCTGCGACGTTCGAGCTCAGCAACGCGCTGGACGTCGAACTCGGGTTCTGACCGCCGGGCGCGCGCTCGCGTGCCGCCGGCATCCGTCCGGTGTGCCGCGGGCGCGCGCTCCGTGAAGGCGGGGCCCCGCGACGCGCGCCGGCGCGCTTGTGGCGCCCGGCCCGTCGCCGGTTCGTCGCGGGCCCGATACTCTCTGCCCGTCGCGGGCATGGAGCGCTCCATGGGCGGCATGCAGCTCTCCGAAGGGACGAATCCGATGAGGCCATCACGCACGCTGCTCGCGGCGACCGCACTCGTTCTCGGCGCCCTCACGGCACCCGCCGCTGCCCAGGCGGGCAATGCGTGGGTGAGCTTCACGAAGGTGCCTGCGAAGCTCGCCGTCGCGCCGGCCGCGCTCAGCGACAGCGGCACGCAGGTCTCCTTCTGCACGGCGGATCTGGACAAGAACGGCTGGGATGACGTCGTCGCGGTGCGCAAGCCGCAGGCGTCGGCGCTGGGGACGCGGACCGAGTTCCTGCTCATGAACACCAACGGCGTCCTCACCGACAGGACGGCGCAGTACGCGACAGCCTCCGACGTGTCCGGTGACTCGGGCTTCAACACGCCGACCAGCAGCTACGAGTGCGCCATCGGCGACGTCAACGGCGACACGTGGCCGGACGTGGTGATCTGCGCGGGGCTCAACGACGGGCAGCACAAGACCATCAGCCACCCGCGCGTGTACATCAATCGCGGCGCCACGGCCGTGGGCCGCTGGAAGGGCTTGCGCTACGAGGCCGCGCGCATTCCGCAGCTCCTGACCGTGGGCGGGCTCGCGGTCGCGCCGCGCTTCGCGCGCGTGGCGCTCGGTGACGTGACCGGCGACGGCGCGCCCGACCTGTACTTCACGGACTTCGACACGACCGAGACCGGGATCACCGAGCCGGCCACCGCGGACCTGAACGACCGTCTGCTCGTCAACGACGGCAACGGCTTCTTCACCGACCAGAGCATGTCGCACCTCACGACCATGCAGCTCCAGTCCTCCTTCGGCTCCGACGTGCAGATCGTGGACCTGAACGGCGATGGGAAGCAGGACATCGTCAAGGTCAGCCTCATCAGCGTCCCGTTCTTCGTGCGGGCGCTCTACAACAACCCGGCGAACGTCGGCGACTTTGCCACCCTGGGCGTCTCCGACTTCGGGACCGCTGCTCCCGAAGGAGTGTTCATCGGCAACCTCAACAACGACGGCCTCGTCGATGCGGCGCTCACGGACGATGGCAGCGACAAGTTCCGCTTCGGAACCGGCTTCGACGGGCTCGACAAGGTGATCTGGGGACCATCGAAGAACTACTCCTTCGTGAGCGGCGGCGACGACGGATTCGCGCAGCACATCTCCATGCAGGACCTGGACAACGACGGCTGGAACGACGTGCTGACCACGGACGTGGACATCGATCTGGCCGGCTGCAACCGCCGCGCGCACATCTATCACAACACCGGCAGCGTGCCGGGCGACCTCAATGTCGTGATCAAGGAAGAGGCCGAGATCGCCAGCGGCGGCACCGGCGCGGGGTGGAAGGGCGTCGTCGGCATGGCCGCCGCGGACCTGAAGGGCAGCTACGACTTCGGCTTCGGCGACTTCGACAAGGACGGCGACCTCGACGTCCTGCTCGGCACGTGCACGGGCACGAACTACTGGCAGAACAACACGCTCTCGGCGCTGACGCAGAGCGGAACCGACCTGGGCTTCGGGTCCGGGGGCTCGCTGGTCGTGGGCGTCTCGGGCGGGGACCTCACCGTCGACGGAAGCTCGGCCGTCCTGCGCGTCACCGGCGCGGCCCCGCACGCAGCGCTCGGGCTTGCGCTCGGTCTCTCGGCGCAGGCCACGCCCTTCCACGGCGGCTTCCTGGTGCCGATGCCGGTGCTGGCTCTCATCGGCGGCCTGCAGGCCGATGCCACGGGGACCTTCACGCTCCCGCTGGCCGGCGGCGCGGGCGCGCCGGCGCGCCTCATCGTGCAGGCGCTGTCCGGGCCAGCCACGGCGCTCGAGCTCAGCAACGCGCTGGAGGTCGAGCTCGGCTTCTGACCGCTGGCGGCGACATCCCGGCTCAGCCCGGGCGCCCCGAGCCTTGAATGAGGTGCGGGGCGCCCGCATTTTTTCCGCGGCATGTCGATCGGCCAGGGCCTCGTTCGACGTGCCTGCAGAGCCAGGGCGCTTTCCGACGCGGACCGCGCCGGGCGCGCTGGCCTCATCTCACCCAGGGACGTTTCCATGAAGTTCATGATGATCATCAAGGGCGACAGGAACTCGGAGGCCGGCGTGATGCCGGACGAGAAGCTCATCGTCGCCATGGGCCGGTACAACGAGGAGCTGATGAAGGCGGGCGTGCTGCTCTCGGCCGAGGGCCTGCACGCCACGAGCCAGGGCGCGCTGCTCCACTACAGCAAGGGGAAGCGCACCGTCACGGACGGCCCGTTCTCCGAGGCCAAGGAAGTCATCGCCGGCTTCTGGATGATCCAGGTGAAGTCGAAGGCCGAGGCCATCGAGTGGGCGAAGCGCATCCCGTTCGAAGCCTGCGACGACGGCGCGCGCGACGGCGTGGCCGAGGTCGAGCTGCGCCAGGTCTTCGAGATGACCGAGTGCGCGCCCGACAAGTACCCGTCCGAGGAAGCGCGCTCCACGCTCGCGGCCGAGGCGGACTTCCGCAAGCGCAGCAACGCGTGACGGCCGGAGCAGGCGCCTCCGGTTCTCGGGCGGCAAGCGCACCGTGATCGACGGGCCGTTCGCGGAATCCAGGGAGCTCATCGCGGGCTACGCGCTGATGAGCGTGGCTTCGCTGGATGAGGCCATCGAGTGGTCCTCGCGCTTCGCCGCGATCATGGGCGATCTCGAGATCGACGTGCGCCCGGTGTACGAGAACTGCTGAGTGCGGCGCGCGGACGGAAGAAGTTCCGTCGCGTGTCGATTCCGGAAGACCTCCTTCGACGTGGATGCAGAGCCCGGCACCGTCCGGCGCGGAACGCGCGGGTGCCGGGCTCTGCCATCCAGCCAGGAGCTTCCGATCATGAGCACGCAGACCGACACCCGCATCCTCGCCGCCGCCACCGCGGCCTCCCGCGCCTCCCTCGCCGCCGGGCCGGTCCTCGAGGCCACGGCGCCGCGCGCGGCCGCTGCGCGCGGCACGACCACCCGGGCCGCCCGGCCTCGCGCCACCCGGCCCCTGGTGGCCGGCCGCATCCTCGGTGGCGCGGCGGTCCTGTTCCTGGCCGTGGACGGCGCGATGAAGCTGGCCGGGGCGCAAGCCGTCGCCCTCGCCGCCGTGCAGCTCGGCTGGCCTGCCGACGTCATGGTCGGGCTCGGTGCGATCCTGCTGGCCGGCGTCGTGCTGCATGTGGTGCCGCGGACCGCGGTGCTCGGCGCGCTGCTGATCACCGGCTACCTCGGCGGCGCCGTCGCCACGCACGTGCGCATCGGCGACCCGCTGTTCAGCCACGTGCTGTTCCCGGTCTACGTCGGCGCGCTGCTCTGGGGCGGACTGCTCCTGCGCGACGCGCGCCTGCGGCAGTTCCTCCCCTGGCGCCGCCGCGGCGCGTGAGTCGGCCGGCGCGACCGGCCACGCCGCCGACACCGCCATCGCCGCGCCGCCGGCCGGCCGTCGCCTCGCGAGGGGCGCCGCGCCGGCCGGCCTTGCGTCCGCGGGGGAAGATGGTGTGATCGGCGGGCGTGAGCGACGAGATCCATCGCACCATCGACGCCGTGTGGCGCATCGAATCCGCGCGGCTCATCGCCGGGCTCGCGCGCATCGTGCGCGACGTCGGCATCGCCGAGGAGCTCGCGCAGGACGCGCTCGTCGCGGCGCTCGAGCAGTGGCCGGAGGGCGGCGTGCCGGACAACCCCGGCGCCTGGCTCATGGCCACCGCCAAGCACCGCGCGCTGGACCGCCTGCGCCGCGAGAAGATGCTGGACCGCAAGCACGAGGAGCTCGGGCGCGAGCTGGCGGCGCGCGAGGAGCGGAACGTGCCCGACCTCGACGCCGCCCTCGACGACGACATCGGCGACGACCTGCTGCGCCTCGTGTTCACCTGCTGCCACCCGGTGCTCTCGCCCGAGGCGCGCGTGGCGCTCACGCTGCGCCTGCTCGGCGGCCTGACCACGGACGAGATCGCGCGCGCCTTCCTCGTGCCGGAGCCGACGATCGCGCAGCGCATCGTGCGCGCCAAGAAGACGCTCGCGGAGAAGCGGGTGCCCATCGAGGTGCCGCGTGGACCCGAGCTCGCCGATCGCCTCTCCTCCGTGCTGGAGGTGATCTACCTCGTGTTCAACGAGGGCTACTCCGCCACCGCCGGCGACGACTGGATGCGCCCCGCGCTGTGCGAGGACGCGCTGCGCCTGGGGCGCATCCTCGCCGGGCTGGCGCCGCGGGAGCCGGAGGTGCACGGGCTCGTCGCGCTCATGGAGATCCAGGCCTCGCGCACGCGCGCGCGCACCGCGCCGGACGGCGCGCCGGTGCTGCTGCTCGCGCAGGACCGCGCGCGCTGGGACCGCGTGCTCATCGCGCGCGGGCTCGCGGCACTCGCGCGGGCCGCGGAGCTGGGCGGCGCGCACGGCAGCTACGCGCTGCAGGCGGCCATCGCGGCGTGCCACGCGCGCGCGCTCGCCGCGGCCGAGACGGACTGGGCCGCCATCGCGGCGCTGTACGGGGAGCTGGCGCGGCTGCGGCCGTCGCCCGTGGTGGAGCTCAACCGCGCGGTCGCGGTGGCGATGGCCTTCGGGCCGGCGGCCGGACTGGTGCTGGTGGACGCGCTGGCCGGGGAGCCGTCGCTGGCGCGCTACCACCTGCTGCCCGCGGTGCGCGCGGACTTCCTGTTCAAGCTCGGCCGCACGGGCGAGGCGCGGGCGGACTTCGAGCGCGCCGCCTCCCTCACGCGCAACGCCCGCGAACGCGACCTCTTGATTGCGCGCGCCGCGGCGTGCGACACCGGCGCCGCGCCGTGACCGCGCCGTGACCGCGCCGACCGCGCCGACCGCGCCGACCGCGCCGACCGCGCGCGGCCCGGCCGCACCGCCTCGCACCGATTCCAGACGCCCGCTTCCCAGGAGAGACCCGTGACCTACGTCGATGGCTACGTCCTGCCGATCCCCACAAAGAACCTCAAGGCCTACGCCGCGATCGCGAAGAAGGCGAGCAAGGTGTGGAAGGACCACGGCGCGCTGAGCTACTGCGAGTCCGTCGGCGAGGATCTCAAGCCGCCGTTCGGCGTTCCGTTTCCCAAAGCCATCCCGGTCAAGCGCGGCGAGACGATCGTGTTCTCGTTCGTGACCTTCAAGTCGCGCAAGCACCGCGACGCGGTCAACGCCAAGGTGATGAAGGACCCGCGCCTCACCGAGATGATGGATCCGAAGAAGATGCCCTTCGACTGCTCGCGCATGGTCTACGGCGGCTTCGACGCGCTCGTCGCCTTCTGAACGCTGCGGCGCCGACGCGCGCGAGCTGAAGGAGCCCGTGCCGTTCGACTTGAAACGCATGGCCTGCGGCGGCTTCGTGCAGCCCGCCCTCGCTCCTCGCGCGCTGATATGCTGCCCGCGCGGTCACGGCAGCCATCCGTGGCCGTGATGGAGTGAGCGATGACATCGCTGAACCTGACGAGCCCTCCCGTCCGACGGGACCTGTGCGCGACGTGAAGCAAGCGCAAGGCATCGGCGGCATGGCCGGCGAGGACGATGGCGATGTCGGGCTCGCGGACGACCGCCTCGATGACGGCATCCCCGTCTGCCTCGGCTGCTTCACGCCGGTCGAGCCGCTGGCGAGCTACTGCGCGCGGTGCGGGCGAGTCGTCGGGCAGCACACGCAGTACGTGCCGTACACCAACATCGCGTGGCAGGCGGCCGGCTACGACCGCCTCCGCCGCGCAGCCTGGCCGGCCAAGGGCCTCGTCGCGAAGCTCGCCGGCGTCTTCGCGGCCGTCGGACTCGCTCCGTTCCTTCTGCTGTGGCTGCCGCTCAAGGGCCGCGTCGCGCGCCGCAAGGCGGCCAGCCGGCGGGCGGAGGACGCCACGGCCGCACGGCAGCGGGACCGCGCAGAGGATCCATGAGCTGCGCATCCGTCCACCCGCCGCAGGACCGTTCCTGCGGATGAGTTCCACCGCGTCATGGGCCCTGCGCCGCGTCCACGCGCTCGATGGGGCGCTCCTCGAGGAGCTGGCCGGGCTGCTGATCGACTGCGTCGAGGGCGGCGCCTCGGTGAGCTTCATGCTGCCCCTCACGCGCGAGCGGGCGCGGTCCTTCTGGAGCCGCGTCGCGCGCGAGGTAGCCGCGGGCGGGCGCGCGCTGCTCGTCGCCGAGGATGCGCGCGGCGTCTGCGGAACCGTGCAGCTCGTGCTCGATCAGCCCGAGAACCAGCCGCACCGCGCGGACCTCGCCAAGATGCTGGTGCACCGGCGCGCGCGCCGGCAGGGACTTGGCGAGGCGCTGATGCGCGCCGCGGAGACGATGGCCCGCGACTGCGGCCGGACGCTGCTCGTGCTCGACGCCGTCACCGGCGGCGACGCCTCGCGCCTCTACGAGCGCCTCGGCTGGGTGCGCGTCGGCGACATCCCCGGCTACGCGCTCCATCCGCAGGGCGGGCCGTGCAGCACGACCTACTTCTACCGCGACCTCGCGAGCTGACCGACAGACCAGCGATGCAGGTCCCGCGCGGACGACCGCCGGCTGCGGCAGGAACGTGAGCTGCACGCTACGGCAGGAACGTCAGCTGCACGCAGTTGCTGAAGGCCCAGCCCAGCGGATCGGTCACGAGATCGTGCACGAGGAACTGCGCGTAGAGGTTGAAGCTGCCGCCGCCGCCGGGGATCGACGGGAGCGTCACGCTGCCGCCCGCGCTCGTGGCGAGATGGAAGATGAGTGCGCTGCCGAGGCTCGGCGCGAGGATGCCGCCCTTGAAGGGCAGCGGTCCGAGGAAGGGCGACACGACGAGCGCCGCGGGCTTGCCGGGAACGGCGCCGGCGAGCAGGAGGTCCGCGCTGCCGCCCGTCGCGAGCGGCGTGCCGTACACATCCAGGTGCGGCCCGCTCTCGCCGAAGCCCACGTTGGTCTGGTGCACCAGCACGTCGAAGACATAGGTGCGGCCCGCATTGTTGCCCGCGGTGTCGTGCTGGTGGGCGCTCACGACGATGTCCGCCCAGCCGTCGCCGTTGACGTCGCCGATGCCGGCGACCGCGTTGCCGAACTGGTCGCCGACGGCCTGGCCATTGATGACGCCGTAGAGGATCTCCTCGGTCCTGCCGGAGACCACGAGCGCGTAGCCGCTGCCTCCGGGAACCTGCGTGGCGCCGACGACGAGATCCCCGAAGCCGTCGCGATCGACGTCACCCGCGCCATCCACCGCGAGACCCAGATGGTCACTGGGCGAGGAGCCCTTGATGACCATGCCCGGCGTGCCGTCCGGCCCGAGGTAGACGCGCGCGGTGCCGGAGCCCGCGGTGTCGCCGGCCGAGCCGGCGATGAGGTCCTGCAGGCCGTCGCCATTCACGTCGCCCGCCATCGCGACGTTCGCGCCGAGATTCCCCAGCGCCTCCGTGCCTTCCACGGTGAAGAGCAGCGCCCTGGTCTTGTTGGAGAAGACCTGCACGCGGCCGGCGCCCGTGAGCACGACGCTCGTGAACGGCGCGCCCGCGACGATGTCTCCCCGGCCATCGCCATCGATGTCCGCGCCGCCGTCGACGGAGACGCCGAACTGCTGGTTCGCGAGCGTGCCGTCGAACATGTGGATGAGCGAGCCGTCCGCGCCCGAGTACACGCCGGCCTGGCCCGCGTTGAAGATCGTCGTGATGCCGACGGTCACGTCGGCGAGCGGCGCGCCCACCACGAGGTCGGGCACGCCATCGGCGTTCCAGTCGCCGGCGGGCGCGACGGTCCCCAGCGCGGCGCCGGCCTGCGGCCCGAGGATGCGGAACAGCTGGTCCCCGTCGGCGCCGCTGAAGACACGCACGGAGCCGACGTTGTCCGTCGCGACCGTCGTCGTGTCGTCGAAGCTCGCACCGACGGCGACGTCGTCGAAGCCGTCGCCGTCCACGTCGCCGATGCCGGCCACGCTCACGCCGAAGGCATCGCCCGCGCTGTCGCCCGCGAGCTTCTGCAGGATGCTGCCGTCGAGGCCCGAGAACACCGTGGCCGTGCCGGCTCCCGGAAGATCGCTCGGGTCCGCGGCGCGCGCGCCGACGATGATGTCCGGGCGCCCGTCGCCGTTCACGTCACCCGCGCTGTTGACCGCGTAGCCGAAGAGATCTCCGGCGGCCAGGCCGTCCTCGGTGCGCAGCAGCGTCTGCGCCTCGGCGCCGGTCGCGAGCGCGGCGAGCAGCAGCGCGGCGGGCGCGCCGGGCAGCCGGCGGATGAGGGCGCCGCGCTCGCGACCGGCGCCGAGGCGCAGACGCTGCTGCGCACCGAGGACGGCCTGGCCGCCGGAGATCTCTTCGGCTACGCGGTGCGAAGCGTGTCATGGCGAGTTCTCGTGGAGGGGCTTCCGTGCGCGCACCCCGTCTCGCGCAGCGAGGCGGAGGTTGTATCCGCTGCGCGCGCCGCTGTCTGCCGCTCGGTACGCGCGGCAGGCACGCGTCGTTCGCGGGGAGCAGTGGCGCCGCGTGCGCGCCGCGCTCCACTGCCGTGCGCTCCACGACACGCCGGCCCGGGTTTGGCGGGTAAGCGTTCGCTTGCGTATATGGGCGGCATGGTCACGGCTGCCGCTCGCGAGTCCGATGTGTTCACGGCGATCAGCCATTGCGCGCGACGCCAGGTGCTGGATCTGCTCCTGCAAGCCGAGCGCTCCGTCAGCGACGTGGCCTCGCACTTCGACATGAGCCGCCCTGCCGTGTCACAGCATCTTCGCGTCCTGCTCGACGCCGGTCTCGTCACCGAGCGGCGGCACGGCCGCGAGCGCCGCTATCGGCTCGTCCCGGAGCGTCTCGACCCGGTGCGGAGCTGGATCGCGCACGACGAGCGGTTCTGGGACGACCGCCTCCAGCGTCCTCAGCGGCAGATGTCCGGAAGCAGGCCATGAGCCAGGGCACCAAGCGCTCGGTTCTCCGCTGGATTCACATCGTTCTGGGCATTCCGATCGCCGGCTACGTCTACAGCCCGTTCGAAGTCATCCCGCAGTACGCTCCCGCCGTCCGATGCGTCTTCCTTCCCGCGCTCGTCCTGACGGGACTGTGGATGTGGAAGGGCCAGGCCCTTCGGCGCCTCTCGTCGAGAGGAACGGGCACGCACCGCGACACGCTTCCCCGAGGAGACGCGACATGAAGAGCGCGAAAGGAACTCCCGGCAGCGAAAGGACGTTGTCTTCAGTGCAGCGTGACGAGCTGCTCGGCACACTGCAGGCCCGTTGCGAGAAGCACGCGGAGCGCGATCGCCGCTACGGCAAGGTCTTCGTCTATCACAACGGCGCGCAGTCCTGCTACGCCGGCCGGGCGTTCCGCGGCTCGTTGCGAGCCTGAGCGCTGCACAGGTTCTGGACCCCGCGCCGCCGTGTGGGCCTGCGGGGCCCCTGCGAACCGCGCCGGCTCCGCGTCGACGGCCGGCTCAGGGGTGCGAGAGGTCCTTCGCCGCGAAGGTGTCGCCCGCGTCCATGTCGCCGGTGTCCCAGCCGCGCCTGAACCACAGCGCGCGCTGCGCGGACGTGCCGTGCGTGAACGAATCGGGCACCGCGCGGCCCTGCTCCTGGCGCTGCAGCCGGTCGTCGCCGATGGCGGTCGCGGCCGCGAGCGCCTCGTCGATGTCGCCGGGCTCGAGGATGCCGTGCAGGCGCTGCGCGTGGTGCGCCCAGACGCCGGCGTAGAAGTCCGCCTGCAGCTCCAGGCGCACGGAGAGCGCGTTGGCCTCGCCGCGCGCGGCGCGCTGCTGCAGCGCCGAGACCTCCTCCGACACGCCGAGCAGGTGCTGCACGTGGTGCCCGACCTCGTGCGCGACGACGTAGGCTTGCGCGAAATCGCCGGGCGCGCCGAAGCCCCGCGCGAGCTCGTCGAAGAAGCGCAGGTCCAGGTACACCTTGCCGTCCGCGGGGCAGTAGAACGGGCCGGTGGCGGCGCCGGCATAGCCGCACGCGGAATCGACCTCGTCGTCGAAGAGCACGAGGCGCGGCTCGCGGTAGGACAGGCCGCGCGCGGCGAACAGCTCGTGCCACACGTCCTCCGTGTCCGCGAGCACGACCGACACGAAGTCCGCCGCCTGCGCCTGCGACGGGTCGGCCTCGCCGCGCGGCAGGCCGGTCGCGTCGCCCAGCAGGTGCAGCGGGTCGCCCGCGAAGATCGTGATCAGCGCGACGATGGCGAGGATCGCCAGGCCGCCGCCCCCGAGCCGCCCGCCCGGAAGGGGAAAGCCGCCACCGCGCAGGCCGCGCCCGAACCCTCCGCCGAAGCCGCCGCCCGAGCCGCGCCGGTCCTCGACATTGCCGCTGCGGCGCTGGTCGTTCCACTTCAAGCGGTGGTGTTCCGTGCGGAGGCGAGCGGGGGAGCGGCCGGGAGGCGGCGCGAGGGCGCCACGCGAGCCCCCGCCGTCGGCTGCAACCAGTCTGCATCCGCGACGATGCGCGAGTCATGCGGCGCCCGCACGACGCGCCGCGCGGTGTCTCGACCAGTTGCCGCCGCACGGGGCGGCGCGCCACACTGGCGGCTTCCATCGTGGAGCGAGTTCCGATGCTGCGTCGCCGCCTGGTCCTGTCCCTGCCCTGGCTTCTCCTCGCGGCCTGCACCGCGACCTCCACTCATGGCCCTGCGGACAAGCCTGCGCCCGGCGATGCGCTGGCGACCACGCCCGCGGGCAAGGACGCGCACGGCCGCCAGCCAGCCGACCTGAGCACGCTCGACCCGCAGACGCGCGAGCGCCTGATCCAGCTCGGCTACCTGGACGGGCCCGGGCCCAAGTCCGGCGAGCGTCCCGTGCTGCTCCAGCGCGTGGACGACATCGCCGTCGCGCAGCTCTACGCGGACGGCTTCGAGAACCTGTCGGTCGACGACCAGCGCCTCTGCTGGCACCTCACGCAGGCGGCCATCGCGGGGCGCGACATCTTCCTGCACCAGCGCTGCGCGGACGGACCGGCGCTGCGCGACCTGCTCGAGGAGCTGCTCACGCATCCGGCGGGCATGGACGCCGCGACGCTCGCGGAGCTCCAGCGCTACACGACGCTCTTCTGGGTCAACAACGGCCCGCACAACTCCTACACGTCGCGCAAGAACCTGCTCGCGCTCACGCCGGAGCAGCTCGACGCGGCCGTCGCGCAGGGGCGCAGGAACGGCGCGGACGCGGTCGCCCTGGATCCGACGGTCGTCGCGCGCCTGCGGCCCCTGCTCTTCGACCCGGCCTTCCAGCCGATGGTCACCGCGAAGAACCCGGAGGGCGGCCTCGACATCGTGCAGGGCAGCGCGAACAGCTTCTACGGCCCGGGGGTCACGCTCGCGGATCTCGAGGAGTTCACGGAGCAGCACGAGCTCAACAGCAACGTGGTGAAGAGCGCGGACGGCAAGCTGGCCGAGCTCGTCTGGCGCGCCGGCTCGCCGGCCGACAAGCTCCCGCCCGGGCCCTACGCGAGGGAGCTGCGCGCGATCATCGGCCACCTGACGGACGCGCTGCCCTTCGCGCCGGCCGCGACGGCCACCGCGCTGGAGAAGCTGATCCGCTTCTACCGCACCGGCGAGGTCGCGGATCGCGAGGCCTACGACATCGCGTGGGTCGCGGACGACAGCTCCGCCGTGGACACGGTGAACGGCTTCATCGAGGTGTACGTGGATCCGCGCGGCAAGAAGGGGAGCTGGGAGGGCATCGTCGCGTACGAGGACCCGCACAAGGCCGCGCTCATCAAGCGCCTGGCGGAGACGGCGCAGTGGTTCGAGGACCGCATGCCGTACGCGCCGGAGTTCCGCAAGCCGAAGGTGAAGGGCATCTCCGCGCGCAGCATCGACGTGGTCTGCGAGACCGGCGACAGCGGGCCGGTGACGCCCATCGGCATCAACCTGCCCAACGACCAGCGCATCCGCGAGGACTACGGCAGCAAGTC
>Ga0193753_10002872_pt1 | contig 13186 bp, 10 predicted proteins | sample H1c2metaG_FD_144925 | JGI IMG/M metagenome (GOLD analysis project Ga0193753, IMG submission 144925) | Soil microbial communities from a riparian zone of the East river system, Colorado, United States - H1c2 | ecosystem: Environmental > Terrestrial > Soil > Riparian zone | place: USA: East... | reverse complement strand
TTCCAAGCCTGGATTGCCCGTGTCGTCTCCACACGCCCAGAACAAAACGGCGCTGAACAGAAGCCCGAACGCGCGACTTGGGTGCTCTCGATTCATTCTCCACTCCCCACGCCGATGTTACCCGGTTCGATCCTTGCTAGGTTGCGTGTCGACCACGCATCCCGAGGATCGATTGCTCTTCCGCTTGCTCCTAGGCGTGACATTTTCGCACGCGCTTCTCACGGCCAGCCCGACCCACGCCGACGATTGGCTCGCGGTCTGGCCCACCTGCTCCATCGTTGACGCCTCGCGCCCCACACTCTCACTGCTGTATCCCGCTCCCGGGCTACCGGCTGTCGTCCACGCCGGACAATCTTTGATCGCACGGCTCCGCACCCCGTCCGCGCTCACACCACCACCCGGCGTTCAACAAGAACGCGTGCTCGAGCGCTGGACCATCGAGCTCCGCGGCTCCGCGCTTCACGTCGGCGTCACCCTGAAAGAACGACACCGGCATGTGCTGCCCGTGATCTCGATCCGACCGGATGCTGGCGACTCGCTCGTGTACCGCGTGCGAGTCGAGATTCCGGCGTACGTCGCTCCCGGCACGTACGCATTTTCACTGCGCTCTCCGTTTGGAACTCGAAGCGCAGAGCAAGCGGTGCGCGTACTGCCGAACGGCGCGAGACCACGGGTCGTGCGCTTGCCCGCCGGGATGCTCCTGCCGCCATCAGCTGCAGGCACCTGGCCGGCCGACATCTGGCTCTCAGGCGCCGCAGCCGAAGCGGAGGCGAGAAAAGGGGAGCCGCTCGTTGGAGAGCCGAGCGCAGTCGCACCCGCAGATCCCAACGACACCACAGCCGAACCCACGCCGCCCGACCTCACGCATGAAACGAGCGACCCTTCTCCGACGCTCCTCACGGAAGGCAGCTCGGTCGCCCTCCGCGTCGGCTCACAGCTCTGGGTTCGTAACGGCTGCCCCGACGACGTGGCGTTCGAGCGCGAAGTCGCCGCGGTGCTCGCGACCGAACACCTCTCGCGCACGCCCTTCGACGCGCGACACGCAGTTCCGCCGCCAGCTGCAGCTCTGGCGTCGCCCGTTGCGATCCAAATCCAGCCCGACCGTGTAACCGTCGACAACGCGAACGCACAGACCGCGCGCGAGCTCTCGTTACTCCTGCCATTCGCGACCGGCGCAACGGCAGACGGCGGAACGCTCGCACTCCACCCTGCGAGCGAACCCAACGCCCGCCAACCGCTCGCGAAGCTCGCGCGCTGGAGCATCCCCGCGGGCGTCACAGCAACCCTCCAACTCGCCCCCGCCCGCGACGTGCGCGATCCGCTCGCGCTTCGCCCGCATACCGCGCGCAGCGGCCAGTCCGCACACGTCCGCGTCCTCGGAGCCGACCCACACGCGAAGGTCGCCTACACACTCGGCTTCTCACGCAGCGCGTACGCGTCGCCCGACCTCCCTACGAGCTTCAACGGCCCGCTCGCCTATCCCCTCCGCGCGCAAGTCTTCGAAACCGATGGCACCGGCCAAGTCGTACACGGGCCCTTGTGGGTAGAGCCGCACAGGCCCCCGAACTGTGCGATCGCGCGAAGCGGAAACGATACGAATCCCGCCGGAGGCCTAGCCCTCGCCCTGGTCGGCCTCGCGTTGCTTGTGCGCCGCCACCGCTCTGCTAAAAAGGCGCCCCCGAGCCAACCAGTGGAATAGACTGCGGCCCGAGCATCGTTGTGAGCACCAAACTAGTGGCCGGCATACGTATACCAACTGGGTCAATCCGGGCGCTCGCCTCGCTCGCATGCCTGTGGCTTTGCGCGTGCGAATCGACGCTGATCCCGAACACGCGCGTGGCAGACACGAGCGAAAACCGCGAAGTCGTCGAATTCGTTGAGAGATATCGCCAGGCCGTCGAGGCGCGCAACGTCTCGACGCTGTTATCGATGGCGTCGCTCAACTACTTCGACGACATGGGCACGCCAGCTGGCGATGACGACATCGACTACGACGGGCTGCAGGTCGGCCTGAACCGCATGCGCGAAGAGGTGATCGGCGCGCGCTACCAAATCTCGTATCGCGCGGTGACGTACCTGCAGACGGACCAGCGCGTCCTCGTCGATCTGCTCTACACGGGTTGGTTCCGAGTCAACACTGCCGATGGTCCGCAATGGAAGCGCAGACTCGAGCCGCATCGCATCGTGCTCGCGCGCGAGGATCACGGCTACCGGATCATGTCGGGCATGTAGATGTAGGCGCGCGCGCCGCATGGTCTCGCGGCAGGCGCCGGTTCGCACACGTGTGTACGGGTTGAATCAGTCGAGCGCGACTTGGTAGCCTTGCTGCTCGAAAGTGCGCGTGATCCGGTTCCGCCGTGTAGCATGTTCCTCGAGTCGCCAACGGCTCTCGACTCGTAATGAACCAGTCGAGCCGGATGTGGCGCTCGACTTCGTGTACCTCTTGCCCCGCGAGGCATCTCGTGACCATGGGCGATAGCTCGGGGTCCAAAAAACAGCTCGGCAAGATCATGCTCGCGCAGAAGCTCGTCACCGCTGACGAGCTCACGGGCATGCTCGAAGAGCAGGAGCGACGCGGCGGCAAGCTGGCGTCGACGGCCGCGCGTGAGGGCAAGATCACGATCACGGACGCACTTCGCGTGCTCTCGGAGCAGCACGGCGTTCCTGCGGTAGATCTGCGGCGACAAGTCATTCCGCTGGCGAATCTGCAGCTCATCCCGATCGAGATCGCGCGCGAACACCTCGTCCTACCGGTCAAGGTGCACGGCGACCAGCTGCTGCTCGCGATGGCTTCGCCGCAAAACGAGACGAGCATCGAAGAGATCCAGTTCGTCACGGCCAAGACCGTATTCCCACACGTCTCGCTCGACGAAGCGCTGCACGAAGCGATCGACGAGGCGTACGCGCTCGCAGAGCGGGGCGAGACACACTACGTCGGTGACGCCGTCAGCGACGAGGAGCTCGCAGCCGCAGGCATCACACGGCCGGACCGGATCAAACGCGCGGCGCCGATGCCGAAGATTCCCGAGGTAATGCCCGATGTCGCAGCGGGCGTGATCGCCGCTCCGGACGGCAGCGCCGAAAGCATGGCCGGCGTGATTCACGCGCGCCCGCACGATACGAGCGGGCCCGAGCTCGATCAGGCATTTTCGATTCCGCCGGTCGCGCCCGCGCACTCGGACCAAGAGCTGCCGCGCAAGGACAAGAAGGTGCTCGTCGTCGACGACGACGAAGAGATCTGCAAGTTGATCGAGCTCGCACTCTCGCAAGTCGGCCTGCCGACGATCGAAGTGCACAGCGGCACCGAAGCGCTCGAGATGATCCGCACGATCGATCCCGACGTGATCATCTTGGACGCCGTCTTGCCCGGTATTCACGGCTTCGACATCTGTCGCCGGCTACGCGGCAGCCAGCGCTACGGCGAGATCCCGATCGTGATCGTGAGCGCGATCCACCGTGGTTGGCGCGTCGCGGAAGATCTGCGCGAGGCGTACGGCATTCAGCATGTGTTCGAGAAGCCGATCGACCTGCAACGGCTGGCTCGAACAGTGAGCTCACTGGTCGAGGGTCATGAGCTGTCGCATGATACCTCCGCACTGAGCGCGGAAGCCGAAGCTGAGCTGACGCACGGAATGAAGGCCTTCGAGAGTGGAGACATCGATTCGGCCATCGCGCACCTCGGCACCGGGATCGCGATCGACCCACTCGCGTTCGAGCTGCAATATCACCTCGGTCTGCTGCACGGTCGGCGAGAGGACCACTTTGCCGCCATCGACGCGTTGGAAACTGCCGTCGGCTTGTCACCGAGGCATTTTTCTGCGCTCAAGAATCTCGCGGTCGTGTACCAGCGCGCCGGTTTTCGGCATAAAGCAGTCGAGACATGGCAACGTGCGATGGCCAACGCACCGGACGATGAAACCCGGGGTCACATCAAAGAACACATGGTTACCCTCTTGTGACCCCGGCGAGCGGCGGCGAAGATCGGTTTTCGTGCTTCTGCGAGTCCTCGGGCCTTCGGGGCGCGCCGCTGCAAGTCCCCACGTGTTCGACACTCCGAGATGAAGTTTCTCTGCCGAAACTGTAAAGCGAAGTACCAGATTGCCGATGACAAGGTCGTCGGGCGAACGCTTCGTATGACCTGCCAGCAGTGCGGCGAGCCGATCGTGGTGCGCAGCGCGGGTGTCACGGGCCGCCAAAGTCAGGTCTCGCGGCCGGTCGCGCCGATGACGCTGCATGGCACGGGGCCGATGGCGCTGAACGAGTTTCAGCGCCCGGCGACCCAGCGCGATCTCGTCGTGCCGCAAGAGGAGTGGCACGTCGCGATCAACGATGTGCCGGTCGGTCCGATGCGCCGCGACGAAGTGGCGCGAAAAATCGCGCTGAACGCGATCGATCGCGCCTCGCTCGCCTGGCGCGAGGGGATGGATGATTGGCTTCCGATCAAGCACATCCCGGAGCTCGCGAAAATGTTTACGTCGGCCGCTGCGCCGCCGGCGCCGGCTGCTGGAATGACGATGAGCGGCGTGCCGCCGGCGCCTCCAGTCGCAGTGATGGCTCCGATTCAAGCGCCGCCGCCCAAAGTCGTCGCGCCGGTCGTTCCGGCTTCCCGCGTGGACCTACCGCCCGTCGGTGCGCGGCAGGTGATGGGGCTCGAGGACTACTCGGTTCCGCCGAACACGGATCCCGTCGCCGTCGCGACCCAGATTCCTGACGCGCCTGCAGCTACTGGCGGCAAGCCACTCGGCTGGGGTCCGATGTTCGCGCTCGTCTCGGGCGGCGCGTTCATTCTCGCGGCGGGTGCATTTCTCGGCGTGCGCGTGCTCGCGCCGCAGCAGCCGGCGCCGGCTGCCGCGGTGGCGTCTCCGACACCGGCTGCCGCGGCGAAGTCGACAGAAGCTCCGGTCGCAGCGAACGAGCCGACCGATGGAAAATCGAACGTGATCGAGCTCGACGTGCAGCCGATCGACGGTCAGCAGGGAACTACGACTGCGCGCCGGACGGCCACGGGTTCGAGTACGCCGTCGCCGGGCGCTCCTGCGGCCACGGGCCCGGACGGGAAGAAGAAGGAGCTCACGGCGGAACAGAAGGACATGCTGGCGCGCATGGGTGGCGGGCTCGATCAAGGTGGCCCGAACCTGCGCGCTCCGACGGAAACTACGCATCCGGCGCAAGGCCAGTCCGGTCAGCTCACGGCGGAGCAGCTCTCGTCGGTGGTGTTGAAGGGCCGCAAGAATCTGCAGCGTTGTTATGAGACGGCCCTGCGCGGTTCGAACTCGAGCGACACGGTGCGGCTCGACGTGGAGATCGAGGTCTCGCCGAACGGCAACGTCACGGTCGTGAAGGCGAACGGCAAAGCGTTGCCGGGCATGGACGATTGCATCACGCGCACCGTGAGAATGTGGCGCTTTCCGACCTCGGGTGAAGCCACGCAGACTCGGTTTCCGGTCGTGTTCCAGCCGGGCGCCTAGTGCTCCACTAGTCACAGCGAGCGGCCGCGAGGCTTGCGGCCCCGCCCGATCTATCGCTACCTAGCCGGGTGGACTTGCCCTCGATCGCCGCGGAAGCCGTGCGCCTCGCACTCTCGCTTGCGCTACCCGCGCTGATCGCCGCGTTCATCGTGAGCGTCCTCTTGGCCCTCTTCGAAGTCGCGACGCAAGGCCAGGACGCGAGCGTGAGCTTCGTTCCACGCCTCCTCGCAGTTGCACTCGTGCTCTACGTCGGGCGCGAGTTCCTCGGTACCGAGCTCGTCCACTTCACCCAATCGGTCGTCCGAGACATCTCACTCGTATCGCGCTGAGATGCCGGCTGCGCAACCCGATCTCGGACACGCGCTCGCGGTGCTCGTGCTTCTCTCGCTGCGCTTCATACCGACCGCGTGGTGCCTCACCTGGTGTTTGCCGGGCACACCGCTGCGCATCGCACTCGGGCTCGCGCTCAGTCTGAGCTTCTTGCCGTTCGCATTGCGAGTCTCACCACCCGAGCTCGCCCTGGCTCCGCAGCTGTGGGCGGCGTTCCCGTGGGAGCTCGCGCGAGGTCTGCTGCTCGGCCTCGGTTCGCTGCTACCCGTGCTCGCGCTGCATTGGGTCGGCCGCATTCACGATGCGAGTCGCGATGTCGCCCGGACGGCCGATCCTTCGCCACTCGAACGGCTCTACGGAGCTGCGGCGATCGCCCTGCTGTTTGTGACCGGCGCGCACGCGCCAGTGTTTCGCGCACTCGCAGGCAGCCTCACGGACGTGCCGCTCGGCGCGGCGGCCTCGCCGTTCGACGCTGCACAACCCGTCTTCCTCGAGCTAGCAAAACTCGTCGCGCGCGCGTTCGAGCTCTCGATCACCCTCGCCACACCCGTTTTGCTCGTGATTTTGACGTCGCTCGCGATCGTGGCCGCCAGCGCTCGTGTCTCCGCTCCGCTCGCAGCGGCGCTCCTCCGGGGGCCACTCCTGCCGGTCGTCGGTCTTTCGGCTGCGTGCCTCGGCATTTCGAGTATCCTGAGCACGTTCCCCCAGGCGCTTTCGGTCTTCGTGGAGAAAGCCCTCGAGCTCCTGCCAGGCTTGCGCTGAACTCGCTCTGACCTCTGAGGACCCACCGCATGACCGAGCCCGCGCCTCTGTTATCGACCGAAGTCATTCAAGCGCGCGTCGCCGAGTTGGGTGCCGCAATCACGCGCGACTACACCAACAAAGAGCTGGCGATCGTGTCCGTTCTCGCGGGCAGCTTCGTCTTCGCGGCCGACCTGTGTCGCCAGATCGACCTGCCGCTGTCGGTCGACTTCCTCGGCGTTCGCTCGTACGGCGATTCCACGAGTACGAGCGGCGTCGTTCGCATCACGCACGATCTGATGCGCCCGGTCGAGGGCAAACACGTGCTGCTCGTGGAAGACATCGTCGACACGGGCCTCACGGTGCGCTTCCTGATGGACACCTTGTTCACGCGTCGGCCTGCGTCTTTGCGCCTCGCGTCTCTGCTCAACAAGCCCGAACGCGCTCGCGTCTCCGTGCCGATCGACTACCTCGGCTTCACGATCGAAGACGTATTTGTCGTCGGCTACGGTTTGGACTACGCGCAGCTCTACCGGAACCTGCCGTACATCGGCGTGCTACCAGGTTAGTCCCGATGCCTTCCCGCTTGGAGATGCTTCAAAATCTGATCGCGCGCGGCGCGAAGGATCCATTCGTTCACTACGCCTACGCGATGGAGCTTCGCGGGCAGGGTCGCGCGGATGACGCGCTCGCCGCGTTCGAGGCCGTGTGCCAGCAGTTTCCCGACTACGTGCCGACCTACCTGATGGCCGGACAACTCGCTGCCGAGCTGTCCGCCTACACTCGCGCGCGCGAACTCATGACTGCCGGCCTCGCTGCAGCCAAGACCGCGGGAGACGACCACGCCATGTCGGAGCTTTCCTCGGCGCTCGCAACTCTCCCCGAAACTGACGCATAGGTTCCTTCGTGACCGCGTCTTTTCAAACAGAGTTCTGGCAAACAGAGGTGACACGCCTGCCGAATCGCCTTACGGCGTTCGGCAGATTCCGATGACCGAGTCGCTCAGCGTTTCGCGCGCTTCTTCGCCGGCGCTCGTGAAGCAGTTGTGCGCATCGGCGTATCCGCCTCCATCGCTTCCAACCCGCGGAGCACTGCGAGCCGCAGCACCACCGAGCGCGAGAGTCGACCTACAACGAAGATGTCGCTGTTATTCCGAAGCGCGGGGATCAAACTGTCGGCGCGTTGGAGCAGTGATTTGGGCAAGCGGAGTGTGACAATGCTGGAGTCGGCCATCGGTCCCTTTCTACGCGACGTGCTCTCGCACGAGATCAGTGACCCGCGTTCTCGGTCGGGCGCTAACGCGGGCGTGTATTTGCTTCGTGATAGTCGCGACCATTTTGGTCGTCGCTTGAGCGCTGCCCTCACGCCGCCGAGCCAAGCCTACGGACAATACCACGACGCAAGGTAAACGTGCGTTGATTGTGTGCAGCATGTAATGCTCGAAGAAAGCGTGTGTGAACCGACTCGCGACGAAACGACTGCGTATGGCGGCGCTCGCTAATCGAGCGGTGGTGTTCTCGTGCGCTCTTGTGTCGCTCGGTGTCGCGTGTGGTCGCACCCCACTTCCGATCGAACAGTCCGACTCGGACGCCGCAGTCGCAGACGAACGTTGTAATGGTCGCGACGACGACGACGATAAAAACGTCGATGAAGATTTTCGTGACGACGTCGGGCGTTACATCGCAGATAGCGACTGTGGAGAGTGCGGCAATCCGTGCGACCAACGCGCGCCGCACGCAACTTCAATGGCATGTGGACTGTTGGACGAGGTGCCGTCCTGCGTCGCTAGCCTGTGCGAGGCTGGCTACGAAATTTCGCGTAATGGGCGTTGCGTTGCGCTCGCCGAAACGCTGTGCATGCCCTGCGCGAACAGTACCGATTGCGGGCCACTCGCTCGAGCGCAGTGCGCAAATATCGCGGGGCAGCAGCGCTGCTCGCTCGGTTGTGAGGAACGAGCGTGTCCGGACGGGTTCGTGTGCGCGGAGGATGGGCGCGTGTGTATCCCCGAATCCGGCGACTGTTCGTGCGATGCGGATGAGTCATTCGAGCTAGCCTGTGCATTGGTCGCACCAAACGGCGATCGCTGCGCCGGGCGGCAAGTGTGCAGTGCCGGAAAGTTAACGCAGTGTGGCGCAGGTGCCGAGGCCTGTGACGAAATCGATAACGACTGTGATGGTCGAGTGGACGAAACGTTCGTCGATTCGCGTGGTGCGTACAGCCTAGACTTGGGGAATTGCGGCGCATGTGGCGTCGATTGTCGTGCCGCGGCGGAAACCGCAGGCGTCGCACTTGCATGCGGCGGTGATCCGTTCGCACCCGCTTGCGTAGTGTCTTGTCCGGATGCCGAGGACGGTGTGCAGCCCGGCGATCGGCTGGACGCGAATCGTCAAATCGACGACGGCTGTGAGTGTACGGTGACCTTCAGCACTGACAGTGCAGGTCAGCTGTCAGACGAGCCGCTCGACTCGAATTGTGATGGCGCAGACGGCGACGTCTTACACAGCTACTACGTGGCCAACGACGGCGACGACTCCGGACCCGGTTCCGTCACCCGGCCACTCAAAACGATCGGGCGCGCGCTCGAGCTCGCCTCCGCCTCACGCGACGCTGACAATTCGCGTACAGATGTATTCGTCGCGTCGGGCACCTACGCGGAGAACCTGGCGCTCCCGAACGGCATCGCGTTGCACGGTGGTTACCGGCGTGACTTCCTGGCGCTCGACCCCGATGCGTTCGAGACGCGCGTCGTCGCGACGGCCTACGAGCCGGCGTTTGGTGCGGCCCTCCGGATCGGAGCCGCCGGTTTGCGCGAGACGCTCGCCGAGGGGCTGCATCTGCAAGGCTTCGACGGAACCGGTGACGCGGCGCCCGCAGTCGGGCTGTTCGTGCCCGATGCCTATCCCGCGCTCACGTTGAGAACTCTGACGGTGCAGAGTGGTCGGCCCACCCCGGGCGGTTCGGGGAGTCGCGGTGCGGCCGGCGGTGCTCCGATCGTCGCAGCTACGAGCGGCGAACTCCCGCGCGCGGCGTTCGAAAATCCGCAGCACCGGTGCGTCGAGGGTGTGGCGAACGCGGTCGCGGGAGGTGCCGCGGGACAGAACACGTGTGCAGGGCAGGCAGTGGCAGGCGGTGCGGGCGGTGCGACTCGGTGTCCGGTCGAAGAACAACGCGCGGCCGACGGCGGAAACGGATCCGGAACAGGCGCGGGGCCAGGCGGCACCGGCGGTACGGATCTCACGGGTCCGACCTCGGGTGGATCGTCGACTTGCCCGCAGGCGGTCTGTTGCGGACTCGCAGATTTCGACGTGCCCTCGCTGTACATCCAAGCCGCGCCGGGCACCGATGGCGTTTCCGGCTTCGCCGGTGCGCCGGGCAACGCGTGCAACGATGCGCTGGGTGTGTTCGGTGTGAGCATGGCGAGCGATGCGAGTGGTGCGAGCATCAGCAGCGCGCGTTGGGCGCCCGGCACGGCCGCGGCTGGGAGCGGCGGAACACCCGGAGGCGGTGCGGGCGGAGGCGGTGCGGGCGGCGGAGTTCAGATGGATTTCACCGCGGGCAGCTGTGAATTCCCGGATGGCCTCGGCGGAGGTGGTGGCGGTGGTGGCGCGGGTGGCTGCGGCGGTGACGGCGGTCAACCCGGTCAATCCGGAGGCGCTGCCGTCGGCGTGCTCATCTTTGCGCGTTCCGCCGCGGAGTTGCCGCGCCTCTCACAGCTGCAGATCGTGACCGACTCCGGTGCTTCGGGCGGCGACGGCGGCGCGGGTGGTGATGGAAGTCCGGGTGGAGCTGGCGGTGTTGGAGGGCAAGTCGCGCGCGAGCTGCTCTCGACGCCGACACTCGCGGGCGCAGCTCCGGGGGAGTCGGGTGGCAATGGTGGGACTGGTGGTCCGGGTGGCGCAGCTGGTGGCGGCTGCGGCGGATCGAGCGTTGGAATTTGGTTGAGCGGCGTTCCGAGCGAGGTTCCGTTGATCGCGGCTTTGCGAGCGAGCAACACGTTTGCACTCGGGCTCGGTGGTCAGCCTGGTCGCGGAGGCGGGGGTGCTCGGCCCGCGCCGAACGGTGCGGAAGGGATGGTGGTCGATGTGCTCGCGCGTTGACCGACGCTTCGCCGGCGTAGCGCTGCTACTCGCGCTGTGCGCGAGCGCTTGCTTCGAGTCGCATCCGTGCGGGCGCGAGCGCTGCGATGGAATCGACAACGACTGTGATGGCGTGACCGACGAGAACTTCACAGATGACGCGGGCGTGTTCGCCGACACTGAGAACTGCGGCGGTTGTGGCTTGCGTTGCTCCGAGGTGTTCCCGACCGCGCTCGGCACCGAATGCGTCGTCGAGGACGGCGAAGCTTCGTGCCGGATCACGGAGTGTCCGGAAGGCGAAGTGCGCGCGGGAAGCGGCGCGTGTGTGATGAGTGTGCCGGTCGCGTGTTTGCCGTGCTCGGAGGACGACGAGTGTGAGGTGCGCTCGCCCGACGCGCGCTGTTTGGAAGACACGACGGGCAGCAAGCACTGCGCGCCGCGCTGCACTGACGATCTGGCGTGTCCGCAAGGCTTCGAGTGTCGGGCTGCGGCCGACTCGAACGAGCGGTCGTGTGTACCCGAGAGTGGCGCGTGCCTGTGCGACGCGAGCATGGAAGGTGCGGAGTTCGCGTGCGAGCTGCGCGCGCCCGAACCGAATCCGTCGTTTGCGTGTGCGGGTCTGCAAGTTTGCTCGGCTGGGACGCTCGGCAGCTGCGAGCCCGCACTCGAGGAAGCGTGCAACGCAGAAGACGACGACTGCGATGGCAAGATCGACGAGGACTTCGTCGACGCGGCTGGCTTGTACGCCACGGCACAGCACTGCGGAGCGTGCGGTGCTGCCTGCGCTGCACCGGGTGAACACATCGTCGCCGAGTGTCAGGTCCAAAATGGTGCGGCCGAGTGCCTGCGCGAGTGCGAGCCAGGCTTCGTCGACCGCGATGGCTTCGCAGCCAACGGCTGCGAGTGCGAGCTGCTCGATGCGTCGAAGCCTCGCGCCGGTGTGGACGCCGATTGTGATGGCCAGATCGATCCGAGCGGACCGCTCGTGTTCGTTTCGCCGGCTGGCGATGATGCGCAACCCGGAACCGAGCCGGATGCGCCGGTGCGGACGCTCGCGCGAGGTTTGTCGCTCGGAGCGATGCTCGGACGCGACGTGCTCGTCGCGCGCGGCGTGTATTCGGGTCCGCTGTCGATCCCGAGCGGCATCGCGATCCGCGGTGGCTACAGCCCCGACTTCACGCGGCAGGATTCGACGTTGTATCCCGTGGTGATCGAAGGCGCCGAGTCGCTGCAAGGTGCGCCGGTGCTCGTGTGCGAGAACGTGGATCAATCGACGCGCCTCGAAGACGTGACGATCGAAGCCGCGCCGGTCATGAGTCCCGGCCAAGGCAGCACGGCGTTGTTTCTCGATGGCTGCGGTCCTGGCTTCGTGCTCGAGCGCGTCACGATCCCAAGAGCGCGCGCGGCGGCCGGGCGTGCCGGTGAAGACGCGAGCGCGCTCTTGCCAGCGCTCGGCTTCACGAGTCTCTCCGAGCTCGATGGTGTGTCGGGCGGCATCGGCGCCGCCGGCGGGGATGCCGCTGCGAGCTGCAATGCCGGCGGTGGGCTCGCCGGAAATAAAACCTGTCCGAGCGGCGATGTCGGCGGCGGGCGCGGTGGGGACGGGCGGTGTGCTCAGCTCACGTGCGCGAACGCGAGCGCGATTCGTTGCGGCAACGCGGGCTGTACGGATTTCACGACCGCAGGCAGTTGCGACATCGAGAGCGCGCGTGCAGCCGCGATCGCAAACCCGTCGGCTTCGAATGGGCGAGGCGGTGTGCCGGGCCAGGCTGGCGTCCCGACGTACGATGCACCGACGAACCACGGCGCATGTTCGTTCTGCGACGACAATCCGAGTCTGCCGCGCTTCGGAGACGACGGCGGCGATGGCGCGCGCGGCGCGGACGGCTCGGGTGGCCCGGGTTGCGCGAGCGGAATGTCGATCGACGCGCAAGGTCGCATGACTGCAGCTAATGGCGGCAGTGGCAGCGGCGGTTCGGATGGATCAGGGGGCGGTGGTGGAAGCGCGGGCGCGGGGCTGGCCCGGATCGGCAACACGTCGGGCAACTGCAGCTCTCGGCCAGGAGGGGCGGGCGGTGGTGGAGGTAGCGCCGGCTGCGGTGCACCCGCAGGCACCGGTGGTGGGGGCGGTGGCGGATCACTCGGTGTGTTGATCCGATTGCGCTCCGATCAAACGAGTGGCCCGCAGCTGCTTTCGGTTCGCATCGTGACTGCGAGCAGCGGTGCCGGCGGCGATGGAGGTAGTGGCGCTGCAGGCGGCACGCCGGGTGCGGGCGGGCTCGGTGGCGTGAGCGAGTTTTGGTGCGCGCGTTCGGGCGGACGCGGTGGTGACGGTGGGCCCGGTGGCGCTGGCGGCGGCGGTGGTGGCGGTTGCGGTGGACCGAGCGTGGGCGTGTACGTCGCAGCCGATGGCGGCGTCGATCCGAGCTACGTCACGGCCCTTCGCGCGGGTTTGCAAGTCGAGCCGGCGGGTGCAGCTGGCGGCGGCGGGCGAGCAGGGTTTTCGCCGGGTCAGTCCGGCGGTGACGGCGTCGATGGGCCGTCCGGCGACTTGCTCGTTCAATGAAGCCT
>Ga0193753_10002871_pt1 | contig 13190 bp, 11 predicted proteins | sample H1c2metaG_FD_144925 | JGI IMG/M metagenome (GOLD analysis project Ga0193753, IMG submission 144925) | Soil microbial communities from a riparian zone of the East river system, Colorado, United States - H1c2 | ecosystem: Environmental > Terrestrial > Soil > Riparian zone | place: USA: East... | reverse complement strand
AATTGCAGGCTTCATGTCTCATGCAGGGTCAAGAGTCGCTCATCTTGAATGATGGCCATAGCACGTCGATTGTCGAAGCTTTGACCTCAGGTCCCGGCAGCGATCTGGCGATGGAGGCCAGTTTCACGCCGCAGCTCAGCTATGGCTACTACAGTCCATACATTGCTTCGGTGCTGGACGTCGCGCGCATTTTTGAGTCGTTCCGTACCGCGCAATATCAATACATCCCCGCCCTGGCGTCGCAACGAGGCGACAAGCTTGCGCTGACACTGAACGCCGCGCCTTCGTTCCACAGTCCCATGTCGGTGCTGGTAATCGGGCTGCCCGCCGTTGAATCGCCGCAGCTGCCGCCGCTGCACGCCGTAGACCCAAAGGAAATATTTTGCGTGCGCCGCTCATCCTTGGTGCTGCCGGTCGATGGTGCGCCGCTGGCATTCTCCACGGGCTATGCGCATGACCTCACGCTCAACGTCACCGGCAGCGACGGTAAAACGATCGCGCTTCCGGCGAAGGCGGACCCGATCCAAGGCGGCTATGTGGTCGACACCGCCGGCCTCGGAAACGCTGCGCTCGGCGACAGTGTGCACGCCGCGCTCAAGGGTTACTGGGGTTTCGACCCCTACGAAGGTCCGACTTTTCACTTGATCAATGTCCACGCCAAATCCTGGGAACTCGCCGCCGGCGATGAAGCCGCGCTGATTGTCGGACGCCAGAACACGATACATCTTCAAGCCGACAGCGTGAGTTGCGTTGATGCCATCATGCTGAAGGATCCGGGGGGCAAGGAGCTGAAGGTGGATTGGAAGACCACCCGGCCCGATGAGGTCGAAATAAAGCTGCCTCTGCAGGGGACGTCGCCGGGAGCCATGACGCTGCTCGTCAAACAGTTCGGCAACAGTCAGGCGGATCCAATTCAAATTCATACTTTTGCCGACGCTGGACGCATTGATGGCTTCGCCATTCATGCCGGCGACCTGGTCGGCATACTCAAGGGCAATCGCCTCGATGAAGTCGCGAGCCTCAGCTTCAAGAACAATGTGTTCGTACCGGGTGAACTTACCTCGGCGCACGGCGTCGATGAACTTCCCATGGTGGCTCAGGATCCGTCGGCCGTGACCGGCCTGAAACCCGAGCGCGGCATTGCGGCGAAGGTAACCCTCAAGGACGGCCGCGTATTGCTCTCCACCGGCAATGTCGACACACCGCGTCCCGCGGTCACGCTGCTGGGCATGAGCGTGCAGCCCTCCGCGTCGAGCCACGACAGCAATATCCTGCTGGCTCACCCGAGCGAATTGCCGCAGGACGCGGTCTTGACGTTTTCCCTGCGCACGTCGTCGCCCGCGTCGTTTGCACGGGATGAAATCATTGAAGTCACCACCAGCGACGAATCGTCGAGCGCAACCTTGAGCTTCTCCAATGGCGGCATGATCCTCGAAAATTCCCAGGTCGCCGTTGCCACGCTCAATCCCGCCAAGGTGTTCGGCGGCGCGGCCTTCGGTCCCTTGCAGTTCCGGATCAACTACAAGGGTGTCGTGGGCGATTGGCAGCCTCTTGCCAATCTGGTACGCCTGCCCATGCTGAAGGAATTGAAATGCCCTGCGACCCCGGAACTCGCCTGCAAACTGTCGGGTTCCAATTTATTCCTGATCGATTCGATATCGAGCGATGCGGAGTTTGCCCGCCCGGTGAAGGTGCCGGATGGCTTTTTGGGATCCGCGCTGCCCGTGCCGCATCCTAAAAGCGGCGGCTTGTTCGTCAAGCTGCGCGACATTCCTTCGGTGATCAACACCACTTCCATCGTTGCGCAGGAGATTCCGCCTTCCGCCGAAGAGGCCGCGCGAACCGAAGTGCGCGGCTCAGCGGTGCCTCCCACGGCTCACCCCGACACGGGCGGCGTGCAGACACCCTGAAGGCCCGCGATTCGTGCGGCTAGAAAACGCTTCTCCGGCTCGAGCGTGGCGGTGCGCAGCGCGGTGCTGTAGGCCTCTCGAGCCTCGCCCAAGCGGCCGAGCTGCTGCAGAAAGCGGCCGCGGGCGGCGTGCAGCAGATGATATTGCGTGACCCGGCCGCGCGCCGCGAGGGAATCGACCAAGTCGAGCGCGCGCGCCGCACCGTCCACCATCGACACCGCGACGGCATGATTCAATTCGATGACGGGAGTCGGTTGCAGTCTCAGCAGCACCTCGTAAAGGCCCACGATCTGCGGCCAATCCGTGCCGGCGCTATTCTCGGCCTTTGCGTGCAACGCCGCGATGGCGCCCTGCACGGCGTACGCGCTCACGTGGCCGCGAATCGACAGTGATCTGTCCACCAGCGTCAGGCCTTCGGAGATCTCGTTGCGGTCCCATTGCGAGCGGTCTTGATCATCGAGCAAAACCACATCGCCGGCTTCCGAGACTCGCGAGGCGCGCCGCGCATCATGCAACAGCATCAAAGCGAGCAAACCCATCACGCCGGCATGATCAGGCAGCAATACGTCGAGCAGCCGACCCAATCGAATGGCTTCGGTGCACAGCTCGACGTCGATCAGTTGCACGCCCGCAGTCGCAGCGTAGCCTTCCGTGAACACCCCATACACCACCGCCAGCACGACTTCGATGCGATCTTCCAGCACTGAAGGGTCCGGCGTCTCGTAGGGAATTCCCGCGTCACGGATTTTTTTCTTGGCACGCACCAGACGCTGCGCCATGGTCTCTTCGCTGGTTAAAAAAGCGCGGGCCACCGCCAGCGTGCTCAGGCCGCACACCTCACGCAGGGTAAGTGCGATACGCGCTTCCTCGTTGAGCGCCGGGTGACAACAGGTGAAGATGAGCCGCAGTCGATCGTCGCCGAATACTTCCGCGTGACCCTCGTCAATCGCCTCTGCGACGCCGCCGTCGCCTGCGGCAAGCTCGTCGGCAATTTTTGTCCTGAACAGCTTGTCGCGGCGGATTCGGTCGATCGCCTTGTTGCGGCCTGCGCTGATCAGCCAAGCGCAAGCATTTGCCGGGGCGCCCTGGGACGGCCATTGTTCGATGGCCGCCGCGAAGGCGTCTTGCCGCGCCTCCTCGGCCATATCGAAATCACCGAGCAGGCGGATCAAAGTCGCGAGGACTCTACCCGCCTCTCGGCGAAATATTTCTTCAATCACCTGGCCGATGGCATTTCCGCTCATCGCGTTGGCAGGCTAATACGCCTCAGGCGGCCAAATGGGGCGCACTTCGATGCAGCCGTACTTGGCGCCGGGGATGCGCGCTGCGATGGCGGTGGCTTCATCGAGGTTCTTTGCTTCGACCAGGTAGTAGCCGCCCAGTTGTTCGCGAGTCTCCGCAAAGGGCCCATCGGTGATGGCCGTTTTGCCATTGCGCACGCGGACCGTGGATGCCGAGGAGACGGGTCTCAAGCGATCGGCGGCCTTGAAGCTCCCGGCTTGGACGATAGATTTCGTAAAGTCTGTGTACTCGCCCATCATCTTCTTGAGGGCGGTTTCGCCCAACGCCATCGTTTCGGCCTCATTGTTGTAAATCAGCAATAAATAGTTCATGTGTGTGGATTCCGTCGTTATGGCGCGATTCGCCGTACATTAGTCGAATCTCGCGCGGCAAATTCGACAGCGGCATGCCAAAATTTACCCACCGGCCACACCGACCTCGCCTAGGTTCCGCAATTTTGGGAACTTAAGCGGCCCGAGCGCGATCAAATAGATGCGTCAAATCAAACGCTTACACCAAAATGTCGCTGCGCTGGCGGCGTTGAGCCCTTGGCCGTAAGATCATACTGGCTCCGTTTCACCTCAATTGTCTCGATAACTAGAGGATTCCCGATGAAGGCTTGGATACCCCTTACGCTTGTTTTCGCATTCGGATTGGCTGCCCACGCGCAGGCGACTTGCTCCTACCCGGCAGCGCCCGCTACACCGCCCAACGGCAATACCGCCACTCGGGACGAAATGGTGGCTGCCAAGCATGACTTCGACCGCTACAACGGCGAAATGAACAGCTATCTTGATTGTCTCAACCTGGAAATGGATGCGCAGCCCAAGGACAAGGATCTTTCGAAGCTGTCGCCCGATGAAAAGAAAAAGGCCGATCAGGCAGCGAAAGTTCTCGTGCAAAAACATAACGCTGCCGTCGATGAACTGCAGGCAGTGGTCGGAAGGTTTAACGAACAGTTGAAAATCTTCAAAGCGAAACAAAAGTAATGACCATCGGCGATGCGGATCGCTCCGCCGCCGATTTTGAACTATGCAGGCTAGTACGCTCATCACTCCGCGTCTGGCCGAAGAGGCCATCTACTCTCGGCTGACGTGTTTGCCCATCGAATCACTGCCGCTAATGCAGTGCGTCGGGGCAACCTTGCGCGAGAATGTCTATGCGGAGCGCGACGCGCCGCCGTTTGACCGGGTCTCGATGGACGGCATGGCCGTCGACAGCGAGGCGTTGCGGCGCGGGCAGCGCCGTTTTCAGATCCAGGGCGTGCAGGCCGCAGGCGCGCCGGCAACGAAGCTCAAATCCACGGAACATGCCATCGAAGTCATGACCGGCGCGATTTTGCCGATTGGCTGCGACAACGTCATTCCCATCGAGCAGATCGATGTCAGCGAGGGACTCGCGTCGCTCAACACCGAGGTGGTGAATTCGCGCTACCACAACATTCACCGGCGTGGCGCTGACAGCCGCCAGGGTCAGCTGCTATTGGAAACCGGGACATTGTTGCGCGCGCCGGAAGTGGCCGTTGCGGCCTCCGCGGGCATGGCCCGGGTGCGCGTGAGCAGCCAGCCGGCCATCATGGTCGTCTCGACCGGCGATGAACTGATCGAGCCCGGCGATCCGATCGCGGAATTTCAAGTGCGCCGCTCCAACGCCTACGCCGTGGCCGCCACGTTCCGCCGGCGGGGATTCAGCCGCGTGGGCAACGACCATGTGCTTGATGACGAAGCTCAATTGCGCGAACGTCTGGCCTTGCACCTGACCACGCATGAAGTGGTGGTGTTGAGCGGCGGCGTGTCCATGGGCAAGTTTGATCTTGTGCCCAAGGCGCTGATGCAGCTGGGCGTGCAAGAGGTTTTTCACAATGTCGCTCAGCGGCCGGGAAGGCCCATGTGGTTCGGCATCGGGCCGCAAGGCCAGTCGGTATTTGGCTTGCCGGGAAATCCTGTCTCCACCTTGGTATGTCTCATCCGGTACGTGATTCCCGCCATCGCCGAGGCGATGGGCACCAAACGCGCACCGCCGGAACGGCTGGCTTTGTCCAGCCCGGTAACCTTCAAGCACTCGCTCGCCTACTTCCTGCCGGTGATCATCGAGCATGATGATTGGGGCCGGCCATGGGCAAATCCCCGGCCTCCCAACGGCTCGGGGGATTTCTTGAGTCTGGCGGGCACCGACGGATTCGTGGAACTTCCGCCCGGTCCCAACACTTACGCCAAGGGATTTGTTGCCAGCGTGTATCGCTGGTGACTTCAATCCGCATGAGCGGCGTCATTTCTGATATTCGCGGTGCGCAGAACCCGCTCGATCGGCTGGGCCGTCCGCTGCACGACTTGCGGATTTCGGTCATGGATCGATGCAACTTTCGCTGCCCCTACTGCATGCCCAAGGAACAGTTCCACGAGCACTACCAGTTCCTGAAGTCGCGTGATCGATTGTCGTTCGATGAGATCGTGAGGTTGACGAGATTATTTGCCACATTGGGCGTGCACAAAGTGCGGCTCACCGGCGGCGAGCCGCTGCTGCGCACCAATCTGGCCGATTTGGTGGGCGATTTGACCGGCATTCCCGGAATCGAAGACATCGCGCTGACCACCAACGGCGTGCTGCTCGCGAATCATGCAGTGGATCTGCATGCGAATGGCTTACGGCGCATCACGGTGAGTCTGGACAGCTTGGACAAGGAGATTTTCACGCGCTTGAGCGGTGGATTCGGGGCGCTCGATCAAGTGCTTGCCGGGATCGACGCCGCCGTCGGCGCAGGCTTGTCCCCCGTCAAGATCAATGCGGTTATTGAGCGCGGGGTCAACGATCACACGGCCCTCGATCTCGTGGAACGTTTTCGCGGCACGCCGGTCATCGTGCGCTTCATCGAATTCATGGACGTCGGCAATCGCAATCACTGGCGGCCCGAGATGGTGGTGCCGTCGCGCGAACTGGCGGCGCGCGTCCACGAACGCTGGCCCATCCACCCGGTTTCCGAGAACTACCGCGGCGAGGTCGCGAAGCGCTGGCGCTTCGATGATGGCGGCGGCGAAGTCGGTTTCATCTCCTCGGTGACGCAACCCTTTTGCGGCGCCTGTAGCCGCGCACGCCTATCTTCGGAAGGCAGGTTCTATACCTGCCTGTTTGCGACGCAGGGACTCGACCTGCGCGCGCCCCTGCGCAGCGGCGCCGACGATGCTGAACTGCTCAAGCTCATTCGCGGCGCTTGGGCAGGTCGAACCGATCGCTACAGCGAGCTTCGCGAGGAACTGCGGCGCGCGGATCCTGCGGCCAAGAAAATCGAGATGTACTACATCGGCGGCTGAACTCATGAACTTTACCCATTTGGATGCCGATCAGCGTCCCACCATGGTCGATGTCAGCGGCAAGGATCCAACGCAGCGCAGCGCCACCGCGGAGGCGCGCGTGCAATTTCCCTCTGCCGTCGCCGCGGCGCTGCGAGACAACGCACTGCGCTCCCCCAAGGGTCCGGTGTTCGACACCGCCATCGTCGCCGGCGTGCTCGGCGCCAAGCGGACTCACGAACTCATTCCATTCTGCCACCCGCTCGGACTTGAGAGCTGCCGCATCGTCATCGATTTGGAGGGCGACACCGCCGTCATTCGCTGCACGGTCAGCGTGCACCACAAGACTGGCGTCGAAATGGAGGCGCTGACCGGCGCCAGCATCGCGGCGCTCACCGTGTATGACATGTGCAAGGGGTTGTCCCACGACATTGTCATCGGCGGTGTGCGCCTACTGGCTAAAGAAGGCGGCAAGAGCAGCTACGCGGCGGCGGTCCCATGAGCACAGAGGCTATTCATGCACTGGTCCTGGCGGGTGGTTCGAGCAGCCGCATGCGACGCGACAAGGCGTCGCTCAAGTACCGCGGCCAGACGCAATTGGATCGTACCGTTGAGCTCGCGAAGCGGCACGTCGCACAGGTCTTCGTGTCGGTGCGCGCCACGCAAACGCTCGATCCGACCCGCGCGCAGTACCCGATGATCGTAGACTCCGTCGAGGGCCAGGGGCCGATTGTCGGGATCCGTTCCGCCCTCGCCGCTCACCCGAAGGCAGCATGGCTGGTGCTGGCCTGCGATTTACCCTTTCTTTCGGATGCAGCAATCGAGGCGTTGCTGCAGGCGCGCGATCCCAAGACTCTCGCCACCGCCTACACCAGCGCGCACGATGGATTGCCCGAACCGCTTTGCGCCATTTGGGAACCCGCCGCGGCGCCGGTGCTGGCGGACTATCAACACGGCGGCGGCGAGTGTCCCCGTAAGTTTCTCATCCGCCATGGTGCGCGACTGCTCAAGCCGGTGGATCCGCGGGCATTGGACAATGTGAATACGCCGGAAGAATATGCAGACGCCACAGCAGCGCTGGAGAAATCGGCCCCCATGCAACTCAGAATTCAGTACTACGCCCTCATGCGCGAGCAGGCCGGCCGCTCCGAAGAAACCCTCGAAACATCGGCAGCCACGCCGGCAGACCTGTACACGGAACTCGCTGCGCGTTACGGCTTCACGCTCTCGCGCGAGCAGTTAAAAGTCGCGGTCAACAGCGAGTTCAGCGACTGGTCTCGCAAGCTCGCCGCCAACGACGCGGTGGTGTTCATTCCTCCGGTGGCGGGCGGTTGATGAGCTTCCGCTTCACCCAGGCTGCGATCGACACCGACGGCGCGCGGCGTGAACTGCAAGACCTCGGATCGGGCGGCTACGTCAGTTTCGAGGGCTGGGTACGGGATCACAACGAAGGCCAGGAAGTCACCCGGCTCGAGTACGAAGCATTCCAAGAATTGGCGGTGAAGGAAGGCGCCCGGATCGTCGCCGAGGCCTTGTTGCGCTACCCGGTGAAGCACGCACTGTGTATTCACCGCGTCGGCTCCTTGCAGTTGGGCGACATGGCGGTGTGGGTGGGAGTGAGCTCGCCGCATCGCGGCGAAGCGTTCGATGCCTGCCGCTTCATCATCGATGAAGTAAAGCATCGCGTGCCCATCTGGAAGAAAGAACACTATCGCAGCGGCGATTCCGGATGGGTCAACTGCGAGCGCTGCGCGGCGGAGCCGCACCATTCGCACGCCGAGCATCGTCATCGCACTACCTGATGCAGCCCGACTATTCCCGGCAAGTTTTGCTCAAGGAGATCGGCACCGACGGCCAGGCGATTTTGGCGCGCGCGCGTGTCCTCATTGTCGGCTTGGGCGGCCTCGGCAGTCCGGTCATGCAGTATCTGGCCGGCGCGGGAGTGGGATTTTTGGGTCTTGTCGACGCGGACGCCCTGGACGCCAGCAACCTGCATCGCCAGCCGATTTACGCGCTCTCGGATGCGGGCAAACCCAAAGCAGATTTGGCGCGCGCCGCTATCGCCCGCATCAATCCCGACGTGCAGGTGGAACTGCACGCGGTGCGGTTCAATGCCGCCAACGCGCTCGAGTTGATCCGCGGCTACGACATCATCCTGGACTGCAGCGATAATTTTCGCACCAAGTACTTGATCAACGATGCGGCGGTGCTCGCCCACAAGCCGGCCGTGTTCGCCAGCGTGTATCAATACGAAGGCCAGCTTCAGGTCTACAAACCCGATCCCCAGTACGCCTGTCTGCGCTGCCTGTGGCCGGACGCGACCGCCGACGGCGTCGTGGGCAATTGCGCTGAAGCGGGGGTCTTAGGACCCGTGCCCGGCACGTTCGGCGCGATGCAGGCGCTTTTGACATTGAAAATACTGCTTAAGATGAGCGGCCAGCTCGAGGGTGAACTGTTGCTGCTGGATTTCATGAATTTCTCCAGCACGAAGATCAAGGCGGCGCGACGCGCCGAGTGCCGTGCGCCCGCGTGCGCGCATATCTTGAAAATCGCACCCGAGGATTCCGACATTGAAATTGCCCTGGACTCGCTGGCGGCCGCTGCTGCACAGGGGCTGGATATCATCGATATCCGCAGCGTCGAGGAAGTCACAGCAAGACCCGCGGCCGCCCGGCACATCCCGATGAACGAACTCCTGGCAAATCCGGGACTATTGGCGGCGGGGCGCCCGGCCGTGCTCATATGCGCGACCGGCAGGCGCAGCTTGGCGGCTGCGCAGACGCTGCGCAAACAGGGCCTTGCCGTGCGTTCGCTGGCCGGCGGCCTGCAAGACTTGGAGCGCTGAGGTGCAATTCAAGAGCAAATTGCCCGAGCGCGGATCGACGATTTTCACGGTGATGTCGCGGCGCGCGGCCGAGGAGAATGCCCTGAACATCGGTCAGGGCTTCCCGGACTACCCCATCGATCCGCGTCTTTCAAACGCGCTGGTCGAGGTCATTGCCGAGGGACGCAATCAGTACGCACCCATGGAAGGCACGCTGGAGCTGCGCGAGCAGATCGCGAAGAAGCTCGCCGCTTCCTATCAGCGCCAGTTTGATCCGCACGCTGAAATTACCGTGACCTGCGGCGCGACCGAGGCCCTGTACGACGCCATTCAAGCATCCGTCGGACCCGGCGATGAAGTCATTATTTTCGACCCTGCTTACGACTCGTACGAGCCGGCAGTGCGTCTGGCCGGCGCCCGTTGCGTGCGCATTGCGCTCGCGCCACCTGCTTTTCGCTTCGATTGGGACGAAGTTCGGCGTGCGTTGAGCGTACGCACGCGGCTCATCATCATCAACAGCCCGCAGAACCCCAGCTGCACCGTGGCGACGCGGGATGACCTGGATGCGCTGGCAGCGTGCACCCGCGACCGGCCGATCACCATCATCGCCGACGAGGTCTACGAACACGTGCTGTTCGATGGACGGCGCCATCAAACCGTGCTGACGCATCCGGAGCTGCGCGAACGCAGCTATGCGGTGTTTTCGTTCGGCAAGACCTTGCATGCCACCGGCTGGCGAATCGGTTACTGCGTCGCGCCGGAGCAGATGACGCGCGAGCTGCGCAAGGTGCACCAGTTCAACACCTTCAGCATCGTCTCGCCGCTGCAATATGCCATCGCGCGCTACCTCGCAAACTTCCCCGATGCGTGGCAGGGGCTGGCCGCATTCTTCGAGGCCAAGCGCGATTTGCTCGCCGGCCTGCTGCGAGGCTCAGGGTTGGAGCCCCTGCCGGCGGCCGGCACCTATTTTCAGTTGGTGGACTATGGAGCGATCAGTCAGGACGATGACATGCAATTTGCCGACCGCCTGATCCGCGAAGCCAAGGTCGCCGTCATTCCGCTGTCGCCGTTCTACGCGCAACCGCCGCGCATGACGCTGGTGCGGCTGTGCATCGCCAAGCGCGAGGAGACTTTGCTGGCCGCGGCAGAGCGACTGGGCGCGTTTGCGCGCGGCGCCACATCGAGCCGTACGGGCCGCGGACCGCACGCGGCCTGAAATCAGCTAGCGGCCGAAGGTGCCGAAACGGCGCGCCATGGATGGCAAGCTCTGACGCTGGCGAATGCGCGCGGCGTCCATCAACATGCGCCCGGCCCAGCGATACACGTTATTTTCCTTGACCGTGCGGCGCATCAGGCTCATGCGGCTGCGCCGCTCATCCCGGCCCATGTGCATCGCGACCTCCATGGCGTTTGCGGTTTCCGTGACATCGAAGGGATTGATCAGCACCGCCTCGGCCAGCTCGCGCGACGCGCCGGCAAAGGTGCTCAAGATCAGCACGCCATCCTCATCGTCGCGCGCCGCCACGAATTCCTTGGCGACCAGGTTCATGCCGTCGTGCAGGCTGTTGACCAGGCAAAAATCCGTCGCGCGGTACAGCTCATAGACGCGCAGCGGTGGTTGATGTTCATCGATCAACACGATTGGACGCCAATCGCCCTGGGCAAATTTCGAGTTGATGCGCTCGACCTCGCTGTAGGTATGCTGCTGCAGCGCCTGGTAGGCCGGCAATTGACCTCGCGAAGGGGCTGCCACCTGCAGCAGGCTGATGCGCCCGAGGTGCCGAGGGTTATTCTCGAGCAGCACCTCGAGCGCATGGAAGCGCTCGATAATTCCCTTGGTGAAGTCCCAGCGCTCCACGCCGAGGCCGATGACCACATCGGCGCCGATCCGATAGCGCTCGCGCACCGCCGCACGGCAGGATGCCACATCCGGCAGCTGCGCAAGCCAGCGCGGCGGCCACTCGATCGAAATGGGATAGGGTGCCACGCGGCACACGCGGCCCTTGAGCGTCACGGTCATGTGCTCGCGATCGATTTGACACTCGACGAAGCGATCCACGGTGTCGAGGAAATTCTGGCAATGGTAACGGGTGTGAAATCCCAGAATGTCCGCCGACAACATGTGCGTCAACACTTCGCGCTTCCAGGGACAGACGCCGAATGTCTCGGCGTTGGGCCACGGGATGTGCCAAAACAGCGCAATCGTCGCCCTGGGGATCCGTTTGCGCAGCAGCAGCGGCAGCAATGCAAAGTGGAAATCCTGAATGAGGATGACCGGGCTGTCCGAAGCGGATTCCGCCGTGACCACGTCCGCGAATTTGGCGTTGACCTCCTCGTAAGCCCGCCAATCGCTGGCGCGAAACGCGGGGCGCACATAGGCCAGATGGCACAGCGGCCACAACCCTTCGTTCGAGAAGCCGTAGTAGTAGCCCTGCTCCTGATCCGCCGTCAGCCAGACCCGCCGCAGCGTATAGCTCGGATCGTCGGGCGGCACGCGAAGCTGATCGTTGCGATCCACCGTCTCCCGATCCGCGTTGCCGGCGCCGTGCGCCACCCAAACGCCGGAGCAGGCCCGCATGATGGGTTCGAGCGCTGTCACCATGCCGCTTGCCGGAACCTGCCACACGGGCTGGTGGTTGGCGTCGAAGTTGTGGATGTACGGTTCGCGATTCGAGACGATGATGACCTGCGCGGAATTCAACTGACCGCGCACCACCTGCTGCAGCGCCTGCGGCGTCCAGTTCTCGCGGTAGTCGATCTCGAGGCGCTGCTGTTCCTCGGCCTCGGCAAGCACTTGGCGCACCTGCGACAGGATGGGCAGCGAATCGCGGGGCGACTCGGCGTTGTCCAAGAAACGCTTTCCGCGGATGTCGCCCAGCAGCACTTGGACCCAGCGGCGCAGCTGCAGCCACGCCACCAGGACGATCAGCAGCGCCAGCAGCAGGATCGAGATGCCGACAAATGCCAGCACAAAGTCCCGGGCCGTGCGCTGACGCCGGTCCACAAAGCTCAAGTCATGCAGCATGAGTACGCGAAACGGCTTCGGTTGCGCATTATCGAAGTCGAAGCGCGATATCTGCACCGATCCTGAGGGAAGCTGCATGATATGAGACCGGGGCGGCGCGGGGCCGCCCTCCGCTTCGCACGAAACGGCCGCCGGCGAGCGCTCCGACTTGAAAATGGTGGAGCCGTTGGGCCGGCACACCAATATTGCGAGCAGGCGTTCGTCGGTCGCGATCTTCGCCAGGTAAACCCGCAGCCGCGCTTCACTGCCGTTCTCGACCAGGTCCGTGATCGGCTCCTCCATCGAATGCATCACCAGCTGCGCGCGCAACTCGACGTCGGATCGAAACCATTCGGCCAGCAGCCGCTGAATATAGGGCAATCCAAAATACGCCACGACGCAGGATGCAAGTGCGACCGGCAGGACGAATCGCAGCATGATCGAGCGAAACATCACATCTCCGTTGATTCAAAAAAACGCACAGCGTTGACCACAAAATACAGAACTTTGACTGCACAGTCTTGGCTTTTGCGCAATGAATTTCATGTAAAACTTACATTGAAATAAATGCCCGCAAAGCATTGGCAGCCGCGACTGCGTAGGCTATGTTTTTAGCACATGAGACAACCGCCGCCGCCGCCACCCGCACTCGACTGGTGTTTGTTTTTGGATGTCGACGGCACGTTGGTCGAGCTGACCGACACGCCCTCCCAGACCACGGCCGATACCAAGATCAATTCGCTGCTGCAGGAAATCGCGGAACGTCTGGGAGGCGCCGTCGCGCTGGTGAGCGGGCGCAAAATCGCAACGCTCGATCAAATGTTTGCGCCGCTGAAGCTGCCGGCAGCGGGGCTGCACGGCGTGGAGCGGCGCCGGGCCGACGG
>Ga0193753_10002867_pt1 | contig 13196 bp, 9 predicted proteins | sample H1c2metaG_FD_144925 | JGI IMG/M metagenome (GOLD analysis project Ga0193753, IMG submission 144925) | Soil microbial communities from a riparian zone of the East river system, Colorado, United States - H1c2 | ecosystem: Environmental > Terrestrial > Soil > Riparian zone | place: USA: East River... | reverse complement strand
GCGGCTCGTGAACCCGCACGCGCTTGCCGGCGATCAACCAGCGCGCCTCCTCGGCATCATGCTGGCACCGCGCGGCGGCGAGCCGGGTCAGCTCGCCGTGCACTCTCCTCCACGACTCCCCATCCATCCTCCGTCCATAGCACGGCGAAATTGGGCTCCACCGGTCGCGCCAGGCGCCGCAAACTCTCTCGTCGACACCGACGAAAATGCCCCGCCGCGAGATCGTCGACCAGCGCGCCGCTCGGCGCGTCTCACGCCACATCTGCTCGACCATCGCGGCGGCCGACTGAGCTCTGCCATCGAACCCGTCAAGAACAGAATGACGCGCCTGTCGTAGCACAGTGAAAATGTCACCCCTCGTCAGCACGGTGAAAATGTCGTTCGTCGTCGGTGTGATCGCATTCGCCGGCGAGCGGCCGACGGTTCCGGTGGTTCTGCTGTTGTCGCTCGCGCTTGATGAACCCCAACTCGGTACGAGGCCCCCGCGCCGGCGTCTTGGGCCGCTCACCTTCGCACCAGGCAATGCACTCGCCGTCGTGGTGCACGCGGTAGTCGCCCGACAGCAGGTGCTTCACGATGACCGTCTTACCGGCGTAGCTCCGGACCGGTGCGCCTGCCGGACGCCGGATCTCGAGCACTCGGCCATCGACGCGGACTGTGTTGCTGAGACCTTCCTCACGTACTGGAGCGCGCAGAGCTCCAGCAGGAGCACATGGTCGGAAGGCGCGCTCCGCCAGGCCGGCTGCAACTCGGCAGCTGGCACGGCGAATAGCTCGTTGTACTGAGGTCGGTACGCGCGCAGCACCTGGTAGGCCAACGCGGACGACATTTTCACTTTGCTGTTGGTCGGACAGATCACTGACCTGCAACAGAACAGAAGTGGCCCGCTGTTCGCGGCGTGCGCCGACGGCTTCGTCGAGGAGGGCGTCGCGGAGCTGCGCGAGGAGACCCGCGAGCACTGGCGGGTCGCGCACGGCGGACGGCGCCGATGGCTACCTGGCCAGGACCTGCTCCCCGCCGCCCGCGCGCGCCTTGCCGACCCCGGCCTCGCCAAGCACGATGACGTAGCGGTGGCCGGCGCGGACCAGCACCGCGCGACAGGCATCGCGCAGCGGCTTCCCGCTCGAGCTCGCGCTCGCGCCCGACCCGCGTGGTGGCCCGCCTCGCCGCGTTCGCGTCGGCGCTGGACCCGCTCCTTGGGCCCGCACCCGGTAGATCCGCGCTGGAGGCGATCATCCTGCGCGCGATCTCGTTCCACCGTGACGACAGGTTCCAGACCGGGCGCGATCTGCAGACCGTGCTCGACCGGGTCCAGTTCGACATGGCCCGCCAGACCGGCGAGCCGTTCGGCTCCGGCGCGCTGGCCCGGTTCGTCGCCAGCGCTCTCGAGCCGGCCGACGGGCGCCCCGGGTCGCGCCGGTCGCGGCCCTGTCATCGGTCAGTAGCTGTCACCCCTCAACTGGTCAGTGATTCCGTCGCCCCCCTCCTCTGCAACCAGTGCTCCTTCTGCCGATGAATTCTCGGCCGCGCGAGTGGAGCGCGCGGTCCGCTGAAGCGGTCCATGGTCGGCGAGCCCTTTGCCCCGCCGCCCCACCCTACTCACCGCCCCGCCCCCGCCACCTCGGCATCCCGCCGAGCGCGCAGCATATGCTGCGCCGCAGCCGCCAAGAATCGCGCCCTGCCCTCCGCCAGGTCGACAATCGGCGGCGGATAATCCTCGCCCAGCCGCACGCCGGCGTCGCGCAGCACCACCGCCGGTGCGCTCCACGGCCGGTGCAAGAAGCGGTCGGGTAGCCTTGCCAGCTCGGGCAGCCAGCGGCGCACGTACGCTCCGTCGTGGTCGAATTTCTGGCCCTGGGTGACGGGGTTGAACACCCGGAAGTAGGGCTGGGCGTCGTGGCCGCAGCCGGTCGCCCACTGCCAGTTGAAGTTGTTTTGCGCCCAGTCGCCGTCGGTGAGGTACTTCATGTAGTGCGCCTCGCCGCGCTGGTAGTTGATGCCGAGGTGCTTGGTGAGGAAGCTGGCTGCCGCCATGCGGGCTCGGTTGTGCACGTAGCCCTCGCCCAGGAGCTGGCGGGCGGCCGCGTCCACCACCGGGTAGCCGGTCTTGCCCTCGGTCCACGCGCGCCAGCCGGCCCGGTCGCGCCGCCACGGGAAGCCGACGAACTCGGGCCGGGCGGGCTGCTCGAGCAGCTCGGGTCGATCCCAGAGGGTGCTGTGGGCGAACTCTCGCCAGATCAGCTCGCGCTGGAACGGCCTGGCGGCGGCGGCGCCCAGCGCGCGCTCGACCTCGGTCCACGCGGTGCGCGCCGACAGCGTGCCGAACTTGAGGTCGACCGACAGCCGGCTGGTCCCGTCGCGGTCGAGGCGGTCGCGCACCTGGTCGTACTCGCCGGCCGGCCCGTCCAGGAAGCGGCGCAGTCGCTCGCGCGCGGCTGCCTCGCCCCCGTCGAGCACGAGCGGGTTGGGCGCGATGCCGAGCTCCTCGCACGACGGGATCGCCGAGGTCTGCGCGGTCACGTCGTCCGGCACCGGCGGCAGGCTGCGCGGCGCCGGCAGCGGCTCGCCGATCGCGGCCTCGGCGGCAAAGGCGCGCGCGAAGTGCGAGTAGACCGTGAACGGCAAGCCCGCCCGGTTGCGCAGCGTCCCGGGCGGGATCAGGGTCTCGCCCTCGTACAGGTCGAACGGCACCTCGAGCGCCGCGCACACCCGCGCGTCGCGCTCGCGCCCGAACGGCTCCACCCACCGGTGCGCGACCACGCGGTCGACTCGCCAGCGCCGGGCCAGGCGCGGCACCACCTCGACGCAGTGGCCGGCCACGATCAGGAGGCGCGAGCCGCGGTCGGCCAGGTTCGCCGCCAGCGCGCGCAGCGACGCGAGCAGGAACTGCATGCGGTGAGGCATCTCGACCGCGCGCGCCGGCGAGAAGAAGTACGGGTCGAGGACGAAGAGCGGGACCACCTCGCCGGCAGCTGCAGCCTCGCGGAGCGGCGCGTGGTCGCCGATCCGCAGGTCCTTGCCGCGGTACCAGACGAGCGTCCTCACCGGCCGATACCTCCGGGGTCAGGGTCGGGCTCCAGAGAAATATGCTGGCCTGCGCATGCGAATTCAAGCGGCGAAGAAGGCGGTCCGCCAAACTCGTGGGAGGTGGAGGTCGAACACGCACAGGCGTCGAGGCCGCGCGTCGGGGTCAGCGCGTGCCTCGTCGGGCGCGAGGTCCGCTACGACGGCGGCCACAAGCGGAGCGCGTTCCTGGTCGACGTCCTGGCCCCGTTCGTCGAGCTGGTGCCGGTCTGCCCCGAGGTCGAATCCGGGATGCCGGTCCCGCGCGAGGCGATCCGGCTGGTCGGCGACGGCGCGCGTGCTCGATTGATCGGCGTTCGCACCCACACCGACCACACCGACGCGATGGAGCGGTGGACCGCCGCGCGGCTCGACGAGCTGGCCTGCCTCGACCTCGATGGCTACGTCCTCAAGAAGGACTCACCCAGCTGCGGCCTCGAGCGAGTGCGGTTGTATGCATCGGACGAGCCGGGAGCGTCGGCCACCCGCGCCGGCGCCGGCCTGTTCGCCGCGGCGCTCGGCGCCCGCCTCCCCACCCTGCCACTGTGCGAGGAGGGCTGGCTGTCCGACGCCGCGCTGCGCGAGGCGTTCCTCGACCGCCTGTTCACCCACCACCGGCTGCGCCTCCAGATGCTGGCCGGGCCGACCCGCGCCGCCCTCATCGCCTTCCACGCCAGCCACAAGTTCCTCTACATGGCCCACAGCCCGGTCGGCTACCGCCGCCTCGGCCGCCTGGTCGCCCAGGTCGCCGAGGGTTCGATCGCCGACGCGGTCCAGGCCTACACCGCCGAGGCGATGGCGGCGCTGGCGGTGCGCGCCACCCCCGGCAAGCACGCCAACGTGCTGCAGCACATCCTCGGCTACTTCAAGGACGAGCTCAGCGCGCCGGACAAGCGCGAGGTCCTCGACCTCATCGGCGAGCTCCGCGCCGGAGTGAACGGCCTGGCCGTGCCGCTCGCGCTCCTCGCCCATCACCTGCGCCGCAGCGGCCAGGACGGCTGGCTGGCCCAGCAGGTCTACTTCGAGCCCTACCCCCGCGCGATCGGACGCCGCCCGGCCGGTGCATAGATCGGGCTGCTCTTTTGGTTCCCAACCCAACCCCAACCCCCAGGCCCCCACGGGGCGAGCTGAGATGACCGCTCCGCCCTGACGACCTAGCGAAGAGCGCGCGCGCTCGGCAGCTCGCTCGGCGACGAGCGACGCGCCGCGGCGCGGCACACCCCGGCCAGGATCAGCTGGCCGATCACGGCGACGATGGCGGCGCGCGGGGCGCCGATGCCCCAGAGGATGAGGAGCGGGGCTCCCGCCGCGGCGGTCAGGTCGAAGACCGAGAGCAGTCGCAGGATGCGCGAGCCGGTCGCGCTCGGATCCCGCCAGTGCACCGCGGTCACGAACAGGCTCAGGATGGTGAGCACGCCGTAGACCGTGATCGTCCACAGGAGGAGCGCGGAGAACCCGATGGTCGGGGGCGGGCAGACCATCTCGCCGCGGCACTGATCCATCGCCCGAGCTTACCGTATCCGCGCCGCGCCACCGCTCACCGACGGTGACCGGTTGCCGCGGTTTGCCGGTGGCGCGCTGGATGCGATTCGGGCCAGGGGCGACCGGAGAGACCGGTGGGCGGCATCGAATGTCGGAGGCGCGGAAATCGATGGGGCGAGCCGCGCGTTCCAGGAGAAGACATGACCGCGATGCTCGTGATCTCGGGATTCGCGCTCTTCATGGGAGCGCTGGTGACGTGGGTCTCCGCGCGGGGGCAAGGCTGGCGGTGGGGCTGGCGCCCGGTGCAGCTGGCCGCCGCCGATGAGGGGGTCTACCGCAGCGCGCCGGTCACCGTGCGCGCGCCGCGCCGGATGCCGACCGTGTGCGGCGTGGCGGCGGTGACCAGCGTCGCGTGGGGGACCCTGACCGTGTTCGTGTTCGCGCCTGCCGGCGTGGTCGGCTGCCTGGTCGTGGCGCCGCAGGCCAGCGTCGGCGTGCTCGGCGTGGTCGGCCTGATCGGGATATCGGCGGTCACCCTGCACGGCTTCTACCTCGGGGTGCTCCTCATCGGGCTGGTCAAGCCGATCACCGTGCGCGCCAGCGGCGCCGGCGAGCGCCTCGGCCGCGCGGCCGGCGCGTCGTTCGCCCATCACGGCGCGGTGGTGCTCTCCTTCGCCTGCCTGTCCGCCGCCGACCACGAGGTGGTGTGGGTGGGAATGGCCGCGGTGCCGTGCGCGATCGGAGCGCTGCAGGCGTGCCTCCTCCTGGCCGCGCGCGCCGCCCACGTCCGGCTCGATCGCGAGGACGCAGCGCGCGGCGATCTCGCCGCCGCCTGATCCGCACCGCCTGATCGCCGCCGCGATCCCTCGCCATCCGGATCAACGCGAGCGGGCGCCGGGTTACGTTCGGGCGATGCGCCGAGCCCTCTCGACCGCCGCCGTCGCCCTGCTCGCCGCGCTGTCGGCCGCCGCCGGTCCACCGTCGGCCGCCGCCGGTCCACCGTCGGCGGCGCGCCGCTACCGCCAGGCTCACGAGCGCGCCATCGTCGACGAATTCACGGCGCTCCTCGCCCTCCCCAACGTGGCGCGCGACCTGGCCGACATGCGGCGCAACGCCGCCCACCTGGTCCTGATGCTGGAGAAGCGCGGCGTCCGCACCCGCCTCCTCGACGGCCGCGGCGGCCCGCCGGTCGTGTACGGCCGGCTCGACAGCCCGGGGGCGCGCCAGACCCTGGTCTTCTACGCCCACTACGACGGCCAGCCGGTCGAGCCGGGCAAGTGGACCGGCGGCCAGCCGTTCCGCCCGGTCCTGCGCAGCCGCGCGATCGAGGACGGCGGCGCGCCGATCGCCATGCCGGGCCCCGGCCAGCGCTTCGACCCGGAGTGGCGGCTCTACGCCCGCTCGGCCGGCGACGACAAGGCGCCGATCATGGCGTGGATGGCCGCGCTCGACGCCCTGCGCGCCGCGCGCATCGCGCCCCGCTCGAACCTGGTGTTCTTCCTCGACGGCGAGGAGGAGGCCGGCTCGCCCCACCTGGGCGAGATCCTGCGCGCGCACCCAGACCTCATCGCGGCCGACGCGTGGATCTTCTGCGACGGGCCGGTCCACCAGAGCCGCGCCCAGCAGATCGCGTTCGGCGCGCGCGGCACGGTCGGCCTCGAGCTGACCGTGTACGGCGCGGTGCGCGAGCTGCACAGCGGGCACTACGGCAACTGGGCGCCCAACCCGGCCGACATGCTGGCCCATCTCCTGGCCAGCATGCGCGACGACGAGGGGCGGGTCCTGGTCCCCGGCTTCTACGACCAGGTCGAGCCGCTCGGCCCGCGCGAGCGGAGGGCGCTGGCCGAGGCGCCCCGCTTCGACGCCGCGCTCAAGAAGGAGCTCCTGCTCGCGCGCAGCGAGGGGCGCGGCAAGCGACTCGAGGAGCTGATCAACCTGCCGGCGCTGAACGTGCGCGGGCTGGCCAGCGCCGGCGTCGGCGAGCAGGCGCGCAACGTCATCCCGACCGAGGCCCGCGCGTCGCTCGAGCTGCGCCTGGTCAAGGGGATGGAACACAGGCGGACGGTCGAGCGCGTCCTCGCCCACATCCGCGCGCGCGGCTACCACATCGTCGAGGCGCCGCCCGACCGGGCCACGCGGCTGCGCTACCCACGCCTGGTCCGGGTCGAGCGCGGCCCCGGCTACGACGCGGTGCGCGCGCCGATGGACTCGCCTGTCGCGCAGAAGGTGATCCGCGCGGTCCAGAGCGCGCGCGGGCGGGTCATCCTCATGCCCACCCTGGGCGGCAGCCTGCCGCTCGAGCCGATCACCCGGGTCACGCGCGCGCCGGTCATCGTCGTCCCGATCGCCAACCACGACGACAACCAGCACGGCCACGACGAGAACCTGCGCCTCGCCAACCTGTGGGACGGGATCGAGACGATGGCCGCCCTGCTGGCGATGTGAGCAGCTACTCGATCCGCATCGCGCGGACGACGTGGTTGGCGGTGTCGGCGATGTAGAGCACGCCGTCGGCCACCTCGACCCCGAGCGGCTGGTCGAGCAGCGCGTCGGTGGCGGGACCGCCGTCGCCGGCGTAGCCGGGCTCTCCGCACCGCCCGGCCACCGGCGCGAGCTCGCCGCCCGGGCGGATGGCCTGGACGCAGTCGTTCCAGCTGTCGGCGATGTAGAGCGCCCCGTCCGGACCGACCGCCACGTCGACCGGCCGGTTCAGCTGCCCGGGCCCGGCGCCCGCCTCGCCGGTCCCGGCCACGGTCGTCACCCGGCCGTCGTCGTCGATCTGGCGGATGCGGTGGTTGAGGGTGTCGGCGATGAGGAGCGACCCGGATGGGCCCCGGGTGATCCGGGACGGAAGCACCTGCGTGCCGGTGGCCAGGCCGAAGCGCGCCTCCAGGGCCGGGCCGCCGTCACCAGAATAGCCAGCCGAGCAGGGCTCGAAGCAGCCGCGGGCCGGATCACCGCATGTGAGCTTCTCGCTCTCCTCGCAGGCGACCGGCTCCTGGCCGGCAGCGCACGGGCTGACGTAGGGGTCGTCGATCAAGCAGTTGCCGGCCACCCGCGCGATGGTGCCGTCCGGATCGATCCGGCGGATGACCTGGTTCTCCTGGTCGAGGACGAGGATCCCGCCGTCGTCGTCGACCGCGACCGCGGTCGGCAGGCCAAAGGCCGCGTCGACCGCCGGACCGCCGTCACCGGTGTACTCGCCGCGCGTGCCGGCGCCGTAGACCTCGGTCACCGCGCCGGTCTGCCGGTGGATCCGCAGCACCACCGAGTTGAAGAAGCCCGCCACCACGGCGTCGTCTCCGTCGAAGGTGATCGAGCTGGCGTGGTTGAGCGCGAAGTCGAGCGCGTCGCATTCGAGCCCGCCGTCCGGGCACCCGAAGCCGATGTCGCCCTTGCCGATGATCCGCCGCATGGTGCCGGTGGCGCGGTCGAGCTCGCGGAAGCAGCTGTTGCCGAAGTCGACCACGACCAGCTTGCCGTCCGGATCCGCCGCGACGTCGACCGGGAGATACAGCGTCTGCTCGACGGCCGGGACACCGGCGACGGCGGGGATCTCGAACCCCGACTCCCCGGTGCCGGCGATGGTGCAGAGGACGCCGACCTCGCCGCAGGGATCGCGGTCGTCGGCGCAGCCGGCCGCTCCCAGGGCGATGACGAGCACGAGGGCGGATCGGTGGATTCGAGCGCTCATGAGTTGTCCCACCGCGCCTGGGGTCGCGCGGCCTCCTCCGCTCATCCTACGCCTCGCGCGCGTCGACCCGCACCGACCGCGGCGACGATCGCAGGTGCGCGCGGGCTCGACATCGCCCACCGCGCCCCACCACACCTCCGCCGGTTCGTTGCTACTCCGCCGGCGGCAGGAGCGGCGACGGCGCGGTGGTCGCGATCAACCACAGCTGATACGCGGCGCGGGTCGCGCCGATGTGGAGGAGGTGACGCGCCTCGACCGTGTCGCTGTACGTCGCCGCGTTGACGTCCACCATCACCACGTAGTCGAACTCGAGGCCCTTCACCTGGCTGACGTCCGTCACGTCCACACCCGGCTCGAAGCGGAAGTCGCTGCGCCGCACCCGCCGCAGCGACGGCACCTCGGCCCGGACCAGCCCCTCGTGGTAGACGTCGGCCTGCTCGGGGTAGCGCGCGATCACCGCGACCGACGCGGTCGGCTCGCGGGAGGCCAGCCCGCGCAGCGCGTCGCCCAGGAACGCGACCGCCTCGCCGATGCCGCCCAGCTCGTGCACCTCGACCGGGGCGCCCGGCCGGGCGTAGAGCGGCTCCTCGGGGGCCAGCTCCGGCCCGAGGATGTAGCGGGCCAGCTGCATCACCTCGGCGGTCGACCGGTACGACAGGCGCAGGGGGCGCATCACCGCCGCCGGCAGGCCGACCGCCTCGAGCAGCTCGCGCCAGCCGAAGAAGTGGTTGTCGAACACCAGGCGCTGCGCGGTGTCGCCCGCGATGGTGACCGAGCGCGCGTCGGGATCGCCGCCCTCGGCGTGGGTCGCCTCGACCAGCACCTTCACCTCGACCGCGGCGCGGTCCTGCGCCTCGTCGATCGCCACGTGCTGGTACTCGATCGGATCCACCCCGCGCGCCGACAGCGCGCCGCGCTTGAGCTGGACCAGGCGGAGCAGGAGCGCGTCGTCCTCCTCGTCGAGCCGGCCGGCACGGTCGTCCTCGTCCACCGCCCGCCCGTCGACCGACTCGATCGGTTGACCGTCGGTGTCGACCGGCTGTTCGGGCGGCTCGTTCAGCTGGCCGGTGCACCAGGTGATGAGCGCCTCGATCTCGCGCGCGGTGGCCGCGCCGGCATCGACCAGCCCGGCGGTCAGGCGCGGGCGGTCGGTCATCAGCTCGCCCCAGTCGGCCATGACGTCGTCGGCGCGGGTGCCGAGCGCCTTCAGCGCGCTCTCGCTCCGCACCCTGGTCGCCGCCGGCACCGCGCCCTCGCCGGCGCTCGACAGCCAGCGGTAGACCCGGCGCAGCCTGGGTACCAGCGCCATCCCCTCGAGCTCGCGCCAGCGCGCCAGCACCGCCAGCCCGCCCTCGGCTCCGGCCAGCGCCGCCTCCAGCGCCGCCTCGGTGGCGACGACCTTGTCGTGGACGAGGTCCTCGCACATCGCGAGCAGGGCCGGGTGCTTCTTCAGCCGGACGACCGAGTCGGAGGCGCCGCCGGTGTACTTGCCGGGCGAGCCGGGCAGGAGCTTCTGGCGGGTGTTGCGCGCCCACGCCCGGTAGGTGGTGACCGCGACGCCGCTCACCCCGAGCGCCGGCAGCACCGACGACACGTACCTGACCAGCGCCTCCGACGGGACCACGAACAGCATCCCGCCCGCGCGGAACCGGCTGCGGTCGGCGAAGTTGAGGTAGGCCATGCGGTGGAGCGCGACCGTGGTCTTGCCGGACCCCGCCCCGCCCTGCAGGACGACCAGACCGCTCGACGGGCTGGTGATGAGATCGAACTGCTCGCGGTCGATGAGCGCGGCGATCTCGGGCAGGTGCTTGTCGGCGCGGTGGACCGGACCGGTATGCACGCCGAGCTTGCCGCTCGCGCCGCCGGCGCCGGCCTTCCCGTTCGCCCCGCTCCGGGCCTGCTGCCCGGCCGCGCCGCCCTGGCGCCGGCCGCGCCCGCCGCGGGCGATCGCCGATGGTGGCGGGACCGGCGCGCGCGCCGCGCTGCCCTGCCCGCCCTGCAGCGTCGGCACCGCGCTGCCGACCGCCTCGCGCCACACCCCGCGCGCGTCGCGCACGAACGTGCCCTGTGGCGAGCCGATCCGGCGCAGGCGCGCCTTGTGGATGGAGACGTTGCGGCGCACCTCGACCACCCCCGCCAGGGTGCGCCCGTCGACCGTCTCCTCGTAGTCGTCGCCCTCGTCGTAGCGGTAGTAGACCTGCGAGATGGGCGCGTTGCGCCAGTCGACGATCTGCACGTTGGAGCGCCGATCGATGAAGCCGCGCTTGCCGACCAGGACGTCGCGGCGCCGGTCCGACGCGGCCGCCGGCCCCTGGCGCAGGACCATGTGAGCGAAGTACGGCGACGAGACGTCGACCGGCAGCGAGCGCGCGCCGCCGACGCGCTCGCGGATCGCCGCCAGCCGCGTCATCTGTTCGACCAGCGACGCCAGATCCTCCGGCTTGGCCTCGGCCATCGCGTCGCGCAGCGAGATGAGCTCGCGATCGAAGTCGGCCGCCTCGGCGCGCTCGACCGTCTCACCCTCCTCGTCACCGAGCGTGACGCGCGCCTCGACACGCGCGAGCAAACGCTCCTCTTCCTCGACGATGAGAGCAGCCGCGCTGCCTCGTTCGATCTCGTTCAGCATGGGGGGCAAAAAACAAATGTAACCACAAGAAACCGTTGCGCGCCCGGATCAAACGTGGATAGTTGCACAGGAGAACGATGGCCCGCCTCCAGCTCCTGACCGATCCGTTGCACCGCTGGTCCGTCGCCGATTCGCTCGAGCTCTACTCGATCGATAGATGGTCCAACGGCTACTTCTCGATCAACGCCGACGGCCACATCGTGGTGACACCACGCGGTCGCGGGCGCGGCGGGCTCGACCTGAAGGGGCTGGTCGACGAGCTGCAGCGCCGCGGCATCCAGCTTCCTCTCCTGCTCCGCTTCTCCGACATCCTCCGCTCGCGGATCGAGCTCATCAACACCGCGTTCGCGAGCGCCATCGCCGAGATGAATTACCCCGGCGTGTACCGCGGCGTCTACCCGATCAAGGTCAACCAGTCGCGGGTGGTGGTCGAGGAGATCGTCGAGTACGGGCGCCCGTTCCACTACGGGCTCGAGGCCGGCTCCAAGCCGGAGCTCCTCGCCGTGATGGCGCTGCACCAGGACGAGCAGGCGCTGGTCGTGTGCAACGGCTACAAGGACGACGAGTACATCCGCACCGCGCTGCTGGCCTCGAAGCTCGGCTCGACCGTGGTCATCGTCGTCGAGAAGCCGACCGAGATCGACCACATCCACCGGGTCGCGACCGACCTCGGCGTCACCCCGACCATCGGGATCCGCGCCCGGCTCTCCGCGCGCGGATCCGGCAAGTGGCAGCAGTCGGGCGGTGACCGCTCCAAGTTCGGGCTGTCGGCGGCGGAGATGGTCGACGCGGTCGACAAGCTGCGCCAGTGGGGCCAGCTCGACTGTCTGCGTCTGCTCCACTTCCACCTCGGCTCGCAGATCTCCAACATCCGGTCGATCAAGAACGCGCTGCGCGAGGCCGCCCGCTTCTACGTCGAGATGGCCAAGCTCGGCTGCACCGGCCTCAAGTACCTCGACGTCGGAGGCGGCCTGGGCGTCGACTACGACGGCTCGCAGACCAACTTCCCGTCGTCGATGAACTACTCGGTCCAGGAGTACGCCAACGACGTGGTGTTCGAGATCCAGCAGGTGTGCCAGGAGGCCGGCGTGGCCCCGCCGGATCTGGTGTCGGAGTCGGGTCGCGCGGTGGCCGCGCACCACTCCGTCCTGATCGTGGACGTGCTCGAGGTCAGCGCGGCGACCGACTTCACCGTGCCGTCGTCGCTGCCGCCGGAGACGCACGTGCTGGTGCGCCACCTCCACGAGACGTTCCAGGGCGTGTCGCCCAAGAACCTGCTCGAGACCTATCACGACGCCGCGCAGTACCGCGAGCAGGCGCTCCAGCTGTTCAACCTCGGCCACCTCTCGCTCAAGGAGCGGGTCCTCTGCGACCAGCTGTACTGGGCGGTGTCGATCAAGATCCTCGGCTTCCTTCACGACGTGAAGGAGGTGCCCGAGGATCTCGAGCACCTCGAGCGCAACCTCAGCGACACCTACTTCCTCAACTTCTCCATGTTCCAGTCGCTGCCGGACCACTGGGCCGTGGACCAGCTGTTTCCGATCGTGCCGATCCACCGGCTGGCCGAGCGGCCGACCCGGCGCGGCGTCCTGGCCGACATCACCTGCGACTCCGACGGCAAGATCGACAGCTTCATCGACCCGCGCGACGTCAAGAAGGTGCTCGAGCTGCACCCGATGTCGAACGGCGACCCGTACTACCTCGGCATCTTCCTGGTCGGCGCCTACCAGGAGATCCTCGGCGACCTCCACAACCTGTTCGGCGACACCAACACGGTGCACGTCTCGATCGACGAGAACAGCCTCTACACGATCGAGGAGGTCTTCCCCGGCGACACGGTCACCGACGTGCTGCAGTACGTCAACTACAGCGCGAGCGGGCTCATGAAGAAGCTGCGCCAGAACGTGGAGCAGGCCCTGCGAAAGGGGCTCATGACGCTCGAGGAGTCGCGCCAGCTCATCGACAGCTATCAGACCGGTCTTGCCGGCTACACGTACCTCGAACGCGACTGAGCTGCGGAAATGTAGGTGATTCAGGGAGGCGTGAGACGGCCGGGAATTGCGCCATCTCGACCGCCGCCCCCTGATAATGGTGGCTTCGCGCTCGCGGTCGAGCGCAGGTCGCCCTCCATGATCCGACTCTCGACGACGCTGCTCGCCCTGGTTGCCGCCGGGTGCTTCGCTCCCGCCTGCAGCCTGCGTTACGACGCCGACGAGCTGCCGAGCAAGTCGGATGATGCCGACACCGGCTCCGACGCCGACGCGAGCGACGGCGGCGAAGACCCGCCCGACGCGGCCATCTCGGTGGCGGACGCGGCCATCTCGGTCATCG
>Ga0193753_10002866_pt1 | contig 13197 bp, 7 predicted proteins | sample H1c2metaG_FD_144925 | JGI IMG/M metagenome (GOLD analysis project Ga0193753, IMG submission 144925) | Soil microbial communities from a riparian zone of the East river system, Colorado, United States - H1c2 | ecosystem: Environmental > Terrestrial > Soil > Riparian zone | place: USA: East River... | reverse complement strand
GCGCGGGCAAGCCACTTTTCGTCGCGGCGGAACTGTTCAAGTGTTTCCGTGGCAAAGAACTTTGTGCTGTTGCGGGCGGGGTGGCCCAGCGGTTTCAACAAGCCGGTCGCAACAAGCATGGGAATCTCGTGCGGTTCAAAGCCGAGAAACCAAGCTGCTTGGGTTGCGTCGAGCCGTGCGGGCATAACCTTCCAACTGAGAAATTCTGTTTGTTGCGCGGTCACATTCATACGCTTATGGCCCCGCGGCGCTTGGGCCTGGGTGAATGGGTTTGGGTTTGTTTCTCGGAATTCTTCTGTTCGCTCGCGTCAGGGGCATCCGCATCAACCTGGCTCGGCGCTTGGTTCTTGGTGAGGTCGAGCTTTTCCTCGATCTCGCTTTGGCGGCGGGTCAACTGCTGGTAACGCTCCTCGCGCTCGAAGTGCGCGCCGACTTTGGTTTCCAATTCTTTCGCCCGTTTGGTGGCGTCGGCGATGTCAGTTTCCAATCTGGCGGCGCGCTCCTCGAAACCCTGGAGGTTCGCTTCAAGCGAACGAACCGTGCCCAACGCCGTGTCCGTCACTCGCGCGGCGTAGCTGTTCTTCCCGCGCACAATCATTTCCACGGTGTTGTTGAAGCTGGGACGCAGGAACAAATCGAAACCCGCAAAGTGTCCAACCCGAACATCGTCACCGAAACGATTTTTGATCTTCTCCGCACGGCGAACGATCAACTCGCCGGCGATTCCACGGTTGTCGAGCGTCTGTCCGTCGAGTTCGATGCTGAACTTGTCACCCGAAGTGTCCTGTCGCGCGGCGATGTCTTGTCGCAAGTTTGTGAGGCGTCCGGTGAACGCCTCGGCATCCTCGTGCGAACGGCGGAGATTGGAGCGGATGCGGTATTGTTCCTCAGCGTGCGCGGAACGGAGACGCGTGAGACGGATCAATTCGGCGTCCACCTGGGCTTTCTCAATCACAAGCGGATTGCCGGACGCGATGGCTTTGACTTCGGCGTAGGTTAGCGCGGCAGAGTCGAGGTCCTCAAGGCGACGGATGGTCATGTCCCCGCTCATCACCTGAGCGATGAACTTGGCCTTCGTCTCCAAGGTTTGCCACATGTAGGCGTCGAACGAACCCTCGGTGACGTAACGGAAAATCTGTACCACGGCATTCTTGTTCCCCTGCCGGAGTATGCGCCCCTCGCGTTGCTCCACGTCTGCCGGTCGCCACGGCGCGTCGAGATGATGCAAGGCAATCAACCGTTCTTGCACATTCGTCCCTGAACCCATTTTTTGTGTGCTGCCGAACAGTACACGAACCTTTCCCGCGCGTACGTCGCGAAACAGCGTCAGCTTGGAAGCGTCCGAATCGTAGTCTTGAATAAAGGCGATTTCGTTGCTGGGGATTCCCAACCGTTCCAACTTTTGCGCCGCGTCGTTATAGACGGAGAACCCCCGGTCTTTCGGTGTGGAGAGGTCGCAGAACACAAGCTGGGCGGAACGCTCTGGTTTGCTCTCCTGCCAGATTTCAAAAATCTTTTCGACCGCCAGATTCACTTTGCCTTGTGGCTCATCTGGCGCGGACGGTTTCATCAGCCGAAGATCCAAAGCTGCCTTCCGTCCCTCGGAAGTGATCTTCAGCATGTTGTCTTCGCTGGGGTCAACCCGGCCTGTCCTCAATCTCTCGGCACGAGAGGCGAGCGACTGGACGAACGCCTTGAGTTCCTCCGTGGCTGGCGCATTGCGGATGGTCGGCTTTTCGCCGTCCAGCTTCGGGCGTGGCAAGTTGAGCATCGCGGCGGTCTGCACATCCGCGGACTGACGGAACATCTGCATCAGCTCCGGCACATTGATGAACCGCGCGAAGCGCGTGTTCAGCCGGTAGCCCGCGCCGTCCGGTGAAAGCTCCATCGCCGTCACCGGCTCACCGAACGTGGCTGCCCACGAATCGAAGTGATGCAGATTATGTTTCTTCAGCGCGTCGTGCTGGAGATACCGCTGCATCGTGAACATTTCGGCCATGCTGTTCGCGATGGGCGTCCCGGTGGCGAACACCACGCCGCCTCCACCGTTCAACGACTGGACGTGCCGCACCTTCAAATACATATCGAACGCCCGCTCGCTCGCCGTCTGCGGCAGACCGGCGATGCGCGTCATCTTGGAAACGTAAAACAGGTTTTTGAAATAATGAGCCTCGTCCACGAACAGCCTGTCCACACCAAGTTCTTCAAACGTCAGCGTGTTGTCCTTTTTGTGTTCGGCAGCCAGCGTTTGGAGTTTTGCCTCCAGACGTTTCTTGGCTTTTTCCAGTTCCTTCACCAACCGGCGATTGGAACTGTCCGCGTGTTCCCGTCGAATCATTTCCAATTCGTACAACTGCTCCTTGAAAAACCGTTCCTGTGTCTCTCGTGAAAGCGGTATGCGTTCAAACCCGGAGTGCGTGACGATGACGGCATCCCAATTGCCGGTGGCGATGCGGCTGAATAGTTTCTTGCGGTTCTGTGACTCGAAATCCTCCTTGCCGGCGGCCAAGATGTTCGCGCCGGGATACAACGTCAGCAATTCCGTGGAAAACTGGCCCAGCATGTGATTGGGGACGACAAACATCGGCTTGCCCGAAAGACCGAGCCGCCGCGACTCCATCGCGGCGGCGACCATCGTGTAAGTTTTTCCCGCGCCAACGACGTGAGCCAGTAGCGTGTTCGGGGTTTGGAGGATGCGCCAGACACCGGCCTTCTGGTGTGCGTGAAGCTGAATCGCTCCGCTCGCGCCCGGCAACGTTAGGTGATCGCCGTTAAACGTCCGAACGCGCGTGTGATTGAACGTGTCGTTGTAGAGGCGGCAAAGCCGTTCTCGTCTCGAATCATCGGACCACACCCATTCCTTGAATCGTTCTTTGATGCGCTCCTGTTTTTCGCGCGCGGCCTCGGTGGACTGCGCGTTGACGACGGGCTTTTTATCCACCGTGTCATAAACCGTGGGTGTCTTTAGATTCAGGGCATCCTCGATGAGTTCGAGCGCCGTGTAACGGTCGGTTCCCCAATCTGTCGTGTTCGCGGTCGCGCCTTTCGCCTCCCAATTCGCGCTGATGTGCCACGCGCCGAGCGCGTGGATGTGGCCGATTTCCACGCCAGACGGGATGTTGAGCAATCCATTCGTGAAGTCCTGCACGTCCCCCGGCGGCAGCCAGGACGCGCCAAGACGAACGTCAATTTCCGTGGCCGCGAGGTCTGCTGGCTGCACTGATTTCAACGCCTCGACATTCTCGGCATATCGCGGGTCGGTCACGGCTGCTGCGTCCGCGACCGCAAGCTTTTCACGCACGTTGCCGGACAGGTATTGGTCGTCGGTCTCCCATTGGTTCGATTGTGGATTGAGGAAGATGACGCCTTTCAAGTCAGGCAGAAATTCGGCCACGGGTTTGTTGAGCAAGTCGGCCATGTGGTCGAGGTCAACGCAACCATGCTCGTTCAACGTGACGAGCAACGCTTCTTTTGGAGTGGCGACCGACTCAACGGGCCGCCGGTGATGAATCGTCCGCTCAAGGAAGATGGTGGCCTTGGTCGCTCGTTTTGTTTCGTCGTTGAAATTTTCCAGCGAGAGAAGCAGGGGCAAATCAGGATCGCCGTCGAAGGCGCGTTGGTTGGCGCGAAGGTTCACCGGGCCGAAGCGCCCCACAAAACGGTCGTAAGCTTGGTTGAGTCGTTGTCGCGTTTCGACAACGTGTTCGTCCGCACTCCCGTCCATCTGCGACCGCAGACAATCGCGGACGGCATCGCGCACCGGGATCAAATTGCGGATGCGCGAACGCATTTCGCTGGGCATATCGGTGAGCGGGCGCAGGACATTTTCCTCACGGATGCATACCATGCCATCGTGGAGGCAGAAGGCGTTCGGCTTTACGAAATCGGGCGCTGGAATGGCTTCTTCGAGCGTTGGCTCAGCAATTTTGTGTGACCGAGTCTCATAGATGCCCTGCGGCAGTTTCTCAATGGCTTGAGCCAGTGCCTCCTCCAGTTTGCGACCGTCTGGTTCAAGCGTCGGTTCGTTACCGCCATACATTCCGCCGGTGAGGCGCATTTGACCGAGCATCATCTCCGGGCGGGCGGCGAAGTATTCGTTGAGCGTGAAGTCTTCACCGATGTCGTTCGTGTAAGCCGCCGTCTCCTTCCAGGTCGTCCCGGTGGGAACTTCGCCGGCTCGTAGCTTCCGAAGCATGATGATGTCGGTCGTGACTTCCGTGCCGGCGTTCTTCTTGAAGGCGTCGTTGGGCAGTCGAATCGCACCGAGCAACTCCGTACGCGTGGAAAGCATTTCGCGCAGAGTCGAGTCCAGCTTGTCCATCGTGCCGCGCGACGTAATGAACATTACGAGGCCGCCGGGGCGGACCTTCTCCAACGCGGACGCGAAGAAATAGTCATGGATGGGCAGCTTGTAGCTGTTCCAGCGCGGATCATGAACGGTGTAATCTCCGAATGGCACGTTGGAGATGGCAACATCGTAAAACCCGTCGGCGAGCTTGGTTTGCTCGAAAGGTTGTGCGCGAACATCGGCGTCGGGATAGAGAGCCTTGGCGATGCGAGCCGTCAGCGGGTCAATTTCGACAGCCGTGACGGTGGATCGTTTCAGCATGTCGTCCGGCATGATGCCGATGAAGTGGCCGATACCGCACGCCGGTTCGAGGACGCGCCCGCCCTTGAATCCAAAGCGTTCGGCAGCGCGATACATCGCACCGATCACAGTCAGTGAAGTGTAGTGCGCGTTGAGCGTGGTCGAACGGGCGTGCTCGTATTCGTCCTCAGCCAGGTTTGCTTGAAGTGCCGCCCGTTCCTTGGCCCAATCGCGGTTGTAATTGTCGAAGACCTGGGGCATCGCACCCCAACCGACGTATTTAACCAACACCGCTTTCTCCTCGGCCGTTGCCGGTCGTTCCTCCGCGTCGAGCGCGCGGAGGGTTTCGATGGCTTTGAGGTTCTGCTGAAACTTCTGTTTTGGCCCGCCCTCGCCGAGCCGATCAGCTTCGGTGATTCGGTAGCTGTTGAGATTACGGGGCGGCTCTTCCTGATGGCGGCGGGCTATTCTTCGGGCGGGAGCAGGATGTACTTTTCCCGCACCATCTCCCACGCCTGGGTCTGAGCCTGTTGCCCCGTTGATCCCTGCTGCATCAATTGGGTGCGCAGCGTGGCCATTTCGTCCTTCGTCCTTTCCTCCGCCTCCAGAAGCATCTGGTGCAGGAGACCCTTCCGTTCGAGGGCGCGCACCATCTTCGGGCAATGTTCCCGCCAGTGTTTCTCGGCCATTCGTCCGTATTGGGTCAATGGTGTCATGTGTCGGCCTTCGCGCGGTGAAAAGGTCAAGCTGCTGGTCCAATTCTACATGATTTCGCCGGATTGCCATGCAGTTCGATTAGGTTTTGGCCGGCATGGCGGGTCATGGCCGAAAGAGTTCGCCGACTTCGACGCTGAGAACGAGGGCAAAGGCGAAGGCGTGCTTGTCGGTCGCCACGCAACGCTTCGTTTCGATGTTCGCGAGAATGTCGCGCGTGATTTTGAGGTCCGGAAACCGAACCTGTAGCTTCGCTACGAACGTGTCCTGAGTCCACTCACGCTGAAAGCGGAGCTTCGCCACTTTGCGTCCGATGAGATTTGCGTCGCGATTCATACGCAGCTTCTCCTGTTATGGACCTTTCGGATGCATTCCAGGTGTAGCTCCAACACGGAAATGCAGGATCTGCCCACTGGGACTGGCTCGCTGAATCGCCACGCTACATGATAGGTGAACGCAAAGCTTCGAATTGACCGCGACCTGCACCACTGGATGTTCGTTGACATGAGCGACTCCTTCAGTGGTTGAGGTCGGAAAAGATTCGCACATCGAACCAGTTCCGTTTGGGATGTAACTGCGGACTGTACGTTCGCAGAACTTCCAAGCATGCGCGATATGCGGCGCTAAGAGTCCTGGAATTATGTATCAACGTGCCTTGAGGTCGCGCGTGTTGGGCTGCGAATACCGCGAACATGCGATCCCCGCTGCCATTGATTCGCTCCGGCTTCAAATGAGAGCGGACTTGTTCGCGTGCGCCATACGTGAGACATATATGTCCAACATCTCCCGTGATTGCATCGGCGGCCACACAACCTAATTCGCCGAGAGTTACACAGATGTCCGCGCCCACTTTCAAACGCAAGATCTGCGAGATAGCCTGCGCTACCGCCGCAACGTTTGATCTTTTTTCTTCAACAGGGCAGAAGATGCCCAGCGACGCTACAGTTTCTGCAAACTCAACGAGATTGCACACGCAAGCCTCGTCCGGGGAAAGCAGTCGTTCGATCCGGAAAGGCAACGGCAACGACGGCGTAAGAACTGTGTAAATGCGCACGCCTTGACGTTTAGCGCGAGTGACGGCGTAAGCCGCCACGTCAATCGATTTGGGTGAATTAATCAGTAGCGAGAGCGTCTCCGCATCAAGCAGACAATCGAGCGTGCTGCACCTGCCTTCGAGTGTTGCTGAGGACACTGGTGGCGAACGCAGCACCATACGCTGTGGCGGGATTTGCGCGTCGCACAAGACCAAGTTGACGGTTGCGGGGGCGAGATTGAGTGGCGCATACTCGACTCCCAATTCAACGAGTTCAGCAGCAACCTGAAAATTGGAGTGGCTGGTGTCGATTGCGTGAATCACGATACCCAACCGTCTATCGCGGTGATATTCTGCGAGCTGCTTAGTTGAGTGCGTCAATCCTCCACCGGGGACGAGTTGTGCTCCGGGTACGGTCGCGAACGCAATCAGGTTCACCTCCGAATGCCCTTTCTCTCCCCAAAGAGGTGCTTTTCCAATGCAGCGCAAGGTTACGCAACCTGTGGACATCTCCACACGAAGAGCATCGATGCCCGTTGCCTGAACTTGCGCACGAAGGTTTACGTCAAGCACCGATGTGCCGAGCGTCACAATTCTGCGGCGGGCATTTTGTCCGGACTTAACCGTTATGCTGCGAACAACAGCCAACTGCCAATCCGTGACGAACGCATGTACTCTTTCTTGGTACCCAGGCGCAGTTCCGGCGAGCCCGGCCTGAGCGATCACCGGTACCATTCCAACTTTATTTTTTTTCATTTGGACGAATGCCGCTTCTGCGGCCTTTTCGTCCGATGCGCATCGGACCTTGGTTGAACTTTCTTTTTCAACCACGCGTGTGGTTCCGATGTCGTCTTTTTTACGATGAAATCCGACGCCCCTGAACGATCTCCTCCCAGAATTCGTACCGGATTCCCGTGCGCTCCCACTTATTCCCGCAAATGCGCTGCTGACCGGACAAGGAGTGATTGCGGAGCATCCGGCGCCGGCTCTACAATGAAGACATGAGCCGGTTGGCTTTCACGCTGCACTTGACACGTTTCGGCCCAGAACTCCGCATTGCTGAAACGCAGTGCAGTTGCTTGGACTTGAACGGAAAGGCGCTTTGGACCAGCGAAATGGCTGAAACCACTGGCGGCGCGACCGGCAAGGAGACGTTTCCATGGACCAAGCCTGCCCGTGCTTTACTCTTGTTGTTGTTACGCGATTTACCCCTACCTCCCGAGCAACGATTCGGGCTTGTGGGAATCGAAGGAACTTTAGCGCGTTCGCTTTACGAATTGGTAACCGACCGCACAGCCAAAGGCGGCGGCAAGACGTGGCTACAGAAGATGTTCACGGACGCGAAAGACAAGACGGAGCGAGCACTGAATGCGCGCCTGTTCCACCACGAGAAGCGCGGCGAGCGTTTTTTTGTTTCGCTCGGTGCTGATTGGGTTCAAGCAGAAGTGAAGGTATTTCTCGACAACAAACCCGTATTATCGGACGAGTTCAAACGGCTCGCCGATGTGGTGGAGAGGTGGGACGCGTTGCCAGTCTTTGAATCATCTCGCGTGTTATTTTCTGTCACGCTTGACCTGCTGGTGCGTATCCGCGCCACAGGACGATTTGAATCGGCGTCGGATGACCCTTCGCTCCTGCCGATCTCCTGCGGTGATGAATTGCAATTGCACGTTCAGGCAAATCAACGCTCTTTTATCTGTCTCGCTTGGATCGACCAACACGGAGCGCCATTCCCGATTTATCCTTGGGATTGGAAAAAGTCCAAACAGAAGGATGCTTGGGGACAAAGCGTGAAGTTTGAAGAACAGACGGGTGTCATTGTGCCGGAGGCTTCCGATGCGTCAGGAAATAGTTTGAGTGTGGAAAACCAAGTGGGCTTGGAGACAATTGTCCTGATGGCGAATCGGGAGGCCCCCCCTAGCAGCAACCTTGTAGAACAGCTACCCCGATTGCTTCGAGTGGGGAAGTTGCCTTCCCTCCCGGCAGGTGTCAGCGGCATTGTTCAAAATGAGTTCGCACGCAACGACAGCAAGCAGCGGTCAGCACCTCGGATTCGCGGACCGTTGATAATCAAGAATCCGCTTCGTGTCCTACATGAAACATTAGGCAGATGCCTCGCAGAGAACTTCGATCACGTTGGTCTGCTAACCTTTCCCACCCGTGACGGCAGCGCGAACAAGGGAATTGCTGAACGTAAGAAATGAGAACAGTCGGATGCCATTTACGTTCGGACAAAGGTTATTCAACGCCTCTACCAAAGCAGATCCGCATCAATCCCTTTAGAACACCGCTTTTGGTCAGAAGCCAGGAACCGTGGTCACTCAAGAGAATAGCTGCGCCGACGGGGTTGTATGCTTTCAATTGTTCAGCAACAAATGGCTTAATCGTCCCGTCCATCGAACGATAGATACCGCTTGCCCATCTCAGCGGAACATTTGAGATTTCGCGAGCAAGTAGCTTGGCGGCCGACCGGGCGCGCTCGCTGGAATCCGTTAGAAGTTGCGGATTATTCCTTGGCGCAACTAAGCGCATATTGGCGGATGTCGGATTAAAGTGCGGCATCATCTCCGCCGCCTTCAGTACGAACGGAACCACGTCACGACCTTCCATCGCCTTAACCTCACGCAGACCGTAGAGAATCACGTAGGCAAGGTCCGGTGGCCATTGGGACAACAAATGAAAAGCGACCTCACCGAATTCTTGCCAATTGGCCTGTTTCCTATTCAGTGAATAATGATTAACGAGTTCGACTGCCAGTGCCATGGGGTTTTTAAGGCCGAGGGATCGGCCTTGCACTGCAGCGGCACGCATCATCGTGTCCTGGCAGGAATGTGAATGACGCCGCCATTTTCGGGACTTTGGAGTAAGTAGATCTAGGAATCCCATCGCTCATCCTTGCGCTGTCGAGTTTCACGTCGAAAGCCCAATCGTTTCAGGCGGGCACCTGAACGAACAATAATGATTGGTGTAGCCAGCATGGCCAGTACAGCGCCGACCACCATGCAAACAATTGGATTCCTTAACTGAAGCTCACCTTGGAATGTTTGGATGGACACACCCACAAGTACGAGACCGAAAAGCGATCCAACGGAAGCAGCGGCGCTCAATGGGCCGATTATGTGTGCAGCTTTCCAGCCCGGACACCACTTTCCGGTGAGATCCAAGGCTCCAAGCAGACTTTGCCCCAGAAGGAATCCGGTCAACAACACAATGAAAGCAAGGTTTCCCCACGTTTTGACGGACAAGGCTGTTAGCGTAGCAAAAGGCTGATGCACGCAGGCAAAGAAATAAACAACAGATGGGATAAGCCAGACAATCGTTCCGTGAATGCCATACACTTTGACGGCAGCGAACCACTCCTCCGAAGCGCGCTGCATTTCTCGTGCGAAACGCGGGGGACCCATTTCCATCCACTTCGATCCGCAGTTTTGGCACTGGTAGCCGGTAAAACCCATCATTTCCCGGTATCCGATTTGAGTTGAACCACATTGTGGACATTCCATAACCAAATTCATCGAAACGCCAACCACCACTTCAGCCGTTTCAATGGGCGCCATAGTGGGGGTGGACTCGGAGGAAAATCAGGGTTGAACATCATTCCTCTACAATCAGGACAGCGTCCTCCAGGAGCGCACTGCCCGCAAAGCGTTGTGTAACAATTGTGACACACCCCCATCGTTCGGATTTCGACATAGGTACCGTGAACAAAGGGAGCGATCTCCGGCGGTGGTCGCCCGCCGACGGTCCTTTCCTGCGCACCACACCTGGCGCAGCTCACATTGCGGCCAGGGCCGTCAAAAAGAAATGGATCAAATTGCATGCCGCGTTTCGCTGTTCAGTTGATTGTATAATCACCGCGTGCCAACTGCACATCTCGTGCGGTGCTTTTTGACTTCTCAAGACATTGCAAACACTCCGTTTGCGATTTACCGCCCGTTGGGCATCCTTCGCAGACAAGCCCCTCTTGGGCCGCGACAACAATTTGCTGCTTCACAAGATCCAACGACTTCGTCGCGTGTTCCCCTGCCTTCTCAAGTTCACCAAGGCGCAGGTATATCAAGGCCAGATTCTGGTGTGGCCGGGCGTAATTTCCCAATTCGATCGCTTTGTGGCAAGCTTGCGCGGCAGGCTGCAACTGGCTTCGGTCCTCAAGCAGTAACCGGCGAGCCCCAAGATTGTTCCAATAACTTGGCATGGTAGGAGCCAGTTCGACTGCCTGTTCGAGGAGCGACACGCTACCTTGTAGGTCGTTATTCTGGCGGCAAATATCTGCTTCCAAACTCAGCGATAAAGCCGACTCTTGTGGTTCAAGCAGAATCAGGCGCGCCAAAACGAGATGTAGTTTGCCGTAACGAAAGTTTCGTTTCGTAATCTCCTTTTCTGCCCAGACGAGCCTATGCCGCGCAATTTCGATGGGTGACAATCTTTGCAAATCCTCCCACATCGTGATGATTGGAGCCAATTCGGCGTCATCCGGCACAACCTTTCGAGCCATTCGTAGCAGAGCCAGCGCTTCATCAGGCAGGTTGGTCAGTTCGGACAGGTTTTTCAGCGAATTCACATGATGGGGATTCAATGCGAGCGCATTCGTGAACGATGCCCTTGCCTCTGCAATATGGGCAAAATCTCGCCAGACGCATCCGACGTTGTAATGATTCTGGTAGCTGTTCGTGTCCTTCTGCAAGAGCATTGAATAGAAATGGAGGGATCGCTCAAGATTTCCTAGTTCCGCGTGACAATTTCCAAGCCGTTCCCAAACTGCAGCATAATTGCCCGAAGGCACGATTTTCTGCTCTAGGAGACCGACCGCTTGTTGGTACTGGGCCCGTTCCATCAGGTCGTCTGCCTCGCGTAGAACAGCTTGAGCGGCGGCAGGAATTCCCACGCCTACACGAGCGACTGGTTGCGGTAATGTTTGCTGATGCTTTCCGACTGGTTGCCGTTCACTGGGTACGTCTGCCAACTCCCATGCAGGTCCCCAAACGATAAATGCTGCCGTATGAAATGGATGATCGCGTGGAGGCCCATGTTCGGCAGCTTTTGATTTTTCGCCTGTTCGAGCGTTTCGACTTCTGGTTCGCAATGCTCGCAACATTGCGGGTCGCACAGAATCATCATCACTGATGGCTAACGAATGTGACGCTTCACCTAACGCTGCGGGCGCAGAGACGCGATCCTTGAGCAGGCGTGCGTAGAATGTGCCCATCAGATTCAAAGGAGTGTAAAGATCCACTGCCCAGAGAGACGAAATTACAGTCCCAGCTCCCGCAATCAGAAAAGCAGCAGGCAAGCCAACAAACTCACCGCCCGCATCAGAACGCGCAATGCCACTCTCGCAAGCTGTCAATACCACCCAGGCTCCTGGGCGCAATGCACCTTGACTTAGGATTGTCTCAGCCGAAAGAAGCGCTAGATCTGTGGAAACTTCATCGCTCGCGTTTTCAGGTGGAAAGGCGGGAGCCACTTCGAGATGCGACTTAAGTGGAGCGAGGAAATCACTCTCAGCATGGCCGCAGAAATGTAAAAGGGCCGAATTCGGCATCCGTGTGAGGATAGCCCGCGACGTGGCCGCTTCGCCTTCCAAGCGGACAACCTGCATTCCGCTTGTTTCCATTTCGCGTTGCACCGCGTCGGCTTCGTTTCTAAAGACTTCTCCCTCCTCCTCTTGCTCGGGCGTTGCCTTGTCAAAGTGTTTTGGATTCACAATCAACAGGGCCTGACTCGGTCGGCTTTCTAATCGAGAAAGTGCGCTAACCAGCGCTCCAGCACTTGGGGAGTATGAAACCGCAATCCCGTCTAGTGCGGCGTGCAACGGCAAGCGTGCCAACAATCCGTCTGGCACAATTACCAGCCGGCGCACGCAGGAGCGCACCAACAACTCTTGAATGCTGATACCGCCCGAACCTTTTGCGCGAAAGACACTCTCCTTGATCTGCTCAATGAGTTTCGGAAGCATTTCGATCCACTTGATCAAGTCTTCTTCCTGACGCGACGCGGCGAAATCCTCATACGCTTTCAACCAACCGTCATGTAAGAATGTGTGTTCCAATTGCTTCCGCCCCAAACCCTCGATAAAGAAGCATGTGTCAGACAAGGCGAGGTTTCGTGTGATAAAAAATACCATCAAACCGGTTTCTCCAATGGCAAACTCCAAGACTGCCGCATCATTCTGTTCTGGTAGCCAGGATACAATTTCCTCCACACTCGGCACACTTGGAGCCAAGACTTCCGATAACTCTGGATGCTTGCTGGAGATTTGGTTCAGAATTGCGTCATATCTTTGAATGGCCGCCAGCGCTTGCTTGTGATTTCCATCACTCCAAAGGGCCGCCTTGTATTGGGATGTGGCTTGTTCGAATTCGTCTCGCGCCCCAGGAGCCAACAGATGCGGCATTAGGTTAGCCAGATTCAGACACTCCGAAAACGCGCGAGCTTTAGTGCGCTCGCTATTTTGAAAAGCGCGGTCTAACCATTTGTGCTTGGAAGCGTCTGATGCAGCCGCCAGACGCATCCAGCCTTCGGTCACTCGGTCATACAAAGTTCTGTGGCGGCGCAGAAGCGCCGCGCGTTCAAATGAGCGGTCGAGCATGTACGCCCGCGCTTCCAGCGAAGCAATGACAGTCTCGTAGTCTTGAAGAGCGGGCGTGAGCATGTTTCTGTCCCAGAATACATGGCCCCGCTGTGCGTGAATGAATAGCGCCTCCGCAAAGTCACCGTGAATACTGGACAGTTTTGCTGCTTCATCGAGTTTGCGAAACGCTTCTTGCTCAAGATTCAGATGTGGGCTCTCGTGAGTAGCAGCTTCGGCTGCGCTCGTCCGACTGGCCATGAACAATGCCCGTCGGACGAGCGCAGCCGAAGC
>Ga0193753_10002865_pt1 | contig 13197 bp, 11 predicted proteins | sample H1c2metaG_FD_144925 | JGI IMG/M metagenome (GOLD analysis project Ga0193753, IMG submission 144925) | Soil microbial communities from a riparian zone of the East river system, Colorado, United States - H1c2 | ecosystem: Environmental > Terrestrial > Soil > Riparian zone | place: USA: East... | reverse complement strand
GGCGCTTTAGGGCTTGGGGATTTCGTTCTCATCGGCAGTCCTTTCTCAAGGCGATGAGACCAAATTCCTCCCTTAGCTAAAACCCCATTTCTGTCTCATAGGCCCTGACGGCGGACAATATATGCCAACAAGCCACGAACACCATCATGGGGCCGCGCCGGTCCGGATGAGGATTTTCTCCGCCGATCCCCAGAACCAGCGCTACCGTCAGGCTGCGCCGGCAGGCGCAGGCGCCACGACACCCGTCTGACGGCACAGCCAGGCCAACACCAACCCAGAGGTTGCGAGGGCCATGCGATGTGATGGCGAACCGGTCAGGCTGGGGATGAGGACAACCCGCCAAATGTCGAGGGCGTCACAGCCCGATAAGCAGAATGGGACCTTATCCGTGCATACCATCAAGGCCAGCGGTCATGTGCACCGCAGCAACAGGCCGAACACAAGACTGCAACTGCACCCGACCATCACGCCACACCATCAAATCAACCCTTGCAATGCAGGAGCCATCCACACAAGACATTCCTACTGGCCCCCAACGCATAATTGATGAGGTTGTCGCCAACATCGTCGTGATGAAGTTAAGACTGTGAGCGCGATGCCGCCATCGGCTCGACACCGTCTGAGGGGATTAGTAGCAAGGGCATGCATATTTTCACGATAGTTCCAGTTCCCATGTCGACGTATTTTCGTCCTGAGCGGCGAACTTCCGCAGGTTTTCCGCTTGGTCCCGGTAATGCTTCGCTTTTGTAAGATTGTCGTCGATCTCACCCTCCGCGGCGCTTCTGGCCGTGGGGTCCTTTAGGCATCGGTCTTTCCGATATTGTCCTAATTTGAAATCAGCCTTTGCCGCCCTTTATGACTTCAAGAGAGGATCTGCAGGCGCGGAAACGTTTGCGGTCGGCCGCCTCAGCGACCGTCTCTAAAATGGCGGCCTTCCCATGGCAATTATCGGCCTTAGCGGCGGCTGCCACTGCTTGCAGCCGATCCGCGAGAACAGTTCCGTCCATTCCCGCTGCGATGGCAGTTTTCACAATAACCAGAAGTGCTGCGAAGAACGCCTCTTCCGGCCCATTCACTGGTTTAATATCGCTCACCGCAAAGTCTGCTTTCCCAATACCTCATGCTCCAACCTTAATTGGGTGCCCGCGGCGCGGCAATCGACCGATTCCGGCAAGCGGTAACCACTTGTAAGTCCGGCGACTTTTTTTGACCGGACACCCTTAGGCTTCTGCGTAACCTTTCGGTATTTGGACGTGACGATAGGCCAAGCTGGTGAGATGTCATTTATTAAGAATCGGAGGTGGCAAACCGTACAGAGAATTCGATTGCGCGCTCCAACCTCAGTCTTAAACTTATCGAATGCCCCGGTATTTCTTTCATATCCGGCGTCCTGACAGCGAATTGGTTCCTGACGAAGAAGGGGCCGAGTTTGAGGTGTATGAAGCAGCCAAGCACGAAGCTGTAGAAAGCGTTCGTGATCTCACCGTTGATACTATCAAACGCGGAAGCAAGGTCGCGAGCCTAGCGGTGGAGATTGCAGACGATGACGGAAAGGTCCTAGACACAATTAAGGCGCGAGAATTGTTCGATTAACGGCAAGCCTTTGCACTTCAACCGGCTGGCGTGGACGAAAATAGCATGACAGTTCGTTGCCTAATGTCAGCTTTTGGCGCAAAGCGACGTTGACCACTCTGACGAGATAAAAGCTGCCCAATGTGGTCAATCCAATGATTGGACCACCCTCGGAATATCCCCCACCAGTAAGAGTTGTCGGCATAGTTTTGGGCCGATCGGACTAACCCGCTGGGCTATTCGAGTTTTTACCGGTCGCACGTCAGCTTCAGGAGCTCCCGCTTGTGCATACTGCCTGTCTCGGCGGCCCGATCATTAAGATGGTCCGCCCACCCTTAACGCGCGGACCTTCTCGCGATCGCTGAATGTCGAACAACTGGACGGGCCCGCTGGCGACGGCGGCGAACTTCCAGCCCCCACGTCCCGGACGATTAAAGGATTAACGAAGATCGTCGCGCGCGCACAGTTGCAAGCAGGAACCGGATCTAAAAGGCATGCCTTTTGAACTTCGGGTGTTCCAGCCTCAGCGGCTTTCTGGACTCCGGTGTCGGACTCTACCGGTCCCCGGTATCAGTTTGCTTCATCCCGGGCAAAAAGGCCAAACCAGGTCAGCCACTCATCTCGCTGCCAATGCGACGCGTACAACATCGGACAGATTCCGGGCGTTCATTTTCTCCATGATATGTGCGCGGTGATTTTCGATCGTTCGCGGAGAGATTCCGAGTTCGTGTGCCGCAACTTTGTTTGAAGATCCGTCAACCAGAAGACGCAGAACATCGCGCTCGCGGCATGTTAGGCCGGCGAGGATATCCCTGGCCTCTTGCATTTCCGGGGCATGATCGGCGGACAGTCCAATCGATAGCGCGCGTTTGACACTGGTCAGCATCGCTTCGCTGGTGAAAGGCTTTTCGATAAAATCGACCGCCCCCGCCTGCAGTGATCGAACGGCAAGCGGCACGTCTCCAAGGCCGGTCATGATTATTATCGGGGGATATACTTTGCGGTTCGTAAGTTCCGCCTGCAATTCGAGCCCGCCCATTTCGGGCATATAGACATCTGCGATGATGCAAGCTGTCGTGATATCAAAGTCCTCCAGAAAACTCCTGGCAGAAGCGTAGACCCCTGTCGCGTAACCTGCAGCAGTCAGTAACGCGCCCAGTGAATCGCGCATTTCGCGATTATCGTCGATGACGTCAATTCGCCGTGCCATGCTATCGTTTCCTTCGAACCGCTGAGTGCAACAGGCTCCAAAGCCGGTTACCACTGCCAACTAGCAACATTTCACCTTAATAAACCGCGTGGACATGCCAACTTGTCATGCGGCAAGCCGGGCAAATGCACGGGTATATCCTGTATAAGCAGGCGCTTAACGGACATCGGGGCGTCGAGGGACTCACCCACCAGGGACGTGATTGATGCCGAACTTCCTCGACGGCCGCGGAAGGTGGCGATGGGCGCGTCGAACACGAAACTCTTAACACGCTGCCCTTTGGCCGCAAGGCTGAGCTCCGGATAATTGGATTGGTGGGTTCCAACAATGTCTATGGCCCTCGGACGGCCAATCTGTGTTTGTCCATCCACGCACACAGAGCCGCGACGGTACTACTATATGCCTGATCCATCGCTCCAGGTTCATTCAGAGCGTTCACGAATTTCCCGTCAACACAGACCAATCGCGGGGTGCTCACGGCGCTCGCCCTCCGAAGGCGAGCCCCATCTCGTCGTGAGCGCGCGATCCTGCCGCGCCTCAATTCGGAACTGATTTCAAGCAGAAGCTCGTTTGCCTTATCCCTGTCGCAGAAAAGAGATCCCTGAGTCTCGTCATTCGCCCAATTCAGATCCGCCAAGTCTTTCAGCAGGGTGTTGGGTGTCGCGGTCGTCTGCATCTCGCAGGCATGATTGAAGGGCGTACCATTTCTCATGACAACTCCTGGGCTCGGATAATCGTACCACATATGACTTAGATTTGCGCTCTATCGAAACCGTTAAATTCAAATTGTCGCCGAGCGCGTGGTTATACCCAGAGCATCCTTGCTGACACCCGCAGTGATAATTGCGATTACCACACGGCGAGAAGCGCGCTGTCCCGTGCGATTGCTGCAAATCGGAGGGCGTAGGTATTAATACGTACACCGCACGTTCCACGCCGGGTGCGTGTGCTGTGCGTATAACTACCCTTACGAACCCCGCTGAAGATTTACGGATTATCCATTGCATTCGCCCATCTATGGTCGGGCGCCGCATACTCTATTCACTGACGGTGCGATGGGGTCGAGCGTGTATTCCAAGCCAAATGTGCTTCCTGGGAACGAAATAGGTCCCCGTGCGGAAGTGCAGACCATGAACATTCCCATGCGTCCCGTGCAGGGTTGGGCCCGGGAAGCGCTGGTGGCCTTGGAAGAGGCTTCGACGCTGGCGGCCCTGTCAAGGCCGCCCTTATGCAAGCGCCATCCTAACGCACCCGCAGCATGCGAGGCGGACAAACACGCGCTCAACCATTCAATCGGAGAACCCATGCCTCTCAGGAAAATAGCGGCTGCCAAATTTCGCGTTGACGAACTCATCGTGAAATCCGGGGCTTTGCAGCAGGCCATTCTCAACAGCGCGAATTTCTCCGTGATCGCCACCGACGAGAAAGGCATCGTCCAGCTTTTCAACGCCGGCGCGGAACTCATGCTGGGTTACAGCGCGTCTGACGTCGTGGACAAGATCACGCCGGCTGATATTTCAGACTCCCACGAACTGGCCGCCCGGGCCACAGCTCTGAGCAAAGAGCATGAAGCCTCAATCACGCCCGGCTTTGAGGCGCTGGTCTTCAAGGCCGCGCGCGGTATCGAAGACATCTACGAACTGACTTATATTCGCAAGGACAAGAGCCGTTTTCCCGCCATCGTGTCGGTCACCGCCCTGCGCACCGATCAGGGACCTATCATCGGCTATCTGCTCATCGCCACCGACAACACCGCCCGCAAGGACATCGAGGATAAGCGGCTTTGGGCTGAGGAGAGCTTCCAACTGATGGTCGAGAGCGTTTCGGAATGCGCCATCATCATGCTGGACGAAGAGGGAAAGGTGAAGAGCTGGAACGCGGGCGCGCAGCGCATTCAGGGCTATAGCACGAAGGAAATCATCGGCCAGCACAATTCCTGCTTCTTTTCCCAGGAAGACATAGACACCGGCAAGCCCGAGCGGGCCTTGCAGGAGGCCGCGGCCGCGGGCCGGTCGGAGGACAATGGCTTGCGCGTGCGCAAGGATGGATCGACCTTCTGGGCCAATGTCGTGATGACGGCTATCCGCGATTCCAGTGGCGCCTTGCGCGGCTATGCCACCCTGGAGCGGGACATGACCGAGCGGCATCGTGTCGAATCCGAACTGAACGAGGCCAAGGCACTGGCGGAAGCCGCCAATCACGCCAAGTCCGACTTCTTATCGAGCATGAGTCACGAACTGCGCACGCCGCTCAATGCAATTCTCGGCTTTGCGCAATTGTTGCAGTCCGACAGGCCCGCGCCTTCCCCCGACCAGACGGCGAGCATCGATCAGATACTTCAAGCCGGCTGGTACCTGCTGACTCTCATCAACGAAGTGCTGGATCTCTCGTTGATCGAGTCCGGGAAATTGACCTTGTCGCTGGAACCCGTTTCCGTCGAGGAAGTCATGCTCCACTGCCAGGCGATGATGGAACCGCTGGCGCAAAAGCGCGGCATAGCGATGGTTTTCCCGAAATTCGATACGCCGTCCGTGGTGCTCGCCGACCGCACAAGGTTACAACAGGTTCTGGTCAACCTGCTCTCCAATTCGATCAAATATAACCGACTCAACGGATCGGTCACGGTGGAATGCAAATCGCATCCGCCCGGACAGGTTCGCATCAGCGTGAAGGATACGGGCATGGGATTGGCGCCGGAACGGCTGGAACATCTTTATCAACCATTCAACCGTCTCGGCCAGGAAGCCGGTTTGGAGCAGGGAACCGGGATCGGCCTTGTCGTGACCCGGCGCATTGTCGAAGCGATGCAGGGCACCATTGGGGTGGAAAGTAAAGTGGATGTCGGCACCACATTCTGGGTCGACCTGGCCGAGGCAGAGGCCCCGGAACTCGATTTCGGACACAGGAAAGCGCCATCCGCGCACTACGCTCATGCCAATGATGGCGTTCCCACACACACGGTGCTTTACGTCGAGGACAACCCCGCCAACCTGAAGCTAGTGGAAAGGCTGATAGCACGCCGCGCCGATCTGAAACTTCTCACCGCCGGCACCGGCGTCCTTGGCGTTGACCTGGCGCGGGCGCATCAGCCCGACGTGATCCTGATGGACATCAACCTGCCCGGCATCAGCGGCATTCGGGCCCTGGCAATGCTTCGGGAGGGCACGGCCACTTCAAAAATTCCCGTCATCGCCCTCAGCGCCAACGCCAGCGCGCGCGACATCGAACGCGGCCTGACGGCGGGATTCCTGAAATATCTGACCAAGCCCATCAAGGTCGACGAGCTGATGGCGACCCTGGACCTTATCCTGCAAGCAGGGTTGCACCCCAAGGCCCCGGAATTGAGCGTGCCCCATGTCGCTTGAACCCAAATTTCCCGACAGCAAGATTCTGGTTGTTGACGACAATCCCGTCAACGTGCGCCTCCTGCGGTTGATGCTGTTGCAGGCAGGATATCTGAACGTCGCCACGACCACGCAACCGGCCAGCGTCTGCGCGTCTCATCAGGAGAGCTGTTTCGATCTTATTCTGCTGGACATCATGATGCCGGGCTTTGACGGGTTCCGGGTCATGCAATCCCTGAACGGTGTCACAAACGACAGCTATCCATCCATCCTCGTCATTACCGCACAGCCCAACCATATACTTCGCTCCATGCAGGCCGGCGCCAGGGATTTCATCAGCAAACCGTTCGAACATGCCGAAGTTCTCACCCGCATAGAGCAACTGCTGGTCGTGCGGCAGGCGCAGAGGGACGTCGAGAAACAAAGCGCGCTTCTGAAGGAAACCATCGAGGCCCAGACGGCCGAATTGCGCAAACACGAAAGCATGTTCCGGGCACTTGTCGCCAATATTCCCGACGCGTTGTGGATCAAGAACATGGACCAGCAGACAATCGAATATGTGAATCCTGCCTGGATCGAGTTGCACGGACATGACGCCGCCCCGGGTGACGAGCTGACAAAGGGGCAGCAGGCAATCCACCCCGATGACATGCAATGGCTCAGCCACGAGCGGCGCACTGCCAGAGATGGCTCATCAAACACCGAATACCGGCTATTGCGCCCGGATCAGAGCATTCGATGGATCCAGACACGATCGTTTCCCATTCCAAATCCCGCAGGAACCTCCGACCTGGTCGTCGAAATCATCGAGGACATCACCCAACGCAAGGAGACGCAGCACCAACTGGTCCACATGGCGCGGCACGACGCACTTACCGGCCTTCCAAACCGAACACTTTTGCATGAATCGCTTGGAAGGGCGTTGCAGCATGCTTCACATGACCGGGTGGCCGCCTCCGTCCTGCTCATTGACGTCGATCACTTCAAGAATGTGAATGACACGCTGGGGCATGAGATCGGTGACGGATTGCTACGCCTGTTCGCGGAACGGTTGACGACCTGTATCCGCCCTGGGGATACCGTCGCGCGCCTGGGTGGCGATGAATTTGCCGTGGTGATTCTGACGCCCCGCTCGCTGCAAGGACCGATGGAAGTCGCGCATAGAATAGTGAGCGCCATGCAAGAGCCGTTTCTGGTTCGGGAGAAATGCCTCCGGGTTACGGCAAGCATCGGCATCGCGAGTTGCCCACCGCAAAGCACAAATACAGATTCGCTTTTGCGCTGTGCCGATATCGCCATGTATGAAGCGAAGGCGGCCGGCCGAAACACCTATCGCTGCTATACGCCGCAAATGAATGCGCGGGCGACGGAAAAACTCGATATTGAAGACGCGTTGCGCTTTGCCGAAGCGCGACATGAGTTCGTCCTGCACTTTCAACCGAAGCTTCATATCCGCAGCGGCAAATGGACCGGCGTGGAAGCCCTGATCCGGTGGAACCGGCCCGGCCATGGGTTTGTCCTGCCTGGCCTGTTTATCCCCGCACTGGAGGATCTTGGGCTGATCGTGCCGGTCGGCGCATGGGTCCTTGATACGGCGTGCCGTCAGCTCCGCGATTGGCAGCACCGCGGGCTTGACCAAGTCCCAATCGCGGTGAATGTCTCCGCCCGGCAGATATCCGAAGAAGGTTTTGCCGGCCGGATCGCCGGCATGCTGCAAGAGCATGGCGTCGACCCCGCCCTTCTTGAGCTGGAGATCACCGAAGACACCTTGATGGGCTACAATGAGACGACGGATACGTCGCTGCGGCAGATCAGGGATCTGGGCATTTCGATTTCCATTGACGATTTCGGGACCGGCTATTCAAACCTCTCATACCTGAAGCGATTTCCCGTCGACGCACTCAAGATCGATATCGCCTTTATCCGGGATGTCACAACCAACCCCGACGATGCGGCCATAACGATAGCCATGATTAAAATGGCGCACAGCTTTCGGCTCAAGGTCGTTGCGGAAGGCGTGGAAACGGCCGAGCAGCTGGATTTTCTCCGCCAGCACGATTGCGACGAAGCGCAGGGCTTCTATATCTCCAGGCCGCTGTCGGCGGAGGCAATGTTCGAGCGCTTCGACGACCTTGACATGCTGGAAAGCCCGCTGCGTCTCACCACGAAGGCGGGATAACGAAATGTCCGGTTCTGTCTAGGGCGAAGTCAATGCCGGCCCCGACGTTCCGGGCACGCGCACAGCCAGAGCGCCGCGCCAGAGAACCTGCCCGAATGGAAAACTCGTTTACGGCGACGGCGCTTTCAAGGTCGGTAATTATTTCACGCTCGACTGCAGCATCAACAACCTTTCGGAGGGAGGCGCGAAAATCACGCTGTCTCAGAGCCGGCCGCTGCCGGGCAGTCTGTACCTGATAATTCTGAAATACTGTGTCGCATATTATGCCGAGCTGGCGTGGATGAAATATCCCTCCCGCGGCCTCAGTTTTGCAGTCCATACCCTCTGGGAGTCTCCCTGCCGGATGGGATGAAATGTCTTCGCAACTTGTGGGCTGATCTTTATTCCCGCTATAGGGGCGTCCAGCACGAGAACGGATAGGCGCGATGCGCGCATCCGTTCATCGCCGTCATGCAACCAGTGTCAAGGCGGCATCCGGAGCGACGGCGACAGGCAGGCAGAAACGAAATGCCGTACCCCGCGCCATGTCGTCGAGACGCCAGATGCGGCCGCCATTCGCTTCCACCAGGGTCTGGCAAATCATCAAGCCCAACCCCATGCCGCTGCCTTTTGTCGTCACGAAGGGCAGGAAAAGCCGCGACATCACGCTGGGCGGCATTCCAACGCCGGTATCGCGGATGGTCACATCCACAAAGCCGGGATCCCCCCGGCCAATTGTTATATCGAGATGGCGCGTTTCGACGTCGGTCATGGCTTCGACGCTGTTGCGTATCAGGTTGAACAGTATCTGCTGAATTTGCACCTTGTCGATCAGAACCTTGGGCAAGGCGTCTGCCACCGCAATTTTGACGGCGATATTGGTATTCGCCGAATCAAACAGGACGATGCCCATCGCCGATCTGACGACAACCTCGATGTCTTCCGTGGTGCGAACACTGTCGCGCTTCTCCACCAATTCCCGAAGTTTCCTGATGACCTCGCCAGCCCGAAGCGTCTGTTCCTCCACTTTGCCGATCATCTCCCGGGCATGAGTCATCACCTCGGACTGCGGCATGGACTCGAGGGTGAGTTTTGCCGCACCGACATAATTGGCAATTGCCGCCAGGGGCTGATTGAGTTCATGGGCGATGGCGGCCGTCATCTGACCCATCGCATTCAACCGGGAGACATGCAGCAGTTCCAACTGCAATTCCCGCAGGTCCTTTTCACGCGCCGCCCGCTCGGTCAGCAATTGATCCTTTTCGGCGATCAGAAGCGACATCGCCTGGATCGAGGCGCGCATGGCAACCGTCCGTTCCGATGTGACAACCGCCTCGGCAATCACGTTTGCGAAGCCGGTCAGGAATACGATGTCGTGCTGATCGAATTGGCGCGGGAGAGGGCTATCCACCTTCAGGACGCCCCATGATCCTTTCTTGCTGCGGATCGGCACATCGGCCGTCGCGTGGATCCCATGTTCCGCATAGAAAGCGGGAAGCTTGTAGCTGTTGTTCTTCGCGATATCCTCGAGGATAACAGGCTCGCCCGTGACGAAGGCCCGGCCTTGGGTCGTGGTTTCGTCCGCTCTGGATACGACAGTGCCGACCACGCCGACGCGCCAGCCATAGCCTGCCACCACAAACAGATCGTCTTCGTCGGGCCGATAGCGACAGATTTTCGCAAACGGCACCTCCAGACACTGCGCACAGATGCGCGCCGCTTTCGTCAGGACGGCTTGAAGATCGTCTTCCCGGAAGGCAAAGGTTCCGAAGTCCGCCAGAGCGCCCTGCTGACGGCGCAGGCGTTCGATTTCGCTGGGCTTGCTCATGGCAAATTTCCTTCGCGCAGTGAAATATCGGGCCAAAAGACGAAAATGCCGAGACGCAGGGCGGCCGTCGGCAAATGCTTAATCGATGGAAGGAATAACGCGGAACTCCCTTGAGTTCGCCGTTTGAAGTCATCCAGGGGCAACGCGCGGGATGATTACTCACCTGTAGTCTATCAGCTGATGTCCGGCCAGCCAAGGCTCTTGACTAGGAATGCTGTCATTGAAAGGTTGTTCGCAGCCAGCAATGACATTTTATCGTATCAAATGGCGGCAGGAACTTTAGCGCAATCCAATGGTTAGGGCTTTGCTGCCGATCTGGGCCGTGCAAATTGGGGGTTACCTTGTCTCTAAATCTGCCTCAAGAAACCATCGCGACATTCTCCCAGAAGCAGATCGTGTACGTCGTCGATGATGATGTCCATGTGCGAAACTCCACGGTGGCGCTTCTGAAAGCTGCGGGCATCGCCAACAGCGCTCATGAATCAGGCGACGCGTTTCTCGCGGCCATCGACCCCTCCGCCGGCGGCTGCGTCCTTCTGGATTTGCACATGCCAAATCAGTCCGGCTTTCAGATATTGGCCAGCATGCGGGACAGTGGCAGCACGCTGCCCGTGATCCTGTTCAGCGGGCGTGCAGATTCAGTCACAGAAGAACTGGCCAAGCAGTCAGGCGCCGTCGCGCTTCTTTGCAAACCCATCGCCCCGGCACAGTTGGTCTCGAGGGTGCGGGAGGTATTGGCCGACAATGCCTTGGGATGACGGACCTGGCGCCGGAGTCCTGTTCACCCTCTATGCGGCCATGCATACCCGCCAGAAGCGGATGGCCCTCTCGGCCGCCAAGGTTGGCACACTTTCGTAGAGCGTGGCGAAACCCTCGGCGCCGCTCTGGCCGCAGCCTTCTGCATCCAGGTCGATCGCCAGGGTCACGAAAAGCTCCAGCTCAAAATACGACCCCCGGCACAGAAGCGCGATGGTATCGAGATCGCACCCCTCTACCGCACGCTGGATCAGCCCATACGGCACATCCACCAGCCGGGCGAAGGCCAACTTGAACGCCGTGCGGGAACCGCTCCCCTCCTGCAACAACGTGATCAGCGCAGACGGGAGAAGTCCGCCTGCCTTACTTAGCGCGTCAATCCGCTTGGTCGCGGCCCGCATGTCGGCGGGCACGTCCCCATGGGCCTTGCTGAAATCGTCCCTGCTTTTTTGAAAAGCGGACTTGATGTCGCCGGGCGAGAGGTTGCCGATCTTTCGAATGATTTCTGGCCGCAACGCCCTCTCCACCGTCACGTATAGATCATTCAGAAGCGAGATCGGGATGTCGGTGCGGTTGACCAGGGCCGCCTGGAGGGTGGAACTAGTCCGAGCCCGGGTCGCAATCGCCTCGAATGCCGCAACGCCCAGCCGGGCGCCGTCGTTGCCCAGCAATGCGGATACGACATCATCGTTGCCTTTTTCGACCAGCGCGTGAGACACGGGTTCGGTTATGGTGTGCCGCCTGGTCACAGCCAGTAAATGACCTTGCGACTTTTCCGCAATCACGCCCAGAAGCGTCGACTCCAAGAGAGCGCTGGATTTTTCCAGAATCGGCCCGGCGACCTCGATCTCATCCATCGCGAACAGCTGCGCAGAACACGCAAACGACGAGTCGCTGCCTGCCACCAGCCGTGCGAGCTCCGCGCGAACCTGGATCGAGTAGTCAGATGCGAGCTTGGAGAGCAGGCCGTCATAGGCAATCATTTCGGCTGATGTATGTCCCGCCTGGCCCAGGGCTTCGGTGACTTGCCGAAGAAGTTCCCGGCGGCCTTCGCTGGTGCGCAGGTTCGCGAGATTGGCCAGCATCGCAAATCTCGGCGCCGCGCTGGTCATTTTCTTGTCTGAACTTTTCAAGGATATCGCTTTTGGTTGCTGAGACGATGTCACCGCACCAGGCGGCCAAGAAGAATCATGCCGCGATGGATCGCCTTCGGTACTGCAGCGTGCCGCCATCGGTCAGAACTTCCCACAGCGGGCGCTGTTCGCTTTTCACGCGTTCAAGCATGGGCGCCACTTCGCAGTAGCAAGGTTGCCGTGTCCCATGATACCGAACCAACGGCCCCAGTGGTTCGAAGCGGATGCTCATAGCCTGGAGCAGGCGCAATAGCGTGGGTTCCATGGTGGCGCACCAATGTGTGATGCCGTGTTCGGCACTCATGCAGAGGAGCGATTGAATGAGCCCGAGACTCATAAGCGGAGCTATGCCCCGTCGTTCCCGACGAGTATCGTTGCCTTCGTACAAGGTGTCGCATTGGCGTCTGCGAAATTGCTTTGAAATGCTGAATCGCGAGATTTCTGCCAGTCGATCGAGTGGCAATAGTTTCAACTGGGGATGGTTGCACAGCTGTTGGACAGGGAAGCTGCGTTCCAGTTCATGTCGAACCGGCATGATCAGGCGCACTGTGCCCATGGCCTGCTTGCTGGCACGGTGGATCAGCAAGCTGTGTATGGAATGGGAATCGAATTCATCCCGTTCCAGGCCATCCGGATGGTCGGCGGGATTCTCAAACGGATTTTCAACGCAATAAACCTGATAGCGAATACGGAAGGCCTCCTGCAATTCATCCCTCGAAACCGCTGTGGCTATCCGGAAATAGAGATGGAATCTATCGAGGAGCGATTCTTCGGTATATTCCGGTACTGCGGGCGCGAGGTGTGTCGGGGCCATAACTAGCGCCGATCTGGAGATGGCAGACCACAGCCATGAAGCCCAAGTTTTCTGCCTTCTAACGCGCTCGCGGCTTGGATCGGCATGGTATCGCCTCGGTGTTATTTGCCGAGTTGACGCTGATCCTGATTGCTTAAGCGTGCATTACGGAGATCTTCGGATAGATACCGTAAAAATACCTACGTCGCGCCGGCGTGGCCAACGGTCGGTAAATTCTTGCGCGCCTTCCTCTCCGCTTTGGGTCAAAAGCGGTCATTCGTCCATGACCAGCCCAACGTCCGCTTTGGATCGATTGTGTTGAAAAACTCCTGCTTGAAGGCGTTCTGTCGTCCTGATTCACTTCTCCCGACTACAGGGGGCGCGCGCGATGATGGGCGAACGG
>Ga0193753_10002864_pt1 | contig 13198 bp, 13 predicted proteins | sample H1c2metaG_FD_144925 | JGI IMG/M metagenome (GOLD analysis project Ga0193753, IMG submission 144925) | Soil microbial communities from a riparian zone of the East river system, Colorado, United States - H1c2 | ecosystem: Environmental > Terrestrial > Soil > Riparian zone | place: USA: East... | reverse complement strand
GAAGTGGGCTGGATCGTCGCCGAGTACGGCAGGCAGCCCTGGGCAGTCGATGGCGTGCTTCCCACATTCCTGGGCGTTTCGCGCACCTCCGTCGGCAATGTCTGGATGTCTCTGATCGGCTTCGTGATCTTCTACTCAGCTTTGGCCGTCGTGGACGCCTTTCTTCTGGTGCGCACAATACGGCGCGGGCCTGACGGCCTGGGATATTCGACATGAGTACGCTGCTCGATTATGCGACGTTGCGGGTGATCTGGTGGTTGATCCTCGGCCTGTTGCTCATGGGATTCGCGATCACCGACGGTTTCGATCTGGGACTGGGGGCGAGTTTTACCTTTCTCGGGCGAACCGACGCCGAACGACGCGCGCTGCTGTCAACGGTCGAGCCGGTTTGGGAGGGCAATCAAGTTTGGTTCGTGCTGGGCGGCGGATCCGCATTTGCGGCGTGGCCGCTCTTGTATGCAACCTCTTTCTCAGGATTGTACCTGGCCATGTTTTTGGTGCTGATTGCGCTGATATTGCGTCCCGTGGGTTTCACCTACAGGGGGAAATTGACCGACGCACGCTGGCGAACCGGTTGGGATATTGCTCTCACCCTGGGCGGCGCAGTCCCCGCACTGCTCTTGGGCGTGGCCTTCGCAAATCTTTTTCTCGGCGTGCCCTTTCATTTCGACACTTTGCAGCGGCCGGTTGTCAGCGGTAGCTTCTTCAGCTTGCTGCATCCTTTCGCCTTGCTCGGCGGAGTCATCAGTCTCTCCATGTTGATTTTGCACGGCAACGCGTATGCCGCTCTCAAGGTCGGGGAACCCATGGCGGGCCGCGCGCGCATCGCCGGCCAAGTGGCAGCGGCGGTTTTTCTGCTGACGTTTCTCTGCGCCGGTTTCTGGGTGTACTCAGCGCTGGGCGGATACGAGGTGACCAGTGTCGTGGATCATGCCGGACCCTCTGATCCGACGCGCAAGACCGTCGCCATCGTCACGGGTGCCTGGCTCAATAATTTTCGCATCTGGCCGCTGATGTGGGCCGCGCCGGTTTGTGCGGTGGTGGGCGCCATTGTCGCGTATCTTTCGCTGCGTGCTCGCCACGCAGGCGCCGCCTTTATGGCGAGTATCTTGGTTCAAGGCGGCACAATCCTAACCGGCGGATTTGCGCTGTTTCCGTTCCTGTTGCCGTCTTCCACTCAGCCGAATCACAGCCTGACGGTATGGGATGCCTCCAGCAGCGCCAAGACGCTGTTGCTCATGCTTGCCGGCGTGGCGGTGTTCATGCCGATCATTCTGGCGTACACGAGCTGGGTATTTAACGTGCTGCGCGGCCGGGTCACACTCGAGAACCTGCACGACCACGAGGGCCATTACTGATGTGGTACTTCAGCTGGATTCTGGGGACCGGCCTTGCTCTGTCCTTTGCCGTGCTGAACGCAATATGGTACGAGATCGTCGAACAGCAGCCGGAAGGCGGCGAGAAAACGGCAGACATTCCGCCCGAGAAATAATCAGGCCGGCGGTTGCCTCAATATCCAGCCGTTGCCGTCCGGATCCTTGAATGTCGCGAAGCGACCCCACGGCTGCTGTTGGATTTCGCTCAACGCGACCCCGCGCGCCGACAAGTCCTTGTGATCGCGATCGATGTCGGTCACGTTCAGCATGACGCCTTGCAGTCCGCCCGGCCGCATGGTGTCGAACCAAGTCACCAGCGCGATCGTCGTAGCGCAACCCTTGGGCGCCAGCTGAATCCATTTGCCGGTCGGCCCCATGGAATCCTCGCGCAACAGGTCGAAACCCAGCGTGTCGCGATAGAATTTCTTGGCGCGCTCCTGATCGGAAACGGGTACGGAAACTATCTCGAAAGAAGTTATGGACATGCCCTCTCCTCCTATTTCACTCGATATTTGCGCTAAAAGGGATAATTCAGGCCCGTGAAAACGGCGGCGCCTTCGCTGCCGTAGCCGATGTCGACGTAGCCCACCACAAAAGGTCTGGCGATCCCGCGAAAGCCCACTCCATAAACTTGGTGCACATGCCCGAGAGGATTGGTGCCGGATCCGGAAAATACGCGCCCGAAGTCTGCGAACGGCGCCACCTCGATGTCGAGCACCGTCGTCACGGCATCGAAGGAGAAGGCCTTGTGGCGTAGTTCGATGGTGGAGGAAAAAGAATCTCGATCGTAAAATCGTCCCTGGCCGAAGCCGCGCAGCGGCTGTTCGCCGCCGATCACGCTCTGGCCACCGCCGATGCTGCTCAATGCCCAAAACGGTATGTCGTTGGCGGTCGGCAGATAGCGCAGCGACATGTGTGCGGCGAGCACCGTATCCTTCCCGACGGGCCAGATTCCTCGGCCGTCGATGCCCGCTTCGCTGTAGGACGAATCGTTCAGCAGGCCGTTCTTGGCTGAGGCGCCAATGTACAAAATCCATTTCATGCCGCGTGACGGCACGGTTAGATCATCGCGCGTGTCGTACACCAGAGCGAGACGATTGACGATCTCGTGGTCGGTGCCCAGCAGTCCCGGAAATCGCGTTTCAATGGAAGGCACATCCTCCAGCGTGCCCGGCAGCACGTCCACCCTACGCAGGCGCATCGTGTAGAGCAGCTGCCAGGTATGATTGAAGTTCAGTCCGACTTGTACTTGTCCGTACTCCTGCGCGTCGATGTAATTGGTCTGCGCGCCGGACCGCGTTTCATTGCCAACGCCGTAAAAGCGCGTAGTCCCGTCGCGGTCATACACCAAGCTGTAGTTGATGGACCAGCGGTCATCCCGTAAACGGCCGATCTGATACTCCGCATCGAACTCGCGTTCCACCCGCTGCTTGATGCCCGCCACGACGGACCATTGCTCGTCGCGCGAGGCATATTCGTAAATGCGCGCATGCATGCCGATGCCGAAGTTCGGGTTGTAAATCAGATCCGGAGCAACGATGCGGGTGACATTACGATTTTCATCGGTCTTGACCCAGGTCGGGATCAATCCGAGCGACAAGCCGCTATCCGGGTCCTGCGCGATCTCGGGCACCGGAATGAATGGTGCCGTCGCGGGATTGAACCACTTGGTCCATCCCGGACTCGCCGCCGGCGGCGGCACCGTAACGGGCCCCGGGGGCGCCTGGACCCCAGGATCGCCCGGCGGGATCTGCGCCCAGCAGGGCGTGGCCAGGAGTATCACCGTTGCAGCGGCAGCAACGGTCAATGCTTTCATCGCAGCAACCGCGCGAAAGAGTGCAGCAGCCGATCGATGTCCGCCGCGGCCAGTTCTCCCATGGTCGAAATTCGGAACAAATTCTTGGATAAGTTGCCCTGTCCCGCGTAGATGACAAATCCGTCGCCCTTCAGCGCATCGTGCAATCGAGGGTAGGCGATTCCCGCGGGCAGTGTATACGCACGCAGCACCACCGAGGATTCTTCAGGCGCTATGGCCGCATTGATGCCCAACTCCGCGAGCCCGGCGCGGACGCGCTCCGCCAGCGCCGCGTAGCGCTGATATCGAGAGCGCCGCCCCCCCTGCTCGGCATACTCGCGCAAAGCTTCCACCAGCGCGTAGTACGCATGCACCGCCGGTGTGAACGGAGTATTGCGTTCATCTTGCAGGCGCGCGAGCCGCAACAAGTCCAAGTAGTATGCGCGGCTCGCCGCGTTCGTAAGTTCGCGGCGTCGAACGATCACAAAGGCGGCTCCCGGCACCCCGTGCAAACACTTGTTGGCGGTGGCCGCGACGGCTGCGAGAGCCGGATTCCCGAAGTCAATCGCTTCCGCGCCAAAGCTGCTGACGCCATCAACCAACAAGGCGGCACCGTGCTTAACGCATAGCGCGAGCAACTCGCCCAGATTATTCAGTCGGCCGGTGGTGGTTTCGTGGTGCACGACCGCGACATGCGTGAAGCGCGCGTTCTTGGGCGCCGAGTCGAGTTTCGCCGCGATCGCCGGATGGTCGGGGGCTCGCATCCAGTCGCCGATGATGCGCTCATGGGCAATGCCGTACTGCGCGCAAATCAGCGACATTCGCTCGCCGTAAACTCCGTTCTCCACCACCAGCAGCCGGCCGTTTTGCGGCACCAATGCCGCCACCATGCTCTCAACCGCGGCCGTACCCGACGCTGTCAGCAGCACCGCCGACCACTGCGCCGGGTCCAGGTCATGGGTCGCGAGCAGTCGGCTGCGGGCTTCGTCCTGCAGATCAAAGAATTCACTCTCGCGGTGGCATAGATCCGGATTGAGCAGACTGCGCCTGACGCGTTCGCTCAAGGTCACCGGCCCAGGATTGAGCAGAAGCACTAGTGGGCCCCGCCCGGCGCACCGATGTGCTGCATCAAACGCGTCTTCACCTCGACGGGCGTGACCGACGGGCGCGGCAAATCGGCGGGCGTCCCTGGGCGGATAAAGAGCCGCGCAAAGCGCGCGCCCTCGAGCGCCGGTTCATCCAGCCAGGCGGCAATCCGATCGAGTTGGTCGGTTTCCAGCGCCGAGGCATAGCGGCACCCGGCCGCCACCTCCGCAAAGCTGATCCGCGGCGAAACCGTTGCCTGGCCGCCGGTGGAGTCGTGCACGCCATTGTCCAGCAACAGATGCCACAAGTTGCCGGGGCCGTACACTCCTGCGGTCGCGAATGCGCCGAGACGCATGAGCGCCGCCCCGTCGCCGTCCAATGCGATCACGCGCAGGTCGGGACGCGCCAGCGCCAGTCCCAGGGCCAGCGGCAGCACGCATCCCATCGAGCCGACCATGTAGAGATGATTGGCGCGATCCTGTATCGCGTACAGTTCGCGCCCGCAAAATCCGGTGGATGCCAGCAGCACCGTGGCAACCGGCGAGGTTTGAGCCACCACAAGGCGCAGCGCCTCCTCGCGAGTGGGTCTCATGTCAGCAGGTACGGCGCGAGTCGTCTGCACGGCACCCGACGGTGCAGAGCGGCCTGCGATGGCCCCGACCCCGGCCTTCAACGGATAGGCTGCCACACTGCCCTTTTGCATTACCAGCGCATAGGGCCGACCGCTTTGGTCCATATGCGCCGTTGCGCGGTCCAACGCGGCATCGATCTGCGCCGTCTCCGTGGGAAACAGCTCCCAGGGGATCTGCATCGTCTCGAGCATGCTGGGAGTAATCGGGCCCATCAAGGCATGCTGCGGCTCATCGGCGATACCGGGTTGAGCACGCCACGTTACGATGAGCAGTTGCGGCAGCCGAAATGTCCAGGTCAACGAAGTCAAGGGGCTCACAGCGTTGCCCAGTCCGGAGTTCTGCATCATGGCAATGCCGCGGCCGTGCGTCGTACTCGCGCTGCCGCCGAGCGCCACGCCGGCAATGAGCGCCACCGCATCGCCCTCGTTTGCCGCGGATACATAGTGTAAGGCCGGATCCTGCAGCACATAGTTGATGAAGGGCGTGAGGAAGGAACACGGCACGCCGGCATACCAGCTAAAGCCTCGTGCCCGCGCTGCCTCGACGAAATGCCGCGCTTCGATCATCGATCGAATGGCGCCTGGGCGTGGGCAAAGTCAACAGCCTGACGCAGGTCCTCCAGATCATTGACGCCGCGCCAGTGTCCATGAACATACACAACCTCAATGGCCGAACCGGCGGCCGCCAAGGCGTTGAGCAACGCCGGCAGGTCCAACTCGTCGAAGCGAGCTTCGCTGCGCAGCGTTGCGATCATGGCTTTGAGTTTGCTCAAGCCCGCACGGCTGACGCCCAGCAATCCGACCCACCGACCGTTGGGAACCCGCTTCTCATCCGCGGCGCTCGTGACCCGCTCGAGCAGCACCGGCGTGCCGAACAGGCCGCGGTCGTCGCTGCGGGAACAGTAGGCAAAGTCTCGCACCGTAAGATTGCTGTCGCCGGTCATGAGCGAATCCACGACCACGGCAAAATCCGCCTTCGACTCCACCAAGTCTCGCAGCACATAGCTGCGGAACAGCAAGTCGCCGTAGGCAATGACCGCATCCGAGTCCAGGGCTTCCACGGCGCAGGCCAGCGAGGCCAATTCCCCGGTTTCGGCGTGACGCTCATTCACCACGAGTTTGATCCCCGCCGAATCGATCGCATCGGCGCGGTAGCCTCCCACCACGGTAATGTCGTTGATATTTTCCTTCTTGAAGCCGTCGACCAACCAGCGCAGCAGCGGCTTGCCGGCAATGGGCAGCATCACTTTGGGGCGATCGACCGTCAGCGCCTCCAGGCCGCTGCCGCGGCTCGCCGCCAGCACGATGGCCGCGCGCGGGGCGCCGGCGTTCGACAAATAAATCCGCTCCGCCGCCGAGTACTCCTCGGCATCTTGCAGGCGAAAGATCTCGTTGACCGAGACGATGCGGTCTTCGACGTTCACCAGCGTTTGACTCTCAAATATCTCTTTGGCGACGCCCTGCATGGCGGAGGCCGCCGCGCGCAACAGATGATTGGCCCAAATCACGGTGCTGATGCCTGCCCGGCGAAAGACATCGGTTGGCGTGCTGTAGTAGCGGGTCGGCACAATGACAAGCGGTGCGCGGCGAGCCCATTCCTTGGCGAAGGTTACAATCTCATCCGGCTTCGACAATTTGCTGTGAATGAGAATCGCATCGGCGCCTGCGAGCCGATAGGCTTCCGCGCGGCGCAAAGCCTCGTCCATGCCCCAGCCGGCGATCAGCGCCTCGACGCGCGCAACGATCGAGAAATTCGCGTCTTGCTGAGTATCTTTGCCGGCCGCGATCTTGCCGACAAACTCCTCGATGTCGGCAAGCGGCTGTCGCTCGCCGTTCAAGAAACTATTGGTTTTGGGAAATTGCTTGTCCTCGATGCAGACGCCGGCAATGCCGCGCTGCTCGAGTTTGCGCACCAGACGGCGCATGTTGTTGAAATTGCCGTATCCCGTGTCGCCGTCGAGCAATATGGGCAGGTCGCTGGCATCCGCCATGAATTCGAGCATGTCCACAACCTGGGTCCAGCTCGCCTCGTTATTGTCGCGCACGCCGAACTGCGCGGAAATCGTCAACCCTGACGCCCAAATGCCCTTAAAACCGGCCTCGCGCACGATACGCGCCGAAAGACCGTTGTGAGCCTCCATCAGAAATTCCAGTTCCGCGCTCTGCAGCATCTGCCGCAGTTTGGCGCTGCGCGTCGGCGCGGTGTTCCCGGCGCTCTTTTGATGAGCGGATCCCGCAGCTGGGCGAGTAATTGCATTCATCGGCCACCTCTCGATAACGGCTGAAGTTGCGGCAACACCTCTTGAGTCGCGCGCACAACATCATTGGGAAAATCTATTTCAATCCAGGGAAATCCCGTTACATCGGCAACTTCGAGCACCTGGCTTCTCTCTCTCAGGAAATCACGCACGGCTTCTTCGTGCGGCATGTGGGCCCGGCCCGTGTCGACGTATCCGGCGACCAAGGCCGCCACGCGCTGCGCCCCTGGCTGATCGAAGCGAAAAAAACCGACCGACTCGCCGATGGTGTCGAATTTCAAATCCGCTGCCAACTGCTTGCGCAGCTCGATCGGCACCCCGCCCTGCACGCACAGTTTGACCGGTTCATCGCCGGCCTCAAAATCGCGGTCAATCAGCAGGCGATTTACCGGACGGCTCCCGGCCACCAAGGCCGACAAGATACGCTCGTCGTACAGGACGTCTGCATCCATCAGCAAGACATCGCCGCCGCGGGTCATGGCATCTGCGACGGTATGCACGGTCAGCACGCTGCCGAGTTCGAAATTCATGTTGAGGACGATCTCCGGACGCGGCACCCACGCCAGACGATCGAGTTCGGCCTCGACGAGTTCGTGGCGAAAACCCAGTGCCAACACCACGTCGGTGATCCCGGCGCTCTTCAGCATGGTCAAGTGCCGCTCGAGCAGAGTCATCCCATCGAATCGCAGCAAACACTTGGGTAGCTGGCTGTCCTCGGGTAGTTGCAGACGAATACCTCGCCCAGCCGCCAGAATGATCGCGCGCATCAAATTCCTTCCATATATCAAGGGTTGGGGATATTAACTCAAGGCGGGGCAGCGCCGGCGGCGGCGGCATCTTCTCGGTTGGCAAACCGCAAGTACAGCAATCCGGGCAAGCCCAGCAACAATTCGCGTGCGCGTTTCGCCAGCGATAGTGCCAAGGCCGCGCCGGGCGCCAGTCCCGCCAAGGGCGCCAGCAACAAATAGCCACCCTCTTGCACGCCGAGTGCTCCGGGTATCGCGAATCCAGCGCCCCGAATGGCCTGGCCCAAGCTTTCGAGCACAAACGCATCGCGCCAGCTGACCGGCGTGCCTAGAAACCCGGCGATCAAATAGACCTCGCCCGTCCCCACCATCCAGCCGACCAGGCTGAGCAGGAAACTGGCCGTTACGGGTCCGTTGCGCCGATACGTACGCTGCACGGCAAGATCGATGGCGTGCGCCTGGGCAACCCATTGGGACCAATCGCGTTTGCGCGAGAATCGTCTCACCGCCGCCATCAGCTTGCTGAATAAACCGCGCCTCTGAATCAGATAAAAACCGCCCACCTGAACGGCTAGAAAAGCACTGGCAATCAGCGCCGCGGTTCGCAGCGCCGCGGGCGAGAAATGACTGGTCTGCGTCCCCAGCACGACGACGCCCAGCAGCGCGAAGGCGATTTGCGCAAAGGTCTGCACGGTCGTGCTGACGGTGATGGCCGCGGCGGCCTCCTCCATTGGCAAGCCGTGCCGCGCCAAATAGCGCGCCATGAGCACCGGACCGCCCAACTGTCCCGCGGGCATCAGGCTATTGGCGGATTCGCCCACCCAGCGCGCCAGTACCGAATCTCTCATGGACCTGCGGCTCGACCCCGGCTCGAATAGCACGCGAATGGCCGCCGCATCGAGCCACAGCGGCAGTAGGTGAAACACAGCCACCAGCAGAAGTCCCCAGCCGGCGTGAGTCAATATTGCGATGATCGCGGGCAGGTCCTGAGAAACCAGCACGGCCACGAACAGCAGCACGCCGAGGCTCAAGAGCCAGCTCGCCGCCTTCGTCATTCGCGGCCCAGGAGACGATGGAACACCTGACGGAAGCCAAAATAGGCGAATGCATCCTTCATGTTGGATATGAGCCGCCACCCCGGATGCATGCGCGGGTCTGTCACGTACTCGAAGGTCAAGGAGACCCGGGTTTCGCCTTCGCGCGCGGGGCTGATTCGATGCCGCAGGGCGTCGCCGTTGAAGACCACCAAACCACCGGGCGGGATCTTGATGGAACCGGAATCCACCTTTGCACCCCTCTCACGCGTGTGCAACTGATAGTCCAGGCTGCACGAGGAGTCATCGATCACGCCGAACAGCAACGTATAGCGCCGGCCACGGTAGTACGAGGTGTCGTAGTGCCAGCCGATGTGATCGCCCGCGCGCGTGTAGAAATATAAGGCGTAGGCATGCGGATCCTCGACCGGAGAGAGTTGCAGGTGTTCGCCCGTCAGATCGTCAAGCCAATTTCTAAGTGCGGCTGAGCGGTAGAGTTCGGCGATGATCGGCGCTTGGCTGTCGATGACGTGCCGGCTCACGCTGCCCCCCTGCTTATGTCCGGGCAGGTAGTTTCGATTAACCGCACCGTTCACCGCGGCAACCGCGGCGATCAACTGCGCCGTAAGCTCTCGCGGCAGGAAGTCTTTGACGTAGAGGAAAGAGCCTTGCGAGACGTACTCGCGGCGCAAGCCCCGAACGTCGAGAGAATCCAATCGTGAGATTAAGGCCGGCTCGGCTCCGGTTGCGGTCGCCGCCACGCTTATCCGGCGACCCCAGTCGCCATGCGGCGATCCCGACGCAGCAACCGTTGATAGTCGATGACCACCCAAACAGCAAACAGCGGCGCGCAAATCGCGGCCGCGAGCAGCGTAGGCACCAGCGCATTGCTGAGTGTCGCCAAGGGAAATAAGTACAGCACGTCCTCGGTTTCGAACCCGCCCAGCGAAGCTTGTTGCGTAGCGGTCTTGCCCAGCAACTCCTCAATGCGCATGCGCAGATAAAAAATGAGCGCAACCGCCGTGCCGGCCACCAATCCCAAAATCGCCGGCGGAACCCCCACCTCGACTCCGGGTTTTGCCGCAACTCCAATGCCGATTGCGATGAACAGCAGGATCGTCACGGCGGCGTCGCTGGCCAAATCGTAGATATGCCCGATGCGGCTGGTCTTGCCGCTCATGCGCGCCAATTCGCCGTCCGTGTGATCCAGAAAATTCGAAACGATCAGCAGCAGCGCAGCGAGATTCGACCAAATATAGGTTCCCGGGATGAAGGCGGCGGCACCAGCCAGGCCGACCGCCAAACGCAGCGTGGTCAGATGATTGGGCGTCACCCAGCTGTCGATGAGGGGCGTCACCAGGCGACGCGCCAGGCGAGCGTCCCAAGGGCGCTCGACCGCAGCGGCGGGTTGCGGCAAGGGTGGTGGGTTTAGCATAGAAGCATCACAGAGACGCATTTTACGTCAGATCTTGCCCGGTCATCAAAGCGAAATATTGCGCGCGTAGGCGCGGCCGCGCCGTACAGGCTTATTTCATTGGCACGCCGCAGCGTGCCAGCACGCCGCGCAGATCTCGGATCGGCGGAAAAACTTCGTTGTTCCAGTCCGCCCCTTGAGCATCGTAGGCCCGCTGCTCGTATTCAACGATCTCCTTGTCCTCGCGAAAAATATTCTCCGTAAACCAGGTTACGAACGGCCAGACCGCGTGGATGATTCCCGGGATGCCCGGTTTCTTCACCGACAGATAACCGTAGGTTCGATTGGTTCGCTGCGCTGCGTCCAACGGCGTGTAGCCCAACCAGACATCGAGAACCGGGGCGTCGGATTGCTTGATGTCGCGCCCCACCCAGACCTTGAGACTCTGCGTCGGGTAGTCCGTACGAATGCGCATGTGATCGGAGAAATCCTTCTTGGCCTCGCCGCGCTTGCGCATGAGGTCAACGATGACTTGCTCTCCGACTGACGATTTGCCCTCGGTACGGCTGAAGCTGTACTCCACTTCGGCCCAGTTCTCACCATGATTGCGTCCCAGGCAGCGGGCACGTATCGATCCCATCTGTTTGCGGTGCATGAATTGATGATTCATGTCGAAAAGGTTTTCGTGCATGAAGGTGTAGTGGCACGCGACCTCACGGTTGAGCCTGCGGGTTTTGTAATCCTTGCGTTGCGATGAACCCAGGCTCGTCGGCACCCGGCTCTCGGCGAGCGTCGCATCGCCTGGAAAAACAAAAATCAGCCCGTCGATTTCGCGCGCGGGATAGCTTTTCACCCCCGTGGGCAAGCGCTCGGGACCTAAGTACGGAACGTTGACGCATTTACCGGTGCAGTTGTACACCCAGCCGTGATAGTGACACTTGAGGTCATCCCCGCTCACCACGCCCAAGTGCAATGGCACTTGACGATGTGCGCACCGGTCCTCCAAGGCAAACACTTTGCCGCTGGTGCCTCGGTACAGAACAATGGGCTCACCGGCGAAGCGCCTGCCCAAGGTCTTGCCGGGTTTAAGCTCATCAGCCCACGCGAGGGGGTACCACTGGTCCGGGTGCGCACCGATGCGGCGCAGATCGACCGCCTCAACCGGGTTTGCCGGCCGCAGGGTCGCTAAATTCGAGAGTTCTTCCGACATGCCGGGATTCTACCCGGTCACGGCGGCGCAATGAAATATGGAGGCTAAGGTCGGAATCGAACCGGCGTACACGGCTTTGCAGGCCGCTGCATGACCACTCTGCCACTTAGCCCAATCGAAAATAGGAACCCCGGGCGGGCCGGGGTTCCCGACAAGTTTAGCTCATGTGCCGGCGCGATGGCACTCAATCCGCCTCATGCTTATAGACCACGCCCGACTTCATCACGAATGAGACGTGCTGCAGCAATTTGACATCGCGGAGCGGATCGCCCTTGACCGCGATGATATCCGCCCATTTGCCGGCTTCGAGCGAACCCACCTTGTCGGACCATCCCATCAGGTCAGCCGCGTTCAAGGTCCCGGTCTGAATTGCCGCCAGCGGCGACATGCCGAATTGCTCCACATACACCGCAAGCTCATGCGCATTCAGTCCGTGCGGGTAAACTGCAGCATCGGTACCCAGTGCGACCTTTACGTGAGCGGCGACCGCCTTCTTGGCGTTTGCCTTCGCCACGGCGCTCACGTCCTTCATTTTCTGATAGTAGAACGGCGGCAGATGGCCGTTCACCTGAATCCAATCGATCAGATACGCCGTGGGCACGAAGTAGGTACCGTGCGATTTCATCGCGGCGATGTCCTCGTCGTTCATATAGGAACCGTGCTCGATCGAGTCGACGCCCGCCTGCGTGGCCCAGAGAATGCCTTGGGCGCCGTGCGCGTGAGCCGCAACTCTGCGCCCGAGGCGATGCGCATCGGCCACGATGGCTTTGAGTTCCTCCAACGTGTACTGCGAAGCCTGCGGGTCGTCGCCCTTCGACAGGACTCCCCCCGTCGCGCAGATCTTGATCAAGTCTGCTCCATACTTGATCACCTCGCGTACCTTGTGCTGCACGGCCTCGACGCCGTCCGCGACGCCGTCGCCCTGCGCGTGATACTCAAAAGGCAGCAGATTCTCGTCGCAGTGACCGCCGGTTATCCCTAAGGCCGGGCCGCTGACCTGCATGTGCGGACCCGCAATCAGGTCCGCGTTGATGGCATCGCGCAGATCCACATCTGCATAGCCCGCGGCGCCCACATTGCGCACGGAGGTAAAGCCCGCTTCGAGCGTCACCTTGGCATTGTGCGCGCCGATCAGGGCGCTTTTCGCGACGCTCGTCGACAGCTCGTGATACGGATCGAAATTCGTGTCCATCGTCATGTGGGTATGGACGTCGATCAGGCCCGGTAACACCGTCATGCCGCGCAGATCAATTTCGCGGTCCTGCGGATTTTTCGGCGTCGTGTTGGTCGCCGCGATGCCCGAGATTGCACCGCCGGTGACGATGATCGTTTGATCGGCGCTTTCATTGCCGCTGCGAACGTCAAGCACATGCCCGGCGCGGAGCAAAATCCGGCTGGGCGCGGGAGACTCGTCGGCGGCAACGGCGGTTATCGTAAATTGAGCGAATATCAGGGACAGCAAGAGGCTGCCTTGGGTAAACATGACTTTCATTATAGTTATCACCTATCGGCAGGCATGCCGTTGATATTCGGATTGTAGCGGGAAACGCACAACGCGCTCATACTCAGTTTTCTTTATCGGGAGATCGTCATGAAATGGGCTGGCATGTATCTTCTGGGCTTTTTTATCGTCGTCGGTGGCCTCATG
>Ga0193753_10002863_pt1 | contig 13204 bp, 12 predicted proteins | sample H1c2metaG_FD_144925 | JGI IMG/M metagenome (GOLD analysis project Ga0193753, IMG submission 144925) | Soil microbial communities from a riparian zone of the East river system, Colorado, United States - H1c2 | ecosystem: Environmental > Terrestrial > Soil > Riparian zone | place: USA: East... | reverse complement strand
CAGTCGAGTTAAAGTATTTACGCGCGGTGGTTGCATCAATCACAATAGCAGTCGGTTCATTGAGCGCTGTAGCTGTATTGCCATACAAGGCGGGCACGGTAAATACTTCAAAGAATGTAGAATCCACAAAAGCGGCATGCTGATCTTTAATATTCTCTGCGCCTTTTTTTACCAGGATATCGCCCTGGTAAGCGATTCTTACTACCTGGATGACCTGGGGATAATCCCGTTTAAGTGCTGCTGCCAGTGGCTCTGGTGTTACGGCAGCATTGAAACGCGTACCGTTAAACGACAGGTCTGCTTCCACGCGGTAAATATGGACGGCATTTTTATTATAGCGGTCATAGCTCAGTTCATCCACCACGTAAAGTACTATCAGCAAACAAACCGCCAGTCCGCTGGCGAGGCCGATAATATTTATAGCAGAAAATCCTTTGTTCTTCCAGAGGTTGCGCAGGGCTATTTTCAGGTAATTTCCAAGCATATGGGAAGGTGTTTGTCAACAGGTTGGACGCTTTGACCGATGAATATGTTACAAGTCATTATTTTAAAATGCCCGGACGGCAGGGGTCAGTTAAAAATTATTTTTTTGTAACCGGATACTTACATATATATTTGTGTAAGCACTTGCTTACGCATTATATCAATACCGGTAAAATATATGAAGTGGCGTTGCCTGGTTTGTAAATCAAAAAAATTATTCTCTAAAATAGCTTAGTACTATGGCAAACAAAATAATCGCTGAAAATCAACCAGGTAATAAAGTATGGGTAGCAAACTTGTCAATAGTATTCGCCCTGCTAGCAGTACTGGCGTTGTTAAGCTTACATTTTTTAAGCCCCGAATTTACCCCATCGTGGCGGATGGTAAGTGAATACGCCAATGGAAAATTTGAATGGATGCTATTTATTTTTTTTAGCTGCTGGGGTATCAGCTCCTGGTATACTGCTTATCTTTTATGGTCTTATGTAAGATCAAAGGCCGGAAAAGCAGGTATAATTTTATTATTTTTTTCTGGTGCCGGAGAAATATTAGCCGCATTTTTTAATGTAAATCATCCACAGCATGGTACAGCAGGCACTTTGGGTATCCCCACTTTTGTAATTGCTTCATTACTTATATCCTATCACCTGAAAACCAGGGATGGATGGAAAGAAAATAAAACAATATTGCTATGGTCTGCCCATGCAACCTGGATAAGTGTGGTATTGGTTATAATTACAATGGTAATGATGATAACTGGTTTTAAAAATGCGGGTATTATTATAGGCCCGGGTCAAAAGCCCCCGGCCGTATTGCCCGATGGCGTTGTAGCACTGGTAGGTTATGCCAACCGTATTTTAATTGTTGTGTATATATTTTGGTTATTATTTGTTTCAAATAATTATCGTAAAATTTTTAAAGCAGAACCCGGTTTGGTCAGGCTATAAAATATTTTAACCAGAACTGTTTAGAAATGACTCGTAGGGTTTCATTATAGTGAAAAAAGCGGCCGGTGGGGACTCCGGCCATGGCCGGGCGCCGCGGTTGCTGTCCCCCGGCAACCGCAGTATGGAAAACGGATTTAATTTCTTAACAGCTTCTAAAAACAATTAAAAATTGCTTCATAGAAAATGGAATATTTGTTTCAGTTATCGCGCTACAAGTTCGGATCATTAAAAGTATCGCCCTGCTTCATATCACCGGTATCATATCCTTTTTTAAACCAGTACATGCGCTGCGCTGATGTGCCATGCGTGAAGGCATCCGGCACCACTACGCCGGAAGAACGTTTTTGTAAACGATCATCACCAATGGCGTTGGCGGCATTCAGTGCTTCCTCTATATCTCCCTTGTCCAGGATATTGTTCTTTTTTTGCTCGTAATGCGCCCATACGCCGGCATAAAAATCTGCCTGCAGTTCCAGCATGACTGAATAACGGTTGGCGTCTTTTTCATTGGCCTGCTGACGCAACCGGCTTATTTTTTGTGCAGTTCCACTGAGGTTTTGTACATGGTGGCCCACTTCATGCGCTATCACATATGCCATCGCAAAATCACCCGGGGCATTGAGCCTGGTTTGCATCTCCTGGTAAAAAGAGAGATCGACATACAGTTTACTATCGTTTGGACAGTAAAATGGACCCGAGGCGGCACTGGCACCACCGCAGGCCGATGCAACCTGGTCACGGTATAAGACCAGGGTAGGGTCAGTATAGGTTGCGCCGCTTTCTTTAAATAACTCAGCCCATATATCTTCCGTATCGGCAAGTACCACTTTTACAAATGATGCCCGCTTGTCATCCTCTTTTTGTTCTTCCGGGCTCAGTGTGCTGTTGGCTGACTGGGGAGAAATTTGCGGAATTTGTGAACTATCTACACTGTTGCCGCTCAAAAAAGAATAGACCAGGTAAATAATGACACCGATAATGCCACCGCCGGTTGCGATACCACCGCCACTAAAGCCACGGCGGTCATCTACATTGGAACTTTCCCTTCGGCCAAACCATTGCATGTGTTTACATTTAGCGTTTTCAATAATTATTGTCATGATGATGTATTCACAATGCGTACCAGATTTTTAACCAGGGAGGACTTTAAAGTTTGTTGGTACCCCTACCTAATACCATTTAGTTAAACCCGCCATGTTCCGTAGGAACATATTATGGGTAGAAAACAAACCCAAATACAACATTGCGTGGCGGAGCCACGCTTTGTGCTAATACGCGAATGCTGCATAAAACGTGGCTACAGCACGTAAAGATCTTGTTTTATTCTATTTACTCACAAAATGCTTCGCTGGCATGACAATCTCCTTAACTAAATGACACTGGCTTACCCTCCGGATGCTGCCTCAAAATCCGGCTGGCCACTATAATAAAGCGCTGGCAACGAAAACAAGCGCCGACAAAAATTTTTGCCCGGCGCAGATTTCTACTGAATGTTTTGGTAAAAACAAGGATTTGTTTTTTAACTTAGTTCAGCTGTCTAAAATTAACTGCCATTTTGAACTATCACCTTTACATACCAGAAGCGCCCGGGTTTAAAAATATAATACATGCTATCTGGCAGGTTGATCAATCCACCACTTTCAAAGAAGAATACATTATCCCTAAAGGAATCGTAGAAGTTATTTTTAACTTCAGTAACAGTTCACCCATCCTTGCTGAGTTAGGCAGCACGGTATACCAATTGCCCAATTGTTTTATTAGCGGTTTCAACACAATACCTATACAAGTCCGGCTTCCGGAACAACAGGTTTTTTTTGGTGTGCTTTTTCAGCCACTGGCGATAAAGAAAATTTTTGGAAGTCCAGCCGGTGCTTTTTCAGATATGGCAGTTGATTTAACCCTGCTTGATCCTGGTTTCCATTCACTCTGGCACCAACTGGCCGAACAGGATAATTTTGATGATAGGGTCTCCGTTTTTCTGAAATGGATGAAAAGAAATTGTATTGAGTGGCAACCCCGGGAGCAATTCATCAATCATTTTTTATATTCCGTTAACCAGCATGACGTCTCTGTAAAAGCGCTTGCCAATTCATTGTGTTATTCACCGCGGCATTTATCCAGGAAGATGTTTGAAGCCACCGGGATGAATACGGAAGAAATGTTGCTGTATAAAAAATACCTGCATGCCGTACACCTGGTCCATCATACTGATTTATCCCTCACGGCCATTGCCTACCAAAGCCAGTTTTCAGACCAATCACATTTTATCAAATCCTTCAAAGCTTTCACGAATATGACGCCAGGCGCATACAGGCGCAATAAAAGTTTTGTAAAGGGGCACCTTTATAAAGATGTCCGTTAAATACAATGCCGGGGGTTGGCGGGTAGCCATATTTGCAGGAAAAATAATCATGAAGACAATCATTTTATTTGCATCTGTTGCTGTTGCCAGCGGGCTGTTATTTACAAACATGTACACGTCCTTAGTTGATGCCACATCCTGGGGAAGCAATATTCCAGACTCGATAGCTACAGCGAGGGATTATTATAAAGCCGCCAATCCCGGTAATTTTTTCAGGCTATTTTCTCCGTTAAACCAGGTGTTGGGATTATTGGCTCTTGTATTGTTCTGGAAATCTTCTCCTACTATACGGCTGTATGTTGGGATTGCATTTGTTTTGTACATAACTGCAGAAGGATTGACATTTGGCTATTTCTATCCCCGCAATGCTATTATGTTTAGCTCTGCCCAACTATCAGACATTGCCTTGCTCCGGAAAACATGGTCGGAGTGGAATAGCATGAATTGGGTGCGTAGTGCGATGCTGTTGGTGGGTATCTTTTTTTCTTTCCTGGCTTTGCATACATTTTATACCCATCGCTCAAAATAGCGGGATTGATATTTACAGGGATACCAACAAAAGGTAAAACCGCGGAAAAGGAAGACAGGTTTACCGCGCGTTTTGCTGAATTGCTTCCCAACAGGAAAATTGTTCAAACAATAAGTTTTGATGCGGCTGATCCGGCTTTCGCAGGCACCATGACAATGGAAATTACATTGAAAGAGATACCAGGCGGCACAAAGATTACTATATTATTTACCAATATCCCTCCTGGTATCCACCCTGAAGACAATGAGGCCGGAACAAAGCAATCGCTTGAGAAATTAGCCCGTTATACAGAGAAACAGGAAAATAAAAATGAAGTATAAATGGGATCAAGTACAAACAATGACGCTGTTTTAATGGCTGGCCATTTACTTACACACTACACAACTATTTTTTCAATGGCTTTTTCAAGTGCATGCTCCTTTAATGCAGGCAGGCTGCTTCCTTCTACCCGGAAGACGGTAATATCAGTCATGCCCAGGAAGCCAAGTACCGGGCGCAAATACGATTCAGTAAAGTCGAATGCTTTCATCGGTCCATCAGAATAAACGCCACCGGTAGCAATGGCCAGGTAGATCTTTTTGCCTTTGACCAGTCCTTCAGGCCCTTTTTCATCGTATGTAAATGTTTTTCCTGAACGCGCAATATGGTCTATCCATGATTTAAGCACAGAAGGTATCCCTAAATTATACATCGGAACATCGATGATTATTGCGTCGGCATTGATCAGCTCGGCAATGGCTGCGTCTGAATGTTTAACGGCCTCCAGCAGCGCTGCTGTCCTGTCTTCCTCAGGAGTGAAAAAAGAATGAATATGAACTTCCTCCAGGTAGGGGAGCGGAGCCGTTGTTAAATCATGTATAGTGGTTATACTTCCAGGATGCGCCTTTTGCAGCCTCTCCACAACGGCGTTTCCTAACTGCGTACTGAAAGACTGCGTGCCGCGTGAACTGGTTACCAGGTGTAATATTTTCATGTTTTTGTAATATTTAGTCCCGCAAAATTAATCCTCTTTACTATCTTTGGTATAGCACTATACTAAAGGATAGCACTATCCTTCAGTATAGTAACAGGTAAAAAAAATGTAAGGTTATGAAAAAAGAGGAACGCACACAAGTGACCTGCAACAAAATGATCCTGCCGGTGCAGGATGCGCTGGCAGTGTTAAACGGCAGGTGGAAACTACCGATCATTGTGTCACTGACCTTCGGTACAAAACGTTTCAGGCAGATAGCCAAAGAAATTAATGGCATTACCGATAAAATGCTATCAAAAGAATTAAAAGACCTTGAACTCAACCAGCTTGTAAAAAGAGATGTGTATGATACCTTTCCGCCTACCGTAAATTATACGCTCACAAAACACGGTGCGTCCTTGCAAAAAGTGATAAGGGAGCTGGGCACCTGGGGACTCTCGCACCGGAAAAAAATATTTGAGCAGTGACAGCTGGTGATACTGAAAAGGCCAGCAGGTAATTTATCTTTTTTTTAATCCCAGATAGGTGTTGATTCCCATATAAATAGGGACTTCACTACCTGAAAAAACCATTAGTAGCCCTTTTTGGCTTCGTTGTTGTACTCTCCTCTTCGCTAACCATTTTTCTCACCGCAAAAATCCAAATCATATGTCTGCAGCCATTCCACATGTCCTGGTAATCGATGACAATGAAGCCATTCTTGACAGCGTTGCGATGGTGTTGCGCTGGAATGCGTTACGGGTATCTACCACCAACAGGATGGAGGATTTTGCCGGGGAGATTGGCACAATGCACCCGGACCTGATTTTGCTTGACAAGGCGATGGGCTGGGCAGACGGTTGTGATCTTTGTCTTGGTTTGAAAATGGATGCGGCAACGCAACACATTCCGGTGATTATGTTGTCTGCTTTTCAGGATGTAAAGGAGAGATGTTTGTCAGCTGGTGCGGACGCTTTCCTGGAAAAACCTTTCGACATCAATGAACTATTGCAACTGGTGTACTCATTTACGGGGTCGGTGCAATGCGTTGTTTAAAACGTGCAGGAAAAATAATACCCTTAACTCTCATAATCATCATAGCAAGATCATCAAAGCAGGAAAAGAAATGATTCCATGTGACCCCATAACAGTTACCTGCAATTCAGGCCAGTTCGGGGAAAATAATAGTATGACTGATACCGCTCAAGGTTATCGCCGGTTACTGTCAATGAATAAGTAAAATCACCAAAACCTGGATTACTCCAATCCTGCTCATATCCGTGATTCTTTTCAACTAATGGATGCATATAAAAACCAAATGATTACCGGTCAGGGTTTTGTGTTCGGTGTAGTGCTGTTAATTTCCCTGTTATTTCTATTGAAAATTCCTCTACCAGCAAAAAATGTTCTCAACAACAGTTTTGACCAGGTGCTGTTTTGCTATTCAATTTCTTATCCTACTCCGGTGTTCATCTTTGGCATGCATTGTACTCAATAAAAATATCTTTTTGATTGTTGGCCAATTATTATCAAAAACAGTGAGTAGTTTCTGCAAAAAAAAACCGAAAACCCTTATTATCAAATTTTATCAGCTGTAAACCGTTTACGGTCTGAATGCCTTATTATACTGCTAGCCGGGCGTTTGCCACCAATGAGTACAACCCTAATCCCTTGCCTCCGTACGCTTCTTTTCAAACCAGGCCGGTCCGGATTAATAAAATTATGCTGTTTGGCATTTTTTATGTTGCTGCCAGGCCTTTCAAAAATTCAGGCACAGCCACCTGTCGATTACGAGATACAGGCAAATATTATTTACCGGTTTACAAAATACATTGACTGGCCCGAAAATACAAAAACAGGTGATTTTATTATCGGCGTAGTGGGCGACTCGCCATTGACGGATGCGTTAAAAAGTTTTATTGTTAATAAAACAGCAGGTAACCAGAAAATATTCATAAAGAAATTCTCACCCTCTGCAGAAGCATTTCCCTGCCATATCCTGTTTATCAGTGAAGATGAAAGCAGCAGCCTCAAAAAGATCGCTTTGAAGACCGCCGGCAGCCCGGTTTTAATAGTCACTGAATCAGACGGGCTGGCACTAAAAGGCGCCTGCATCAATTTTGCCATTGTGGCCGATCACCTCAAATTAGAAATTAATAAAAATAATATCGGACAAAGGGATTTAAGCATTGCCTCTGAACTCCTTCAGCTTGGAAAAGTTGTAAAATAAAAATACCGCTATGATCACACCACCACGGATGATAAAAAATGTAATTGCAAAAGCCCTTACAGGCATTGCGTTTTTTATGTTCTGCATTACTGATGTTTTTAGCCAGCAGGATAGTTTGAAACTCGATGAACTCAGCCTGAAAGACCTGCTGAATGTAAAAATTGTTTCTGTTTCAAAAAATTCAGAATTACTGTTTGACGCGCCACTATCTGCCTCCGTTCTGACAAAAGAAGAAATTCGCAGGGCAGGCAGTACTTCCGTCATGGAAGCATTGCGGCTGGTACCGGGTATGATTGTGCGGGAGCAAAGCAATGGCAACTATGATATTCATATCCGTGGAATGGACAACGCTCCACCCAACGCATCATTTGATATCGCTTCAACAACGATGCTGGTCATGATTGACAACCGTCCCATTTACAGTTATCTCAGGGGCGGAACTTTCTGGGAAACCTTACCGGTGGATATTAATGATGTGGAAAAAATAGAAGTGATAAGAGGGCCTGCAGCAGCTTTGTATGGTCCCAATGCAGTCAATGGTGTAATCAATATCATTACAAGGCAAATCAAAAGGGAAGGCTTGTACCTGGTAGCAAATGCGCAAAAGGGAAGTAATCAGACCGCTGTCAATAATGCATCGGTAGGATACAAATCTAAAAAATGGGGTATGATAGCGTCGGGTAATTACCAGGACCGCGACAGGACACAAACCTCTTATTATGAATTCAACAGGAACCAATGGCTGGATAATCCCGCTTACTTTCTAACCTTTAATAATGATACGGCAACCAATGTCAACCAGCGTTATCCCCAGAAGGATTTGGCCATGAAGAAATATGCCGGTAATATTTTTCTGAATTACAACGCCACTGAAAAAAACAGGTTTAACCTAAGTGCTGGTGCCCAGCATTCGATGGTGCAGAAGGTTTCTGCTGAAAATGAAATTACACCCTTATCTACTGCCTCTTCTGACAGCAGGTATATTGATTTCCGGGCGAATGTCCAAAATCTTTCCGCCCAGCTTTCTTACAATAAGGGTGCCCAGGTGGTTGATTATGATCCTGTGAATAAATATGATTTCCAGACTTTTGATGGCAATATAGAATATACGTTTACAAAAAATAATCTTTCCCTTAAACCTGGCATTAGTTATAGAACAGCCGTTTACGACGACACAAGGTATGCAGTTACAGGTCATAAGACAGGCATTTTTAATGCAAAGGGCACCATCACAACGCAGTCAGCATCACTTCGTGCAGACTATAAAATGATGGAGAATAAACTGCGGCTGGTAGCGGGATTAACCGCAAGTAAATTCAATTATCCTGGGGATACCTACCTGTCTTATGAACTGGCGGTAACTTATAAACTGAATAAAAAAAACTTGCTGAGGGCAGTCTTTTCCCGTGCACCGCGATCTTCCAATATATTTGATACCTATGCCGACCAGACTATTACTATGTTTCCAACTGGCAATAATAATTTTACGGAGATCGCATTGCTGGGAAATAAAAATCTGCAATTACTCACGGCCGGTATGTTTGAAGCTGGTTACCGCGGCAACATTGCAAAAGGGTTAAATATTGACGTTGAAGTATTTGATATCCATGCTAAAAACTTTAATGTTCCTGTTCAAAGCCATCCCATCACAGAGTACGAGGGTACCAACATCATACATGAGACACCCATCATTGCTACCAACCTTCCACTCACCCTGGTGCAAAGAGGTATTACGGTATCGCTGTCGTGGAATACAAAGAAATGGCAGGTAAGGCCTTTTATAACGTTACAACGAACAATGATAAGAAACTATGCACCGTTTATTAACACTGCTGATGCGGATCTTCCCGGCGCAGCACAAAATAATATCTATTCAGCCATGGGATCTGAAACGGTAACGAAAAGTACACCCGCTGTATTTGGAGGGGCTTACATGAATTATTCACCTGTTCAAAAAATAAACATTAACCTCAACGCTTATTATTATTCCGGCCAAACCTATCAGCACCTGTCTAACATCCTGTTCAATGATGGCGTAAGGGGGATAGATCATATCAATGCAAAATTGATTGTAAATGCAAGTGTATCTTATGAGCCGGTGAAACGGCTGCATCTTTTTTGCACCGTGAAAGACCTGCTGAATGATAATTCCAGGGAGTTTTTCCGGGCCGACGCTGTGCCACGTATGTTAATGGCGGGATTAAACTTTGAATTGTGAACCTTATGAACATAAGCATCAAAAAAAGAATATACATCAGCTTTTCATTGCTGGTATTATTATTCGTGGTAAACGGCATCGCTACGCTGGTTACCTTAAATAAGAACAGGAAACTGTCTGAAAATATTTCTACCGTTATTGATCCTTCCCTGCAGGCCATGGAAGATTTTGAAGATATGCTGGCTGCATCAAAAATGTACGCGACCAATTGGGTATTTCTGCGATCCAGCCAGGAAGATCATAATGCTTTATCCGAACTTCATCGTATTGGTTATCCCCTGATAAAAATAAAGCTGAATGATTTGTTTGTAAAGCTCAACGAACCTTTGATGACGAAAAGCTTATCTGATGTCTATACAAAATTTGAAGAAATTCTCCTGACGGAAAAAAAGATCATGGCTTTACTGCAGAAATTTGATGACTATGATGATCCGGTAGCAAAACTGGAAGCCGAACGGCTGATAGAAGATGAAGTATTGCCGCGCACTTCTGTAATAATGAACGATCTCGCAAAAATTGTTTCGTTGGCCAGTGACACCAGGTTTCAAAAGAACAGCGAACTGAATCGTTCTTCCATCATGCTGAGGAACCTGATTGCTGCACTGGCGCTGGTTATCATATGTACCGCCATTTTTCTTTCCATTTACCTGAGCAGGATCATTCTCAACCCCATCCATACCATCAGGCAAATCATCAATGACCTGGGAAAAGGCATCATTCGCAGGGCAGAACAAAAACCGGGCAATGATGAAATTGGAGATATGATATTATCTGTAAATCATTTGTCGGAAAAATTACAACAGACAGCGCTGTTTGCGCAAGAAACAGGTAACCGGAACTTCAGCATTCCTTTCCAGCCGCTCAGTGATGAAGACACTTTGGGCAAGTCGCTTCTTTCTATGCGTGATAACCTGAAAACAAGTGAAATGGAACTGCAGGCCACCTCGGATGATCTTAATAAAAAAGATCAGTTGCTGCAGGCAGTGGTCTCAGCAACCTATGAACTCATCAGCAATGAACAGTTCGAAGAAGCCATCGGCAAGGCTGTACGGTCATTGGGATTGAAAATGCAGGCAGATGGTGTAAACGTATACAAAAATAACCTGGCTTTACCCAATGGCACGATTTATACCGACCAATTGTTGCGATGGGTCCGGATAAACGATGAAATTGAACACAATGCTCCCGGATTCCAGCAAGTTTCAAACCTGGAAGAAGTGATGGAAATACTGGGTAAAAACGAAATTTTCCACAGCCTGACCAAAAAGCTCAGGAACCCACTGTTCAAACAAATGTTTGAAAAACGAAACATAAAATCTGTAGTGGCTATCCCCATATTTGTAATGGATAAATTCTGGGGATTTGTTGGTTTCACCGATAACCAGACCGAACGGAAATGGACGCAAACGGAATTCTCCATATTAAAATCATTTGCGGTAACACTGGGTGCAGTGATTGAAAGGAAAGAAATGGAACAGAACCTGATAGTTGCAAAGGAAAATGCAGAGGCGGCAAGTATGGCGAAGAGTGAATTCATGGCCAATATGAGCCACGAATTGCGCACACCCATGAACGGTATAATCGGCTTTACAGATCTTGTGCTGACAACTGATCTGCAAAAATCACAAAGAGAATACCTACAGAATGTAGGTAAATCAGCATACAACCTGCTCAATATTATCAACGATATACTTGACTTTTCCAAGATGGAAGCAGGTAAACTGGCCATTGATAAAACCGATTTCAAACTGAATGAGGTGATGGAAGAAACAGTGGATATTTTATCAATAAAGGCGCAGGAAAAAGAGATTGAGATCATCTGCAATATTGATCCGGGTTTTCCTTCACAATTTTCCGGCGACCAGGTACGCATCAGGCAAATACTGATAAATTTAATCGGCAATGCCATCAAATTCACCAGCAAGGGAGAAATTGTTGTAACGGTTCAAAAAACGCAAGCGGTGTATGAAAAAAACGGTGTAAAATGGATGGGTATCGCCATCTCCATAAAGGATACAGGTATCGGTATTCCTGAAGAAAAATTGGGGTCTATATTTGAAAGCTTTACACAGGCGGATTCTTCTACAACCCGGAAATTTGGTGGTACCGGTCTGGGTCTCACCATATCCAGGCAGCTCGCTGAATTAATGGGTGGAAACCTGCAGGTAGAAAGCGTAGCGGGTAAGGGTAGCATATTCACGCTGAGCCTTGCCCTGGAAATCATTGATGAACAACCACGCATTCAGCCTGCTATAAAAGGAATGCTGCGCGAAGTGCTGGTGATTGATGATAATATTACCAATTGCAAATTAATGCAGGGTATTTTCGAATACCTGCATATTTCATGCAGTATATGTTATAGCGGTGCTGAAGCATTGGAGCTGATTGAGAAGGCTTATGCAGCTAACCTTCCTTTTGATCTGATTATTACCGATCACCAGATGCCTGGAATGGATGGTATTACCCTGGTGAAAGAAATTAAAAAGATGCTGAAAGGATCTTCAGAACCTTTTATCCTGATGCTGTCTTCACTTGAAAAAAATATGATCCAGGGAGAAGCGGAAAAAATCGGTATTAATAAATTCCTTTCTAAACCGGTCAAATTAAATGAACTGGTCAACCTGCTTTCTTATCTTTTTGAAAAATCCTCTTTGCATCAGCATACCCTTAACCAGGTTCCGGTCATCAGGAAATTTTCAGAAACTAACCAGATACTGGTTGCGGAAGATAACCCTATGAATATGCTGCTTATTTCAGAAATACTGGGCAATATGGGTCTTGAAGTAATTAAAGCCGTAAATGGGGAAGAAGCACTGGGTATGTTGTTGCTCCACGAACCTGTGATGATCTTTATGGATATTAACATGCCGGTAATGGATGGCTATACGGCAACACAAAAGATCCGCGCATTACCCAATCCCCAATCTACTATTCCCATCATTGCTTTAACAGCCGATGCAATGAAAGAAGACAAAGACCGCTGCCTGGCAATTGGCATGAATGCTTTTGTCTCCAAACCTTTTCGCCTGAAGGAAATAGAATTTGTCCTGAAAACCTATTTAAAAAACACATTAATACTGCAATAGCAGGTTTACAACAGCCTGTGTCATAGTTCCGGGAAAAGCCAGGGTGTGTGACCAGATTTCCCTGCCCCGGCAGTCATGATTAACCTCAGGAAATTTCTTCGTTTAAATCCCTGCGTTCCACTGACCTGGCAAAATCATAATAGTCATTAACTGCAAACTGCCATTTTTGATAGGCGGTTTTTAACTCCGGGGCGCTTAATAATTCCTTAAATCCCGTTGATGTTGCATATTCATTTTCGATTTTTTTATAATTATCCCAGGCACTCAGGAAAGCCTGGTAAAGCTTTTCGCCCTTTTCTTTAATAGTCATTTAATTAATTTTCTTTGAAGTTAATCAAAATTCTAACCAAGACTATTTCACAGGCGAACGGGGCTGCCAGCAGCAGGTAAAATAAAA
>Ga0193753_10002862_pt1 | contig 13214 bp, 16 predicted proteins | sample H1c2metaG_FD_144925 | JGI IMG/M metagenome (GOLD analysis project Ga0193753, IMG submission 144925) | Soil microbial communities from a riparian zone of the East river system, Colorado, United States - H1c2 | ecosystem: Environmental > Terrestrial > Soil > Riparian zone | place: USA: East... | reverse complement strand
TAAAGTCGGATGAATCGTTTAACTTATGCCGGTCATTAAGTACGCCGACCCAGGTTCTTGAGCGTTACGATCAATGTATTCAACTAATGAAAAAGATCATTGCCGAAATTGATAAGGAATATAATTGACAGGCCGTAATAGTTCAACCCTTCTAATTTGAAAGGTTGAACCGTTAAATACCTGGGAAATAATGGAGGTTCCGAGCAGATTCGAACTGCTGTAGAAGCTTTTGCAGAGCTCTGCCTAACCGCTCGGCCACGGAACCTTTTGAGATGGGCAAAAGTAGTATATTCGGACTAATTTGCCTAACGGATCAACAGAAATGCAACGTATCGAAGAAAGTGAACTCATCATTAATTCCAGGGGCGCTATTTATCATCTTGATCTGCGACCAGATGAATTGTCCCATAAAATCTTTCTGGTGGGTGATCCGGGCAGGGTGCCCGTTGTGAGCAAATATTTCGACCGTATAGAAATCAAACAACAACATCGTGAATTTGTATCCCATACCGGGTTTATCGGTTCTGAAAGGTATTCGGTAGTTTCTACCGGTATAGGAACGGATAATATTGATATTGTAATGAATGAACTGGATGCGTTGGTCAATATTGATTTTGCCACAAGGACCATTAAACCAAACCTGACCCAATTACAGATCATACGTCTGGGCACTTCGGGCTCCCTGCAGAAGGAAATTCCGGTGGATTCGTTCGTTGCATCCACACATGGACTGGGAATAGACAATCTCCTGAATTTTTATCGCCTGGAACCAAGGGGAGCGGAACTGGAAATTCTGCAGGCATTCACGACCCATACACAATTACATCAACAGACTGCACAGCCGGCCATTGCGTCTGCATCCGGGTTTTTATTAAAACATTTTACAAATGGATATCATACCGGTATTACGATCACCTGCCCCGGTTTTTATGGTCCACAGGGCAGGATATTAAGGCTCGGGTTAAAACATCCCGAACTCATTGACCGGCTGACCAGTTTTAGTTTCGGGCCTTACCGGATTACAAATTTTGAAATGGAAACCTCTGCCATTTACGGCCTGGGAGCTATGCTGGGACATCAATGTCTTAGTCTGAATGTAATTGTTGCCAACCGCATCAGTAAAACCTTTTCGAGCAATGGTTTGTTAGCAGTAGAGCGGCTAATCGAGAAATCGATTCAAACAATACGTTCCATGCCTCATTAAATTTATCTTTGTACCCAATGAACATTCCATTTTTTAAATACCAGGGAACTGGTAACGATTTTATCCTGGTCGACAATAGAAACAAGGCGTTTTCCAATTTATCACAAGAAGAGATCGAACGGATCTGTGACCGGCGCTTCAGTATTGGTGCCGATGGGCTCATGATGCTAAACCAGATGGAAGGATACGATTTTGAAATGAAATATTATAATTCCGATGGAAAGCCCGGCTCTATGTGTGGAAATGGCGGCCGGTGCATCGTGCGTTTTGCATATGATCTGGGTATTCATAAAGAATCGTATCATTTTTTAGCAAGTGATGGAAAACATGAAGCAGAAATTGAAACCGGATCAAATATTATTAGCCTGAAAATGAAAGATGTTCCCGGATATAAGGAAGAAAACGGGCATTTTATTGTAGACACTGGTTCACCGCACTATGTAAAATTTGTTAAAGATGTGATGGGTGTGGATGTAGTGAAAGAAGGAACTGAGATCAGATACAGTGCACCTTTTGCAAAAGAAGGAATCAATGTGAATTTTGTACAGAGTAAGGGAGACGATGAAATCGTTGTCAGAACCTACGAGAGAGGAGTAGAGGATGAAACTTATTCCTGTGGTACAGGCGTGACCGCCAGCGCATTGGTTTGTCATCATAATGATGTCGGATATAATGACGTAACTGTCGATACAAAAGGAGGAAAGCTGGTTGTTAAATACGACCGGAGTTATGACAATAAATACACGAATATCTGGCTCTGCGGACCTGCTGAAAAATCATTTGAAGGGAAAGTGGACGTGAAATTATAAAATCACAGAATTTGAAATTAGCTACTTATTTCGGCATCACGGCTGCTCTGCTTCTGATCCTGTGCTGTTTTATTCCCTGGGCATATTATCCCGATCTTCAACAGAATTTCACAGGTTTTTACTCAAAGGGGAATAATTATGGAAAACCCGGGAAAGCTTTTATTTTTCTCTCAGTTATATCTATTACCTTTTTCCTGATTCCAACATTGTGGGCCAAAAGGGCCAATCAGTTTACGTCTGTGTTGATTTTCTCTTACGCTTTGAAAACATATCTTCTTTTTGCTGCCTGTTACCTGGGAATCTGCCCACAGGTAAAAATCGGGCTCTATGGTATGCTGATATTTTCTCTGACCGTTCTTGTCTGCAGTTTACTCTCCAAAGCACCAATAAAAGCAGAAGGATAAATTATTTATCAATTTATTGCGGTGTTTCCAATATACAATGCAGATTTATTGACGAAGGCTTTCAGCCGAACGCGTTAAGCATTACGCGTTACGCGTTAAGCGTTACGCGTTAAGCTTAATAGTGTCCTTGTATTAATCTGGCTATGGCGAAAGCACATCCGGCTGCTATCGCGCCAATCATCATCACACGGAATGCTCCGCCGATTTTATTTACACCAGTAAATTTACTTTTAAAATACCCGAATATAAATAAACAGACCAATGTTATGACAGAGGAAATTTTAAGTCCTTCAATACCATTTGAAGCAAAAAAATATGGAGATAATGGAATCAGTCCGCCTACGATATATGAAAAACCAATATTGAAAGCACTTTGCGCTGCACGTTTGGGATTGGGCTTTTCAAGTCCGAGTTCATATTTCATCATCAGTTCCACCCATTTCTCTTTATCCCTGCTTACTTCTTCCACCGCCTGGTTCTGAATTTCATTACTTAGACCCAGTGAAGAAAAAAAAGTCCTTAATTCCTGTTTTTCAATTTCAGGAACCGTTTCAACTTCTTCATACTCCCTTTTCATTTCAGAATTATAGTGATCGACTTCCGTTTTTCCCGCCAGGTATCCACCCAGGCCCATAGCGATGGACCCGGCTGCTATTTCAGCCAGTCCGGCAATAATGATGAGGCTTGTACTTGAAACAGCGCCACTCAGTCCGGCTGCGAGCGCGAAAGGAACAGTGAGTCCGTCGGACATCCCGATAACGACATCTCGCAAAGTCACAGCGCTGATCATATGTTCTTCCCGATGCACCTGCGTCTTGCTGTCTACCGGGAGGTCTATGTTTTCCGGGTTCACCATAAATTCAAAGTAAGATAAATCATTTCTGTTCTTATTTCAGGATGGCCAGGCTGTCTTCAATGATTTCCAGACATTCATCCATTTGGGCCTGATTGATGATTAATGGTGGTGCAAACCTTATTTTATTTCCATGAGTAGGTTTGGCCAGCAATCCATTTTCTTTCAGTTCCATGCAAAGCTCCCAGGCCGCTTCGGGATGTGTTTGACGAATCACCACAGCATTCAACAGCCCCTTTCCCCTGATCTTTTCAATAAATGGAGACTGAAAGGATTCCAAGCCCTTTCTGAAATAAATCCCCATACGCGCCGCGTTGTCCGTCATGTTTTCGTCTTTTAAAACGGACAGGGCCGTGATGGCCACTGCAGAAGCGAGGGGATTACCTCCATATGTGGATCCGTGTTCACCTGGTTTGATCGTAAGCATGATTTCATCATTTGCCAAAACCGCCGAAACGGGGAGTACACCTCCGCTGAGTGCCTTTCCGAGGATCAAAATATCAGGCCGCACATTTTCATGCTCGCAGGCCAGCATTTTTCCTGTTCTTCCTAATCCCGTTTGTATTTCATCCGCGATAAATAATACATTCTCCTGTTTACAATAATCAAAAGCCTTCCGGAGATACCCTTCGTCAGGAACAACTACACCCGCTTCCCCCTGGATGGGTTCCATAAGTACCGCCGCAACATCCTTATTCTGCAAAGCTTTTGCCAGTGCTTCCAGGTCATTGTAAGGAATTACATCGAATCCGGGCATAAAGGGACCGAATCCGGTAAAAGAACCGGGATCACTGCTAAATGAAATAACGGTACTTGTACGTCCATGGAAATTATTTTCAAACGCAATGATGCGTGCTTTGTTCTCAGCGATTCCTTTGCTTTCATAACCCCAGCGCCTGGCGAGTTTAATGGCTGTTTCCACAGCTTCAACACCTGTGTTCATTGGCAGAACCTTATCATATCCAAAATACGCTGTGATAAATCGGGAAAATTCGGCAAACTGATCGTTGTGAAACGCCCGGGAAGTAAGCGTAAGTCTCTGGGCCTGCTGAATCAGGCTTGCTATGATTTTAGGATGACAATGTCCCTGGTTTAACGCTGAATACCCGCTCAGAAAATCGTAATATTTTTTACCATCCACATCCCATACATAAACACCCTGGCCACGGGAAAGCACAACCGGGAGAGGATGATAGTTATGTGCGCTGAACTGATTTTCCAGTTCCAGAAAAGAAGCTGTGTTATGAGAATCTACTGTAGTCATTTGCATAAAAAACTAAAAATTAAAAAGTAATACTAATAAACTAAAAAGGCGTTAAGCTTCTTGCGTTAAGCGTTACGCGTTACGCGTTAAGCTTATAAGGGCTTCTTCGATGATTGAGTAAATCGAGATTGCCCGAAAGAATTGATATGGGAGACAGATGTGTAATAGGTTGCAATATACAAAAAAGCGTAAAGCGTAAAGCGCAAAGCTTTTAAATTCCTGCATTTTACCGGATAACGATTTGGGTGGCATTGTCGAAGATAATCTCCGGTACTGCAGATTTATCAAAGATCCCGTAAATGGTGGATCCGCTGCCCGTCATGGATGCATATATGGCGCCGGCTTCGTAGAGCCGGTTTTTTATGATCTGCAGTTGTGGATGAGCTTCAAAAACCGGAAGTTCAAAATCATTGAAAACAGTATAAACCCAGTCCTGTACGGGCTTTAAAATGTTTTGCTTCAAATTGTATTTTGGACGGGATGGTGTGATTTTAGAAAATGCCCAGGCAGTATCGATGCGGGTTTCCGGATGAACCAGCAGCAGGGAATAATTTGAGATATCCAGGATCAATGGTTCCAGCATTTCGCCTTTCCCTGTTGCAAAACAGGGGGTGGATTGCATAAAAAATGGGCAATCGCTACCTATTTCTGATGCATACGCTGATAGGATCCCGGATGAAATTTTAAGATTAAAGAATTTATTGATTAACTGAATGGTTTCTGCTGCATCAGATGATCCGCCACCCAGCCCGGCACCCAGGGGAATGTTCTTATGCAAATGTATTTCCAGCGGTTTAATATGGGGATGATACTTTTTCAGCAAACGGCAGGCTTTGAGAACCAGGTTTCCGTCCTGCTCACCGGGGATACTTAAACCAGTTTGAAAAAACAAATTTTCTTCCGAAGGAACGATTTCCAACGCGTCCCGGAGGGGAACCGGATAAAAAACAGTTTCCAGGTCATGAAAACCGTCTGGTCTTTTTGAAATGATGGAAAGTCCCAGATTTATTTTCGCATGGGGAAAAACGATCATCCGGCACGCCCTTTTCTACGCCGGTTGATTTCATCCCGGATCTTGATGGCACGGATATAATCTTCCTGTTCAAGGACTTCTGAAAGCAGGCTATTGAGATCTTCCAGAGACAATCCACCCAGATCTTCTTTGGCGCCTCCTTCGGTTGTAACTGTTTCCTTGGGCTGCTTTTTCTTTCCTGCGCTATCCTCCATCAGAATCCCGGCACTTTCTATAATATTTTCGTAAGTATAGATTGGGCAACCGAATCGCACGGCCAGTGCCAGTGCGTCTGAAGTTCTGGAATCAATTTCAACCGTATCGTGCTCACTGATGCAAATTAGTTTAGAATAGAATATGCCTTCCTGGAGATCGGATATAACAATTTCCTGCAGATCAATAGAAAAAGCGGTCATGAAATTCTTCATCAAATCGTGGGTGAGAGGGCGACTGGGATGCATTTTCTCTAAGGCAACAGCAATAGCCTGAGCTTCAAATCCTCCGATGACAATAGGTAAACGCCGGAGTCCATTGATTTCACCCAGGACCACAGCATACGAATGTGTTTGTGTAATGCTGTGTGACAAAGCCACAATTTCCAATTCGATCTTCTTCATAAAACGGATCCGCCCCTCGGGCAATCATAAGTTTTTCGTTAAAAGGGCAAATATAAAAAACTAATCCCTTTAAAATAGATAATCCTCCTTTGCCTCACCCGATCCGGAAGAGGGCAACTGAAGATCGCTATGCCAGGCCTTTGAGTTTTTTTACCTCCTGAATCAGTTTGGGCAAAACTTCAAATGCATCACCGACAATTCCGTAATCTGCAGATTTAAAAAAAGGTGCCTCAGGATCCTTATTAATAACAACAATCACTTTACTACGATTAACGCCGGCTAAATGCTGGATGGCCCCTGAAATACCCACTGCAATATAAAGGTTTGGCGCGATGGCAATGCCTGTCTGTCCGACATGCTCATGATGAGGTCTCCAGCCCGCATCAGCAACCGGGCGGCTACAGGCTGTTGCTGCATGAAGCAGTTTTGCCAATTCCTCAATCGGCCCCCAGTTCTCGGGTCCTTTCATACCTCTGCCACCACTGACCACAATTTCCGCTTCGGTCAATGGAATTTCTCCCGATGCTTTGGATGTGGATTTAATAGAGACAGCTGATGTTTTCAATGATATATTCTCCTGAATAATTTCTGCTGTACCAGTTCCTGTGACAACAGGGAATACATTCGGGTTCAGGGAAATAATTTTAACGGGTGTTTTAATGGAAACTGTACAAAATGCTTTACCTGAGAAAACATTTTTCTTCACACTGAATCCATTCTCTGTGTGAGGTAGTTCGGTAGCACCTGTCACCAGTCCCGCTTTTAAAAGGGCGGACAGACCCGGCGCAATGGCTCTTCCGGTATTAGTATGGGAAAGAATAATCACAGTAGCACCACTTGATTCTGCTATTGTCGAGATGATGCGGATATATTGCTCTGCATCCAGCTGGTTAAGCGATTCCTGGTTTAATTGGTGAATTTTTTGAATGCCATATTTTCCAAGAGATGAAAGGTCCTCCTGAACATTCCCGAGCAAAACGCCCTCTGCAGGAACAGCCATTTGTTTTCCGAGTGCCGCCCCATAACTTAAAGCCTCGAGCGATGTCTTTTTGATTTGTCCCTCCGAATGATCTATGAAAACGAGAACACTCATAATTAAAATTTTAAAAATTGGAAAGAGAATTAACGCCCGGTCATCAAATGACCTTCGCTTCATCATGCAGCAATCTTATGAGTTCTTCAGCGTTTTCTGCCGGTATCAGTTTGACCCCTTTTTTAGCGGCTGGCAATTCAAACGAGAGAATTTCAGTCAGGGATTCTGCGGCGACCGGCTCCATCACTTTCAGGGGTTTACTGCGGGCACCCATAATACCCTTCATATTCGGAATTCGTTGCTCCGCCATTCCTTTCTGGCATCCGACCACCAACGGCAGTTTCACCTCAACAGTTTCTTCTCCGCCCTCAATCTCACGTACCAAAGTAACCATATCGCCGGTTAGTTCCAGCTTTGCTGCAAGGGATATAAACGGCAAATCCAAAACAGCCGCTAACATGCCTCCAACGGAAGCTCCGTTATAATCAATGGTTTCTTTGCCTGTAAGAATCAGGTCATAGCCACCGGATTTTGCAACCGAGGCAATCTGGTTTGCAACGTAAAAGCTGTCTCCCGGCTCCGTATTCATACGTATCGCTTCATCACCACCCAACGCCAATGCCTTACGGATCACGACATCACAATCCGGTCCGCCAACCATAATCAGGTGAAGCACCGCCGAAGGGTCTTTTTCTTTGATCTCAATGGCACGGACCAACGCATACCACTCATCGTAAGGGTTCAGAATCCACTGAACCCCATCAGTGACAAATTTCCGGTTGTTATCTGTGAAGGCTATTTTTGCCGTCGTATCTGGTGTTTTGCTGATGCAGACTAAAATCTTCATGGTATACATTAAAATTAAAGTTGTTTATGCAACTAAACAAAGGTAATTCTTGAGATGGCAAGTTTATGATAAAAAAAATGAAAAATTATCCAGGCGATGGAGAAAATAGAAAAGCTGAAATCTTTCTTAGTCAAATCTCCCGGGGATTCTTTTTTAAAACATGCCCTGGCTCTTGAATATATCAAACTGGGCAATGAAGCGGAAGCCAGGAAATTATTTTTAGAAATACTTGAGCGCGATCCTTCGTATATCGGATCATATTATCATCTGGCTCGTTTATTGGAACGGACTGGCGAATCAGAAAATGCAAAAAACTGGTATGAAAAGGGCATGATTGCTGCGAGACAGGCAGGCGACACCCATGCTTATAACGAACTACAGGCCGCATACGAAGATTTCATAGATTGATTATGGAAAATCTGCTTGATGAATTTCAGGAAGCACTGCAAAAGCTGGGTATTGCAAAAAAAGATCGTTTACTGCTGGCAGTCAGTGGCGGGCTGGATTCAGTCGTATTAGCTTATTTATCGACCATATCGGGACTGGACTTTGCAATGGCCCATGTCAATTTCCAGTTAAGAGGAGCGGAAAGTGAAAGGGACGAAGCCTTTGTTCGTCATTTGGCAGACAAATATCAAAAACCCTTTTTTGTTAAGAAATTTGACACCGTTGCAATTGCTAAAAGCGAAAAGTCCTCCATTCAGGTAATCGCCCGAAATCTACGGTACGAATGGTTTAAAACATTTATCGGAAACAGGGTTGACCAGTACAAATTCCTGTTAACAGGTCACCACCTGGACGATAATATAGAAACCATGCTGATGTATTTCTTCAGGGGTACGGGTATATCCGGTTTAACCGGAATGCCCGAAAAAAACGGGCATCTGATACGGCCACTCTTAAAAATATCCAGGAAGCAGTTGAAAGAATTTGCCCTGGAGCAAAACCTGGATTGGGTTGAAGACAGTTCAAATTCTTCCGACGATTATACCAGGAATTTTTTCCGCAATCAGCTGATCCCCTCAGTAACCAGCATTTTTCCTGATCTTCAGCTTAATCTGAAAAATAACCTCGGCCGGTTTTCAGAAGCATATATTTTGTATGAACAAGCGATTGGTCTGCACAAAAAAAAATTATTAAAACAGACTGGATCAGAGATACATATTCCTATTCTGCTTTTGAAAAAAGCAGTACCACTGAAAACTATTCTTTTTGAAATTATAAAGGAATATCATTTCAGTCCTTCACAAACGGATGAAATTATCCGGCTGATGGATAGTGTGAACGGGAAATATGTCTCCAGTTCATCGCATCGGATTATTAAAAACAGGGGATGGTTGATTCTGGCCCCGGCAAATGATGAATCCGCAGCTCATATCGTGATTGATAGTGAGAGTGGAGTTGCGTATCCGGAAGGAAGGATACAGATTAATATAAAGTCATTGGAAGAATCAGAACATTTTGTTACTCCCCCGGGAACCGAGTGCCTGGATGGTAAAAAAATCAAATTTCCCCTGCTGCTCAGAAAATGGAAATCCGGTGACTATTTCTATCCACTGGGAATGAAGAAGAAGAAAAAACTGGCGCGTTTCTTTATAGATCAGAAATTATCCAAGACAGCCAAGGAAAAAGTGTGGGTCCTGGTTATGGATAGTCAGATTATCTGGGTTGTCGGTCATCGGATTGATAACCGTTTTCGAACGGATGACTCAACAAAAAAAATATTCATGATCCGGAATGAGGGTATAAATCATACATGAGAACATTTGGATATGACGCGATCAGAATCGCGGATGAATCAATTTATTCCAAAAATCACCTGCCACATCCGGACTCACGGCAATCGTAAATAATATGCCGAACAATGCTCCATAAAAATGAGCATCGTGATTTACATTATCTCCGCCTTTCCTGGACATGTAAGCTGAATAAACAAGAAACAAAACGCCATAAACGATGGCTGGAACCGGAAAAACCAATACCACAATACGTTGCCATGGATATAAAAGGATAAACGCAAACAAAACAGCCGAAACAGCACCGGATGCTCCGAGGCTCCTGTAATTGTAATCGTTTCTGTGTTTCAGATATGTTGGAATGTTGGAGACGATCAGGGCGCCAATATAAAGTGCGAGATAATACCATTTTTGCAATCCCAGTTCTCCCTGGTAATGTGCTTCCATGAATGTCCCGAAAAAATACAACGTCAGCATGTTGAAAATAAGATGCATGTAATCCGCATGAATCAAACCACATGTAATAAAGCGATAATACTGGTGCTTTTTACTGATGGCCGGGGGCCAGAATATCAGCTCGTCCACTACTTTACCGTTTTTAAATCCGGCTAAAGTAATTACGCAGGTAACAATAATGATGGTCAGTGTGATATCGAACATGAGTGGCTAAGGAGTTTAAAGATATACTTTAATTGCAGAATCCAAAATTGTTCAGTCATGATGGTATTTTTCATTGCGCCCGATACTGCAGGCTCTGTAAATCTGTTCGGCCAATATGAGTCGCACGAGCTGATGGGGAAATGTAAGAGCGGAGAGTGACCAGATAAATTTTGATCTCTTTAATACTTGTTCATCCAAACCATAGGCGCCTCCGATTAAAAAAATCAATCTTCTGACGCTCTCATTTCCCCGATCCTGAATAAATATGGCCAACTTTCTTGAGTTGAGTGATTTTCCTTTTTCATCCAGGGAAACCAGCCAGTCCTCCGGCTTGAGCGAACCCATAATGAGCAGGGATTCGTCTTGTTTTAATTTCTCAGGAGAAAAAGAACCGGAATTTTTTTTTAAGTTGAATAGCCGCCATTCAACAGGATAATAATTTTCAATCCTTTTCGTGAAGTCTTTTACGCCCTCATCAACGTAAGATTCATGTGGTTTTCCGATCGCCCAACATTCAATTTTCATCTCATAAAATTAACCAGATATAAACTCAAAACGAGTCTGCTTCCCGGTAGGCTGCAATGAGGGCGGCTTCGCCTTCTTTTCCCGGGATGGCATTGCCATGTTCCATACCCAGCATGCCTCTGTATCCTTTATTAAATAAATGTTTGAATATGTTTTTATAATTGACTTCTCCGGTGCCGGGCTCGTTCCTTCCCGGATTATCCCCGATCTGATAATAAGAAATTTCCTCATACCCCCGGTCAATGCCTTTGATCAGATCGCCTTCATTTCTCTGCATATGATAAATATCAAATAATATTTTACACGACGGACTATTCACTGCTTTACATATGGCATATGCCTGCGACGAATGGCGTAAAAACAGGTCGGGCGTGTCGCTCAAGGGTTCAAGCACCATCACGATCTGATGTGGTTACATCTTTTCGAAACATCGATTGCCTCCCGGGTATATTTCAGAAATTTATCACGCCATTCTGTTTTGCCTGAACAAAGTGAAGTGCTGACCGGCCAGTGATCAAATGCCTGAACAAAAACACCCATCGACATGTTCAGTTTTGTGAGCAGGTTCCCTATCTTTTCCTGATCGCCAGGCAATCGGTCCATCATCCCATTATCTTCAATAGAGCGGAATCCCTGGTCATATCCATAACGGATCTGGTCGGTGAAATCCTTACCTGCACTGTATTTAAACATGCCATCATGGAAAGCATAATTCAGTTTGAAGAGTTTATCAGATTGGCTTTTTTTATAAGTTTCTTCAGCAAGCAATGTTGCCGGCAGGAGCAGGGCACTACTTGCAGATATGCTCTGCTGTATAAAATTTCTTCTTCTCATATGTTAGTATTCAGAATCGTTATTATAACAAAGTGACAAGTCTGGCTTTACGCTTTACGCTTTAAGCATTAAATCTGTATCCCCTTAAAAAATCGGCAATACCCATTTTCTTCTTCCCTTCGAGCTGCATTTCTTCTATATAAATATAACCATTGGAAGCCGAATACCGGAGCCAGGTTTTGCCATCCGTTTCCATTTTACCTGTTATACCAGCCTGATTATTTAATGTCATGCGCGAACGGAAAATCTTGCAGATTTTAGAGTCTAAAAAAGTGAAGGCACTCGGAAAAGGGGATAATCCCCTGATCTGATTATAAATTTTTTGTACCGGATCCTCCCAGTTGATCTCACAATCAGAAGCAAAAATTTTAGGTGCCATTTTTAAATCCCCCTGATCAACCGTGGCCTGTGGTTTTTCCCGTAATGTGCCGTCTATCAAACCGCGAATGGTCTTTATAACAAGCCCGGCGCCGATTTCTTTCATCCGGTCATGCAATTCACCGGCTGTTTCATCAGGTCCAATGGAAATTTCTTCCATCAGTAAAATATTTCCCGTGTCAATTTCCTGTTGCAGTTTAAATGTGGTAACGCCGGTTTTTGATTCGCCGTTCATGATTGCCCGGTTGATGGGCGCGGCGCCACGATATTGGGGAAGGAGAGATCCATGCAGGTTGATGGTTCCCAACGGAGGCATCGACCAGACTGCTTCGGGTAACATGCGAAAAGCCACGACAATCTGGACATCAGGCTGAAATGATTTTAATTGTTCCTGAAATGCAGGATCCTTTAATTTGACGGGCTGCAAAACCGGTATGCTTTTTTGAATGGCATATCGCTTGACTGCAGATTCAGATAATTTTAGACCTCTTCCGGCCGGTTTATCAGGAGCAGTTACGACGGCCGCAACACGAAATCCATTTTCCAAAAGGGCATGCAGGCTCGCAACCGCGAACTCAGGCGTACCCATGAATACAATATTCGGATTTGAATTCATACTTTCTAGCTTAACGCTTAATAGGTACAAATTAACATCTATTCATTAATAAAAACAGGTAATGGAAAATCGCATTTATCAGATAGTAATTAACTTTGTCACAAATGCGTTCCGCGTTGGGCGTTACGCTTTACGCTTATAAACATTCTTTAAATAAAAAAATTAATTTATGGCCGTTCAATCCGGTGACACGATTAAAATTCATTACCACGGCAGATTGTCTGATGGTACCACATTTGATTCCTCAGCTGGCCGGTCTCCGTTGGAGTTTACTGTGGGTAGCGGCTCAGTAATAAAAGGCTTTGACGACGGTGTTCAGGGCATGACCGTGGGGGAGAAAAAAACGATTGAAATCCCTTTTCTCCAGGCTTATGGTCCTGAAGATCCCTCAATGATTATTGAATTTCCGGTGGACAGGCTTC
>Ga0193753_10002861_pt1 | contig 13220 bp, 12 predicted proteins | sample H1c2metaG_FD_144925 | JGI IMG/M metagenome (GOLD analysis project Ga0193753, IMG submission 144925) | Soil microbial communities from a riparian zone of the East river system, Colorado, United States - H1c2 | ecosystem: Environmental > Terrestrial > Soil > Riparian zone | place: USA: East... | reverse complement strand
ATAACGGTTCACTGGCTGCCGCCGGGAACATAGATGAGAATCTGCTTGATAAATTAAATGGACGGAATTATTATAAACAGTCATATCCAAAATCACTTTCAAATGACTTTGGTCTGAATGAAATATACCCATTGATTTTAAATGCGCAACTTTCCATACATGACGCGCTGGCAACCTATGTAGAGCACATTGCAATGCAGATATCAAAGTCACTGATTTCATTTAAGCAGAAATTTTCCGGAAAGGAAGAACTGAGTTTGCTCATAACGGGTGGCGGAACGCATAACCGGTTTTTAATTGAAATTATAAATAATAAAATTTCGCCTGCCGGAATTAAATGCATCATTCCTACTGACAGCCTGGTGGATTATAAAGAGGCGCTGATCATTGCGCTAATGGGCGCTTTACGCTGGCGGGAAGATATCAATGTATTGCACACTGTAACCGGTGCGTCAAAAGACAGCATAAACGGAGCAGTTTGGTCCGTTTAAATTATTAATTAATAATTGTTCAAAGTCCCAAAACCGATTTCAGTTTCATATAGCCTGTTTTGCTAACGGGAACCCTTCCCCCGGATTTCAAAATCGCCAGGTGATTATCTTTTTCATAAGGATCGATACGGGTTATCTCCGTAACATTTACCATAAAAGAACGATGAGTTCTGACAAATTGATTTTTATTCAGTACGGTTTCAAAATGTCCCATCGTTTTGTTTTTTAGAAAAGCACCTTCCTTTGTGTGGATTTTTACATAATCGTCCGCAGCTTCCAGATAATGAATATCGTCTATCGGAATAATTCTTATTTTCCCTGACAGCTTCACAACGACGCGATGTTGCTCTGCAGGGCTGTTTGAAACTGACTCCAGAAGCGGGGTCAGCTGATCCTTCGGTGAGGTGGTTTTACTTATTTGTTTCCATTTGGAAATGGACTTATCAAAACGTTCACGGCTAAAAGGTTTTAATAAATAATCCACGGCATGACTTTCGAACGCGTGAATCGCATATTCGTCAAAAGCTGTCGTAAAAATAACAGCAGGTGGTTCTTCAATGAGCTCCAGCATTTCAAAACCATTTATTTTCGGCATTTGAATATCCAGAAAAATTAAATCCGGCTGCATTTGCTGGATCGCTTTAACACCTTCAAATCCGTCGTTGCATTCCGCAATTAATTCCAGATCCGGATGATACTGCAGGTATTCTTTTATGATCGACCTGGCTAGCGGCTCGTCATCAACGATGATAATTTTCATGATTTGGAATATTTATGGTTGTCGTAAATACCTGGTCCTTTGCCGAGGTCTCCACGAGATCCGTTCTAGCGAATAAAAGATATAGTCTGCGTTTTACTGAATTTAATCCAAAACCGGTGCCATGTCGGGGGCTGGCTGTGTCAGGATCATATGGATTCTGAACGGTCACTCTCAACGTGTCGTTTTCACGAACCACTGAAATATATATGGTTACTGCATCCGTCGTATCATACAATCCGAATTTGATGGCATTTTCCACGACTGGTTGCAGGAGCATGGGAGGGATCAGCATATGCATACTTTCTTCATCCTTCCTGATGGAAGTAGACAAACGGTGACCAAATCGCACTTTTTCGATGTCAAGATATAATTCCAGAGACTGCATTTCCTCCTCCATTTTAACCCATTGCTCCTCTTCTTTTCTGAGCGTTGTACGCAGAAAGTCGGATAACTGATGAATCATTTTCCTCGCCTGGGAGGGATCGGAACCGATCAAAGCACTGATAGAATTTAAGCTGTTAAACAAAAAATGTGGCTGCAATTGCTGACGTAATTTGTATAGTTCAGCATCCCGGCTTAGTTTTTCCGCATCATTTTTTCTCTGCCGGTTTTCCTGTTCTTCTTCCTGCGTATACCATAACACGCAAATGATAGCCATACATCCGATCAATAGAAAAGCAATGCCCAGCCGAAGCCAGTAGGCATTGGAAAGAAATATCAGGTAGTTTGTACTGGCGAAATCAATCAACGCCAGGTTCAGAATAAATTTACTCAGTGCATTTACCACCAGGCTGAAAATGACGCAGATGATCAGGACATAGAGGTATCGGTCACTGTACGGAAGATAATATCGAAGAATATTGCTGATAATCCAGCAGGCACCTAGCAGGAGACTATTTGTAACCAGGCTGTCAATCACTGCATCGTTCAGGGGGTATCCGTAATTCAGGATCAGTAATGTGTGAAGGACAGACCATACCAGCCACCAACCAAAAAAGCTGTTACGAAATTTGCTGACGTTAATCGGTGACCTGGCCAAAGAATGCAGTTAAATAATTTCCAGAAACTGGTGTTTGCTGTTGTGCAGAATATGCGCCGCTTTTCTGTTCGTCAATTCAATATATAAATCGGCGTTATCTGTTTCCTGAATACGTGAATATAATTCCGCACCATCGAGCAACCCGCTTAGTTTATATAATTCTGCCACATTGATGAATTTCCATTGTACCAGTTTCTGTTCTTCATTGAAGAATTTATCTTCTTCTTTTTGACCCAGACTAGTTGCTTTTTCAAAAGCTTCCTGTGAGTTATTTGCTTCGATCAGCCTGAGTTGTTCATCAAATTGCGCCATATGATTTCCCTGACCGCAAATAATCCTGTAAACAATTTTTGTAAGATACCAGCTCATAGTTTTGATTTAATGTATGATCGGATAAGTGTTTAATAATTTCTGATTTCAATGCCACCAAAAACAGAAGACCCGTCGATGATGAGTACTTTGTTCGGATCCGTATTAGCGATATTCGTTCTCTTGTCTTCTATATTTCCGAATACTGAAGTCAGTTGACTTCTCACTTCCCAATGAGGAGGTACGATTATTTTAGTGCCGCCCATAATCTGAGTAATATCCAGAGAAGCGGTGCCCTGAATATCTGCCTGGCTGAGATTTATTTCTGCACCACCCATGAATATGGTGATGTCGCCTCCTTTAAAATTTTTAGACAGGATATTTTTATGAATGCCGCCGAGGATGGTGGTTGCATCGATAAAATCTTCCGATGAAAAACTCTTGGAACTGTATCCCATACCGCTGGCAGAACCTGTAGTTTCACCCGAATGCGTATCCCCCGGATCTCCCGGATAAGCATCCGTTCCTGGATATCCACGCCGCATCCGTCTTCTCTGCCATCTCTCCCAATCCCTTTGCTTCGATTTCCAATCTTTTTGTTCCCATTTCCTATGCCATTCATGTTCCATCCAATGCGGTTTTTTCGGACGGATCAGCATGATAAGACCAACTAAAATAATGACGGCCGGCCAGACAAAACGATGTATATCAACGCCGGGAATGAGTTGATCCATTAGAAAAAAAGTGCCGATCAGAATCATGATCAGCCATCCCGGCCCGCGAAAAGCGTGTGCGAAACCACTGAAAATTCCGATGATGATCAATAAAAACTGCCAGCTGAACATCCAATCCGGCATAGGCATTCCAAACTGATGTGCCAGTAATACACTGCCTACACCTACCAGGCCGATAGGAATCAAGATCCTGCCAACCGGTTTTCTGCGGATCCGATGATCGATATCTTCTTTTATATCGGGTTCCTTATTATCCATTTCCTTGAATTTTTGGTAAAACTAATCTCCTTATACCTTTATTTCAAAGGGATATAGGCTATACCGGTATGAAAGGCGGTGAAAGCCGGAAATTATCCGGTAAAAAATAAACGGGTTAATATATTTGAAACCGATCCCCGTCGAACAACCCCAGGTCGCTGAGCTTGAGGTGGGGAATAACCAGGAGCGCCATAAATGAGAGCGTCATAAATGGTGAGCGTAACAAGGAGCCCATTCTTTTTGCCTCGGCATCCAGCACCGTATAACTTTCTGCCACCTGGTACCCGTCTTTTGTGCTCATCAGACCGGCTACTGGTAGTGCCAGTTTTTTCTCCATTCCTGCACCAGCCAGGCTGATCCCGCCTTTTTCTGAGATCACGGCATTTACCGCACGACTTAGTTCCTCGTCAGTCACACCGACCGCAACGATGTTGTGGCTGTCATGGGCAACAGAAGATGCAAGGGCCCCGGATTTAAGTCCGAAGTTTTTTATAAAAGCCATGGCCAGGGGTGCCTTTTTGTAACGGTTAAGCACAGCGATTTTCAGGATATCCCGCGTGGGATCAGCTTCCCAAAAACCATTTTTCGATTGTATCTCTGCGTTATATTTCCCCGTGATCAGTTGTCCGTCATACGCTTCAATTATCGGGAAAGGATAGACAGACGTATCAGAGGGCCGCGCGCTGAAAGAAAAATCTTCCGGCCTGGTATATGAACAATCGAATTGATTCGGATTGGACAAATGTGGTACAGAATTTATTTTGGTCTTTCCGTATTCTGCAACCAGTTCACCTTGCAGGTAAGTTTGCAATACTTCAAAATTTTTCAAGTCTTTCAACAATACAAAATCAGCAGAATCACCCGGGCTCAACCGGCCTACGTCCAGATTATAATGTAAGATCGGATTGATGCAGGCGGCTCTGAGCACTTTAAAAAGATCAATATTCTTTGCCACCGCCCTTGCGCAAAGTTTATTGATGTGACCGTCTACCAAGCTGTCGGGATGTTTGTCGTCGCTGCAGAACATCATATTTTCCCAATGTTCATTTAATAAATCAGCAAGCGCCTCAAAATTTCTTGCGGCGCTCCCTTCCCGTATCAGTATTTTCATGCCCATCGCCAATTTGTCCAGGGCTTCCCCGGCTGTAAAACATTCGTGATCCGTCGTGATGCCGGCCTGGATGTATCTGCGTGCTTCTTCGCCCCGTAAGCCGGGTGCATGACCATCGACCGGCTTATGATATTTCTTTGATGAAGCAATCTTTTTCATTACTTCAGGATCACCCTGCAGGACGCCGGGAAAATTCATCATTTCACTGAGGTATTTGATTTCTGGTCTTGAAAGCAATTGATCCACTTCATCTGACCGGAGGGACGCACCGGCTGTTTCAAAAGAAGTAGCCGGCACACAACTCGGGGCTCCAAAATAAAAATGGAATGGCGTTTTTTTTCCGTTTTCTATCATGAACTCAACACCGGCCATGCCCAGTACGTTAGCAATTTCATGCGGATCGCTGACAGTTGCTACTGTTCCATGCACAACCGCCAGCCTCGCAAATTCTGATGGAACGAGCATGGAACTTTCAATATGCACATGTGCATCGATAAAACCGGGGCAGATATACTGTTCCGGAACGATTTGATCTGAATCCAATTCCAGAACATTGAGAATTTTTTTATTCCCGATGCGTACTTCAGCAGGATAAACTCTCCCGGCAAGAATATCTATGAATTTTCCTTTAATAATCATGTTAAAATCTTAATCGTTCAGGAGGCCGGGCCGTTTTTCTTTTGTTTTGCGGAGAGATGCTTCATATCGCCATTCTGCGATTTTAGCAGGGTTGCCGCTCAGTAAAATTTCAGGAACCTTCCAACCCCTGAAATCTGCCGGCCTTGTGTAAACAGGTGGTGCCAGCAGGTTGTCCTGGAAGGAGTCAAACAAAGCGGAGGTTTCATCATTCAGAACTCCGGGAAGCAATCTTCCGATGGCATCCGTTAACACGGCTGCCGGCAATTCGCCTCCGCTCAGCACATAGTCACCTATGGAAATTTCGCGTGTGATATAATGTTCACGGATCCTTTCGTCAATTCCCTTATAATGTCCGGAGATGATCATCAGATTTCCTTTCATCGAAAGTGTATTGGCCATTGGCTGATTTAGTAATTCCCCGTCCGGGCTCATAAAAATAATCTCATCATAATCTCTTTCTTTTTTTAGGGATTCAATGGCATTCGCAAGGGGTTCACACATCATCACCATACCCGCTCCGCCGCCGTATTGATAATCATCCACTTGTCCATATTCATTCACTGCCCAGTTTCTCAACGGATGTACAAATATTTCCAACAGGTTTTTTTCTTTTGCCCTTTTTAAAATGGAATGGGCGAAAGAACTTTCGAGCAATTCCGGTAAAACACTAATAATATCTATCCGCAATTTGAAAATATTTGTATCGGGTGAAGGAATCTGATGATATTAAAGCAACTGACTTTTTTGCATGTTTCTCGCCCTTCGTTATATACTGATTAGGTATTGCTTCGGGGCTGCTTCGGGAATTCTTCGACAACTCACCGAACGCTGACCGAAGCGGTCCCGAAGCAGCCCCGAAGAAATACATGCTGAAATAAGGGTGAAATCCGAAAAAACACCTGTCCTTATGGCAGGGCAGATGCAGAATCCCCCATTCCATCGAGGTCCCGTCTTTGTTTTTTTGTTGGCCTGCCCACTTTACTCAATCTCTTTCCGGTATGGAAGGTAGCTGCCTGATATTGGATTCGCTCTACTTCTTCCTCCGGTGTTAAATCCAGATAATATTTTACTGCTTCAGAAAAGGCGAGACGATGATCCAGTAATCCGGTTACCTGTACACGCCATCTTTTTGCTTCCGTTTTTACTTCATAAATATCACCAATATGCACCTGTTTGGAGGGCTTAACCTGTCCGGCCTCATTTTTTACTTTGCCTTTTTCACAGGCATCCGATGCAAGACTTCTTGTCTTGAAAAGCCTGATGGCCCACAGGTATTTATCAATGCGTAATTTTTCTTTTTCAGCCACTTTTTTCGGTTGATGGTTGGCGGTTGGCGGTTGACAGTTGACGGTACTTCCAAACTTCCATTCTTCCATAATTGCTTTACGCTTTGCGCCTTAGGCTTTGAGCTTTTTAAGGCTTTCTTCCGCAAAGAACTTATGAAAATAGGGTATCGTTTCTATCCCCTTATAAAAGTTAGCGATATTATATTTTTCATTAGGTGAATGCAGGTTATCACTGTCCAGCCCAAATCCCATAAATACAATCTTGATACCAAGCTCATTTTCCAATAGGGAACATATCGGGATACTGCCACCTCCCCGCTGGGGTACGGGTTTCTTTCCAAAGCTGGCTTCAATGGCTTTTTCGGCAGCGATATAAGCCAGCGAATCCATTGGTGTCATATAGGGTTCTCCGCCGTGCAATTCAAACGTATTAACCGTTACTCCCGGAGGTGCAATTTTCTTAAAATGATCCAGCAGCATACGCGCAATTTCTCCGGATCGCTGGTTTGGAACAAGTCTCGCTGAAATCTTTGCAGATGCTTTGGAAGGCAGAACGGTCTTCGATCCTTCTCCCTGAAATCCGCCCCAGATTCCATTGAGTTCCAACGTCGGACGAATGCCCGTACGTTCATTGGTACTATATCCTTTTTCACCCCACAGGGATTTGACACCCAGATCCCGCATATATTCCTTTTCATCAAACGGAGCAGCCGCCATTTTTTCCCTTTCTGCGGCTGAAGATTCAACCACATCATCATAAAATCCGGGAATCGTGATGTGATTATTTTCATCGTAACAACCCGCGATCATTTTCGCCAGCATTGTAATCGGATTGGCGACCGCACCTCCATATACACCACTATGCAAATCGCGGTTTGGTCCGGTGATTTCCACCTGGATATAAGCCAATCCCCGCACACCGATTTCTATGGAAGGGGTTTCGAGACTAATCATCGACGTATCGCTGATCAGGATCACATCCGCTTTTAGCATGTCCTTATGAGAAGAAATAAAATCACCGAGGCTGGGTGAACCAATTTCTTCTTCTCCTTCTATTATGAATTTTATATTACAGGGTAATGGTCCGGTTTGACTCATGATTTCAAGCGCCTTCACGTGCATAAAAAACTGACCCTTGTCATCGGCCGAGCCTCGGGCAAATATCATCCCGTTCTTGATCGTAGGTTCAAAAGGAGCTGTATGCCAAAGTTCCAGGGGATCTACCGGCTGTACATCGTAGTGACCGTACACCAGGACAGTTGGTTTGGAAACATCCACTATTTTCTCCGCGAACACAACCGGATGCCCTGCAGTTTGAAATATTTCCGCTTTAGTCACACCTGCATCCACCAGTGATTGTCTGACGGCTTCCGCGCAGGTAATCATATCCTGCTGATGGGTACTGTCAGAGCTTACAGATGGAATCCTCAACAAAGCTTTCAATTCTTCCAGAAATCTTTCCTGATTCTTATCCTGATACGTTTTCCACGCTTGCATGGGTAATGGTTTATAGTTGATGTTTGCGAATTTAATCTCTTTTAGGAAATGCTGTCTATTTGACTGAGTCATATCAGGAGTGAGTGGCCAGGTCATGTTTTTTATTTGGAACAACATTCGCCATATCCCAATATATTTTTCTGGTGAAAGGATGTTGCCTTACCGGACAATCCGGTTTTATACAAATAGGACAGCAACTGCTGATACAATCATCCGAGTGAACAAAAAATTCCATGGAAGATCCAAATTCTTTTATAATGATTTTTCGAAGGCTGTCGATTTCAATATGTGCTTCCCGAACATTCAGATACCATGGAACAGTCATATGACAGTCAACATGAAGCACATTTCCGAATTTGATCACCCGAAGGTTATGGATGTCAATCCAGTTAGGGAGCCGGCTGTTATTAACGAGGTCAATCACTTTAACAAGGATTTGTTCATCTGCTTCGTCCATAATTCCGGCCACCGATTTCCGCGCAATCCGATATCCGATGGTCATGATGACTACGCTCATGATAATGGCCACGATACTGTCCAACTGATGTATATGTGTAAAATAAATCAGGAACAGCCCAAGGATAATGGCCAGCGTGGAATAAGTGTCCGACTGCAGATGGTGGCCGCTCGCCTGCAGTGCTTCTGAATTATTTTCTTTACCTTTTTTAACGGCGTACAAACCGACGATAAAATTTATCACGGCCGAAACAGCTACTAGAATAATGCCGGTATTGAGTTTTTGTAACGGATGAGGATGTAAGAGTTGATTCACTGCCTCATAGATAATAAAAACGCCCGCGAGCATAATCAGCGTGCCTTCGATTGCAGCAGACAGAAACTCAGCCTTACCATGTCCATAAGGATGATTCGTGTCCCTTGGTTTGGAAGCGATAGATAAACTATACAGGCCTACCAGGCCGGCAATGACATTTACAATACTTTCAAGTGCATCGGTCAGGATAGCTACCGAACGAGTGAGATACCAGGCAATAATTTTTATTGAGAATAAAATCAACGCAACAAAAAATATCCATTTCTGAATGCTGAGGTTTTGCTTGCCTTTATCCACGTGATAATTTGTCAGCAAATGTAAATGGAATCAATGCGAATAATACGTGTTTTTTTATGAGATATCCGGAACGTGGATTTTATTTTCCGGTTGGTTACGGTTACGGAATTTTTTCAACATCCGGTAATAGAATTCCCTGTTGAATAGTTGGGAATCATCCATCGCTTTATAGGTCAGGAAAATACCCACAGGAAGGAGTACGATCGTTGCCATCCACATACCACTGAAAGGCTGCATCACATCTTCCTTAACAAATTTTCTCCCGAAATTATTCAGGAGAAAAAAGACGACGAAAAATATAACGGCGAAGATCAGGGGAAGACCGATACCGCCTTTGCGTATAATAGATCCGAGCGGTGCGCCGATCAGAAAAAGGACAAGGCAGGCGATCGACATGGTAATTTTTTCATGCCAGGCCATCAAATGCATGCGCAGGTTCTTGCGGTCATTTTCATAACTGGCCGCCGAAATATCAGTACTGGTTTTTATGTTATTGATAGTTGAATAGGTTCTGGACAGTGCATCGTGGAAAGTGGAGTCCGGTATCAGTTGCTGTATGGAATCCAATTTTGCAAGCGGGGATTTGGATTTCCAGGGGCTGTCGAGGTATTTCAGAATATGTATCTGCGCACTCAACAGTGTGTTGGCCTGTTTCTGATAAGCGGCCGTAGTATGTTCAAGAGAATCGATGGTAGTGGCCAGTTGCCGCATATTGAGCATCTGGTAGTTGTTCTTAAATGCACTGTCGTCCGTCTTATTTAATTTGAAAGAACTCAGATCAAATACTTTTTTATATTCTTCAAATCCTATTCGTATGAGTTCGGTATTTACAGTATTACGCTGACCTTTTTCCTGGTAGTTCCATCCGTTTTTCAGGTTGAACTCCAGGAATTTTTTATCAGGCGATATGGTCATTTTGCCGCTTTGAGCGACCGTGGCATAATCCTGCAACAGATTATAGTTGTGCTGGAAGATCAATATGTCGTGAATATTTGTGCCGTCCTTATCCTTTTTGCCAATTTTGATAATATAACCGTCGATCTTATCGTAAAAGACTCCTTCTTTGATATCAAAAGCTGGTTTAGAGACGATAATATCATATTTAAGTGTCTGCATTTTCAACTGCGCCACGGGAATAATATAATTATTGAATGCGAAAGCAATACCGCAGATTACCAATGAACAAATAAAAAGGGGGCGCATGAAGCGGAGCAGGGGAATGCCAGCCGATTTGATGGCTACGAGTTCAAACGTTTCGCCCAGGTTCCCAAAAGTCATAATTGACGAAAGCAACACGGCCAGGGGCAGGGCCAGCGGAACAAGTGTTGCGCAGACATATATAATAAAAGTGAAAATGGTGATCATATCCAGGCCCTTGCCCACGATATCATCAATATAAAGCCAGAAAAACTGGAGGACCAATACAAAGACAGTAATAAAAAATGTGGCGATGAACGGACCGATGAAAGCACCGATAATTAGTTTATCTAATTTTTTTATCACTGTGCAATTTACGCTTAAAGCTTAAAGCCGAATGCTTAACGCAAATGTTGAAATGTGAAAATTTGAATTAATGGCCGTCAACTGCCAACGGTCACCGTCAACTAGTTTCCCAACCGATGAAAAAGATCCTTCACCTGGTAGCTCCAAAGTTGAGACTGGTCTTTAATATCTTTTTTATCAGCGAAATCTTTTATCAGGAGAATTGTTTGATTGGTGATATCTGATTTTTCAATCCGGAATTCAAAAAATTCTTCTTTAGGGGAGTCGGACCAATGAAAACGAACAAACTTATCCAATTCGCTTTCCAATACTTCAGCCTTGGTTGTTGAACCATTCCATGAGAAGCTGAAAATATTATCGCGCTCGTCTACTTTGTCCGCAAACCATTCCTGAAGGCCGGCTGGGGTACTTAAAAACTCATATAAAATGGCGGGTGGACATTTTAAAGAGTATTCTAACGTGAACTGCTGTTTCTTGCTCATCTATTGTCTATTGATCGTGGGCTGCAATTATAGATAAATATTTCATGACCTGAAATTTTTTTTAATTCTTCGGAAAAGCCTGATAATGAAGAAATCATCCCTTCCAATATTGGGAAATAGTTGAAAATCAGTCATTTATCGTCTTTCCGGTTTGGTATTCCCGTTCTTAAACATTATATTGGATAGGCTAATTTGAATCTTATGTTGATCATGATAAGAAAAGATTCAATTATACGTTTTTATTAGGATCCTAATATCTGAATTTCTGAAGAACCCTTTAACCTATAACCCTTTAAAAATTACCTGCCCATGAGTATGCGTCAACTCAAGATCACGAAGAGTATCACAAATCGTGAGTCTCAGAGCTTGGAAAAGTACCTGCAGGAGATCGGAAAAGTTGAATTGATCACTCCGGAAGAAGAGGTGAAACTCGCCATCCGGATCAAGCAGGGAGATCAGAAAGCCCTTGACAAACTAACTAAAGCCAATCTTCGATTCGTAGTTTCCGTAGCCAAACAGTACCAGAACCAGGGATTGACCCTGCCAGACCTCATCAATGAGGGCAATCTGGGCCTGATCAAGGCAGCACAGCGTTTCGACGAAACCCGCGGTTTCAAATTCATTTCTTACGCAGTGTGGTGGATACGCCAAAGTATTCTTCAGGCATTGGCAGAACAATCGCGTATCGTACGTCTTCCACTGAATAAAGTTGGGCTGACCAATCGTATTCAGAAAGCGTATTCCCTTCTTGAACAGCAATTCGAGAGAGAACCATCACCAGAGGAACTGGCTGAAGTGCTTGAACTGGATATCGAAGAAGTTCGTTCCACCATCGGCATTGGGGGCAGGCATGTGAGTGTTGATACTCCATTGTCAGAAGGGGAGGACAATACCCTGATAGATGTTATGGAAAACACGAATGCCGACAGGGCGGAAACAAATATTGAACATAACGAATCCCTGAAAATAGATATCGACCGTTCCCTGCAAACGCTGACGGAACGCCAAAAAGAAGTTATCTGTTTTTTCTTTGGTATCGGGGTGGATCATCCTATGAGCCTGGAAGATATTGGCGACCGATTCAGCCTTACACGGGAGCGTGTACGCCAGATCAAGGATAAGGCTATCACAAAACTGAGGTCCAATTCGGGTGCCAAATCCCTTCGGAATTATCTGGGTATTTAATCACGAAAGAATATAGATTGAGATAAATTTACACTTCATTTTCTTACATTTGCCTTTCTGAAAAACGTGGATAGAACGAGATGTTTATTCACGTTTTTTCATTTCATTTTTAACGACAGGGGATATGTTTGAAAATCTGAGTGAGAAGCTTGATTCAGCGTTTAAGCAGCTGAAGGGCCAGGGCAGGATTACGGAACTCAATGTGGCAGCAACGGTAAAAGATATCCGTCGTGCGCTTATAGATGCTGACGTGAACTTTAAGATTGCAAAAGACTTCACTGATACAATCAGGGTTAAAGCGCTGGGTCAGAAAGTACTGACAGCCGTGAGCCCGGGTCAGCTGATGGTCAAGATTGTGCAGGATGAACTTACGGAACTGATGGGTGGAAACGAAAGCGCCCTGAATGCCAAAGGCAATCCGGCGGTCATCCTGGTTGCCGGACTACAGGGGTCCGGGAAAACCACTTTCAGCGGTAAACTGGCCAATTATCTCAAAACACAGAAAGGTTTTTCTCCCCTTCTGGTTGCGGCAGATATATATCGTCCGGCCGCCATAGAACAACTTCGGATTCTAGGTTCCCAAATAGGCGTGGACGTTTTCACAGTGGAGGGCAGTTTAGACCCCATAAGCATTGCGAAACAGGCAATTACGGAGGCCAGAAGCAAAAATAAAAATGTCGTTATCGTGGATACTGCAGGTCGCCTGGCTATCGATGAAGCCATGATGACCGAGGTTGCCAATATCAAAAAAGCCGTTGATCCGCAGGAAATATTGTTTGTGGTGGATTCCATGACAGGCCAAGATGCAGTGAACACCGCTAAGGCCTTCAATGAAAGATTGGACTTTACAGGGGTTG
>Ga0193753_10002860_pt1 | contig 13220 bp, 19 predicted proteins | sample H1c2metaG_FD_144925 | JGI IMG/M metagenome (GOLD analysis project Ga0193753, IMG submission 144925) | Soil microbial communities from a riparian zone of the East river system, Colorado, United States - H1c2 | ecosystem: Environmental > Terrestrial > Soil > Riparian zone | place: USA: East... | reverse complement strand
TGGGGGCTATGTCATCCTCGACCAGCTCTTGTGGCGCAAGAATGGCACCAGCGACTCTGGCTTGGGCGGCTTCTTGCGCGTAGGCGGAAATCCCAGTGATCGCAATCTGATCGAACTCCACATCGATGGCGGGCTGACGTATGCCGGGCCGTTCGGCCGTGACAACGACACCGTCGGCATCGGGCTGAGCTATGAGCAAGTCAGCGCAACCCAACGTGATCTGGCTCTGGACTATCGCCGCTTGACCGGCGCCCTGCCATCGGCGCCCGATTTCGAATCCGCGCTGGAAATATCCTACCAAACACAGTTGGCGAGCTGGTGGATCGTCCAGCCCGATCTGCAATTGATCATTCATCCCAGCGGACGGGTGCTGAACCTATCATCACCGCTGGGCAGTGTAGGCGCGAGCGCCATAGTTCTCGGTTTGCGCACCGCCGTGGCACTTTAGCAACGAAAAACGAATGGACACGCGGCGAATCTGAATAACTGGTTACATTGTCATACGCGTTTTGCAAACTTGAACGAATCCTTCCGCAGCGACACCCGCGCTCCCACGTGGATATTCTGGAAGGACCGATCATGAAAACCTTTACATCTTTGCGCGCAACCTTGTTTGCCTGCGCCCTGACTTTGTTCGCACCGCTTGCCGCACACGCCGCGCCAATACTGGAAACCGGAATCGCCGAACCCGGCGATCCCGGCGACTATATCGTCACCGACTTTAACCAGCGCGTATTCGGTGCCACCTTCACCCTGGCCGACGAATCCCAGATCACCTCCATCGGCTTCGGGGCGGGCAGGTTCGGAAGCGGCACTGTCTTTGGCGCCATAGTGCCGGTCGATCCGATCACCGGGTTTCCGCTGGCCAATTTCGACCAGCTGGCAGCGACGGCACTGGGCTCCACGCTCATATCCGTGCCGTCGTCGGGAGGCGATGCGATTGGTTCGCTCTCGCTCGATCTCGCGGCCGGAACCTATGGCGTGGTGTTCGGCGCGAGCCAGTCTTGCCCCTCCTGCACCGGACCCTTCACCTTCAGCGATGCCATCGGCGACCCGATGCTGTTTGAGAGCTTCTTCGGCAGCGACTGGCACGATTTTTCCAGCGATGACATCCGCATCTTGGTCAATGTGCCCGAACCCGCTTCCATCACGCTGACCTTGGCGGGGCTGATCGGCCTGGGCTGGTTGGTGGCGCGCCGCCGCCGTTCGCTGCCGGCCGCAATGGCCTGATGCTCTAGCAAGCGGCAGAGCGGGCGTGGATCATCATCTACGCCCGCGGCCTTGCCGCGCCGAGCTATCTCCACGCGAAAAAGTATATTTTTTCCTTGTCCGCTATTGGCGCAAAGCGGACAGTCGCAAATGACCTCAGCCGATCACCAACGCATGGCAATTACTCGAAGATATTCGATAATATCGCCATAATTCATCACGGCTCCCACGCCGGTCGCTCCGATGGCAAGTACCGCAATCGCGGATGCCTTCAGCCAGATCGTTACGCTGTCGCTCTCCGCAACCAGATCGTCCGGCGCCTTATGGTTTATTTGAAAGTTCAAACGGGTCATTTTGGAACAAGCCTGCTCTGCCTCTGGAGGCGTTGCATAAGCCATACCGTGCACGGTTGCCGCCGGTCGGTAAGGTGAATGTCCGGTATTGGGGCAAAGTCGGCGGTGGCGGGTGTCTGCTTTTACCCAAAGCGGATACTTCGCGCTGGTCTGCATGCCAGGTGCCGCAGCGCGACCAGTTGTGCGTCAGGGGCCAATTATCGTTTGGATATCTGCGAAACCTGGTCGACCAGTTCGTCCACCTTTGCGAGGAATCGTTTGAGCAGGGGAGAGGTATTCGCCTTGCTGTATCCGACAACCAGGTCAATGGTCGGTACGTCTCCTTTCAGTGGCCGGCTCACCACAGACGCCGGAAGTAGGCGCTGGGCAGATGCCGGCAGCAGGCCCAGGCTCCCCGTGGAGGCCACTAGCGCAATCGCCGTCGACAGATTGTCCGCTTCATAGGCGGTCTGGAAAGTGACGCCTGAACTTGTTTCATAGCTTTCCGTCACGGCCTTCATGGTAGGCGCCGCCTTCGTGGGTTTCACGAACCTCTCATCGGCCAGGTCGCGGGCGTGAATTGCTTTTTGGGTTGCCAGTCGATGATCGCGGGGCAATACCAGTACCAGTTGTTCCTTGATGAGGAGCTTGAATGCCAGCCCCGGCACGTGGTTTTCGCGCCGTATGAACGCGATATCCACCGACCCGCGCAGAAGGGCACCCGCGAGGTCAGGCGAGGACTGGCTGAGAAGCCGAACCTCGATGTTGGGCAGTTCGCTATGCAGGAGGCGAAGCGTTTCGGGCAGCCACATCATTTCCTGACCGGCGAGGAAGCCGACAACAAACGCGTCCTGCCTTGGCCGGGTGACCCGGCGCGCGGCTTCGCCTGCCGCTTCGACCTGCAGCAATGCCAGCCGGGCGTGATCCAGATAAACTCGTCCCGCTTCCGTCAGTTCGATTCCACGAGCACCTCGGACAAACAGTTTGACGCCAATCTCTGTTTCCAAATCGCGGATCTGGCGGCTCAACGAAGGCTGTGCGGTGTGAAGACGTCGTTCGGCCGCAAGGGTAAGGCTGCCTTCCTCGGCCACGGCGATGAAATAGCGAAGATGGCGAAGCTCCATGACCTATGCCTAAAAGGTATGGCTAGATCATACAAAGTCTTGGTGGAAAAACCAGCCGCAATCCATTTTCCTACGCAAGCGAAGTCTACCGGTTCACAGCGAATTCGAAGGTCTTCGCGGCAATTTTTGGTTCAACAACCCATCTCAAACAGGAGGATATCATGGCCGCAAATCAAACATCGTCAGCAGCTTCCGTCGTGCTGGTTCATGGCGGTTTCGTAGACGGCGCTGGCTGGGAAGGCGTCTATAACATTCTCAAAAATGACGGCTTCAAGGTCAGCATCGTCCAGAACCCCACGACATCGCTGGCCGATGATGTGGCAGCCACCAGGCGCGTCCTGGCCGTCCAGGACGGACCGGTGATCCTGGTCGGACATTCCTATGGCGGCGCGGTGATCAGCGAAGCCGGTACCCACCAGAAAGTGGCGGCGCTGGTCTATGTCACCGCTTTCGCGCCCGACGTCGGCGAATCCGTCGCCTCGCTGATCAAGAATCCTCCGCCCGGCGCGCCGGTGCCGCCGATCCTGCCGCCGCAGGATGGCTTCCTGCTGCTCGACAAGGCCAAGTTCGCAGATTCGTTCGCGGGCGACGTGGCTGCGGACAAGGCGGCGTTCATGGCCGACTCCCAAGTCCCGTGGGGTGTTGACGCCTTGAGCGGCGCTGTCACCGATCCGGCGTGGAAACACAAGCCAAGCTGGTACCTGGTTGCGACCGACGACAACATGATCCCCCCTCCCGCCCAGCGTGCAATGGCGTCGCGGGCTGGCTCGACCGTGGTCGAGGCGAAAGGAAGCCACGCGATCTATGTGTCCAAGCCCGAAGCAGTGGCCGCATTGATCGAGAAGGCTGCCCAGCGTGTCATGGCGACGGCAAACTAGGCCTACGAGCTACCGCCAGTTCCTTTTTGCGGGAGCTGGCGGCGGACCTGGTCATCTCTCGATTCCGGGGAAAACCGTAATTATTTCGCCTTCGACAGGACATCGCCGATAAAATTCACGTAGCGGACTACGAACAACGCACATGCCCGAAAGCGATCGTGTTCGATTTCGCCATGTCCATCGGCAAAGCTCTGAACACGATAAGCACCGTTTTCACGTTCGATCCCCCAGCCGCCGGCAAGTCGTTGCTCACTGCCGCGCCGCAGCCACTTATCGATAAGCCGGGGCGAACGCCGAAACACGTCTTCGACCTCTTCCACCGAAAGGTCACTGCGCCGTTGCGGAAATCCCGCTTCTTTCAAGATGAGGGCGGTCGATTTATTTTCCGCGTCGAAACGCTCGGGGATTTGGCTGATTTGTTCGGCCAGTAGGCGGCACATAGAGAACTCCGCATGACTCTTCTATGACAATTCTATGAAGGTCGTAGCGGAGTGGCTATCGCAAAATGGATGTTGGCGACGTCTTCCTGGATTGAAAATTTTTATGCCGATCACGATCAAAAATCCGCGAAGCCATCACACATTGTTACCGGCGCCATGGGGGGAATTCCGGTTCCCTGTTAGGACAGGCGCAGTCTCCGGAACTTTCAGACCAGCGTAAACACAATGTGTTCCACGCCAAATTTCGACTTGATCGTCAGCCTCGGCGAAGTTGTGGCCGCGTCGAATAGCAGCGTGGTCACTGATATGTTCACTGCGATGTACTGCGATTGTCTGGCCGCCTTTGACGATGCGGATCTCGTAATTGTCCATGTCGAGTCTCCCATCCTTGGAATGGGGATCGCGCTCGAATGCCACAAGGGCATCTCGCGATTTTTAATGTGACCATCTAAAACTAGAGCGGTGACAATGTTGCAGGAGTGTCGCGGCGATGATGCAATGCCGATACACCAAGATTGCGTGATAGGAAAACCGTGAACCACCAGCGGCAACGCGGCCGGGTGCGGAGCGGATCGGCGCACGGATAGGATTAAGCTAGTGGATGGAAAATAATTTGAATCCAATGGAGGCGGCGAATTCATCAATACGACTGGGGGCTCGCGCCGTCCTCCTGAACGATCGGTTGACCGTCGATCGCTCTGAACATACCGGCGTCATTTCAACGGCGCCTTTCGGTTACCGAAAGGATGATGGCTACGTCGTTGTCTTTCGTTACGGAGCGGTAGTTCTGATTGGATTGTCAGGGCCCCAGGAAAATTCTGTTCTGCGCGAGATCATGCCGGAAAAGGCGTATCCGAGCCCGGCTGAAGAAGAGCGGATCAGCATTGAAGTCCGTCCCCACCAGGAGGAAGGCTTGGCAACAAACGGCGTGCTCCAAGTCAGGGAGCTGACGGCAGCGCACGTCCTGGTTCTCTCCGATATCTTGGCGAAGAGCGTGGCGCTGGCGCGTTACGAAAGGGAAATCGCGTCGGTGTTCGATGCTATCGAGCCGGCGGCAATGAGGCTTGCCGTTAGTGGTCGCATTCCCAAAGATCGAAAGGGGCTGCTCCGGTTGATCGGTTCTGCGCTCCTGGCGCAGCATCGTGTGTCCGGCCGTATCGCCTTTGCCGAAAAACCGGAGATCCTTTGGGAGCACCCGGAACTTGAGCGCTTTTACGCGCGACTTGAGGACGAATTTGAAATTGTGGAGCGAGGTACGCTCCTGAACGGCAAAATGACCGTGCTTGGCAGCGTAGCCGAGACCTTCACCGACATGATGGACACGGCAAGATCTGCGCGATTGGAACTTCTGATCGTTATTCTCATCGTTGCCGAACTTATCATCGCCGCCGTGACGATGTTTCATCCCATCACTGTATAGGCTCTGGGCGCGCGCTGGCTCAATTGATGAGGCGCGTTCCCGGCGCCCTTAGGCGCGCGACACCGCAAGCGCGAGACCGCCCAGGACAGCGGCAAAGGCCAGCCCGCCGCGCACCTGATGGCTTTGCGCCGGGCGGCCATGGCACACATTGGCGAAATGCTCACAATTCCAATGCAGGAAGCTGTAGCGTGTTCCGAACATGGAGTAGGCGTTGTACAGAACGACATCCGGCGGCAGGTTGCTGGGATAGAAGGACCGGTAAGACCGGCCTTGCACGAATTCGTTCCAGCTTTGCTCGCCCGGACCGCCATGATCGCCCGAGTTGGCAACCACAACCGGCAATCCATCGGCGCCCGTCTTGTTGGTCACCAACGCGAAATGGTGCGCGAGCTTAAACAAGCCCTTCATTTGTACTGTGACGACCGTGCCGGGAACGAGGTGCTGCGGCAGAATGGGAGCGTTCATTTCCAAATCTCATGGGGGGGCGAATGAAAAGAGGTTCCCCCATAACACACCGTCACACAAGCGTCACTTAGAAATATCCGGAACGCTGTCATGACTGTCACAACTGCGCGGTGCCCAGTCTTGCGCGCTGATCGTTAAGCCTGATCGAGCGGCTCGCCGTGAGGTTTCAGTTGGCGTAACGAGCGGCGGGTGACGATAGCGACAGGTTGGGGCCAAGCGCCTTGCGGGCCGCTTCGAAGGTGTTCCAGTCGGCGATCTCGGGCAGGGCGGGGATGGTGACGAACTCTCCCTGGTCCAGTCCGGACAACGCAGCATCGACCATGTTCTCGGTCGTCATGACGGTACCCTGGGGCAGCTTGTCGGCCGGCACGCCCGCGATGTCCCAGAACTCGGTGGCTGTTGCGCCCGGGAGGACGGCCTGGACGCGTACGCCCTTGTCGGCCAGTTCGTGGTGGAGCGACTGGCTGAAGGCGAGCACGAAAGCCTTGCTGCCGCCATAGACGCCGTTCAGCACTTCCGGTGCCACTGCGACAATCGAGGCGATGTTGATGATAGTGCCTGTGCCGCGCGAGACAAAGGCGGGCGCCGCTGCGTGTGTTAATCGCATCGGGGCGACGACATTGATGTCGACCAACTCTTCCATCTTTGCGATATCGGAGGCCAGAAGCGGCGCAGTGGCGCCGAATCCCGCATTGTTCAGCAGCAGGGTGATGCTGGCATCGCTGCGCAGCACGTGCTCCACGCGCGCCAAGTCGGCCTTTTTCGTGAGATCGGCAGAGATCGTTTCCACCGAGCGGCCCGTTTGGTCGGTCAGCTTGGTGGCCAGCGCCTTCAGGCGGTCGGCGTTGCGGGCCACCAGAATGAGGTCATAGCCGCGCCGGGCCAGCCGATCGGCATAGACGGCGCCGATCCCTGAGGAGGCGCCGGTGATAAGGGCAGTGCCTTGATGGACATTGGTATTCATCGTCGCGTTCCTCTCAATTTGGGGCTGATTGTCAGCCGTCGAAAGGAACATAGGTGCGCTGGCTTTTGGCTTAAATGTCATATATACCACCTTTTAGGCCATACTTGGTGACCCCATGCAACGCGTCGGATTTGTCGTCATTCCCAAATTCCAGGTGATGTACCTCGCGGCACTGTCGGTGTTCGAGTTCGCCAACATCTGTGCGGGAAAACCGCTCTATGAGATCGAAGTCCTGTCGGAACATGGCGGCCCGGTGCCTAGCTCGTGCGGCATGCGGTCGGACACCAAGGCCTTCGGCGATCCGGCCTTTGACACGCTAATCGTCGGCGGGGCACTTGCGAATGTCACGGCCAGTCCGGGCCTGATCGACTTCCTGCTGCGGGCGCAAACTTCCTCGCGCCGGATCGCGTCGATCTGCACCGGCGCATTCGTGCTTGCCCAGGCGGGCATCCTCGACGGCAGGCGCGTCACCACCCATTGGATAGCGGCGCGCGAACTCCAGGAACGTTACCCCAATGTCAAGATGGAGGAAGACCGCATCTTCATCATCGACGGCGCGGTTTGGACGTCGGCGGGAATGAGCGCGGGCATCGACCTGGCGCTCGGCATGGTCGAGAAGGATTTCGGGGCGGAGCTGGCGCGCTCGGTCGCCCAGAAGCTGGTTCTCTATCATCGGCGCGCTGGCGGCCAGTCGCAGCACTCCGAGCTGCTGAAGTTGGACGCCAAATCCGACCGTATCCAGAGCGCGCTTGCCTATGCCCGGCAGAACATCAAGGCGCAACTGTCGGTCGAGGAGTTGGCCGAGGCGGCGCATCTCAGCCCGCGCCAATTCAGCCGCGCGTTTCGCGCGGAAACCGGCCAGTCCCCCGCCAAGGCGGTCGAGAATCTGCGCGTCGAAGCTGCGCGGCTGATGATGGAGCAAAGTCGTCATTCCATCGATGTCGTGGCCGCGGAAACCGGCTTTGCCGACCCCGAACGGATGCGCCGCGCCTTCTTGCGCGCGTTCGGACAGCCGCCACAGGTGATCAGGCGCAACGCGCGCGTGGAAAGTCTGGTGACCTGACGAGTCCCTTCGTAACCAGGCGGAATCTTCACACGGCAAGACCGGGGGACTCTAGCGGCCGTTCGCCGTCACAACGCAAAGCTCGCTGTTCACGACGGGGTAGGGAGCGCGGCACCGGACAAGATACCGTGGCGGTATGTTCGGGGCGCCACGAGGCGTGGCGGTGAATCCGGGCTCATGCGCGCGATAGGAAACCGCCCTGAAGCCGAGACTGTACAGGATTTCAGTCAAGTCGCTGGGCCCATAGAGCCATTCGGTCAAAACCTGGTCGGTGGCAATGCCGCGCTTCTCGTCCGCAACAACCGTGCGTGTCGTGAGACGGAAGCCTTCGCAGCTCAATGTCCGGCGCCGGGCAATAAAGCCGTTCGGAAGCGGTTCCACCATATCGGCTTCCACATGCCTTCTTATCCATTCCCCGTCCGCAACGCTGAGCCAGAGCGTCCCGCCCGGCCGCAGTGCGCGATGCGCTTCCCGGAGCAGTTCGGTATCGCCTCGTGGGCTGGAGCCATGACCGAAAAGGTCGCTCAAAATCAGTATCTCGTCGAATACCTGTTCGACAAACGGGTAATGGAAGGGGTCGCCTTCCACAAAAGCCGCATGAAGACCCATTTTCCGGGTGAGGTTCTGCGCTGCCTCGACATTGGAAGCCGTGGCATCGAGCCCCGTGACATTGCCGAACCCGTGCGCCGCGAAGGCCCGGACCCTGCCGCCCCGCCCGCAGCCCACATCCAAAATTCGGTCGGTTGGCGTGTGACGGCCGTGACTCAGAATGTAGTCAACTTCGGCTGAGTGCCATGCGTCGCCATCCAACATGTTCGGCCCGCGAAATTTCAGCAATGAACCCATCTTAGGACCCCTTTAGCAGCGGCCTGGTCGATTCAGGTAGAACGATTTCGCCGGCAGACCGCATGATGAGAACGAGCATGGATTCGTCGCGGCATTCGCGGCGCGCAAAACGCACGGCGGCGTCCCGTTCCAGGAATATCCCTCCCACCTTGCCGTCGGTCCGCCGCGCGCACCAGTGACCGATCTTGTCCCGGAATATCTCGAACGACATTTTGAGCGGGCCTAACGGGGTCGTTTTTGACGCCTTCATGGAGCCTCCTGCAGCGCGTCGACTCCGCCAATCGTCAAGGCCAGTCAACCGCTTCAAGGTCTTATTCTGTCTTTTACTGCCATAAAAATTCCATGCGGGTTCGATGGCCGCGACGTAAAGGATGGATATCGGAAACGCGAGAATTTTATATCCGAAGCCAAAAATCCCCATCGAATTTTTATGTCGGCCGGGATTATTCCAGTGAAATGCCGACCGCAAATGTGACTTCGCATTTTGATCATGGCGACGCTTCGGAGCCGGCAACCGAGGCTCCACGGGTTTGCCGGGAGGAGCGCGGCTCGGACTATTGGCCAGATTGGCCCTGCAACGTCGAGGAACCGGCAGTAATCGAAGCTTCGATCCGCAACAATGCTCCGGCAATCGTTTTTGGCGACATCGTGCGCCTGCTCGGTATGACCTTTCTTATCATCACGGTCATAGACCTTTCTCTAAGGGCCCTCCATTTTCAGTGAGGAAGACAATATGTACTATCGTTACATTCCCCAACCGTTTCCGCCGCAAACACGCGTCCCAGCGCGCGTTGCAACGGCCTCTCCGGAAGGCCCGCGAACCCGCGCCGTCCTGGCGTTGGGAATGCTGTGCGTGCCGCTGATTTCCTTTGGCTTCGTCCTGGGATTGTACATCTTCCTGACCGCCTAAGGGGCCAGCGCATCCAATACTGACGGCATAAAAGTTCAACGTGGAAGGTCTGCGGGATTTGTAAAGGTCAAGACCCGCTGGGCCGAAAGCGCATTAGGTCGCCAGGCGAGCAATAATAAAAAGAACCGCCATAACGAGGGCCTCATCCCAATGGGTCAGAGCTCGCGTGTCGAATCGCTCGTGGCGAAATGTTGCCATCACAACGGAGGTGGCAACGTTGACACTGGTCAGGAGCATGAACATCTTGGAAAACCCAATGCCATGAGGAATCGGCAGCGCCGAGAACAGCAACAGGGTTGCGAGCCTCATTGCCAAGCGCTTCGACACGATGGGGACAGATGGGTGCAGCGGCCATTGTATGCGGGAGCGCATCTGATGGAGCAAATCCTTCATTTCCGTGGCCTTCGGTTCCCCGGGAATGTTGGGGTGTCTCTGGCGCCGCCTGTCCAAAGATGCCTGGATTTATGGCGATGCTGGTGCGGCATTGTCCTGCAGAGCGGCGAGAATGGAGGGGATGTCAAATTTCTTCCGCAGCGCGTCACGAACGACGGGGTCGCGCAACGCGCGCGAGGCCGAAAGCAGAAGTTTCAGATAGGCCGCGGTAGCAGGCTCCGGTCCAAAAAGAACAAACAGAATGTCAACCGGTCGCTGATCGAGGGCGTGAAATTCGATGGGGCGGCCGAGCTTCGCAAAAAGGGCAACAGGGGACGTCAACGCTGGAAAACGGGCGTGTGGCATCGCGACGCCCAAGCCCAGGCCGGTCGGTACCGAAGCCTCCTGATCCAGCAGCGCCCGGAAAATATCCATTCTGTCCAGGCGGGTGAGGCCTGCCGCTCGGCCTGCTAGTTCGGCGAGGACTTCGGGCTTGGTTCCCGAACGGACATCCAGAATAACGGTTTTCGGTGTCACCAGGTCAGTCAATCTCATATGCTCTCCCGAATCGAATAGTCTCGTCAGGCTGTGTTGCGCCCGGCGGACGTGACGCGAGGCGCGTGGGGCACAACTTTCGCGACCTTCTCGCGCGGCGTGCCCATCAAAAGCAGATGCGTGGCGTGGTCGACGAACCCGGCCTCCCTGCAATAGATCTTTTCCAGACGGTCCAGCTCGCTGCAAAACTTGTCCGTGGTTTTGCAATGCTGGGGATTCCAGCGATGGTCTTCAGCGAAGCGGCCGTGAAACAGATCGAGGCCGAAAAGATCCTTGATGGCGAAAATGGGCATCACCAACGCACGGAGTTCGGCGGCATCGAAAAGGTGCGAGTTTATGGAAACGCGCCGCCCATTCCGAAATTCCACGTCCAACCGGTTGTTGGTGTTATCCTGGCGAAAGGAGCGGGCGTCTTCTATCGCGCCCACATAAACGGTGGGCGTGCTGCCAATGGCGCGAACCGTGGTGACAAAGTCTCCGCGCGTGACGCGACCAATTTCACGCAAAACTGGCCGAAGGTCATGTGCCGGCAGATGGTTCAGAACGCCGCAAAGGCACAGGCACAGATCGACACTCGCGTCGGCTTCCGGGTAGCATTCGCAGATATCGCCGATTTCAAAGCGCAAATCCACGCCGCGGCGGCCCCGCAACGTTTCCGAAAGCTCCTGGGCCCGGCGGACCTGGTCCTCTGCGATATCGAATCCGCGTGCGATGATGTCACGGAAGCCAAGCTCGCGAGCCCGGGTGACAACTCTGCGCAACCACGTGCCGGGCCCACAACCAAGATCCAGGATCCGAACGGTTTCCGCGCCGGAAACATGAAACGCGCGAAGCCGCGTATCAAGCAACTCCCAAATCCGGCGGTCGCCGTAGCCATACCGTCCATCGAAGGCAAACAACTTTGTGGGATCCCCATCGGCGTAGGTGATGTATTCGTCCCCTGCCTGATTATAGGCCGTGGCGATTGCACGATCGGAATTGACAGAAACGGATTCAGGCTGGCGGCGGGCTTCCAAGGTCAACTTTTCTCTCCGTGGTGAGGGACTGATTTGCGCACTAGAAGATGGTCTTTTGCGCGGGCTAAGAGCAGCGCGGTACGAAGACAAGGTGTGGCGTTTATTTGCACAAGGGCGAGGCCCGCACGCTCCATGCCCAATGCCTGCGCCGTGGCCTTTGACAGGTCGATAACCCGGCCGGCGACATAAGGACCGCGATCGGTAACCGGCACCACCAGGGTCCTGCTGTTGCCCAGATGCATGATCCGAACACAGCTTCCCAATGGAAGCGTACGATGCGCTGCCGTTTTCAATGCGGGATCGAAGATCATGCCATTGGCCGTGCGGTGCCCAGCCTCTCGCTGCCCATACCATGAAGCCATCCCGATCTGTTCGGCATGTCGTATCGGGGTCGAGTTGTGGGTCAGTGCATTGGCGGCACCGGCGCTGGTGTCAAACGCGAAAGCCAAAGCGAATAGAGCAATCTGGGTGCCGCAGTTCATCAGGCGACTAAGTATGCCCTGCTGCATAAAAATTCGATGTGGTTCTTACATGCGAAAGATAAAACCTGCTTGCCGCCAAGGGCTTGCCTTAGTGGCAGTCGCGCAAAATCCATATGGAAGTTTTATGCGGTTCGGGTCTATCGCTCCCGGCCATGACACTCAAGCTGATACAAATGGCGTCGCAAGGGCTCTCGGGAGCGGACGCGGATACGCGTGCGTGGCGTCGAAATAGTCGAGCACGGCGTAGCGATGCGAGTGACGATTTCTGGCCGGAAGTCTCCACCCGCTACGCGCGGGAACATCCTGTACCGATGAAACCCGAAAATTCGGCGGAACGCGTTCTTTTCGAGATTTCCGTTGTTCTGGCTGTGGTTGCATCACTCGTTCTCGCGGTGTCGCTTTTGTTGCCCGGGGGAATTTCCCAATAGAAACCGCGCATAGCCGCGCTCTCGGGATGGCCGAAATACGCTGATTGGCTTTCCACAGGCCGCCACAATTGTATAAATTTCCTCTTTTTGTACGGTCTTATGAAATCTTTATTTTTGCACCTGTCTTTCCGTCTCGAATCTTTATGCGCCGGCGCATACTTCAACGTCGCGATCGCGCGAAAAAAGTGAGGTTCACATGCTCGACCTTCTGTTTATAGTCATCGGCCTGGGCTTTCTCGCCGGAACGATGCTGTATGCCGTCGCCTGCGATCGTCTGTGAGGAGGGTCCCATGACCATTGATTATGTGCTGGGTGCCGTCGTCACCCTCGGACTGTTTGTCTATCTCATTTACGCTTTGATCCGCCCCGAGCGGTTTTAAGGGACGCACCCCATGACACTGAACGGCTGGATTCAGATCGCACTCTTCAGTGCGATCATCATTGCGCTGACCAAGCCGCTGGGCGGCTATATGACGCGCGTCTTCAATGGCGAGCGCACCTTCCTGTCGCCGCTGTTTCGTCCGATCGAGCGGTTGTTTTATGCCGTCAGCGGGGTTGACGAAAAAGAGAACCAGCACTGGCTGGTCTATGCGATCGCGATGCTGACGTTCAGCATGGCCGGCTTCCTCGTTCTATATGCGCTGCAAAGGCTGCAGGCGGTGCTGCCCTTCAATCCGCAAGGGCTTCCCGCCGTCGGTGAGCATCTGGCGTTCAAC
>Ga0193753_10002859_pt1 | contig 13225 bp, 6 predicted proteins | sample H1c2metaG_FD_144925 | JGI IMG/M metagenome (GOLD analysis project Ga0193753, IMG submission 144925) | Soil microbial communities from a riparian zone of the East river system, Colorado, United States - H1c2 | ecosystem: Environmental > Terrestrial > Soil > Riparian zone | place: USA: East River... | reverse complement strand
GGCATCGAGACGCCGACGCGTGAGGACTGCGCCAAGCTCGACAAAACGCGCAAGAAGAAGGGCAACAACGACGACTGGACGCATCCTGGCGATCCCGACGCGCGCATCACGAGGATGAAGGACGGCACCACGCATCTGGCCCACAAGGCCGAGCACGCGACCGACCTCGACACCACGGCCATCGTGGGCGTCACCGTGCAGCACGCTGATCTCGGCGACACGCGCACGGTGGCAGCGACGCTGCTCGAGGCGTGCGACCAGATCAAGGAAGCGCTGCCCGACGCCGCGGGCGTGCGCGATGTCGTGATGGACCGCGGCTACCACAGCAACGACGTGCTCGCGGACATGCGTGAGCTGGGCTTTGTGACCTTCGTCAGCGAGCCGGATCGTGGACGCCGACGCTGGAAAGGCAACGACCGCGCGCGTGACGCCGTGCATGCGAATCGCCGCCGCATCCGCAGCGCGCGGGGACAGGCGCTGCGAAAGAAGCGCGGCGAGATCGCCGAGCGCAGCAACGCCCACTGCTACGAGACCGGGGGGCTGCGCCGAGTGCATGTCCGAGGACAAGAGAACGCGAGCAAGCGCGTCCTGATCCAGGCCGCCACGTACAATCTCGCGCTGCTGATGCGCTCGCTGCTCGGGTCGGGCACGCCGAAGGGCCTCGCGAGCCGCCTGGCCGAAGCCCTTTTCCAACGCATGCGGCCTAAATCGCCTGCGTCACGCGCTCCAACTGCATCGGGCACCGATCATCGCCGCGCTCGAGTGGCTCGGCGCACTCGTCTGCCGACCTCTCGCCGTGAACCTTGCGGCGTGATCACCCGCCGAAATGCCCCTTTCGCCACGGGCTGCTAGGGACCTGAGCCGCAGCGGTCCGCCGCAGCAGGCCCCTCCCCTGGCGTCGTCGGCTATCCTCCCGCGATGCCTACCATCCGTTCGGCACGTGCTCTTGGTCCGAGAAGAGCTGGGTCGGGCCGTTCTATCCGCCGAAGACCAAGCCCGGGGACTACCTCGCGCACCGCGGGACGCAGTTCGACTTGGTCGCGGCGGACAGCACGTACTACGCCTGCCCGCCGACGGACCGAGTTCCCTCTATCCGGTCATCCGCACGACGGTCGCCCCACCGACGTGCCGGTAGCGGTCCGGGAAGCATGTCAGCAAGATCACCTGGGACTTCCGGCCGGCGAGCGCGAGCAGGGCTCCCATCTCCTCGAGGCGGCGAGGGTCGGAGAAGCCGAGGGCGTCGTCGAGCACGACAGGGAGTCCGCCTTGGCCCTCGACGATGCCTGCGCACGCGAGTCGAGCGATGAGCCCGAGCTGTTCGCGAGCCCCGCCGGAGAGGCTGTCGAAGGGCACGGTCCGGTCGTCGACTGTGCGGCTCACGAGCGAGAGGTCGTCGGCCACCTCGATCCGAAGCGACGGCCCGAACACGACCTTCCCGAGGTGCTCGATGCGGTCGCGGAACGGGGCGACGTAGCGGGCGCGGGCCTCGTCGCGCGCCGTGCGCAGCGTCTCGACCAGGAGCTTCGCGGCGGCGGACTTCGCGTGGCGTCCGGCCAAGTCGCGTCCCGCGTGATCGAGCTCCGCCTCCTTCGCCGAGAGTCGCTCACCTACTCCGCTCTCACCGGTCGCGTCCAGCCGCGCCGAGAGCGCCGTGCGCTCGTCCTCAACGGTGCGGAGCTTCCGGACGGCCTGCTCCGCGACGGCACGCGCGTTCGCGGCGAGGGTCTCTAGCGTATCGGCGCCTGCGTCGTTGAGGTCCTTCTGAGCGCCCCGGAGAGCGACGTCGGCAGCCGCGAGCTTGGCGGCTGCGGCATCGCGACCGGTGGCGAGCTGCTCGTCGGAGGACGTCGCGCGCGTCGCGGCGAGTGCGTCGGCGCGACGAGTCGCCTGGTCGCGAAGGACTCCGAGGCGGCCCTCGGTCCGGCTGAGTTGCGCGGAAGCATCGTCGCGGACCTTGCGCGCGGCGTCGCGCGCCTCCTCCGCGGCGCGGAGCTCCTTCGCTGCGCCGACGGCAGCGCTCTTAGTCTCGCGCGCCGCGGTCTGCGCTGCGTCAAAGTCGGTCGGAAGCGCGGTCTCGACCGGCCGCTCGCGCGGCCACGCGTCCACGCGGGGGACGAGGTTTGCCATCTTTCGTTCGAGCGTGTCGCGCGAGAGATCTCGCAGGTTCTCCTGCACCCGCGCGTCGCGGGCGGCAACGACGCGCTCCGACTCCTTCCTTGCCGCGTGGGCTCGTTCGGCGTCGTCGAGATCCTTGATCCCGGCGGTGGCGCAGGCATCGCGCAAGCGCTCGCGCTTCTCGTCGAGGGTCTTCCGTGGCGCGGCGGCGCCTGCGCCGGCCACGACCTCGAACGACGCGACGCCGGGAAGCTCGAGGCGCGACGCACCGAGCACGGCGACCTCGCACCGCTCGCCTGGTGCCAATGGCGAGGCGATCCCGTCCACGCGCAGATCGACGGCCGACTCCGCCGAGACGCGCACCGTGGTCCGCGCCGCATCGGCCGCAGCCTGTGCGCGGACGAACTCCTCGCGGGCTCGCCGAATCGTCTGGAGCGCGGCCTCGTCCACGAGGTTTGTGGCGAGGGCTTTCGCAGCCGCGTCGGCCTCCGTCTCGGCGACGACGATTCGCGCGAGGCGCTCGCGCAACTGCGCGAGGTCGAGTTCGTCGCGGCGGAACTCGAAGTCCCGCTCGCGGACCGCCGCGAGAGCAGCCGCTTGCCCCGCCGCGGCCGCGAAGGCCATGACTGCCGCCTGCGCTTCGGCGAGCGCGTTCAGCCTCGCCTCGGACTCGGGCGCCGCGTCAGAACGTGACTTCTCGAGATCGGCAACCTCGGCGGCCGCTACCTCGGTCTCGACGACGAGACGCGCACGCTCCGCCGCGGCACTCTCAGCATTTCGGAGCGTCGCCTCGGCCAGCGCCCGCTCTTTCTCGCACTCGGCCTTGCGAAGCCGCAGCCCCTGGATGCGCTGCAGTGCCGAATCGTGTGCAGCGGCGGCCCTCTTCAGGTCCGCCGCCGCGAGCGAAAGAGTTGCGTACTCGCGGGCTAGATCGGCCGCGCGCGCCACGTCGGCCTCGATGCGCCCGAGTTCCTCTCGGAGTTTCGCGACCTCAGCGGTGAGCGCGGTAACCCGATCCGCAGGCTCGGTCTGTTCCCTCCCCTCCTTGCCTGACGGCGTCCACCAGCGGAGGTACTCCTTCTCCGCAGCACCGAAAAGAGTCTCTTCGCGGTCGTCCGGGGCCGTTCCGCCTGCCGCGCGCTCAAGCGCCGCGCCCAGCCACGTCCCGCTGCCCAGCTTCGCCGGCACGAGCCCATCGCCCTGATCGATCCGGAGCGCCTTCCACAGGGCAAGGTCGGTCGTCTCCTCAAGGATCGCTCGCACGCGGTCGTGCGCCTCGCGGCCGGTCAGGCTCTCGGGGCGCGGCGCGCGCACCGTCAACTCTGCGAGGGGCTTACGCACGAACCGCTTCCGATAGGTGAACTCGTACGGCCCGGCCTCGAGGTCGGCCTCGACCTCCGGGCCCTCGTCCCGGTGGACCGGCTTCGCCGCCTTCACCTTCGCCTTAGCAGTCGACTCCGGCTCGTCGAGCAGGTAGTCGAGTGCCTCAAGGAGGCTCGTCTTCCCAGCTTCGTTAGGCCCCTCGACGACCGTGACGCCCGTGGGCGTGAAATGGACTTCGCGTTCGTCCACGCCGCGCCAGTTTCGGAGACGAATGCGGCGGACCTTCACTCGGCGAGCCGAGCAAGGCGGACGAGAAGCCCAAGAGCGTCCCGCGCCGCGACTGCTTCCGCGCCGTCGGCCGCCGCGAGGGCACGCAGCCGTTCGCTCGCGGTCTGCGCGAAGCCGGAGAGTCCGAGGTCGGAGAAGTCGTCGTCGTCGGGGCGGACGACGAGGTCGGTGTGGCGCTCCCACTCCTCCAGCGCGCCGAGGAGATCCCGGGCGTGGGCGAGGATATCGTCGAGGCGCGCCTGCTGGCGGAGAGTCAGCACGCCCCGGAGCGTCAACTTGACGATCATCCGATCCTTCGCTGCGAGTGCACCGAGGAGCGCCTCGACCTGGTCGACATCGGTGTCGCCCGCGAGGTCTGCCTCGTGGAGGAGGAACGTCCAGCGGCCGACGCGGTGGGGCGTCACGCGGCAGGAGTCCGCATCGAGGTCCACGACGAGCACGTGTCCGGGCGCCTTCTCGTCGTAGTCGGTCGCCTCGGGCGCTCCGGCGTACCGTATGCGGCCGGTCTCACCGACGTCGGTCAGCGAGTGGCGGTCGCCGAGCGCGAGGTAATGGATGCGACCCTCGCGGATCGCAGTCTCGGCGGAGGCCAACGAGATCGCGGCCGCGTCGTCGCGTTCAGGCGAAAGCGTGTCCACGCAGCCGTGGCCCACCATCACGCGAAGCGCGCCCGTGGATGGCGCGAGATCGCGACACGCCGCGGCCACGAGGTCCCTGAGCGGTCGCTTGGTCGGCCACGGCGCGCCAACCAGTTCGACTCCCGGCGCGGCCTCAATGGGCAGCGTCGAGTCAAGCACCGTCACGTTTGGCGGCCTCCGCTCGCGAAACGTTCTCTGCAGCCATACCGAGCCCGCGTCAAGCGGGTCGTGGTTGCCGGGAAGGAGGAACACGGGGACCTTCGCCGCACCCAGCATGTCGAGCGCGCGGACGACCGTCTGGCGGTCCACGTGATTCGTTTCGAATACGTCGCCGCTCACAACCGCGAAGACGCAGCCCTCGCGCCGCGCAAGTTCAAGCGCGTCTCGCACCGCCGCGAGACGGTCGTCAGTGAACCGTGCCTGTGCCGCAGCGCCCAGGAAGCGTCTCGTCATTCCGAGCTGCCAGTCGGCCGTGTGCAGGAAGCGCATCGTCGCGGGATTCTACATATCACGACCCCGAACAGCCCCCCCGGCGAACGGGACATTCCGCGGCTGATTCCGCCGCGAAGCTTGCGATGAGCGGTTGACGGACGACCACCACGAGGCCATTGCTCCGGCGACGAGCTGCAGAGGCAGGGAGCTGTACCAGGGAGCGAGGCCGGCCCAGCGAGCCAACTACCACTTTCCTTCGCTTGCCTGCGGGCTAAGGCGACATAGCACTTGGTCCCGCAAGCGACCGCTCGATCGGTCGTTCCTCGAGCGATCGAATCACGGCGAGAAGCCGCTCGAACTCCTTGTCGGGGTCGTGCCACCAGTCCGTCGACCAGATGCGATGGAGCTTCCAGCCGAGGCCTTCGAGGATGGATTGGCGAAGTTTGTCGCGGTCTCGCGCCGTCGCTGCCCGGTGGTAGGTCGCGCCATCGCATTCGACGCCGAGCAGATAGCGGCCCGGCACTGCCGGATCGACGACCGCCAGATCGATGCGGTAGCCGGAGCAGCCGACTTGGTGGTGGATCTCGTAGCCCGCCCCGCGGATGCGGGACGCGACCAGTGACTCGAACTCCGAATCCGCCTCCGCCGAGTTGAAGGCCGAGGTCGCGGCGGCGAGCGCCTTGGGGCCACGCTCCGCGTAATCGAGGAAGTGTTTCAGATCACGCACGCCGCGGGCGCGGGTGCGAGTCAGGTCGATCTGGTCGGCGCGCAGTCCGCTCACAACCAGAACCTCGTGCTTTGCGCGAGTGATGGCGACGTTTAGGCGACGCTCTCCACCGTCGCGGTTGAGCGGGCCAAAGTTCATGGCGACCTTCCCCGTCTCATCTGGTCCGTAGCAAATGGAGAACATGATCACATCGCGCTCGTCACCCTGCACATTCTCCAGATTCTTGACGAACACCGGTTCGCCCTCGACCGGTGGTTCCTCGCCAAAGTGAATCTCGATCTCCGGATACTTGCGCCGCTCCTCATCAAGAAGGTTCTCGACAAGTTGCTGCTGCGCCTGGCTGAAGGTGACTACGCCGTAGGAGCGGCGCGGACCATCGGACGCACGAAGGCGCGTGACAAGTTCATCCACCAAGGCATTTGCCTCTACGAGGTTCGTGCGCGACTTGCCCTTGTCATACCGCGCCTCAGGAATGTGCTTGAACCGCACACCTCCCAGGCCCGACTCCGGTGAGGGGAATGTGAGCAGGTCGTTCTCGTAGTACTGGCGGTTGCTAAAGGTGATGAGGCTCTCATGGCGACTGCGGTAATGCCACCGCAGTCGCTTATGACGCATCTGGTGGCTCATCAGCTCGTCGAGCACACTCTCCAGGTCCTTGTGTGCGTCCGGCGTGGAATCATCCTCGTCGTCACTGCCGCTGGTGTCGAAGAACATCGTCGGCGGAAGCTGCTTGGGGTCACCAACGACAATCAACTGCTTGCCGCGGGCGATGGCACCGACAGCGTCCCACACCGGGATCTGCGAGGCTTCGTCAAAGATCACGACATCGAAGGACTCGTGTGATGCCTCTAGGTACTGGGCGACCGAGAGGGGGCTCATGAGCACGCAGGGCTTCAGTTTGGACAACAGCCTCGGAATGTTGGCGAGAAGCTTGCGCACGGGTATGTGGCGCATGCGCTTGCCGAGCTCCTTGCGCAAGAGGCCGATCTCAGCCTTGGGAACATCGCTCATTCCTTGGTCGCGAGGGATGCCGGCAGCCAATCGCGCCCGGATCATCTCGCGAGAAAGCATCGCCAGCTTCTCGTCCAACTCTCGGAAGCGATCAATGCGTTCGTTGTGCTCGCGACCAAAGAAATCCTTCAGCGCACCCTCGCGTTCAATGAGGGCAAACAGGAGCGCCCTTCGGAAGCTGCGCTCGAACAGACCGGGCACATCCAGCGCCATACCCTCGGCCGACTCCACGTTGGCGATCACCGGCTCAAGACCTGTATCCATCGCCGCCCGGCGCGCCTTCTGCCACGAGCACCATTCGCGAATGTGCTTCCACTCCCCAGGCAGGCGCTCAACAAGCGCAATCACGGCCGCCAGATGATCCGAGGCATCGTCCACGACTGCGCGCCGTAGCTTCACCTCTGAGGCGAAAGAATCCAACGCCGCTTCGACCGTGTTCAATGAATCGCGGTTACGCGACAGGAGTGTTCCGATGCCAGTCCCCGCGGCATAGGCGGTCGGCCCTTCCGCGAAGAGGGTAGCCAGGTGTTGACGAAGGTGACCCAAATATACAAGGTCGCCATCCGCACACGCGGCCATGCAGGCGTGCAACGATTCGCCCCAGGAATGAGCCTTGGCAATCGCCTCCGCGCCGGGTTCCCCGCTCGACCAGATTGACCCGAGACAGGCCTGGGCAGTCGGAGCCACATCCGCCAGGTCCGCGTTGATCACGCGCAGCCGTCGGGCGGACTCGGTGAACGTCTTCAGTGCGACCGTCACCGCGGCCAAGTGGTCCTCCGCGCCGTCGAGCTCCTCCCGATTCCAAGCTGCTGCCGCGACAAGCGCCTCGAAGCCTTCCCGGAAACTGGCCGCGCTGTCACGGAAACGAGCGAGGCGTCGCCCGATGGACGTTTCCGGGCCGAAGCTGGCGGAACCGCCCTTAAAGAGGTCGGCGATCAAGCGGCGCAGGTCCGCAAGCCAGTCGGCATCGCCCCCAGCGAGCGTGAGCAGTTGGGCATGGAGCGTTTCGCCCCATGCGCGGACGGCAGTCAAATACACCGCGTCAGGTTCACCCCCGGCCCAAACGGCATCGCCCAGTAGAGATTCGGCCTCAGTTCGAACCGCAGCAAGTTCGCCGTTCACCGTCCGCAGACGGAGGGCCGCGGAAAGAACCTCATCCAGCGTGCTCACCTCTGGTTTGAGGCGGTCGGTCCGGGCGGTTCGCAGGTTACGGCGCACATGACCGACACGTAGCCAGCGCATGAGGAACCAGGCGCTTCGGCCCGCATCCCACTTCTTCTTCAGCGTGTCCAGATGCAGCGCCAGCAGCTTGATTTCGTCGTAGCCAACCAGCTTGGCGCGGAGTTCAACCCGCTCGTTGATCCAGGCAATCCAGCGGTCGAAACGAACCACCCACTCGGGCCAAGGCATCGTGGCGAACGGCCCCGTCACCGGAGCTGCGCCGATGAGACTGTCTGTCACCGCGCGCAGGTGGTCGAGTTCCGATCGCGACGCCGCCGAGCGCGGCGCCTTCAACCAAGCGCGTAGATCGCGCGTATCGTTCGTGGCCTCTTGGGTGAGTACAGCCATCTTGGTGGCCTGCGCGAGGATCACGTTCGCTTCGGCGGTGTCCCATGCTTCACAAGCCACCGCCACGTCGGCATCAGCGCGAGCCAAGTGCACACGCCTCAACTTGACGCGCAACTCGGCTCGCTCCGCAGCGTGTGCGCGCCAGAGTTGAAGATCGGTGGCCAGTTGAATCCATGGCGTCGTAGCGAAAGTCGGGCCGACCGACTGCGGCGCCAGCAGGGCTTCCGTCAACTCGCGCAATCGGTGCAGTTGGGTGCGTGATGTCCATTCGGTCGAGCAACGCAGCCATGTGCGCAGATCGCGTGTCGCATCGGCTGCGGCTCTGGCCTTCACTGCAAGCTCTCGGATGTGCCCGAGAGTGCGTTCGGCCCAGATTGGCGACCACTCCTGGCCGGCCAACGGTTTCAGAGCATGATCGTGCAGTGGCATCACCGCGCGCGACCGCTCTTGCAGTTGCCGAGCGAGCAAGCGCGTCTCGTCCAGCTTCTCAACCGTCGTTTCGAGGATGGCCGGCCAGTTGTCGAACCGCACGGTGGACTCTTCGCGACGAGGCAACAGGTAGTCGAAGCAGGCGTGTGCGCTCAAGCCGCAGGGCATACGGAAGTGCAATTTGCGAGCGTAGTCGTTGAGGGCCGCGCGTAGGCCTTCCAGCTCCACGGCGCGGTGCTCCCAATCAATCGCACCTTCCGCGGATGCGACTTTCAGACTTCGATCAAACTGGGCTAGCACGTCAGCCTTCCCTGTCTTATTGGAATGAAGTTCCAGGCAGAACGGCCCAAGTCCTTCCTCTCGCAGGCGGCGGTGCACAACCTCGAGCGCGGCGCGCTTTTCGGCCACGAAGAGCACACGCTTCCCGTGACCAAGGCAGTGGGCAATGATGTTGGTAATTGTCTGCGACTTGCCTGTGCCGGGTGGCCCCTCCAGCACGAAGTCGTGTCCGGCCGCGGCCGCCATCACGGCGGCGAGCTGGGATGAGTCGGCGCTGCGTGGGCAGAACACATCACGGGGATGAAACCGGTCGTCCAGCTGCGGCGGCATGATGTCGTCCGGCGGGTTGTCGTAAGGCGTGCCGGGAGCGTTTACAAGGTGGTTGACGATGCGGTTGCGCGTCAGGTCCTCCAGGCGGTCGGCAAGGTCCTTCCACAGCAGGAACTTCGTGAATGAGAACTGGCCTAGCCAGACCTCGGACTTCACTTCCCAGCCCGGCAGGTCGCGCACAGCATCGCGAAATAACTGGAAGACGCGAGTGACGTTAACGCCGTTGCCGTCCTCCGGCAAAGGGTCGAGCCCGGTAATCTCCATCTTGAAGTGCTGTCGGAGCATCTCGATGAGCGTGACATTCACACGCGTGTCCTCGTCGAAGCGGCGCAGCGAGAATCCTTCAAGGACCGACTTGCGTTTCAGCTCGACGGGAACAAGGAGCAGCGGTGCGCGAAAGACGCGGTCTCCATGTGCGGTCTCACGCCACTCAAGCATGCCAACGGTGGCGAACAGGGTGTTTGTACCGTTCTCGTCGCGGGCGTTTCGCGCAGCGCGAAACAGCTCTGCAAGCCGCCGGGAGTGCTCAGCTTCCTCAAGGTCGGTGTGAAGGCGGCCATGCGTCAACTCGTCGGTCAGGTGAGCAGCATGGGCATCGACTCGCTGCTGCCTGGACATCGTCGCCTCGTGGCGCGGGTCGTCCGCGGTCAGCAGCTTGGGCTTTGACCACTATTCGAGTTCACTTTCCGCTGCCAACTCATCCTCTACATTTTCAGGCGAGGCGGAGAGAATGCGAATAGTGGTCTTCGTCTCCCGAAGATTCAGAAGCCGGTTGCGAAGGCTGAGATCGAGCAGCCGGCTCTTCCAATGGTCGATGCGCGTGGCAGGCTTGGCCGAGCCAAGAACCACTTGTCCAGCAGTATCGACGAACTCGCGATTGCCGATGCCCGCGGCGAGATCGGCCATGGCAGGCGCGCCCTCGGCCTGCGTAGACGATTCTCCAGGGATTGGCAACGGCAGGATTCGCCCCATGCGCGCGCGGCGGACATCGAGTGCGAGGCGAAACCGCTTATCGGTGTGCAAGTGCATGCGCGCCAAACGCTCAGCGTCGCCCAATATCCCCGGCGACTCACTGGCTAGCAGGGTCGTCTCGACAACCGTGATAAGCGATTCGCCTTCGTGCTTTCGGATCTGTTGAAGAGCGTCTGGCCCCTCATCCGAAGCATCCAAGAACGTGCGCTCCTCCAGCCAACATCCCGCGTAAGCATGCCCCTCGTGCATGAGCACGATCGGAAACAGCCCAACACGTTCGCAGCAGGCGGCGAAGAGCAGCGTCAGATCGAGACACGTGCCGAACCGCTCAGCGACGACCTGCGAGGGAAATGAAACCTTCTGCCCTGTGCTCTCAAAGCTCGCCTGAGGGTTTATATAGCGGATGCCGAGTTCGGTGACGGCCTTGTAGATGGCCGCGACCTGCTCCCACGCGCGCTTGCGGTTCTTGTCTTGATAACCGTCGAGCGCACCACGCCCAGTGGCCTCGCGGAGCAAGTCGGAGGCCCGACGCAGAATTGGAATTAGCGCCGGGTCGTTGGGCAAGATGAATGCTGCGAGGATGTCTGGCAGAGCGACGAGGCCGCACCATTCGTTGCGGGCCAGTAGCGAGATGGGTTCTGTACGCGAGCAGAGATTCTCGTCTCCAGCGACCACCTCGACCTTGATCAACCCGGCGACCTTCTCGTTCAGCCCAGCGAGGTAGTCATGAGTTAGCTTTAGATCGAGCGGCGAAACGCGAAACTCGCCATTCGCATCCATGGACTGGATGCGGATCTCAACCGGAGTCGCGAACGCCGGCTCGGTGGAGACACGGATGACAAGGTTCTTACGCACCAAGCCGCCATTTTGGAACCGCAACTCCTTGATGACCGGAATAGCGTTCTGCTGGAAGGCGTAATTGATCGCAGCGTCAAACGTCATCTGGATCGATGGATTCGCTCGAACCGGCTCGCCCTCGGGGTTGTCGCTCATGGATCTCCAGGTTCGGGCTGCGAAGATGTCGTGAATCGACTCGTGGCAGGCTGCGGATCATTGGACGCCAGCCAGTCAGGCGAACGGCACCTTCCATTGGAGTGTCGGCCTGGCCCTCTCGCCAAGTCCCTGGCCCATTCCATGCTCGGGAGTTTCGCACGACCATTGCCCCGATGACTAGTCACGCTCCACAGGAACCATGCATTCGGTGGCGGCTCGGGTTGCCGACCCAGTACGCTAGCCGCAAGCCGCTCTCACTCCGCCCGCCCGGCTGAGCCAGCGCGTTTTCGCCAATGCTCTCAGAGTCCGGGCGGCGCGGGGCGCGCGAGGCGTGGAATCGGCGCCTGAAGCCTGCGCCCGGGGTTTGCGGCGGCGAGAGCAGATGAGGGGCGTGTCGCGTAGGCAGTGGCCTAACCCTCTCCCCAAGCGTGGCTTGCGGCGGCTGCCGTTCGCGAGCGGAATCGGCGCTCACGCAGACCACCAAGCTCGCCAAGGCAGCCCCTCGCTCCCCCCGCCTTCGGTGGTTCACCACCAGGCGGTCGAAGCGAACATTCTCAGAGTTCGCTTTGGCATGGGTTGGTGCCGAGCGGGACTCGAACCCGCCTATCTGGCGTGCTGAAGTTTCCGTCCCTCCTCCCCCGATCAACCGGCCATGCCAATCCTCCTCCTTCTGGCGCTGCTCCGCGCCCTGACCCTGCGCCGGCGACTGGTCGCCCTCGAGAACCTCGCCCTCCGGCAGGAGCTCGGGGTGCTGCGCCGCTCCGTGAAGCGGCCGCGGGTGCGTGACGAGGACCGCCTCTTCTGGCCTCCGGTCGGGACTTGAACCACCCCCCGCCGGCCCCACGATCTCGGCTGGGACGCGCTGTACGAGCGCCCGCCGCCTGGACCCCACGGCGGCCACGGGCAAGGCCCAACTTGGGCCGAATCGGCCCGGCCATGCCCGAGCTCCGTCTCGATGATCTGCTCTCTTTCATCACGCCTCCTTCCCGGGCGTTGCCCGGTGTCAGGAGGCGGTGCGCTACGCCATGCTCAGCACGGAGAAAGGCGAAGGAGTTTCCTTACACCCCACAGCCCGGCTGCACGGCGCCGGGACCCTCGAGGCCATCACCGCGAGCCTGAAGCGGTTCGGTCAGGCCGAGCCGCTCGTCGTCCAGGCGGGCACCGGCATGGTCCTCGCCGGCAACGGCCGCATGGACGCGATGAAGGTGCTGGGCTGGGACGAGTGCGACGTGGTCGAGCTCGACGTCACGGGCCTCGACGCGGCCGCGCTCGGCATCGCGCTGAACCGCACCGCCGAGCTGGCCGAATGGGACAACCCCGCCCTCACCGCGCTGCTCGAGCAGCTCCGCGCCGAGGACAGCCTGGACGGCGTCGGGTACTCCTCCGGCGACATCGACAACCTGCTCGACGAGCTTCAGGCGTCACTCGGCGGCACCGGCGACACGGACCTCGACGCGATCCCGGAGCCCGGCCCATGGGGTTCTGTTGCCCCCCTCCCGACTGTCACGCGACGCCCGTCACGGCGGCAGCTCAAGCACGACGGCGCGGGTCTCGCCGGCCGCGAGTCTGAGGCGAAGCGGGGACGAGGGACCGGCGGGCGGCGCGTCACCCCAACTGGCAGTGACGTCGTGTAGGCCCAGCGAGTACTCGCCCGGCGCGAGTCCAGTAAAGGCAAAGCGGCCGGCGCGCGTCCGTGTGAACGGAACCTCCCACCTCGGCGTCTTGCGAGTCGCGAGCAGGACCGGCGTACCGTCGGGCGCCGGCCGCCCGTCCGCAAGTTGCACGCTCCCGCTGAGCGTAGCCGCGCGCGTGATGCTCACGCGCTCGCCGGTGATGCCAGCCCCATCGATGATGCGGAAGGGGCCGAACTCCTCCTCGCCGTAACGATCATCGCTCGTACTGACTTGCAGACGATAGGCGTCCTTGACCAGGCCTTCGAAGCGGAAAACGCCCCGCGCGTCGGTGCGCACCGGATGGCAGATATCCTCCCACCACTGTCCGACGAGGCGAACATCCACGCCCGGCAGGCCGGCGCCGTCGGCGGCATCGACGACGACACCCGAGAACTCCGCCGGACCGAGCACGAGATCCGTGTGCACTTCGGTGTTCCATCGGCCGG
>Ga0193753_10002858_pt1 | contig 13228 bp, 11 predicted proteins | sample H1c2metaG_FD_144925 | JGI IMG/M metagenome (GOLD analysis project Ga0193753, IMG submission 144925) | Soil microbial communities from a riparian zone of the East river system, Colorado, United States - H1c2 | ecosystem: Environmental > Terrestrial > Soil > Riparian zone | place: USA: East... | reverse complement strand
GTCATCGTCGCGCCGTCTGCAGGATCCTCGTTGCAGGCACCATGACGCCGAGGTCGATGATCTCGTAGTTGTTGCAGGCGAGCACGACGCCGACGATGTTCTTGCCGATGTCATGAACATCCCCCTTGACCGTCGCCATGAGGATCTTGCCGGCGGTCTTGCGCTCGCCATTCTCGATGCCCGCCGCGGCATTGGCCGCCTTTTCCGCCTCCATGTGCGGGAGCAGGCCGGCCACTGCCTGTTTCATGACGCGCGCGGACTTCACGACCTGTGGCAGGAACATCTTTCCGGCGCCGAACAGATCGCCGACCACGTTCATGCCGGCCATCAACGGGCCTTCGATCACATGCAGCGGGCGCTCGGCAGCCAGGCGGGCCTCTTCGGTGTCGGCGTCGATGAACTCGGTGATGCCGTTGACCAGGGCATGGCTGATGCGCTGCTCGACCGGCCATTCGCGCCAGGCGAGGTCGCGTTCCTTGGCCTCCTTGCCGGCCGCGCCCTTGAAGCGCTCCGCGGTCTCCAGCAGGCGCTCGGTCGCGGTCCCGCCGGCCTTCGGTTTCCGGTTGTTGACGACGTCCTCGCAGGCCTCACGGAGATCCGGCTCGATCGTGTCATAGACCGCGAGCTGACCCGCATTGACGATCCCCATGTCCATGCCGCGCTGGATCGCGTGGTAGAGGAAGACGGCATGCATCGCCTCGCGCACCGGCTCATTGCCGCGGAACGAGAAGGAGAGGTTGGAGACGCCGCCGGAAATATGGACATGGGGCAGGGTGGACGTAATCTCGCCGGTCGCCTCGATGAAATCGACGCCGTAATTGTCGTGTTCCTCGATGCCGGTCGCGACGGCAAAGACGTTCGGATCGAAAATGATGTCTTCCGGTGGGAACCCGGCTTGCTCGGTCAGCAGCCTGTAGGCGCGGGTGCAGATCTCGACTTTCCGCGCCTTGGTATCGGCTTGACCCTGTTCGTCAAAGGCCATGACGACCACGGCGGCGCCATACATGCGGCAGAGCCTGGCGTGATGAAGGAAGGCTTCCTCACCTTCCTTCATCGAGATCGAATTGACGATCGGCTTGCCTTGCACGCATTTGAGCCCGGCCTCGATCACCTCCCATTTCGAGCTGTCGATCATCACCGGCACCCGGGCGATATCGGGCTCGGCGGCGATGAGGTTCAGATACTCGACCATGGCCTTCTTCGAATCGATCAGGCCCTCGTCCATGTTGACGTCGATGACCTGGGCGCCGTTGGCGACCTGGTCGCGCGCAACGTCGAGTGCGGCGCCATAGTCGCCGGCCGTGATGAGTTTGCGAAACCGGGCCGAGCCGGTCACGTTGGTCCGCTCGCCGATATTGACGAAGGGAATGTCCTTGGTGAGCGTGAAGGGCTCGAGCCCCGACAATTGCATCAGCGACTTCGGCTCCGCCGGGCGACGCGGTGGATGCTGGCGAACCGCTTCGGCAATGGCGCGGATATGCTCGGGCGTCGAGCCGCAGCAGCCACCGACGATGTTGACCAGGCCCTCCCGCGCGAATTCCTCGACCTGGTCGGCCATGAAGTCCGGGCTCTCGTCATACTGGCCGAAGGCGTTGGGCAGGCCGGCATTGGGATAGGCGCAGGTGAAGGTCTCGGCCACGCCGGAGAGCTCGGCCAGATGCGGCCGCATCGCGGCGGCGCCGAGCGCGCAGTTGAGGCCGACCGTGAAGGGCCTGGCATGGCGCACCGAATGCCAGAACGCGGTTGGGGTCTGGCCCGAGAGCGTGCGTCCGGAGAGGTCAGTGATCGTGCCGGAGATCATGATCGGAAGGCGGATGCCCTTCTCGATGAAAATCTCCTCGCAGGCGAAGATCGCTGCCTTGGCGTTCAGTGTGTCGAAGATCGTCTCGATCAGGATGATGTCCGCGCCGCCGTCGATCAGCCCGCGCAACTGCTCGCCATAGGCGATCCGCAGATCGTCGAAAGAGGTTGCGCGATATCCGGGATTGTTGACGTCGGGCGAGATTGACGCCGTGCGGTTGGTCGGGCCGAGCGCGCCGGCAACGAAGCGGCGCTTGCCGTCTTCCTGCTGCGCCCGAAGCACCGCGCGCCGCACCAGATCGGCGCCCTTCCGGTTCAGCTCATAGATCATCTCCTCCATGCCGTAATCGGCCTGGGCAATGGCGGTGGACGAGAACGTGTTGGTCTCGATGATATCCGCGCCGGCGAGGGCGTATTGATAGTGGATCTCCTCGATCGCCCGGGGCTGGCTGAGGATCAGGAGGTCGTTGTTGCCCTTCTGATGGCACGCGCAGCCGCCGAACTTGTCGCCCCGGAAGTGATCCTCGTCGAAGCCCAGCCCCTGGATCTGCGTGCCCATGGCACCGTCCAGGATCAGGATGCGTTCCCTGGCCGCCGCCTGCAGTGCAGCCAGCACGCCCGCTCCGTCACGTTCGGGGACATTGCGCGGAAGGTCCGGTGGGGACGGATTGCCCAAATTCGTTGTCCTTCGCCGCAGTCCAATTTCACATAAGGGAATCTTTATATGCACTGCAGCCTAGCCGATTGAGGTTCATGGTCAAGCTTGAATCTATAATCACATAAAGATATCTTTATATGCATGGAGGACTCCATGAACGAATTGCTGCGGGGCTTGAAGGCGGCGGCCGAGCCCACTCGGCTCAGAATCCTGAGCCTTTGCGCCCATGCCGAGCTGACGGTCTCCGATCTCGTGGAGATTCTCGTCCAGTCGCAGCCCCGGGTGTCACGGCACCTGCGGCTGCTGGTGGAGGCGGGGCTGTTGCAGCGGAACCAGGAGGGCGCCTGGGCCTGGTATCGGCTGCCAGCCAGCGGAACGAGCAGCGAGCTGGCGCAGACACTGGTTGATCTTCTGCCGCAGGACGACCGCCGCCATGCGTCCGATCTGCAGCGCTTGCAGAGCATCTCCGAAGGTTGGGCCCGGCGCGTCGAAGACTATTTCCGCAGCCATGCGGAAGACTGGGAGGAGATTCGCACGCTTCATGCCGACCAGAAGAGCGTGGATAAGGCTGTCATGGCCGCGCTCGGCTCCGGTCGGATTGATGACCTGCTCGATATCGGCACCGGCGCGGGTCACATGCTCCTGCTGCTTGGTGACCGGAGCGAGCGGGGGGTTGGCGTAGACCGTTCGGCGGAGATGCTGGCGGTTGCCCGACACAAGCTGTTCCAGGCCGAACTCCGGAACTGCGAGGTGCGGCAGGCCGATATGACATCGCTGCCCTTCGAAACGGGCAGCTTCTCCGCGGCAGTCCTGAGCATGGTGCTCCACTTCGCCGAGGAACCGGCGGCCGTCATTGCCGAGGCGGCCCGCATTCTGCGGCCGGGCGGCAAGGCCGTATTGGTCGATTTTGCGGAGCATGAGATGGCCAGCCTGCGCGATGAGCAGGCACATCGCTGGCTGGGGTTCGACGACCGCAACGTACAGAAATGGGCGCGCGATGCCGGTCTCGACATGACCGCGAAGCGGCTGAAGGGCGGCGAACTGACCGTGGTGGTCTGGACCCTCACACGTCCCGAAGGACGCCGCGTCGCGGCGCGCCGCTGAAATTCAGCGACCTCGCTCCGGGCCGATCTCGCCAGATGGGCGGAGTGCTAGTTCCAGTCAAAACGAGCGCGTTCCCGTTCGGGAATCAGTGAGGTCGCCAAGTCCAGCAAGGCTGGAGAATAGACCTTGCGCCAATCGGAGTTCGAGCCGGCACGATAGTTCCACTTGCCGACTTCCGGCGCCTGACGACGGATCCAACTGGGCTCAACATCGATCTGCTGGAATTTCAGGATGCGCTGCTGCAATGCTTCGCTGTCGGCCACCAACTCGGGATAGGTGGTGACCATGATTTCGAGGCTGCTCGATTTCTGTTCGATCACGTCCATCCAGCGCGTGATCCAATTGACCGTGCTCGGCAGGAAGTTCTCGGTCTGCCAGGCGAGCTGATCGGTGATCGACCAATCGAAATACTTTTCCGGCATCCGTCTTTCCACGCTTTGCAGAATAGCGAGAGGTAGTGTCCCTTCCTATAGATCGTGTTGACATGATGCGCCCAGGAGACCAGTGCGGCCCGCGGATCGCGCAGATGCAACACCATGCGCGGGACCGCGATCTCCAGCGACGCGACGATATGGGGCTCGGCGGGCAGATGTTCCTGGGCGATACAGTTGCCTTCGGCGAAGCGATTGATGGCCGATTGGTCAATGCCGGCACGGGTAAATCCGCTGCCCTGAATCCGGACGTGGTCAACTTGTAACGTTCGCGCCAACGAGCGCAGGATGTATTTGCTGCCGGATTTCGGCAGCGTGTTAATGAGGATCGGCGGGAAACGCCGCCGCCGTGCGGGAAATGTATTTCTATGAAAGAAGGCGAGGACCGCCGTGGCCTTGCCTTCGATTGCGCGATAATACTTTCGTTTCAAACGGAAGGCCACCACACCCGCCTTTTGTAGTTTGGTCAGAAAACTGACAAATATTTGCGAAGGCCGCAATCGAGCGGCGGTTGTGGATGAGAGGTCCTTTTCGCTCCGCGCCGCACTTCGCGCAGTGGAGCAAAGACTGCAGGTCGCAGAGTTGGTCCTGGGGACGCGGCGCGTAATCGCCTTTATCGCGCGTGGCCCCCGTCATCGACCAGCACCGCCATCAGCAAAGCCGGTTCCTTGCCGCGGTTGACCCAGGCATGGTTGGTTCCGCGCTGGATGACGCAGTCGAGAGGCTTTAGCGTCCGCTCCTCCTTGTCCAGCACGAGAGTGATCTCGCCCGTGAGCAGGATGATGTAGTCGGTCGTCGGCGACTGGTGCATCGCGGCGTGACGGCTTGTATCCGGCTGGAGGTGGCCGCCGTTCATCGCGGCAAACCATTCGGCCGCGGCCTTGCGCTTTTCCTCCTCGGAGAGATGCGCCACTTCGCTTTCCGGCGGGATCTCGAAATAGCGGAACAGCGTTCCGCCTTCCGGCGGCTCCAACTGCGTCGAGCGCGATCCATGGTCGATGCCGTCGCGGTGGTTGACCCCGCCGCGCCCGGTGATCCAGAGCTCCGTGAGGACGGTGATGGTGTTCTCGGCATTGCCGTCGATCATGACACCGGATTTTCCATCGGCATCATTCGCGGTCACGATACGGCGAACGGGTCTCAGCATGTTCATCTCCGGCGAAAGAATTGCGACCGCAGGGGGCGGGGCAGGGGCTCGGTCAGCCGGCGAAGCGCGGCTCCGGGAGTCCTTTCACGCCGAGGCCGTAGACCGCAAAGACACCGCCCGCTTCTTTTTCCTTCTGCGGCACGCCTTTCATGGGACGGCCCATCGATGTGCAGTAGAGGATGTCGAGATTTGCGCCGCCGAACATCACGCTGGTGAGGTTGCGCACCGGGAACTCCACCATGCGATCGATCCGCCCATCCGGCGCATAGCGGATAATGCGTCCGCCGAAGACATGGGCATTCCAGATATAGCCCTCCGCATCCACGGTCGAGCCGTCGAAGGTGCCGGGATATTCCCAAGCGGTGAGGAAGGTGCGCCGGTTGGCGACCTTGCCGGTCTCGATGTCATAGTCGTAGGCGTACATCACCTTGTCGTAGGAATCGCAGAAGTAGAAGGTCTTGTTGTCCGGGCTCCAGCACGGCCCGTTCGAGCATTTGATGCCGGAATCGAGCTTGTGGATCGAGAGATCGGGATCGAGACGGTAGAGCGCCGAGTTCCGCACCGGACGCTGCCCGCGGTTCGCATCCTCGCGGTCATGATCGTAGGACATGTAGCCGGCGACGAAGCGGCCGCGACGATCGACCTTGCCGTCGTTCATGCGGTTCTCCGGCTCGTCGGCCTCGGGATCGCCGATATGGGTCAGCTTCTGGGTCGCGAAATCGTAGAGGCTGAATCCGTTGGCCAGAGCCAGAACGGCGCCACCTTTCTCGCGCAAGGCCATGGAGCCGATATGGCTGGGGACGAAGTAGCGTTTGACGTCGCTGCCGTCTTCCTTTGCGCTGTAGATCTCGGCGGCTGAACTGTCGATCCAGTAGAGACGCTGCTCCTCCACATCCCAGAGCGGCCCTTCGCCCAGATGGTTCTTGGCGTCGACGATGCAGCGGATCTCGACCATCGCACTCTCTCCCCTTGGTTCGTTCTTTTGTCGCGAGGATAGCCGCCCTGAGATCGAGCGCAATCAATTTTGTGATCACATATCGAAGATAGACAGTGTTTCAAAGCGCCTGCGGCTGCTGTAGTCTCGGGAGACGCTCTATGATGGGCGCGCGCCGCATGATTCGCCGGCCGGCCGAGGTTTGAAAGAACGAGATGGACGACAAGGTCAGACCGATCGACGTCACGACCGTGCAGGAGCGGGTCTATCAGGAGTTGCGCGATGCGCTATTCCAGGGCCGCTTCATGCCGGGCGAGGTCCTGACCATCCGCGCGCTCGCTTCGGCGCTCGGAACCAGTCCGATGCCGGTCCGCGAGGCGATCCAGCGCCTGGTGACCGAGAACGCGCTCACGCAGCTGCCAAACCGCACCTTCCAGGTGACCGCGCTCACCTCCGAGACCTATGACGAGTGGATCCGGCTTCGTTGCGAGATCGAAGGTTACGCCGCGCAGCGCGCCGCTCTGCGGGCGACGCCGGCGATCTGCAAGCGACTGCGTGCGATCAACCGCACCTTCGGCGAAGCCATCGAAGCCGAGGATGCCAGCGGCATGCTGCAAGGCAATCAGCATTTCCATTTTGGGGTTTACGAGGCGGCGGGATCCGATGCGCTGCTGAAAATCATCGGCTCGCTCTGGCTGCGGTTCGGGCCGGTCCTCGCCTTCGTGCAGCATGTAGAGGGCTCGATCGAGATGTTCCGCCGCGGCGTTGTGGTGCATGAGCGCGTGGTCGCTGCCATGGAACGACACGATTGCGACGAGGCGCGCTTCGCCCTGGCGCTGGATATCCGCGCCGCGGCTTCCTGGTTCCGCCGCCATCATTTCGGTGACGAGGCTCAGTCGGCGCCCACAGCACGTCGCGGCGCGCGGCAAGCGCGCTCCAACTAGACTTCAGACTCCCTCAATCATCGAGGGCAAAGGTTGCGTGTCACCGACCGGGTGAGGGCTGCCCGATACGTGCCCCAATGACTATTATCCTATCTGTGATCACAGATGTTAGATAGAAGATGTTGACGCTCCAAGGTCCCGTGGCATACTGGTCCATGAGGGCGATCCGGGAATCCGAGCGTCCAAGGAGCTAAAGCGCCCAGCGAACGAGCCGCCGGAACGACAATTGGGAGGAATGAGATGAAGCTTCTATCGAAGACGAAGATCGCGGCTGCCTGTTTGGCAACGGGCCTGGGCCTGTCCGCGGCGCATGCTGAAGCCGCCGACAAGTTCAAGATCTTCCTGTCGATGTCGTACATCGGCAACGACTGGCAGGCCGAGGCGGCGAATATGCTCAAGGCCATGGCGTTGAGCTCGACCTACCGCGATAAGGTCGATCTGCAGGTCCAGGTCGCCGGCCCGAGCGCGCAGCGGCAGATTCAGCAGATCAACGCGATGGTGCAGGCCGGCGCGCAGGCGATCATCGTCTATCCGATCTCGCCGACCGCGCTCAATCAGGTGGTGAAGAATGCCTGTGCCAAGGGCGTCGTCGTGGTCGCTTATGATTCGATCATCGAGGAGCCTTGCGCCTTCAACGTCCATATCGACCAGAAGGCCTGGGGCACGCAATCGGCCGAATGGCTGGTCGATAAGCTCGGCGGCAAGGGCAATGTCGTGATGGTGACCGGCGTGCCGGGCACCACGGTCGACACCTTGCGCAATGAAGGCGCCAAGGCAGTCTTCGCCAAGCATCCCGGCATCAAGGTCATCGCCGAAGCCAACGGCATGTGGAGCCAGGCGGTCGCGCGCACCGAGCTCTCCAAGCTGATTGCCACCAAGCCCTGGGATCAGATCGACGGGCTCTGGATGCAGGCCGGTTGCTACACTGCCAATTCGATGCAGAGCGAATCCGGAATCACCGACGACAAGCTTCGGCCTTGCGCCGGCGAAGCGTCCAATGGCGGCCGCATCCAGATGCTGCCCGTCGGCGCCGCGGTCGAGGGTGCGAGCGGCACCTATCGGCCGATGGGGGCCAAGCGCTGGTCATCAGGCTCGCAGAACTTCACCGGCGCACTTGCATTGTCGCTGGCGGTGAAGAAGCTCGAGGGCAAGGAGATCCCGGCCTTGACCGACGTGCCGCAGACCATCGTCACCAATGAGAACGTGAAGCTGTGCGCGGAAGGCTCCTGGGCGGAGATGAAGGCGGGCTGCAATGTGTTCCAGCCGGCGATCATCGCCAATCCAGGCTGGTTCGCCTCGGTCTATTCCGAGACCACGCCGGAGATCGGCTTGAACGCTGCTTTGGTCGGACAGCCGGAGCAGTAAGTCTCGGATCTATCCCGTCGGGTGATTCTCGATGGGACCGACCAAACTGGTTAGTCATGCCAAGGCTTGGCCTTGGGATGACGGCGGAGAGGTGGCGAATGGGGAGCGTCGACGGAAGTGTTCGCTATCTGAGCAGCTTCAACAACCCGGCGGTGGCGGATTCGATGTCGCCGCGAAGATGGTCCGCGCAGGCTTTGGCGTCGCCTGCGCGGATCGCCTTGAGGATCAGCTTGTGCTCGTGGTTGGCATTGTCGTAGTTGCCGGTGCCGCGCACACCGTGCAGCAGATGGAAGTACGGGCTGATCTGCAGCCACAGGCCTTCGATCAGCGAGAGCAGGGTCTCGGATCCGGAGGCGGCGTAGATCGTGAAATGGAAATCATGGTTGGCGCGAACATAGGCACGGGTATCGCCGGCCTCGACCGCCTTGGTCATGGTCTCAACCAGCGCCTCGAGCTTCGCGATGTCTTCCTTGCCGATCAGCGGCGTCGCCCAGGAGGCGGCGAGACTCTCGATCTCGACCCGCACCTTGGTGAGATCGACCAGCCGGTCGGATTCCAGTTCCGGGATGCCGACCGACCGGCCGGAGATCACGCGCAAGGCGCCTTCCGCGGTCAGCCGCTGCAAGGCCTCGCGCACCGGCATGGCGCTGACACCGAAGGCGCTGGCCAGGCCCTGGATGGTCACGAGCTCGCCCGGCATCAGCCCGCCGTCGAGGATCATCGTTTTCAGGCGTCGGTAGATTTCCTCAGGCAGGGTGACACGCGCCACCTGCATCTGGGGCAAGGCGGAGGTGCGTCGCTTCTGTTTCTGAGTCGTATCCACGGACATGCGTCGCTGCGGGTATCGCCAAGGGTCTAACGCGTCAAGCCCCGATGGAGGTTGGGAGGAACGCGCTTGCTCGAATGATGATATCTGATTTATGATCAAATGATCAAAAAGAAGTTTGGGCTCCGCGCCGATGTGGCCGCGGCCGGGGTCCTGGGCGCGCGACGCACCCGACGCCAATCGGCCGCACGATGGGAGAGTGACGATGAGATCCTGGAAAACCGGGTGGCGATTCCTTGCGACCGGCGCCTTGGCGCTGGGCGTGATGGCCCAAGCGGGCTCCGCCGACGCAGCGGACAAGTTCAAAGTATTCCTGTCGATGTCCTACATCGGCAACGACTGGCAGGCGGAAGCCGCGAACATGGTGAAAGCCATGGCCGGCCATAAGGATTTCGCAGACAAGATCGACCTGCAGGTCCAGGTGGCAGGGCCCAACGCCCAGCGGCAGATCCAGCAGATCAACGCGATGGTGCAGGCCGGCGCACAGGCGATCGTCGTCTATCCGATCTCGCCGACCGCATTGAATGCAGCCGTGAAGAATGCCTGCGCCAAGGGCGTCATCATCATCGCCTATGACGCGGCGATCGAAGAACCCTGCGCCTACAACGTCACGATCGATCAGGAAGAGGCCGGCCGCGTTACCGCGGAATGGCTGGTGAAGAAGCTGAACGGCAAGGGTAACATTATCGCCATTACCGGCGTGCCCGGCACCTCGGTCGATACGCTCCGCACCAAGGCGGCGAAGGAAGTCTTCGCCAAGAACCCCGGCATCAAGATCGTCGCCGAAGCGGTCGGCATGTGGAGCCAGGCGGTCGCCCGCACCGAGCTCTCGAAGATCCTCGCCACCCATAACTGGAACGAGATCAACGGGCTCTGGATGCAGGTCGGCTGCTACACCGCAAATTCGATGGAGATGGAAGCCGGCAAGAAGCCGGAAGAGCTGCTGCCCTGCGCGGGCGAGGGCTCGAACGGTGGCCGCATCCAGATGCTGCCGGCCAGCGCCAAGGTCGAAGGTGGCGATGGGCCTTACGCGCCGCTGAATGCGCCCCGCATCTCCTACGCCTCGCCGCCGTATTCCGGCGCGCTGGCGCTGAAGCTCGCGGTGCAGAAGCTGGAGGGCAAGGATATTCCGAAGCTCACCACCTTGCCGCTGCCGCTCGTCACCAACGAGACGATCAAGTATTGCGAGACCGGTTCCTGGGAAGAAATGAAGGCCGGCTGCAACGCCTTCCCACCGTCGCTCGTGCCGAATCCGGGTTGGTTTGCGTCGATCTTCTCCGACCAGACTCCGGAAGTCGGGTTCCAGGCCGCACTGATCGGCCAGCCGGAACCCTGAGTCGACCTCGACCTGTGCTGGACGGCGCAAGCTGCGTCGTCCAGCTTTTTCTTCTCTAGTTCGGATTCGGCATGACGCAATCCTTCGCCATCGAAGCCGATCACGTCCGCAAGGCGTTCGGCGCCACCGTTGCGGTCGATGACGTCTCGTTCCAAGTGGTCGAAGGCGGCGTGCATGCTCTGCTCGGCGAAAACGGCGCCGGAAAATCGACCATCGTCAAATTGCTGAGCGGATTGATGACGCCCGATCAGGGCGGCTTTCAGGTCCTCGGCCAGTCCGTCGCGCTGAGATCGCCGCGCGCCGCGCATCGCTGCGGCATCCAGACTGCATTCCAGGAAATGACCCTGGTGCGCGACCTCACCGTGCTGGACAACGTGCTGCTGCCCTACGCGCCGATGAGCGCGCTGGGCCTGGTGAAGCGCCGCGCCGCGCAGGACGCCGTGGCCGCGCATTTCGCGAGCCTCGGCCTCGAAAACATCGATCTCCATGAAGAGGCCGGCGATCTCGATCTTGCGGTGAAGCAGAAGATCGAGATTGCGCGGGCTTTGTTCCGGAAACCGCGCATCCTGCTGCTCGACGAGCCGACGTCGTCGCTTTCCGGCAGCGACGTCGATTGGCTGGGGGAGGTGATCGCGCGGGAGAAAGCCCGTGGCGTCACCGTCATCTTCATCTCGCACCGCCTGAAAGAGGTGCGCGATTTCTGTGACTCGCTGACCGTGCTCAGGAACGGACAGCACATCGCGACCGGCAAGGTCGCCGACGTCGACGATGAAGAAGTCATCCGCATGATCGTCGGCCGATCGATCGGCCAGGCCTTTCCGGAGAAACCGGCGAAGACCCATCAATCCGGCGCCGAGGTGCTGCGGGTCGATCATCTCGCGACCGACGGCAAGCTCGCCGATGCCTCTTTCGTGCTCCACAAAGGCGAGATTCTCGGCATTGCCGGGCTGCAGGGCATGGGCCAGCTCGATCTCTTCGTCGCCTGTTTCGGCGCGGCTGAGATTACCAAGGGCCAGATCTCCGTGGACGGCAAGCCGGTCACCATCGCCAGCCCGACCGATGCGGTTCGCGCCAATATCGGCATCAGTCTGGTGCCTGAGGACCGCAAGACCGAGGCGTTGTTCCTGAAGCTCTCCGGCACCGAGAATACGGCGATTCCGGTGATCGACCGGTTCTCGCGCTTCGGCTTCATCGACGTGAAAGCGGAGCGAGACGCAGTCTCCGGCGTGTTCCAGCGGGTCGATGTGCAAGAGCGTGCGCTCTGGACCCGGGTCGGCGCTTTTTCCGGCGGCAACCAGCAGAAGATCGCCATTGCCAAATGGCTGCTGGCCGAGAGCCGCGTGCTGCTGCTCTACGATCCCACCCGCGGCATCGATGTCGGGACCAAGCACGAGCTCTACCGGCTGATGCGCCAATATGTCGAGGCGGGTGGCAGCATCCTGCTCTATTCGACAGAGATTCCGGAGCTGGTTCATCTCGCCGATCGCGTGCTCGTGCTCTATCAGGGCCGCGTGGCGAAGGAAGTCTCGGGCACCGAGCTCGATGAAGATTCGATCATGCGCGCCGCCCTCGGCCATGAAGGCCGCGCTGCATGACCAGCCTCTCCGCAATGGCGCCTGTGCGCACCAGCAGCCTCCGGATCGGCCGGCATCGCGGCGTGCTGGTGGCGCTCGGCGTCTTCATCACACTCATGCTCATCAATGCGCTGATGAGCCGCGGGCCGATGAGCTATTTCGAAGTGAGCTCGCTCTCGACCGGCGGCGCGCCGCTCGCGATCGCCGCTACCGGCCAGACCCTGGTGATCCTGACCGGCGGCTTCGACCTCTCGGCCGGCGCGGTGATCTCGCTGGTGAACGCCGTCATCGCCACCAACATGCCGGACACGCCGGGCGGCATCCTGCTCTGGTCGCTGATCGGCGTCGGGGTCGGCATGGTGACCGGCGCCTTCAACGGGCTCTTCGTCGCCTTCTTCCGGCTGCAGCCGATCGTGGTGACGCTCTCCACCATGTTCATCGTCCAGGGCGTCACCCTGCTGATCATGGACAAGCCGGGCGGCATGGTGCCGCCGGGCTTGAGCAATGCGCTGGCACTCGATGCCGTACCGGACCTCATCCCCATGGCGCTGGTGCTGCTCGGGATCATCGTGCTGCTCTGGCTCTGGCTGAAGAGCACGCGGCTGGGCACGGCGATCTACGCCATCGGCAGCGACATCGAAGCGGCGCGGGCGCGCGGCATCTCGACCCGTCTGGTGCAGTTCACCGTCTATGTTCTGGCCGGCGGTTGCTACGGCTTCTCCGGCGTTTTCGTCAGCGCCCAGACCGGCGCCGGCGATCCGCTGGTCGGCAATTCCATGCTGTTGCAGATCTTCGGCGCAGTGGTGGTCGGCGGCACAAGGCTCGGCGGCGGCCGGGGCGGCGTCATCGGCTCGATCATCGGCGCCTATATCCTGATGGTGATCGTCAACATCCTGCTGGTGTTGAACGTCTCCGCCTACTACTCGACCATCGTCGAGGGCTGCATCCTGATCCTCGCCGTGCTCGGCAGTGCGGTCACGCGAAGCTCCCGCGCGGCCAGGAATCTTCGCGCCGGCCTGGTCCGCTTCAAGGCTTGGCGCGGTGGCACGCTGCCGAGGCAAGTCAGCCACACGGCCCAGCGGCTGGTTCTGCCGGGCATCGCGGCGAAG
>Ga0193753_10002857_pt1 | contig 13233 bp, 10 predicted proteins | sample H1c2metaG_FD_144925 | JGI IMG/M metagenome (GOLD analysis project Ga0193753, IMG submission 144925) | Soil microbial communities from a riparian zone of the East river system, Colorado, United States - H1c2 | ecosystem: Environmental > Terrestrial > Soil > Riparian zone | place: USA: East... | reverse complement strand
CCCGAAGCGGATGCGCTTTAAAGGGGGGAAGGGGACTAAATCAGGGGATGGTTCGAGGGCGGTGCAATCCGCGCCTGGGTTAAACTGTTTTAGAGGAGATCATCCATGGCAAAGAACCACTACGTCACCAAAGCCAAGCGCCGGAACAAGTCCGGCAAACGAAACAATGAAGGCCGTGCCACCGCGCTGGTCTTGAGACAGCTGAAAGCGGCTGAGAAGGCCCGGGAGAGCGCACCGGCCAAGCACTGAGGGCTGCAGGTCAGGACTGAGCCGGGACGGCTGCGAATCCGTGTCCTGATAGAAGGATGGTACCTCCAGCGATTTTGAGCTTGACCGCTGCTTCGACCACCCAGCAGCAGTTGGACGCCGGTGCCGGGCCGCTACGCGCTTCCGCGAACGCTGAAACCTTCTCGGTAACACCAATCACTACCAGTGCGAGGGTTAGGGTTCGAAAACGTGGTCGAGCAATTGACCCACAGCCCTTTGCGCTTCCAGTATCGAATAGCGATGGTCCATGGCGCCGGCGAGATCGGTGTTCGCGAATGCGATCCGGCCAAAAGGTTGGCTGCGCAAGACCTCTCGCGGTGCTGGCCGTCCATCTTTTCCAAAGAAAAAGCCGGGTTGCGGGCTTAAGTATGCATGACCCCAGCGGTTCAGAATGATTCCCGCGATGTCTCGCTGGGCGTCAAACCCGGAACCCGCGAACATTTCGCTGAGTTGTTCGCGGATTCGGCGTTCATACTCCCGAAAAGAGGTTCCGAGTAATTCTGCCCGGCCGCGGTTCCCCTGATCCTCCGTGGATTGCCCGGGATAAGAATAGAGAATTTTTATTGACAAGACGATGGGCGAATCTGGACCCATCGTGGAATCCCCGACACCGGTAAGCGCCAGCTTGCGCACTTCCATATAGTTACCGACCCCTTCAAACCAGCGGCAGCCGCTCATCCCCATCTTGTATAGAAAACGCCAGTTTCTGACAGCTACGTTGGCCATCAGGCATGGAGAACGGTGAAACTCCGAATACGCTTGACGGTGGGTTTCCGGAAGGTCCCTGACGATGTGCCTGGTCGTCCAACTGCCACCTGCTAACACCGCCGAGCGTGCCTTCACCCGGTACAGCTGGCCGTCTTTCAGATACGCGATGCTGAGTGAACTGGCTTTGCCCGGTTCGCCATCGTGCTGCACCGCGACGGCAGTCGAGGAAAGCCTGATTCTGGCGCGCGTATGGGCGGTGTCGAGAGCGGACAGGTTGACTGCGTTCCTCGTGACTCCTTCCACCGTGTCCGGGCCATCGATCGCCGCCGGGATCAGACTCCTTACCATCAGCCGAGCGATAGTGGTGTTGCCGCCCGGAAACATCTGATCGCTGCCGCCCGCTTCCGCCGGCAAAGGATGCAGCATTTCAAAGGCGTAGTCGGAATACGCCGACAAAGCGTCGGGACCAAGGCCCGACCCTCCGCCTTCCACCGGGGAGAGGAAGGTCCGGACGGTCTCCCGACTCAGCGCGAATCGTTCCATGTAGTGCTGTTCCAGGGTGATGGAATCGAGGTGTCGTGAAATCGCGTCCCCTTCTACCTGGGGATGAACAAATTTGTCTCCTGAGACCGGTGTGGCTTCGAGCCAGCGGAGCCACTCGGCGCGAGTCGCCTGAGAAATGGGAGCGCCTTCCAGCTTTTTCCCCAGCGGGTCGATCAACCACATTCCCGCCTTCTGTCCGAATTTTGCGCCAAACCAAAAGCCGTATTGTCCGTGCTCCATTCCGGCGGCTTCGTAAGGGGTCCGGGAAAGGGGCATCTCGGGCGCCGGACCACCCCATTTCTGATAGTCAAGTTTTGGGGACTTCAGTCCAATCGAGTCATAGAACTGTGCGAGAAAGGTTTTGGGGGAATGCAGCTGATAAATAGCGGAGCCCTGATGCGCGATCAACTGTTTGCCGTCAACCAGAAACTCGTTTTGCTTGGCTTCTCCGCCGAAAATGGGGTGGTTCTCGAGAATGAGGCAGTTCATGCCCGGACGGGATTGTCGCTCGAAGAACAGGGCAGCGGCGAGACCGCTGATTCCTCCGCCGATGATTGCGCAATCAAAGACCTCGCCGGTGTCGATAATATTCTTCGGCAAGGGATCGTAAATTCCGTCGCGGATGGTATGTCCGGCCTGCAGAACTTCCAGGGTGTTTCCGTTGGACCCGCGGTATTCTCCGACTCCGCCGTAACCGCTGAACTCGTCTTGGGCCGCGAGCAGCTCCGTGGGGGTGACGGATTGAAGCAAGGCGGCACCGGACGCGAGCAGCACGGAACCAAGGAAATCGCGGCGGGTAATCGATTCATCCATCCCCAGAGTTGCATCGCCGGGTCCAACCCGGTTCGCATCAGTCATTGGTGAATTCCCTGGCTGTCGCCGCTTGTAACCGACCCTCGGCGCCGGTCCGTTGCGGCCCGCGCTCGATTATGGGGCGTCATTTCCGAGAGGTCAAGGCGGCTCGCGCGTTGCCTGTATTTGTGATTTGCGCCCAACCGATAGGAACGGGGTGACCGTTCGTGTCGACTCCACCCATTGTAAGAACATCGAAGATCATGGCGCATACCCGTTGGAGTAGCCCGACTCAAGGACGAAGGACGAAGGACCAAAGATGTCCGATGAGGCGCGAACGCCGTTTGGTCCGCCACCGGGGATGGTGAGGACCAAGGCTCCAGACGATCCGCGGTGCTCCCGCAGCACGATCGCGGGTCCGCACACCCTGCAATGCATGCCCATTCTGGGGAGGAGGTTTACGGCCGATTGCGTGCGCTTTCGCTGAAGACCGATCCCGCAATCTCACGCAGCGCCGCCAGCAGCCGACCCACTTCCTCCGCCGTGTTGTAGTGCGCCAAACCAATGCGCAGGAAGCCGCCGGCTTTTTCTACATCCAGGCGATCGGTGAGGTTGATGGCGTAATAGTTGCCGTCCCAGGTAAAAAAACCGCGTTCCCCGAGCTTGGTGGCGAGTTCGAGTGGCGTGTGTCCATCGATTCGCAGCCCGATTGTCGGGCAACGATGATCGAAGCGTTTGGGATCGCTGATGCCGTAGAACCTCACCCCTCGAAGGGAGAGGACTCCAGCGATGAGCGTTTCCATCAGAGCGTGCTCATGTTCGTGAATCGCGGTGAACGCAGCTTCGATCGCTGCCCGGCGATTCTTGGCTGAAGAATCGGCACGTCGTCCGAGATCGGCGATGTAATCCACGCAAGCGGTAATACCGGCGATGCATTCGTGATTATTCGTGCCCGACTCCCAGCGGCTGGGAATTTCTTCTGTGCAGGCGCGAACTTTGTAAGGAGTCAGGCGCTTCAAGTGCTCGCGTTTTCCGTAGAGCACGCCCATGTGCGGGCCAAAGAATTTGTAAGTCGAACAGGCGAGGAAATCGCAGTCGAGCGCGCGGACATCGATCAATCCATGCGGGGCGTAGTGGACGGAGTCGATAAAAGCCATCGCCCCCACCGCGTGGGCGAGCCGAATCACCTCTTTCACGTTGTTGATCGTGCCCACGGCATTCGATGCGTATCCCACCGCGACCAGCTTGGTGCGAGGAGTGATCTTACGAGCCAGGTCTTCCAGGTCGAGCGTGCAGTCCTCTTCATGGATATCCGCGATCCGAATCGTCACGCCGCGTTCTTCAAGGGCTTTCCAGGGCGCGAAGTTGGCGTCGTGATCGAGGAGCGTGAGCAGGATTTCATCGCCGGGGCCGAGTTCGCGGCCGATCGAACGGCTGATCGCGAACGTCAAGGTGGTCATGTTGGCGCCAAAGACAACCTCGTCGGGGTCGCAATTCAGGAAATCCGACATCGCGGCGCGGGCGCCATCGATCACAGCGTTGGTGCGCCGGCTGGTGGAATACGCCCCATTGGTGTTCGAGTTCGAGTGCCGCAAATATTCGCTGATGGCGTCGATCACCCGTTGCGGAACCTGGGTACCGCCCGGCCCATCCAGAAAAACGGCGGGATGTCCGTTCACCGTCTGGGCGAGAGAAGGGAATTGCGAACGGACCCATTCGAGGTCGAGGGTGGTGCTTTCGTTTTTGGCGGTAAGCATTTTGCTGGTTAACCCATCACCGTAGTGTGTTCGGGCTGGATCTTGTAAATCACGCGCACTTCGCCGGGTTGGCCGTAGGGATATTTGTCCACGCCCAAATACTTTTTGGCCATTTTATCGATGTGTTCCGCCCCACCCTGCTCGGTGATCTCCACCACGCGGCCGCGGATTTCCAGATAGCGATAAGGATTTTCCGGATCGATGATGGCCAGAGACACCCGCGGATCGCGGCGGACGTTTTTATCTTTCTGCCGGCCTTTGGCGGAGTTGAACAGGACCTGATCGCCTTCCAGGTCGCACCAAACTGGGGTTACCTGCGGACGACCGTCCGGCATGAGCGTTCCGAGGCTGGCAAAAGCACGTTTGGTAAACAGATCACGATATTTCTCGGGGATGGTTGAAGACATGGGTTCCTCCTGTGAACTCGTGATTATAGATGTTTGCGGGGCTCTTGAGATTCCGATCTTGGCGAATCCCTGTAATCCTGAGCGCAGTGAGGGTTAGCGAGAGCAGGGCTCACGGAGCCCGGGGCCGGCAGCGAGCTTGCCGCGAACAAAATTCGGCGCTGCGGAAAGCCCAGATCCCGGCGCTCAGCGCGGTTGCGGATCTCGATGCCCTTTGGGGGAAGCGAATGTTTTCGTGCATTCCATGCAATCGTAGAATCACGCTGCAGGGCTCACGGCCAGGCTTCGGTCGGTGGAACTTTCCTTTCCGTCGATCTCCCTTCCGGCGCTCACGAGGTTCGTCCGGATCGATCGTTCCTCCGGGGCCCTGGTTTTTCGTGCGATGCATTCTTTCTGTCCCCTCAAAAGCCTTGCCCATCAGCGTTTCCGGCTAAATTTTCACATTACCGAACATCCGCAAGTGCTGTTCAATGTTTACAATCCCTTGAATTCACAACCCCAAGTCTCGGCCCACCGGGTTCCACTGCACCAGTTCCAGTTCACCCCCCTGTGGACGCCCTGCACTCCCTTGAAAACGCGCCACATACAATCCCCAATTTTCTATTGACTCTAAAAATAGAAGGTGTAAAAACACAATCGTTCTTCGACACCTTTAAAGTTTTCCCGGTTGGTGTGGCGTCCGGGGCTCAAGCGAAGTCACCCTTCGCATCGCAAGATGCGTCAGGGAGGGCGAGCGAGGGTCTATAGCAAAACACTGGTCGAGGCGAATCAAAAGAACTGTGGAAGGCAAGATAGGATCCCGAGGCGTCAAGCTGGTTTATCCGGTTGGCGGTGAGCCCGGAGCCCAAGCAGCAGATCGCGCGTTGTCACCCGCAAGGGAACGGCGTGGACAGGTCGGTGAGGGTCTAACGCGAGCTACTGGCCGAGACGAACGAGCTTAACACCACCTCGGGATTCTTTATTTGTGGCGCAGCGTCGTCCTGCCGTTCCTGATCGGATCAGCTCTTCACACCCTCCCCCTGTTCACGAGCAGGTCAAATTCGGCTCGGGACGGATGACGCTGATTGCCGCTGGCGCCAGTCCGCTGAAACGAAAAGAGCCATGCCGGAGACCCGGCTTATTTCCGCCGGGCGAGGGCGCGGGTCGAAAGCCCTTCAGGGCACTTGTCTTTTCTCGAAAAACCAGTCGATCTAGCCTCAGCGATGTTGCCATTTCTACTTGAGAAGCATCCCTGACAGTTAGGCGCTTGAGAATTTCCTCTAAGGTCCGGAGCCACCGCGCGGTCCACATGTCCGGGGCCTGGTATCGTTGGCGCAATCAGAGATCACGCGCGAGCACTGCAAAAGCCACGCTATGGAGTGAGGCGGAACAGGCTTACTTCTTCTTTACACCTTTCAGATCCTGACCGCCCTGGTGCAGGATCATGTAGGACAGTTGACCTTTATCGTCGGTGACGAATTCCAGTTGGGCGTGCATCCCCTTCAGAAAGAACTTGTTCTGTGATTCGGGAAACAGGGGAAACATCGGTTGTTGTTTTGCTCCCGGTATCATTTGAAGGCCTTCCACGATCAGCTGACCGCCTTCCGAAGTAATGGAGATTTGCCACTTTGGCATCGGGCTGAGGTTAGGGAAAAGTTCATAGCTTCCTACATAGTGAGCCAGCACAGCAGGATCGACCTTGATCTGGGTATGAACCACGGAGCGGAAATCCGGCCAGCCGTATTCGGTGGCGATGCTCTCCATCACTTCCGATGCGAGAGCGGCCCCACCCTGGGCGTTGACCATTATCACGGCTCCATCGCCGTGGTGTTCGTAGGCGACAAGCAGACTCTCGAAGCCCGCGTTGACGCCTCCATGAGAAAAATATGGATCGGCTGCCGAGCCGCCGATCTCCAGTCCGAGCCCCCACATTCCCTTGCCCGGCGTCGTCATCTGCTGAGCGAGGTCTTGCGAGAGAACGCGATTGGCCTTCCCCTTGAGAGCCTGTTGAATCTCAATGCAGTAACGAGCTAAGTCCGACGCCGTTGTCCATAAGCCCGCAGCAGCCATTTCAGGATAGGTGTGCGCACCTCCGGAGACAGGTGTGCCATCCCAGAGGTAGGGCGTGGCGGCTTGCGGTTGCAGATCCGTGGGAAGCGGCTGCTGGTAGGTACTGTGCGTCATCCCGATGGGACCGAATACGGTTTCTTGCATCAGCTTTGGAAAAGGTTCCTTGGTCACGTCCAGCAACACCTGCTGCATCACCGTATAGCCGCCACCCGAGTAGTTCCATTTGCTCCCCGGCTCGCTTTCCACACGAATCGGCGCAGTGTTGGCCGGCTTTTGCCCATCTAGCACCTGGAGCAGAGTGGGCCAAGGGTCAGTGGAAGCGTATCCGGGAAATCCATGAACGGTAAACCCTGCGGTGTGTGTGAGCAGTTCGCGCAAGGTGACGGGCTTACCGTTTGCAGCGGGTCCGTTGGGAACCTTCCAAGAAACAAGTTTCGTATTCACATCCTCGTCCAGAGATAGCTTCTTTTCCTGGACCAGATGGAGAGCGCCCATCGCTGCAACCGGTTTGCTGATGGAGCCGGCTTGGAAGAGCGTATCGGCGTTTACGAGCGCTCCTCCCAACTGTTTCACTCCGAATTCAGCCGCCCACTCGATCACGCCGTTGTGTATGAGGGCAACACTCAATCCAAGAACATGAAGCTGGGACATTCGCGCGGATAGAGGGGTGCAGGGTTGGGGATCATCCTTGACCTGGACCTCGGGGTGAAGGCAGGTGGTCACTCGTTCGATTTCCACGTCGGGCAGCCCAATCATCGGCAGAGAGATGGTCTGGGCCGTGAGAAGCTGCACCGACAAGCAAACGAAAGCACTGAACGCTGCAAGTCTGGACAGGACACTCATCAGAATGTTGGTCCGGCTGATGCTCAACAAGAATGATCCTTAATAACCATCAGTTTACCGAACACTACGAATTGGACGATTGCTCACCTGATCGCAGGTGCAGCGTTTGGCCTCATCGGGCTTGGACGAAAGTGGCACCAGCACGCAAAGACGAGGAAGCCTTGAGGTGCTCCGCCGAACGCGCAAATCAGCCGCTGTCCTGTTCCTGAGACAAAGAAATGAATGACTTCCTTTTGAGTTTGCGCTTCAGTTACGCCTTATTCGCGTGAACGAGATCTCTCGAATTCGCGTATTTCAGCTTTGCTCCCGGATAACCGGCAACCCGCTTCGTTCAAGCAGAGAGAGTTTCGCAACAGCCAGCAGCCTCGGGTCACCTCCGCAGCGATCGCCAGAGTCTCATGAAAACTCCAAGGCGATGGCGGTTGGTTCGGGTTCAATCCAGCCCGAGAGGGTTCCTCGCGCGGCACGCTATTGCCCGGGCGCGCCGAAAAAGGATAAGCCGGGATGGTATTTGCCGCACAGCCTGAGGCACGAACGCCGCCCGGGCACACTACGGTCCCTGTATCAATCTCAGCCTGCGGTTGCTGACCAGCCGAGCCCGATAAATCGTATTGGTCGCCGCCACCTCGGCCACGGCATCGGCGTTGATCTGATACGCGCCCCAGGGCATGTTCTCTCCGAAAGGAATCGGGAAATTAATCGTCTGTGGTTTCAAGGTAAAATGCTGATAGCCAATTGCAGTCGCCCGCCCATCCTCCGCAATCGCCATGACGATTACCGTAAGATCAAAATCCAGCCCCGTCTGATTGGAAACCTTCAGCCCGCCTTCAATTCGCTGGCCGTTGATTTTGGCCGGCGGGTTCCAGTCGAGGAGCATGGGCGCGACCACCTGCATGGTCAAGGGGTAGTTAAGCTGACGCGGCGGCTTGCCACTGTCAGTAATCGCCAGCACAAAAGCATAGTGGCCGGTCGAGGTCGGGGCGCCGGTAATCAGGCCATCCTCGCTCAAGGTCAACCCTGGAGGCAGCGAGCCGGTGGCCAGTTTCCACTTCAGCGGCGTAATTCCTCCATCGGACACCAGCTGAAAATGGTACTGCTGCCGAAGATATCCTTTGTCCAGCGTCGCCGTCCGAACTGCAAGCGGTGGGCCAGTGGCGGCGGCTTGTTGCGCCGGCATGGTCACACTGAACGCCGCTAAACCCAGGACCGCTAGAGATAGTCTGGCCGTGACCGTGCGCATCATAAGCATAGTTAGAAGCATTATAGGCCGCGACGTTGGCTGGCTCGCCGCTCAAAAGATACAGGCACTGCCGAAGCAGTGCCTGATTGGGGATCAACTCCGGTTCGAGTTGGACTACTGCTGCAAACTCATCACTCCGTTGATCTGCACTCCCGGGTCGTTCTCCAGGATGTAGGCATCCGAGCCCGAGACCAGATAGAAGACGATGTCATTGCTGTTGTAGGAAAGATTGCTGACGCTTGCAGTCGTACGCCCGTTTCCGGCGACGGCGTAAGTGCCGGACAAGCCTCCGGATCCACTGCTCCCCTGTCCGTTGGTGTTCACCTGCTCGTTCCAGGTGAGACTGCCGGAGCCGCTCCACTGGATCCAACCCACCCGGTCGACGAAACTGGCGAATCCTGGACTGAGATTGAGGTCATACCCGTCCATGGTGAATGCGTATTGGCCGTTCAGCGATGAATTGGTAAAGGTCCCTTGCTGCTGATCCGCGGTTCCGTCCTCGATCTTCGAAGGATCGCTGACGTCGTTCGTGGTCAGGAAGAAGGCGCGGGTGGGGTTTACCATCCAGAAGGCCTGCTGCACATTGCTGGAGATGCCCGTGACCAGGGTGACTACACTTCGGCCGTTGGCAGAGAACGCGGTGTAGGAGCCGCTGCTAATGGCAGCATTGGCATAAGAAGTTGCGTCCTGCACAGAATCGAGGGCACCGGTGATGGCTCCGCTGCTGGCGGTGATGCTGCCCACGGTATTGACGGCACCGGTCCCAGAATTGTCGTCCCCTTTGCTGCCGAACGCGAAACTCTTGCCGGATAGTGGATCGCTGGTGAACGTCCCGGTTTGCGCTTCCGCCCGGCCCGAGCCGGCAACGCCCGAATCAATCGCGAGAAAGCGGATGTTGCCGGTATCCACGATGTAGTATTCGAAGTTCGTCGTCCCGGTGCTGTCGGCGAAGGTTGCCTGGCCGCGACCGTTCGTGTCGGGAGCGGTGAACTGCGAGGAAGCGGTAAGGGTCAAGGCGCTGCCCGTGCCTCCGCCGTTGTTGATGGTGCCGTTGCGGTTTACGTCGTCGCTGCCGGTCAGGCTGCCGTTCGCGGCGAGAATGAATTGGCCGACGGAATCGTAATCTTGGCTTGCGCTCAGGCTGTGCTGTTTAAAGACAAAGGCGGTCGCACTGGCGGGCAACGTCGTCGAAGACTGCTTCTCTGCGACTCCGGTCGCGTTAAGAGCAATTCCTGTCAGATTCGTGCCGTCAGCCTCGATCAGGTAGGCTTTGCTGGTACTGACCATGCTGACGTTCAAGTTGATGGTTCCGAATCCGGTGCCGCTGAGAGTAATGACTCCGGTGCCGTCGCTTTGGATTGAGTACGAGCCGGTGGTCGGATTGGCTAGAATAGGGGCGGCACCAGTCTCTGCAGCATCGTCAACCCCGGCGGTGATGGTTCCGCTGCCGTTGGCCGTGAAAACGCCCGCTTCCTGGTAAGGGATGGCGGAGCCAGAATTCAAATCCCATCCGGTGATCTGATACACATACGAACCATTCAGGCTGGCATTCGAGTAGTGCCCGGTGCCGATCAGGCCGCGAATTCCACTTGTACCGCAAGCTGCACAAAACACAAGGGAAGCCAACCCTAACGCTAAGGATATTTTTTTCATGACCGTGGGGGCAGCAAACTGCTGCATGAACTCCTTGAGAAGAATGAATTGCAAACTTCAGTTGTGCCGCGGGACCCGGTTGATCTACCACACCCAGCCTACGCAGCTATCTAACCCAGCATATCGAAGAAAGTTGTTGGGCTACGTTGCCAGTTCTGGCGCATTGCAGTGAAGCACGGTACTTCGGTCCGGACCGCTAGGTACTTTGCAGCACTTCGCGAACCTTGCGCGACAGAGTTTGTAAGGTGAACGGTTTCTGCAGGAAAGCTGTGCCCGCCTCCAAAGCGCCCTCGCGAATGATTGAGTCCTCCGTATAGCCTGAAAGATAAAGGACTTTCAATGCCGGATCGGAGAGGCACAGCCGTCGCGACAGTTCCTGGCCGCTGATGCCGGGCATCACCACGTCGGTGATCAGGATATCGATTGTGTCGGCATGGCTGGAGGCGACCTGCAAGGCCACTTCTCCGTCTTCGGCCTCCAGCACTTTATATCCCCGGGCTTCCAGCGTTTCCCGGACCAGTAAACGGACGGATGCTTCGTCCTCGACCAACAGTATGGTCTCCGAGCCGCCCGCCGTTTGCGACGGACGCGCGGGGACCACGGGTTCGAGCGCATCTTCCACCCGGGGAAGAAAAATCCGGAAAGTAGTCCCGTGTCCCAGTTCGCTCTTGGCGAAAATGTAGCCGCCGCTCTGCTTCACGATGCCGTAGACCGTCGACAACCCCAGACCGGTGCCCTTCCCTTTTTCTTTCGTGGTGAAGAACGGCTCGAAGATGCGCAGTTGGGTCTCTTTGTCCATGCCGCAACCGTTGTCGGTGATCGACAGCATGATGTATGCTCCCGCCTGGATATAGAAGCTTTCCTGGCTGGGGCCGTCTCCCAGGCGTTCATTCGCGGTTGCGATGGTGATTTTCCCACCCTTGGGCAGGGCATCTTTGGCGTTCACCACCAGATTCATGATGACCTGTTCGAGCTGCCCGGCGTCGGCGCGAGTGCGGCCCAGATCCTCCGCCAGCCGAGTCTCCAGCGTAATGTTCTCCCCAATCAGCGGCCGGAACAGCCGCTCCATGTCGGTGACGATCAGGTTTACCCCGACGACCTTCAGCTCCAGCATCTGTTTGCGGCTGAAAGCCAATAATTGCCGGGTCAGGCTGCTGGCGCGGTCGGCGGCCTGTTGGATGGCTTCGATCTTCGGGTACAAAGAGCTGTCTTTCGCCGTGTTTTCGCGCAGCACCTCGCTATAGCCGCTGATCACCATCAATAAATTGTTGAAGTCATGGGCCACGCCACCCGCCAGCCGTCCGACCGCGTCCATCTTCTGCGCCTGCCGGAACTGATCTTCCAATACGCGGCGATCCTCCTCTGCTCTCTTCTGTACCGATATGTCACGATAGAGGGCGTAAAAGGCCACCTGCACGCCATGGACGACGACCGGCGCGCCCGACATGAACACGTCGACCAGCGTGCCATCCTTGCGTTGCCGGGTGGTTTCGATCGCCACCCTTTGACCGCGGGCCAGGGTTTCGTCGATCAGCCGCATTTCTTCTTTCTGATCTGCAGGAACAATCAGAGTATTGATATTGCGGCCCAGGGCCTCTTCCGCGCAGAAGCCAAACAGCCGGGTGAATTCGCCATTGATGCGCATGATGCCGTGCTGGGTGTTCAGCACGCTGATGGCTTCTGGCGTGCATTCCACCAACTGTTCGAGGTAAGCCTTCTGCACATCCGGCAGGCCAAAAGTAAAGTCGGGAGTTTTTTCCCCGGAAGGAATTGCCGCACCGGATCCCTCGGGAAGGGAAAAACGCGGAGTCCCGCGCAGGAGTGCATCCTTAATAGATTTGGCGCGCACAAGGTCAGCGGAGCCCGCTGGCCGGGTGATGTTATCACCCATCTAAACCCCCTCCCGGTTTGATCCAGAGCTTAACTGGGATGTTAGACGGACAGCGGATTACTCTAAAGTTACCGAGGTAATTGCGGAGCGCGACCGGATTCGACGCAAGACTAGCAATCGACTCACTTTACCGCGTCTTTCCCCTGCGGCGAATCGGCCTCATTATTCCCGCGCTGCCATGGTCTCGCACAACTGCCGAATGGCTTCTGATTGTTCCGCGCTCCTGGCCAGAAATTCAAAACCGTGGCGCAAGCCCTGGTGATAGCGCACGATGGCCCGCAGCTTCAAAGGAACACTGACGGCGGGGAGCGAGAGTTCCATGGAGACCACTTCCCCGGTTTGCAATTCTCCCGTCAGGGTGGCGCTGATGCCATCCGCGCCGAACTCCGTGGACCGCCCCCAGAACGAGCTGGTTTTTCCGTCCCGGAACACATGCACCGAGACCCGAATGTCGAGCGGATAGCGCGGAAAACGCCGGACGATGTGTTTGGGTTTTGAGACGGTTTCGCTCATGGGGAAATCGCTGCTTTGCCGAGACCCCACCATGTTATGTGAAAACTCGAAGTCAAGGGAATGAATTTCGGGCAGGTTCCAAAGCCTAAACCACCAAGGCCACGGGGGCGATTTCCTCCCAGGGATCTCGTGTTCCCGCTGGTGGACGGGATATTCGCCTCTGGGTTGAAAGCCAACGAAAAAATAAGGGCCAGAGAACAATTTGTCTCTGGCCCAAGGATTTCTGCCAAGATCCCAAAACAACCCGGGACCTTCTATTTTTTCCTGCCGTTAGGACCAGCCGCCGGCGCGAAGGCATCCGCAAAAGCCTGTGCGTTCGGTACGCCCACTCCGGTCACGTTGTCCCAGCCTGGTTTCGTGTGCAGGCTGGCCGGATCGTTGCACAGAGTTCCAAAGAACTCCGCCGGACCTTCCGCCGAGCAATCCGTCCCGAACGAGAGTACGACTGCGGTGTCCAATTCCGATGGAAAGTCCCAAATCGCGCTGACGAACTTGCCAGGACCATCGCCGCCCAGTACTGCGCCGGCGCCGTACTTGTTTTTTACCGTCGGCGACTCTTGAATGGTTGCGCTG
>Ga0193753_10002856_pt1 | contig 13233 bp, 12 predicted proteins | sample H1c2metaG_FD_144925 | JGI IMG/M metagenome (GOLD analysis project Ga0193753, IMG submission 144925) | Soil microbial communities from a riparian zone of the East river system, Colorado, United States - H1c2 | ecosystem: Environmental > Terrestrial > Soil > Riparian zone | place: USA: East... | reverse complement strand
ATATTAATTTTTTAAAGAAAGTATATAAGTAACCATTTCTTTCACGTCGGCGGGCGTCAGTGCAGGATGCGGGGTCATGGGAACAGCTCCCCATACGCCGTTTCCTCCGGCAATGATTTTGTGAACCAACCTGTCTACTGTCGTATCCGCAGCAGGAGAATATTTGGCTGCCACTTCACTATAAGAGGGTCCGATGGACGCACCCGCCGTTTCTTTATGGAGGCGATGGCAGGTAGTGCAGTCGCTGGCTCCGATCAGTTCGAGACCTTTCGAATCAGCAGCAGCCGGGGTTGCCGGAGCGGTTGCAGCGGAATCTGTTTTTGAGGATGAACCACCAGAATTACATGCGAGGATAACGCCTGAACAAATCAGCAAAAAGAGAATTGTTTTTTTCATTGTTGCATTGTTGAAGTGAGAGGATAAATTTCGTAAAAAATACCGGAATAGCTAAGGCTATTTTATGCCGAGCACCGAGCGATTGAAAGCTTCATCAGATCCTGTTCCTGCAAAATCATCAAAAGCTTTTTCTGTTACACGGATGATATGGTTTTTGATGAATACGGATCCTTCTTTTGCACCGTCTTCCGGATGTTTGATACAACATTCCCATTCAAGCACGGCCCATCCTGCAAAATCATATTGTGTTAGTTTGCTAAAAATGGATTTGAAATCCACCTGTCCGTCGCCGAGTGAACGGAACCTGCCTGCCCGGTCGATCCATGGCTGATAACCACCATACACGCCTTGTTTTCCGGTGGGATTGAATTCCGCATCTTTCACATGGAACGCGCGGATGCGTTCATGATAGTAATCAATATAACTCAGGTAATCCAATTGTTGAAGCACAAAATGTGAAGGATCATACAGGAGGCATGCGCGCGGGTGATTGTTTACTTCCTTCAGGAATCTTTCATATGTAATTCCGTCGTGCAAATCTTCTCCCGGATGAATTTCATAACAAAGGTCCACGCCGTTTTCATCAAAAACATCCAGGATAGGTTTCCATCTTTTCCCGAGTTCTTTAAATCCTGTATCCACCAGTCCGGAGGGTCTTTGTGGCCATGGATAAAAAGTCGGCCAGAGCAGGGCACCGCTGAAACTTGCGTGGGCATTGAGTCCCAGGTTTTTTGAAGCTATGGCAGCATACTTTAGTTGCTGTACCGCCCAAGCCTGTCTTGCCGTCGGATTTTTCCGATAGGCTTCCAGAGCAAATCCGTCGAAGAGATCATCATAAGCCGGGTGAACCGCTACGAGTTGACCTTGTAAATGGGTGGACAGCTCTGTGATTTCCAGACCTGCGGATTGTACGATGCCCTTTATTTCATCTGCATATGTTTTGCTTTCTGCCGCTTTTTTCAGGTCGATGCAACGGGCATCCCATGTCGGAATCTGTACACCGATATATCCCAGCGATTTGGCCCATCTACAAATGGACTCCAGTGTATTGAATGGTGCTTCGTCACCCAGAAATTGTGCTAAGAATATTCCGGGTCCTTTTATTGTTTTCAAAGTTGACGGTTGACGGTTGACGGTTGACGGTTGGCGGTACTCCCATACTCCCACACTCTCAGACTTGCACGTCGTGTTCATACCATTTTTCCTTTGACTGTGAAGAAGCCACTACACTATCAATAAATGCCATTCCCCGAATGCCATCGTCTACGCCAGGAAAATCAAGGCTTTCAGGAGAGGCTTTAGTTCCATCTATACGCGCAGAGAGTGTTTGCGCAAAATTGTGGTAGATATTTGCGAATGCTTCCAGGTATCCTTCCGGATGTCCGCCCGGTACACGAAGATTATGCGTTGCGTATGATGAAAGGGGCTCTTTGTATCCGACACCCGCGCGGAAAATCTGTGTCGGTTGGTCAAGCCATCTTACGATCAGTGAATTGGGTTCCTGCTGCTGCCATTCCATTCCACCTTTTTCGCCATAGATTCTGATGCGCAGCGCGTTTTCTTCACCTGCAGCCACCTGTGAAGCCATGAGCACGCCATTGGCTCCGTTGTCAAATTTGAGTAATACATTTCCATCGTCGTCCAGTGGCCGGCCCTCTACTACAATATTCAGGTCGGCGCAGATTTTTGTTATTTTCAATCCGCTGATATATTCTGCGAGATGTGCCGCGTGTGTGCCGATATCTCCCATGCATCCGCTTTTGCCAGAACGTTTGGGATCTGTTCTCCAGGCTGCCTGTGCGTTGCCTTCCCGTTCTGTGAGTTTGCTGAGCCAGCCCTGCGGATATTCAACCCAGATTTTGCGAACTTTTCCGAGCACGTTATTTTTTATCATCTGCCTGGCCTGTTTCACCATGGGATAGCCGGAATAAGTATGTGTAAGGCAGAGAATCAGTCCTGTCTCTTCCACTTTCTTTTTTAATTTCTTTGCTTCGTCCAGCGTAAATGCAATTGGTTTTTCAATCACTACATGGAATCCCTTATCCAGTGCCAGCATGGCTGGTGCAAAATGCGCAAAATTGGGTGTGACGATGGTAACGAAATCAATTCTTTTATCTGCCGGAAGTTTACTTTCCTTCTCCAGCATATCTTCAAAATTCAGGTACGTGCGGTCAGGCGAAAGAAACAACATTTCGCCAGAGGCTTTAGCAATTTCCGGGTTTATACTGAGTGCGCCGCAGGAAACTTCTACCAGTCCATCCATATGGGCCGCAATACGATGAACGGCGCCAATAAAGGCATCCTTACCTCCGCCTACCATACCCATGCGTAATTTTCTATTCATATAGCTGATTTAATATTTTTATGTATCAGGTATAAAAGTTTACAACCGCTTTTCAAGAGCGGTTGTAAAGATAAGTGAGCATGACTATCCAAAGACCATTCGGGAAGTGGAATCAGTTGCCGGACTGGAATAAATCATAAGTTGGCCATAATGTATCCGGACCAAGGGAGGACCAGAAAATATTATCCATATTGCCCGAAAAGTTTGGATCAGAGCTATTCGTATTTGCCAGGATGACATAATTAAAATTCCCGCTTTGAGTCGTAATGGCCTGTGAGGTTCCGGTTCCCGGAAGATTACCGTGATGAAACAAGTTATACTGATTGATTTCCCAGCCGCACGCGTATTTCGGATTTGCGGTTGAACCGGTTGTCATGACTGTTAGCGCATTCGGTGACAAAAATGTCAGTGAAGATAATCCATCCACGTGCACCAGGAATCTTGCCAGATCGGTTGCTGTTGCCACCCATCCGTTTGCGGCGTCCATGCGGTTTATATTGAAGCTGTACGGATCCTGATCATTCTGTCCGTAATAAATTACTTCATTGGAGAGGCGATCTGCGAGCGTATTCCCGGCAATCTGCATATCATTGATTCCGCTGGGTTGAAGTACCAGTGATTGTACGGCGGCAGCATAGGGCATGCCGGTGATTTTTTCAATAACCCTTCCCAAAATAAAATATCCAAAATGTGAATAATAATAAGAGTAGGGTGTGCCGGGAGTTGTAAGCAATGGTGTGTTGTCCAGGCCCCAGGTCAGGATCTGCTGAGTGCTGAATGATGGATTCATGCCCAAAGGGTCTGTGGTATTATCCGGCCAGCCACCTTCTGTATGATGAAGCAATTCACCAACATTAATATCTGTGATACCGGGTCCGTAGGGTTGGGTACCGTAGTCAGTGCCGAGTATAGCGCCCTGACCGAATACTTTATCTGTCATTTGTATTTTTCCCTGATCCATCAGCTTCATAATCGCTACAGAAGTCAGTTGTTTGGAAAGAGAAGAAATTCTGTAGAGATTCTGTGGGGTGGCCGCTACATTATTTTGCACATCGGATTTACCATAGGCCTTCACATAAACGAGTTTTTCATTCAACGTGATGGCAATGGACATAGCTGGTACATTATACTGAGTCATAAAGGCAGCGACATTCTGGTCAACACTGCCAATGCCGGTAACCAGGTTAACCGTATAGGATTGTGTGGTACCATTGAGGCCAGTGACGGTATAGGTTACAGGACCTGAAAAATCATTGGCGGTTGATCCGTTTTTCTGTGCAACACCATTTACCCTTACGATGCCACTATCGGATAAGGTAAAATTCACAATCAGCGCATTTGTATTTGTTCCCGGCGGAAGAAAAATATTAATGTTTGTGCCGCTAATAGATCCATAAGAATCCACCGGAATGGCGTTGGCAGATTTCAGGAAGGAAAAATTGGTAATAGCAGATGACGAACCATTGTTCGTATCTGATTTGGAACAGGAGATAAAGAAAACTGTCAGGGAGAGCAGTATCAGGTTTCTCAGATTCAGCATGGTTAATCCCGGTTTGTTGTGCATAAAATAGTTTTTTAATTTTTTGAGTTGCAAAACTATTTACGATCGTAAGCAGGGGATATATCTGATGTTGCGAATGCTATCAATATTGTTTCAATGATCGGTTATTCTTGTTATTTGCACTTGAGTCCGAGTCTTTTGCAAGGATATGCAGGTTTGTTTTTTATTTCCTGGAATAAAAAATTACATTTACTTTTCTTTCTGATCAAGGGGTTCCTGACGATCTGAATAAAAACGATTGCTATGACTTCCAACGCCATTCCGCGCAAACAGTTATTTACAGCAAGCTGTCTGGCTTTGCTGGTCACTTCTCTTTCTTTTGGTATAAGGGCCGGAATACTCGGCAAACTCGGAACTGAATTTAACCTGAATGGTTCCGAACTGGGGACCATTGCGGCCACGGCATTCTGGGGATTCCCCCTCGCGGTCGTGATCGGAGGTTTTATCGTCGATATCATCGGAATGAAAAAACTGCTGGTGATGGCTTTTATTTTTCACCTGGCAGGCATCGTACTTACCATAGCCTCCACGGGCTATTGGACCTTATTTATTTCCACTTTGCTGATCGGTATTGCTAATGGTACCGTTGAGGCAGCCTGTAATCCACTGGTTGCTTCGTTATTTCCTGAGAATAAAACCACCAAGCTGAATCATTTTCATCTCTGGTTCCCCGGAGGAATTGTCATTGGGACACTTATTGTGTTCGGACTGAACAAATTAGGTGTTTCCTGGCAGGTGGAAGTAGGGATTATGCTGATTCCAGCCCTGATTTATGGTTATTTATTCTCCAAACTGAAATTCCCTGTAACGGAACGCGTTGCTGCCGGCGTGTCCAGTTCCACCATGTATAAATCCATTTTCACGGGATTGTTTTTATTTATGATCCTTTGCATGTTTGGCACGGCCATTACTGAATTGTTTACCGGCCAATGGATCGATGTATTATTAAAGAATGTGACCGACAATGCTTTATTGATATTAACCCTGGATACCGGTGTAATGGTTGTAGGCAGGGCTTTCGCGGGTCCGGTTGTCAGGCAGTTCTCACCTCAGGGTGTATTGCTTATATCAGCTATTCTGGCCACTATAGGTTTATACCTTCTGGGTCATACGACCGGCAACATGATATTTGTAGGCGCATTGGTCTTTGGTATGGGTGTTTGCTATTTCTGGCCCACCATGCTCGGCTTTGTTTCCGAAAATCTGCCAAAGACCGGGGCAGTTGGTATGAATCTGATGGGCGGCGCGGGAATGTTTGCTGTATCAATATATATGATATTTATGGGGAAGCATTACGATGCCATTGTGGCCAGTAAACTTCCAGCCGGTGCCAGTCTCCAATCATATACACAAGCCCCGCCAGGATCAGAAATGGCCAATGCATTATTTGAAGCTAATAAGGCTGCAGGGCCCGCTATTATTAACTTTACCATGATGATTCCCCTTTTTCTGATCGTTGCATTTGCCGGTTTGAATTTATATATGCGCGGACGCAAAAAACCCGATATGCTGGTTGCTGTTTCCGCTGGTCATTAAATTCTTTTTCATCCGTTTTCATTTCGTACATTCATTTTCTATAAGGCGCATGAATCCTCCCTCATCCAGGCGTAGACTGATTAAAAATATGATTGCTGGTTCTGCAGTTCTGGCTACCGGAACCCAATTACTTTCATCATATGCTCCTATTCCAAAATCAACAGAAGAATTGAAACTAAAAGGGAATATCCGTCATTCTGTTTGTCGCTGGTGTTATGATTCCATACCCCTGGAGTCTTTTTGCCAGTCGGTAAAAGAAATCGGCATCCCGGCCATCGACCTCGTGGCTCCAAAGGATTGGCCCATGCTTCAAAAATATGGCCTTTATAGTTCGATGTGTTATGTGGCGGGAGATGTAAGTCTGACAGACGGCTTTGCTGAATCCAGGTTTCATGCAAAACTGATTCCCCAATTCCTGGAAGTGATTCCCTTGATGAAGACGGCTGGTTATACCGATGTGATATGTTTTAGCGGCAGTCGCCGGGGTATGGACGATGAAACAGGATGGAATAATTGCGTAAAAGGTCTTCAGCAAATTTTGCCTTTGGCGGAAAAAAACGGCATCACTGTTCAGATGGAGTTACTCAATAGTAAATTGAATCACAAGGATTATATGTGCGACCGCACACCCTGGGGTGTGGAGCTTTGTAAAAGACTGGGCAGTCCCAATTTCAAATTGCTGTATGATATATATCATATGCAGATTGATGAAGGTGACGTGATTCAGACCATTCGTGACAATCATGATTTTATCGGCCACTATCATACGGCCGGTGTGCCGGGAAGACATGAAATCGATGACACTCAGGAGTTGTATTACCCTGCGATCATGAAAGCCATTCTGGCAACCGGTTTTAAAGGGTATGTTGCCCAGGAATTTATCCCTGCGGGGCAGGATAAAATCGGTTCATTAAAAAAAGCGGTGGAAATTTGTGATATATAAAATACTAAACGACAAATCATGGCAGACAATGTGTATGACGCAATTGTAATCGGATCTGGAATCAGTGGCGGGTGGGCCGCGAAAGAACTCTGCGAAAAAGGACTGAAAACGATTATGCTTGAAAGGGGAAGGGATATCGTTCATGTTAAGGATTATGTAAACGCAAATAAAGAAGCCTGGAATTATCCGCACCGTAACCGCAGGACGCAGGAGATGATTAAAGATTATCCTGTTCTAAAAAGAGATTACCCATTGAGTGAAGCAAACCTCGATTATTGGTGCAGTGACAAGGATAGTCCTTATACAGAAATCAAACGCTTCGACTGGTTTCGCGGATATCATGTGGGCGGCCGTTCACTGATGTGGGGCAGGCAAAGTTATCGCTGGAGTGATCATGATTTCGGAGCCAATGCAAGAGACGGACATGGTGTAGACTGGCCCGTTCGCTATAAAGAAATTGCGCCCTGGTACGACTATGCTGAAAAGTTTGCCGGAATCAGCGGAAACCGCGATGGCCTTGATATTTTACCTGACGGGCATTTTATGCCTCCTATGGATATGACTTGTGTGGAAAAGGATTTTTCTACGAGATTAAAAGATCAGTTTAAAGGTACCCGTCATGTTATTATTGGCCGCACAGCCAATATAACGGAACCGCTGGAAGGCAGAACCAATTGTCAGTTCAGGAATAAATGTGCCCTGGGCTGTCCCTTCGGAGCTTATTTCAGCACACAGTCATCCACTTTACCGGCGGCCATAAAAACCGGTAATCTCACAGTCCGTCCCTGGGCGATCGTTACAAAAATTCTTTACGATAAAGATAAAAAAATAGCCACAGGTGTGGAGGTTTTAGACGGAGAGACCAATCAGACGTATACATATCATGCAAAGATTATTTTTCTGAATGCTTCCACGCTAAACAGTGCGTGGGTGCTGATGAATTCGGCTACCGATATCTGGCCCGACGGATTGGGAAGCAGTAGCGGAGAGCTGGGGCATAATATCATGGACCATCATTTAGGCGTTGGAGCTGGTGGCACTATTGAGGGATTTGAGGATAAATATTATTACGGACGAAGAGCCAATGGCATTTATATTCCCCAATTCAGAAATGTTGACGGAGATAAACGCGATTATTTACGTGCCTTTGGATATCAGGGTGGTGGCGGCCGCGAAGGTTTTTTACGCAGCCCGGAAGAAATTACCATCGGAGCAGGACTGAAAGAAGCCCTGACGGAACCGGGTTCATGGACCATCCATTTGGGCGGATTCGGAGAAACCCTGCCCTATCATGAAAACAAAGTGACGCTTGATAAAACGAAAAAAGATAAGTGGGGAATGAATGTGCTGGCCATGGATGTTGAATATAAGGATAACGAAAGGCGGATGCGCGTGGATATGAAGAATGACGCCATGGAAATGCTGACTGCGGCCGGGGCAAAAAATGTAAAAGGATTTGAAGGTGACGGCACACTGGGAAGAGGTATTCATGAAATGGGTTCGGCGCGTATGGGCAAGGATCCAAAAACTTCTGTGCTGAACAAATACAACCAGATATGGGATGCGCCCAATGTATTTGTGACCGATGGCTCTTTCATGGCCTCCGCATCCTGTGTGAATCCATCCCTCACTTATATGGCGTTCACCGCCAGAGCAGTGGATCATGCGGTAACTGAGTTGAAGAAAGGGAACATCTGACAACACTAAGACACAAACTGATACACAAGTATGGAAGTATGGAAGAATGGAAGTATGGAAGTGAAATGTAGAAATATGATATTTTAAAATTACTTTTAAGCGTTAGGCGTTCGGCGTTCAGCGTATAAAATTTAATAAAATAAAAATTATGAACAGAAGAGAAGCACTATCGTCCGTTGCGTTGCTGCTCGGAGGTACACTGATTGGTTCTGAGATGTTTCTTTCCGGTTGTACAAATGAGAATAAAAAAATCGGAACAGCCGGTCTGGATTTTTCTCCGGAAGATATTTCGTTTCTGGACGAAGTAGGAGATACCATTATTCCCGCGACGGATACGCCGGGTGCCAAGGATGCCAAGATCGGAGAATTCATGCATACGATCGTGAGGGATTGTTATAACAAAACAGACCAGGATATTTTCATAGCCGGTATGGGCAAACTCAATGAAGCCAGCAAATCCATGAACGGAAAATACTTTCTGGAATGCACTCCGGAAGAACGTAAAAATTTATTGATCTCTTTGGATAAAGAGCAGAAAGACTATACCGCCAAGAAAAAAGCGACCGATCCTGCGCATTATTTCCGCATGATAAAGGAACTGACTATCTGGGGCTATTTTACATCAGAACCAGGCGCAACCAAAGCTCTCAGGTATGTTGCAGTTCCCGGCAGGTATGAAGGCTGTATTCCCTATAAGAAAGGCGACAAAGCGTGGGCTACCTAGTAGGACCTCATTGCTGCCCCGGTGGAACTCCACGCCACCCCGGGATTTCGGGTACCCAAAGGATACCCAATGAGGACTCATAGGGAAATAACCAGGGAGATAGATACTATTTCATCATAAGCTGATGCCTTTGTTTTAGTGCCTCCCAGGATTTTTGAATCTTTGGTTAAATTCCTGATTCAGATCGATGTTTCGGGCTTACTTTAAGTTTAATATAAAAAGGCCCGGATGTTTTATCAAAACATACCGGGCCTGAAGATATTCAGACTGCAATCGGAATCTATCAAATAATTTTATCTGGTAGAGCCGTAACCAATATATCCCTGCGTGGCCTTACATCCATTTCTTGAAGAACTGTTGTAAGTAGCGCATGATGTAAATAAAGTTGCAGCTACTGCGATAATAGCAATAAAAAGTACTGACTTTCTCATTTTCCTGGGTATTTTAAATTAATAATAAGGGCCTGGTTCAGGTAGATCTACCAGGAATTTCAGAGGTACGGAATTCAAGCATAAAGCTGAAAGCGTAAAGCTTAAAGCCAGTCAGGAATGGTCATTTTCGAAGGGAGGATTGATTTGCCTTAAGCGTTGCGCCTTACGCCTTATGCTTAAAACGGTGTTATTCGAAGGATTGTTATAGGCTAGAACAAAATAAAACAATATATCTCGTATATGCAATAGGGCAGGTGTTTTAGGCCATTATTTATGATTCCATTATGGCCCGGTGGATATCGTGACGGACTATTTTTTGCCCTGAGATCTGACAAAAACTGAGTTAGTTTTGTCTCTTTTACACTAGGAGTCATCATCCCGGTCACTGCTGTTATATACCATTCATGATATGCTGAAAATCAGATGATTGAGAGAGTAATCCAGCGTCATATCCTATGATTTTTTTCGGTATGATCCGAGGAATCCGGCATAGGAATTGTCCCTTTTTAAGAGACTCCGATCATTTAAAAAAAACGAAACGGTTCTTCTGAGTTCGATCAGTTCTGATGGATTGGATATTGCTACATTTGCAAAGAAAATTATTGCATAACCCATAAAGATTCATGTTACAATTAACTAAACCCCTGGCAGTTATTGATCTCGAAACGACCGGTATCAATCTTGCCTCAGACCGTATCGTTGAAATCGCCATCGTGAAATTGATGCCGGATGGCAGTAAGACAGTTAAACATAAATTGATTCATCCGGAGATGGCGATTCCGAAATCGGCGTCGGATATACACGGCATTACGGATGAGCATGTAAAAGATGCACAGACTTTCCGGCAGGCTGCGAATGAACTCAAGCAGTTCCTGGACCATAGTGATCTGGCGGGTTACAATTCGAACAGATTTGATATCCCGTTGCTTGTTGAGGAATTTTTACGTGTAGGCATTGAGATCGATATGAAGGGCAGGCGGCTGATTGACGTTCAACGTGTGTTTCATTTAATGGAGCAACGCACCCTTACAGCGGCTTACAAATTTTATTGCGATAAACTACATGACGGAGCCCATGGAGCGCAGTCAGATGCCGAGGTAACCCTGGAAGTCCTGATGGCTCAGATTGACCGCTATCCTCAACTGGGAGCGGATCCTGAAAGCATCGTTAAATTCACGGGTGATGAACAAGTTGTTGATTTCGCCCGTCGATTTTCCATGGAAAATGGCGTGGAAATCTTTAACTTCGGCAAACACAAAGGAAGGCCGGTAGCTGACGTACTAAAATCTGAACCCCAATATTACGATTGGATGATGAAGGGAGATTTCCCCATGCATACCAAGCAAAAATTGACTGAGATTTTCAACCGGACAATGCTGAAAAAGGACAAAACGGTTAGTTAAGTATTTGACATATTGGAAAAGATAGCAATCATACCAACTTACAATGAAAAGGAAAATATAGCAGCCATCCTGGAAGCTATTTTTTCTCTTAAACAGGATTATCATGTTCTCATCATAGATGACAGTTCTCCGGATGGAACAGCCGATATTGTTCGAAATCTTCAACATCAATATCCCGATAAGCTTTTCCTTGAGGTCAGGAAAGGCAAACAGGGGCTTGGAACCGCCTATATCTATGGTTTTAAATGGGCCATTGACAAGGGATATTCTTTCATCTTTGAAATGGATGCCGACTTTTCACATAACCCCAATAACCTTGAAAATTTGTATGTTGCCTGTAAATACAGGGGAGCAGACCTTTCGGTAGGAAGCCGCTATGTAAAGGATGGTGGTTTTATTAACTGGCCCAAGGAAAGAATCCTTCTTTCAAAAGGAGCTTCAATTTATACCCGGCTGATTACCTGGATGCCGGTCAAGGATCCGACAGCTGGTTTCGTTTGTTATCGACGTGAAGTACTGGAAACGATAAACCTTGATGAGATCCATTTCGCCGGTTATGCGTTCCAGATAGAAATGAAGTTCGCAGCCTGGAAACTGGGTTTCAAAATAAAAGAAGTACCAATTATTTTTGAAGACAGGAAACTGGGTGTTTCCAAAATGAACAAGGGGATCGTGAAAGAAGGGATTCTTGGTGTATTGAAACTCCGCTGGAATGCATTGTTCAAGAACTATCGCAAAAGAGTAAAAAATATTCCGGTAATAGAAACCGTCAATCATTTCTCTCAGAATATGGTGGTGGAAGGAAAATAATCTTTCTTTGCCAACTCCATGAAAAGAGCATTTCTCCAATTACATATTGCCGTTTTTCTTGCAGGATTCACTGGTGTGCTTGGAAGACTGATTACGCTGAATGAAGCCGTGCTTGTCTGGTATCGTATGATGATTGCGTGTTGTGTACTATGGGTTGCACTTCTTTTTCAAAAAAGGAAACCGGCTGCTTCAAGAAAACTTTTTATTCAGGCATCTTCCGTTGGATTTATTCTTGCGATGCATTGGGTGGCTTTCTATGCAGGTATTAAAACATCCAATGTTTCAACCGCCCTTGTTTGTCTTTCTGCCATGGGCTTTTTTACTGCAATACTGGAACCTATTATGCTTCGCAGACCGTTTGATGTGGTTGAAGTATTGTTGGGATTGCTCGCGATAGCCGGAATCAGTATCGTGTTCCATTTTGATCCGCATTATAAACTGGGAATTATTATTTCACTTTTTTCAGCGTTACTGGCCAGCATATTTCCCATACTCAACCGGCAGATTTTGCAAAAGATGGATGCAGAAACAGCTACGCGTTATCAGCTGAGCGGTGGATTTTTATTCATCACACTGCTGATGCCTGTTTATCTGCGTTATTTTCAGGTGGAAAGGCTTTTGCCTTCTTTGTCCGACTGGGTGTGGTTGCTTGTTTTGGGAATTTTGTGTACGGTTGTCGCATATGACCTTTTCATGAAGGCGTTGCAAAAAATCTCTGCGTTTACTGTAAATCTTTCCTATAATCTCGAGCCCATATACGGAATTGCCATGGCATTTATTATTTACCGGGAAGACAAGGAAGTGAGCCCCGGATTCTACTATGGGTTCTGTCTGATCATTGCGGCTGTTGTTTTACAGACGCTGAGGTTGAGGAAGACATCGGTTCCTGAAAAAGCTGGTAACGACTGTTAAGCAGCTTTGGATGAAATATAACGAACAAGACTTCGCTTGGCCACGGGCAATAATGTTTCGTCCAACGGGAATTTAAGTTGGGTCTCTATGGCATAAACAGCAGGGTTTGGCAGATCGGGTTTGAGACTTAATAGTTGCGATTTAATCTGTTCGTATGTGTTACTAAAACTACGTTTCCAGGAGTCGATATATTCAGTGCGCATGCTCCTGTATTTTTCATCATGTTTTTCAAAAAAACTCAGGTAGTAACTATATACGCGGGTTGCGTTGGCTGAACCGTCGCTGAGTAAAAAATATCCTTCCTTTGAATGTACCGGCATGATGCCCACCGGGTGAATGCTGATCTTATCTTCTACAAATTCATAGATTTCTGTGCCGTTAGTAATGGCGGCTTTCAAATGACCAGCTGAGTATTCGATAATATCCTCCAGTTCGCGCATGAGTTCATCATCCTGAATCAGTTGCTCGTAACGAA
>Ga0193753_10002855_pt1 | contig 13233 bp, 8 predicted proteins | sample H1c2metaG_FD_144925 | JGI IMG/M metagenome (GOLD analysis project Ga0193753, IMG submission 144925) | Soil microbial communities from a riparian zone of the East river system, Colorado, United States - H1c2 | ecosystem: Environmental > Terrestrial > Soil > Riparian zone | place: USA: East River... | reverse complement strand
CCCCTACATCGTGGTGGACGAAGTGCGCTACAACGACAAGCTGCCGTGGCCTTTAGGCGCGGACGGAGATGGCCCGTCGCTCCAGCGGCGCGCGCCCACGGTTTACGGCAACGAGCCGACGAACTGGTTTGCCAGCGGTATCACACCCGGCGCGCCTAACTTTTTCAATCAACCGCCGAGCGTCGCTATCACGTCACCGACCAACGGCGCGACTTTTGAAGTGCCTGCGGTCATCGCGCTCACCGCGAACGCGAGCGATTCGGACGGTGGCATTCTGCGTGTCGAATATTACGAAGGGGACATCAAGCTGGGCGAGAGCACCAGCGCGCCATTTGGTTTTATTTGGTCCAATGCTTCCGTGGGTGCGCACACTGTAATTGCCAAGGCCCGTGATAACGGGCTGGCGGTCAGTTCCTCGGCGCCGATCACGATCACGGTCACGCCGCCGCCGTTCGGCACGGGCATCGGTTTGCGCGGCGATTACTTCGACAACATTGACCTCACGGGCACGCGCGTGCGGCGTATCGATCCCGTCGTCAATTTCGATTGGGGCACCGGCTCGCCGGATCCGTTGCTTGCTGCCGAGACGTTCAGCGCACGCTGGACGGGCCAGGTTCAGCCGCGCTTCAGCGAGACCTATACGTTCTACACGGTGAGCGACGACGGCGCGCGGCTCTGGGTGAACAACCAACTCATCATCGATCGGTGGGTTGACCAGGGGCAGACCGAGTGGCCTGGATTCATTTCGCTGCAAGCCGGCCAACGCTACGACATCCGCATGGAGTATTACGAAAACGGCGGCGGAGCGGCGGCTCGCTTGTTCTGGTCTTCACCGAACGTGCCGAAGGAACTCGTCCCAAGCTCGCAGCTTTATCCGCCCGCCGGTTCCAACTTGCCGCCGGTGGTCGCGCTGACCGCGCCGGCCACGGGTTCGGTATTTGTAGCGACGGCGCCGATCAACATTGTGGCCGACGCCACCGATCCGGATGGCACGATTTTCAAAATGGAGTTCTTCGCCAACGGTGCAAAGCTCGGCGAAGACACCTCGAGTCCGTTCAGCTTCGCGTGGACCAACTCGACCGACGGAACCTACTCGTTGGTTGCTCTCGTCACAGACGACAGCGGCATCAGCCGCACCAGCGCACCGGTGAATGTCACCGTTGTTGCCGGTTTCACGACCAACCGGACGATGATTGGTGCGACCGCGATTTGGAAATATCACGACCAAGGCGCGGATTTGGCCAGCGCGTGGACCGCTCTGGCGTTCAATGATTCGGGCTGGAGCAATGGCGCCGCGGAGTTGGGCTACGGCGACGCTTCCGAGGGACGGCCTGAATCCACGGTCGTCGGTTTTGGGCCCAACTCCGCTGCCAAATACATCACCACCTATTTCCGGCGCACCTTCACGCTGACCGATGTTGCTTCGTTCAGCGCGCTGAATCTCCGCGTGATGCGCGACGACGGCGTGGTGGTTTACCTGAACGGTTCCGAAGTGTATCGCGATCCGAACATGCCCGGCGGCCCGATCAATTATCTCACTCCGGCCCTCAGTTCCCTCGGTGGCGTGGATGAGTACACCTTCCTTTCTGCCTCGATAAATCCGGGCTATCTGGTCCTCGGCACCAATATCCTCGCTACCGAAATTCACCAGAACAGTGGCGGCAGTTCCGACATCAGCTTCGCGTTGGAACTCACCGGCGTGCAAAGTTTCATTACGCCTTACTTGATCACGCAACCGACGAATCAGACTGTGGCCGAGGGAACGAACGTGACTTTCTCCGCGAGTGCTGGAGGCAGCGCGCCGTTGTTCTACCGATGGAGATTTAACGGAACGAACGTAAACGGCGCGACGAACGCGACCTTCATCGTCTCCAACGTGCAACCTGCTCACAGCGGCAACTATGTCCTCGTCGTGAGCAACACGGCGGGATCGATCACTAGTTCCGTCGCGGCGCTCACCGTCACGAATCCCGATACGGACGGCGACGGCCTGCCGAACTGGTGGGAACTGGCTTACGGCCTGAATGAAAACAGTGCGGGAGATGCCGCTCTGGACATCGACGGCGACGGGATGACGGCGCTGCAGGAATACCGCGCGGGCACGAATCCGAACGACGCGTTGAGCGTGTTGCGGTTGCGGGTCACTTCGCTCGTGCCGCTGCAGATGCAGTTCGTGGCGCAGTCGAACTTGCCGTACTCGGTGCAGTTCAACACGAATCTCGCGACAGCGCCCTGGTTGATGCTGAGCAACGTGGTGGGCCAATCGCAGGTGCGCACGGTGTTGGTGTCAGATCCGAATCCCGCGACGAACCGAACGCGCTTCTATCGGGCGGTGACGCCGTAGCTAGGATTGGGGTTCTTAATTCTAATCTTACTCACACTCCCACTTCGGGAAACAGCCGGGAGATCACGAGAACGATTAGACCGGTTGCGAAACCTGCGGAGCGCGGCTCTCCCCAGCCGCAACGTGTGGCTGGTTCGTGCGGGCTGCGGCTCAGGAGAGCCGCGCTCCAAGACTCAGACTGGCTTCTCTACTTCGAAATAACCGTCGAGCCTTTGTCCGACGATGTCTTCGGCGCTGCGCTGCCGTCCTTACGATATTCCGCCTTCGCTCCCGGCAGCCATTTCTTCAAGTCAGCGATGCGTTGTGAATCGACGAGATGCGTCCGCAGCAATGACGGTCCTTGCGACTGACCAGCGTGCGACGCAGCAAACCGCTCCCAGAAATGCACCGCCTCTTCAGGATCGTAGCCCGCGCGCGCCATGTAGGAGAGGCCAACCTGGTCCGCTTCGGATTCCTGCTTCCGGCTGAAGGGCAGCTCGACACCAAGTTTTCCCAGGCCCCCCAACGCGACCATCGTGATCTGGGAATATTTTTCTCCGGCCAATGCGCCACCCGCTTGCGTGACTCCTTGCACCGCTGTCGCCGTGCTCATCCGTTCGGCGCCGTGATGCTGCGTGGCGTGCGCGACCTCGTGGCCGATGACCGTGGCCAGGCCCGCTTCGCTTTGCGTGATCGGCAGAAGCCCGGTGTAAACTCCGACCTTGCCGCCGGGCAGACAGAACGCGTTCGCCTCAGGGCTTTCGAACACGACAAATTCCCACTTCGCTTCCGGCATCTCCGCCTTGGCCTGCTCGGCGATTTTCGCGCCGACCCGTTCCACTAACGACTTGTATTTGGGGTTGCTGCTGATGGGCAGCTCCTTTTTCATTTCCTCGAACGCGGTGAGGCCAAGCTGCATCTCCTGCTCCTTGGAAACGAAATTCAATTGCCGCCGCCCCGTGGCCGTGGTGGTGCAACCGTTGAAAGTGAGAAGTGAAACCGCGGTCAGCCCGCCCAGAAAGAAAACCCAAAACGCCCTTTTCATGCGGCAACAGAAACACAGTTTTGCGGGAGCGACAAGCGGCGGCACCCGCCATCTTTCTGCGGGAGTGGAATGCGCCTGAACCAGTGCCTGGAATTTTCGCTCTACTTTCGTTTCAGCCTCCGCAACGGAACTACGATTGCACACCTTCCATCTCGCAGATTTTATTCACTCCCAGGTTCATCTATGTTCTGCGCATGGCGACGCTGGCGGAACAATTCGAAAACACTCCGGCCTTTAATCAGGTCGCCATCCCGGATCTTTGGCAGCAACAAGCCGTGGCGTTTCTGCGCGAGGGAAAAGACGTCGTCGTCCATGCGCCCACCGGCGCTGGCAAGACGCTGATCTTCGAATTGTGGTCCAACTACGGGAAAAACCGCGGGCAAGCCATCTACACGGTGCCAACGCGCGCCCTGGCGAACGACAAACTAGCCGAGTGGCGGGCGCGTGGTTGGGACGTCGGCATCGCCACGGGAGACCTCGCCGAGAATCTCCACGCGCCGGTTTTGGTAGCGACGCTGGAGACGCAGAAGAACCGCCTCATCGCGGGTGACGGTCCATCGCTGCTCGTCATCGATGAGTATCAAATGATTGGCGACGCGGATCGTGGTTTGAATTACGAGCTGGCCATTGCGCTTGCGCCGCCACAGACGCAACTCCTTCTCCTCAGCGGCAGCGTTGGAAATCCACAGGACATCGTGAAGTGGCTGCGGCGATTGGGGCGCCAGGCTGAATTGGTCCGCACCGATCATCGTCCCGTGCCGTTGGAAGAAGTTTTCGCGGACAGTCTCAGTTATCACGTGCCGACTGAAGTACGTGGCTACTGGCCGCGTTTCTGCGCCAAGGCCCTCGCGGAGAATCTTGGTCCCGTCCTTATCTTCGCGCCTCGCCGCAATGGATCAGAAACCCTTGCTGCTGAAATTGCGCGCCATTTGCCGAATCCGAATCCGCTCGTGCTGACGCCGGAACAGAAACAGATCGTCGGCCCGCATCTCGAACGCTTGTTGAAGGCGCGCGTCGCTTACCATCACAGCGGACTCAGTTATGCGGCGCGGGCCGGCGTCATTGAACCTCTGACCAAAGCCGGCCAACTCCGCGTGGTCGTGGCGACGATGGGGCTGGCCGCTGGCATCAACTTTTCTCTCCGCAGCGTGACGCTCGCCGCGGATTCGTATCGCCGTGATTTCGTCGAGCAACCGTTGCGGCCCGATGAAATTCTCCAGATGTTCGGGCGCGCGGGACGACGGGGCATCGATGAAATCGGCTACGTGCTTGTGAATCAAAATGATGTCCGCATCCGCGATGGTTATCCCGCGCACCTTTCGCGCAGCGGCATGGTGGATTGGAACGCGCTGCTCGGCCTGATGACCGCCGCCGCGCAACACGGGCGCGATCCGTTCACCGAAGCCGTAAAAGTTCAACAACGCCTCTTCACGACGAAACCGATTTTGCTCGGCGTCGAAGAGTCGATGAAACATCCCGTCGTCCCGTGCGGATTAAAAACCGACTCGGAGCGTGCGCGCCACGTGCGCAAGCGAATGCGGCAAATGTTGAACAGCCGTGGCGAATGGGAAGTCACCCCTGCGCCGTCAGAAAAGCCGTTGCGGGAAATCTGCGCGATGGAGCCGATACCGGAGGGCGCGCTGAACTTGCTGAAATTGGGGAACAGGATGGCGTCAAGGAATGGACATTCAGTTTCCCCCCACCCCGGCCCTCTCCCTGAGGAGTCGGAAGAGTCCAGTGCTGCGATTGCAAATGCAGCGCCAACTCTTCCCGAAAACGTGACTCCGTTTCCGCCTCTCCCCAAGGGAGAGGGCAGGGGTGAGGGGGAACAGACCTTCGAAACCGAACCACGCGATGATTTTCAAGAGTCACTCTCGACCATTCGTCTCCGCCCCGTTCTCTCGATGCCCGAGGCATTAGAAAAAATTGGCCAAGGTCTGCTCTGTGTCGTGGCCGAAGAACGTGCCCTCGGCATCGTGCCGAGTTCCCTATCCGCTGAGACCCAGCAAGAGGTCGGGAGCACGTTAAAGATTTTCGGCCGCTGCATCACCGTGGCCGAGCGCGCCAGCCACGACAAAGTGATCCTCGTGAAATGGGTGCGCCGCCTTATCAACTGGCACGGACGCGACGCCACGCTGGCCGCTTGGAAAGAGAAAGTGGCGCCGCTCATTCAGTCGCGGCTTGCGGCCAGGCGCACGCCGGTGATTCGCTTCGAAGATGACGAATACAAAATCGTCGCCGTGCTCAACATCGCCGATCTCACCATGCGCGTACCGGTCGATGCGTATGGCGTCGCATTCTGGCGACCGATTGAGCGCGAAGTGATTCCGCACGATTGCGCGATCTGCTCGCTCGTCCCGGTGTGCAAACAACTTCCCACCGCTACTGGCGTCGCGATGCTCTGGCGCCGTCTCGGTCTGGTTGATGCCGCCGGCGTTCCGATGCGTCGCGGTCGTGTTATGAGTTTCTTCTCGCAAGGCGATGGCCTCGCCGTGGCCGCCGCGCTCGAGGATGAAAAATATCCTCTCGACGAATTGATTTACGATCTGGCGAACCTTGACGCCGGTTTTCGTTTCGCCCAGGACGAGAACCGCTGGGGCGGGCGTCTCGCGATGGATTGCCAGCGTGCGTACGGCGTGCAGAGCATTCCCGGATATTTGGAGAATGGCGTGCCGCCGCGCTACGGGTGGGGCGCGAGCGAAGTGGTGCAGAGCATCCACAAAGATCCGTTGAGCAAATCGCGCTGGGTCACGGAGTTTCTAGGCACGGGCGACATCGATCGCATCATCATTGAATGGCGCTCGATGCTGCGGCGCATCGCGAATTCACCAGCGCTGGAATGGGACCGCTGGACGGCGTTGCAACAGCTCGCGAAAACCATTCTCCACGAAACGGACTCGCCAACGGAAACGAATTTGCCACCGCTCGATTACAACCAGACCAAACGCATCGAGCACCGGTTGGTGTTCCGCCGATGAGGTGGCGATCAATCCAACACTTTGATCCGCGCGTTCCGAATCATCACATGATCTCCGCCGCGGCTGAGTTCTTGAAAACCGATGTGACCTTTGCGCGGACGATCCTTGAGCGGCTGCGCAAGCGTGTTGTCGTGACGTTTCACGGAATCGGCGTAGGCGCTGAGATCCGTGTCCTGAATTTTCTCGCCATTCAGAATCACCAGGATGCGCGAGCCACGGAGTTCGACGCGGTAGCTATTCCACTCCGTGGGCTTGTAAACCTGTTTGATCGGCGCGAGCGCGCGATACAATCCGCCGGTCAGTTCCGAATCCTTCGCCTGCTCGTTGTAACGGAAGTCCACCATCTGCAACTCCATCCCGTCGAACGCCGGATCACCCTTCATCGGAGCGCGCAAGGCCAGGCCGCTGTTGCCGCGCTCGCCGAGTTTGAACTCATATTCCAAAATGAAATCGCCGTATTCTTTCTCGCTCATTAACCACGAGCCGCGCGGATTGCTGCCGTGGAGCACGCCGTCTTTTACCATCCAAACCGCGCCGGTCGGTCCCGGTTGCGAGACATCGTTCCACGCGCCGACGCGCCAGCCCGCCGGCGCTCCATCGCGCGGGAAAAGAGAAACGAAACCGTTCGAGAAGGATGAAGTGGAAGCCGCCGCGGCCGTTCCGAGGTTCGACGCGCAACCCGCGAGCAGCGCCGCAACCACGGCAAGACATGACCTGGCGAAAAGTTGGGTGATGTTCATAACGCAGCGATCCAACACCAAATATGCACCGAGAGGCAGCAAGAAATTCGACGGAGTGCAACGGAGTTTTGGAACATCCGGGGCGTGTTGCCTAAAACCGTTGCTGATGGGACGCGTCGCTCAGCGCCCTGCCTTTCATTTCACGCCCAGCACGGGAAATCCCGTCGTGAGCTTTTCCTCCGTCGCAGGAATCTCGACTGGGATGATGATCGGCGGGCGCACGCCACCGCGATCCACGATGATGTTCACGCCGCTCAGTTGGTTCTCGGCGCAATGACGAAAAGCTTCAATGGAGTTAGTGAAGAGCCGCGCGCCTTCGCTGCTGTCCACCCACGTCTCGGCCTCGCGCAAAAATTTTCGCGTCCCATTGTGTTGAATGCAAATCTTCATCGGCCTCCATTATGCACAAGAGCGCGCGTGCCGCATTCAGGTGAAGTCCTCGATCTGATGACAGGAAAAAGGAATGCGCCGCGGGATGAAATGCCCGGATGCGATCGTCTTTCGAGAACGGACTGTGATAACGGTGTTCCGGTTAAGCTGTGAACCCCCGCCCGACTATTTCTTCAGCTCGTCTGCGGCAGGTTTGGCCTCGATCTCAGCGGCAGGCCCAATCTTCTCTTCCAGCGCCTTCTTCCACTCTTCGCCCAGCTCCTGCACTGTTTTGCCAGTGGCCGTCTTCCAGATTTCTTCCGTGTATTTGCCTTGGCGTGCCGCAGCGTTCAGTTTCACCACGATGCTCGTGTCGTAATTCTCCGTCACCCAGTTCAGAAAATTTCCGGTCACGCGATAGCTGGCGTCATACTTCGCGCGCGCCAGACCTCGCCGGCTGATTTCCGCGCCACGCGTCTCCGGCTCAAACTTGAACCAGCGCAGATAATCGGGAATGCCCTCGGTCAACCAGCCCGGCGTGCGCGTGGCGGTCGGATTATTGCGCCGGCCCCGTCCGTACTGCTGAACGACGTGCGCCATCTCGTGAACAACCGAGCCGCGCGCTTCTCCTTTCAAATTTTTGCGGAACCAATCGACATTGCAATTGATTCTGCTCCCGCTCGCCGATGCCGGTGTGCCGCCCATGTTGTCGCGAAAGAGAATGGTCACGTTCGTGGGCGCCGCAAATCCTTCGCTCGGCAACATCGCGATGAGTTTCGGGTACCATTCGAGCACTACCGGCGACAGTTCCTTGTAAGCCCACTCGGTCAGGTCCGGCGCGACAGTCGTGTCGAAAGTGAAGCGATACTTGCCGCCTTCCGCTTCAAACATTTTCTCGACGCGCTGAATGGTGACGGCTTCCGCGATTTTGGGCGCATCGCGATCCAGGACATCGATCTCGCTATAGAACGTGTTGCCAAAGCCGTCCGCATCTTCCGTGCGGCGGATGTCGAAGATGAGGTAGCGATACTTGCCCAGCACTCCGCTGGAATCGGAAACGCTCGCGCCGTATTGCCCGCCGGCGTCGCCTTCCCTCGGCCGCGTATCAATCTTCGCGATGGATTTCCAACCCGCCTTCTCCAAATCCGTTCCCATTTTCGGCTCGGCATTGAAAGCATCACTTTGTCCATCGCTCGCGTAGAGTTGACACACTTGCGGGCCGCGCGAACCCGCGTGCCACGAGTAAATATTGATCTGTCGGATGTCGATCGCTTTGCCAAGATCGAGCAGGAGCCGCCCGCCATCCGTGCCGGCGCGGAAGAAAAAATTCGCCGAGGGCTGGTCGTCTTCGTTCGGCAGCTTTCCATCGTGCAGCGCCGTGATATCTCCGCCGTTGGGGTCTCTTTCACCGTCGAGAATCGCGAACTTCGCCGCCGTGGCCGCATCACTTTTGGCAGGCGAGGGGACGTTGTTGAACTTGAATCGGGCCGACGCGCGTTCGCTCGCGTTCCGTTCGGTCGTGACTTTGATCTCTGCCCGCGTGACCGGGACTATCACGAGCAGCAACAAACCGGCGATCAAGAGCAATGGGCGTTTCATAAATATTCTCCGCGATCGAGTTGAAGCCTAGGCCGGAGCTGACGCCGATGAAATCGGAAAATCCTGTTAGCCCATGCCGCATTTGACACGAGGACCGTTTCCGGAGCGTGGCATTGATGCCCTGTCATTACTCACCTCTTTGGTTGGAGTCCAAGGTGGGAGTCGCGGAGCGACTGTTGAAGGTAGTCGTGGCTTTTAAATCACGGTTCGGACACGCCAAGCAGAGCACACTTATCCTTCACGTCACTTGCGTCACTCCTTGGTCATGTCCCGGTAGATTGTGCCTGAAGGATGAAGGCGGGAATTATTACTGTAAAGCTCGCCATTTAGGTATTAAATGCACACCGAATGAAGCTGCCTTGCTCGTTTTGTGGCCAAATGGTTGAATGCGACGAACTGACGGCGGAATTTCCAAAGTGTTTCGCGTGCAGGGGTCGCACGCGCATTGAGCGACCGGATTGGCAGCTTTGGGGGTGGGGTCTTGTCCTTGGAGCGATTATTTGTTGGTCGCTTTGGAACCATCACATTCCGTTTTTCGAGTAATGCAAGAGGTCACGTCAACGCCGGGATGTCAGTCCACTGAACCTCATCCTCTAGGAATGCGATTCTCGCTTTCAATTTTTGACTCTGCGCTCCCCAGACGATCAAACTCAGAAATGCGATCCCTGTGGGCATGGGAATTAGCCAAATATTGGGCGCTAACTCGACAAGCCCTTCGATCCTATTTGGGCTACTCTTTAGCTTGTCTGAAAGAGCGTGCCACCGCTCCATTGATTCGGGTTGCTTATACGGCACGTCAACTTCTACGAGTGCTGTTTTCATTTTGCTCTTTTGGGTTGCGCTCTAATCGGGTTGATTCTCCGCACACTGACCACGGCTTAAGCCCTGTCAATCCGCTTTCAGAATTTCCGCAATCGTCCAAGTGCGATCCGTTAATCCAGCCGCGTGCGCTGGCGTTTGACGGTGCGCCGAATGCTTCCGGCAAAAATTAAAATGGCAGATGAACATGGCGACGGCATGCCGCAGGTTCGCCAGCTTCTTTGAGTAGCCGATGGTGCAGCGCGTGAATCGTCGCGTGAAGGTTCGCACTGACAGGTTGGTGCGCTCCGCGTGGCAGATGGTGGACTTGCTCAAGTCCTGTTGCCCGATACGTTGCTGGCGCTTTATTCCAACGACGATCAACGGGTTGTAGTATTGCGTCACTGAAGCCGCATCGAGGCGCTTGCCCCACACCTTCATTTCCGTGGCGTACGTGATCTGTTGGGTACCGAACACCCATTTGACGTTGCCGCGATCTCCCTTGCCGACGTATCCCGAGTAACAATCACTGGTGAGTTGAAAGTGTTCCGGCACGCGCACTTTGAGATCTTGGAGAAAGGCCACGGTGTTCTCTTGGTTTCGTTTTCCAACTCGCGAATTGATGATGAGCTTGCTGTCGCGCTCCACGCTGAGGAACGCGAAGAAATCACCGCGTTCTTGATCGTCGCGCGCGGTGTTCTGTGGCTTGGAATAAACGTAGGTGAACAGTTCATCGATCTGGACTTGCGACGCCTTCACGTTGCGGACGTGCGTATCCAGAAACGCGGCGCACTTCGCGCCCGCCATTTCGAGAATCGAAAGCACGGTGTCGCGGTGCAGTCCGGTGAGCCGTCCAGCCACGCGAATGCCCATGCCTTCGCACAACAGGTTCACGACTTGGCAGGCTTTATCGAAGTCCACTCGCAAGCCGTCGAGCGGTTGCGTGTTGCTGAATGTCTTACCGCAGTGGAGACAACGATAGCGTTGTACGATGCCGTTGCGGTTTCGGAATGAGCCAGAGCGTTTCCAAGCGTTCCAGAAGGCGGTTTCTTCAGACTTCATTTCGCCCCCTTTTCCAAGCAACAAAGCCGTGGGACATGACCCACTCCTTGGCGAAAAAAAACTACAGTGAACAAAAGCCAACAGCCGCATAGCTCGGTTTCAAAAAATTCATCCACGCGGATTGATGAATAGAATAAGGGTCTTAACGCTTGTTCTCGCACTTTTCCAACCCGTGGCACGCCGCCCGCTAAACGCCGCGTGCGCTTGAAAACCCGAGTCCTGTATCTGTTTGGAACCGTCGCTACCCGTGCATTTCTGCACATGAACACGCGTCCGTCCTTCGTTGGCGACTCGTTGCTTTCCTCAACCGCCGTCCGTTCGGGCTTCTCGCTGTTCGAGAAGTTCAGGTCCGCAGTTCGCAAACACCGCTCCTAAAAAATCATGAAGAAAGTCGAAGCAATCATTAAACCCTTCAAATTGGAGGAAGTAAAAGACGCCCTCGGTGAAGTGGGCATCGAAGGCATGACCGTCAGCGAAGTGAAAGGCTTCGGGCGCCAGAAAGGCCACACCGAAATCTATCGCGGCAGCGAATACACGGTCGATTTCCTGCCCAAGATCAAACTCGAACTCGTCCTGCCGGACAGCCGCGTGGAGGCCGCAGTCAAGGCCATCGTCGGCGCCGCCAAAACGGGCAAGATCGGCGATGGAAAAATCTTCGTCTCGCCGGTCGATGAAGCCATCCGCATCCGCACGGAGGAGAAAGGCGAAGCCGCTGTTTAACTGCAATGGACAACTCGAACAACTATTCAACCATGAAAAAATTATTTCTCTCCTTGAGTTTGTTAGCAGCCCTGCTGTTTTCCATTCCGACACCGCTCAACGCGGCGGATGCTCCTGCCAAAGAGCCTACGGTCGATGATCGGTTGGCCGATCTCGAAGCCTATGTGAACAACACGGCACGCCAAACGAACGCGCCTTCCAAGATTGCCGGTCCCGGTCCCGGCCACAACGCCTGGCAGATGACTTCCACGGCGCTGGTACTGTTCATGACCCTGCCCGGCCTCGCGCTCTTCTACGGTGGCCTCGTCCGCAGGAAGAACGTGCTGTCCGTCATGGCGCAATGTCTCGGCATCGCTGGGATGGTCACAATTCTGTGGTGGGTTTGCGGCTACAGTCTGTCGTTCGGCGCAGGCAACGCGTTCGTCGGCGACATGGCTTACAAGTTCTTTAATGACCTTAAGCCAGGCAACGTCGGCGCAGGCTACTACTGGATCAGCGATAGCATGTGGGCCATGTTCCAACTCACCTTTGCCATCATTACGCCGGCGCTCATCGTCGGCGCGATCGCGGAGCGTATGAAGTTCTCTGCCGTGTTGCTCTTCGTGCTGCTCTGGATGTTCGTGGTTTATTTCCCGCTCGCGCACATGGTGTGGTCCACGACTGGTTTCATGTGCGGGCCGCTCAATCCCAACGCCGGCATCAAAGCGCTCGATTTCGCGGGCGGCACCGTGGTTCACATGTCCTCGGGCTGGAGCGCGCTGGTGCTCTGCTTGATTCTCGGCAAGCGCCTCGGCTTCGGCAAAGAACCGATGCCTCCGCACAGCATGGTGCTTTGTATGATTGGCACCGGCATGCTGTGGGTCGGCTGGTACGGTTTCAACGCCGGTTCGGCGCTCGGCGCGGACGCGATTGCCTCCAACGCCTTCACCACCACCACGCTCGCGGCGGCTACGGCTGGTTTCGTGTGGCCAATGATGGAATGGATTACCAAGGGTAAGCCCAGCGTGCTGGGCTTCTGCTCCGGTGTCGTGGCCGGTCTCGTGGTCGTCACACCTGCTTGCGGTTTCGTAACCGCCAGCGGCGGCATGATCATCGGCGTGGCTGCGGGCATCATTCCTTACTTCGCCGTTGCGAAGCTCAAGAACTGGCTCGGCTATGATGACGCGCTCGACACGTTCGGCGTGCATGGCGTCGGCGGCACTTTGGGCGCAATCCTCACCGGCGTGCTCGCCAGTGCAGATGCAAACTCAGTCGTGGGCGGCTTGAAGGAAGGCTTGCTCATGAACCAGTTCAAAGCCATCGGCGTAACGCTGGTGCTCTCAGTCGTGGGCACGGCGGTGATTGCCTACATCGTGAAAGCAGTGGTTGGACTGCGGCCGACCGAAGAGGTCGAAACCCTCGGTCTCGATCTCGCGGAACACGGCGAAGAAGGCTACCACAGCTAAATCTCGTTCAACGGAATATCACGCCGCGTCCGGTTCGCCGGACGCGGCTTTTCGTTTTTTAAAGAGGAACGTGGAACAGAAGGGAACAAAGCGGACCGGCACGCCCCACGCTTTGTTAATCAAATTTCCCGGCCTGCTTCGTTAACTTCGTTTG